>JFJP01031702.1_pt1 | contig 32316 bp, 38 predicted proteins | sample 431651 | NCBI WGS metagenome assembly JFJP01 (sample SAMN02602958, study PRJNA72255) | Microbial mat metagenome, whole genome shotgun sequencing project. | biome: fresh water; feature: sink hole; material: water; isolation source: purple microbial (photo- and chemosynthetic) mats found in... | reverse complement strand
AGCTTTTTTGGAAACTTTGGTCGATATATTGTCATTAAGTGAGTTACCGATAATATAATTAAACAAGAGTGATGTTAATAATAAAGGTAAATAAGCAATATTCCACCAGGAATAAAAAAAGAAGGAGGAGAAAATCAGCAAGCCTTTTGCGGCAATTAACAGTCTTTTCTGAATTAAAAAATAATAACCAATGACAACAAAGGGTAAAAATAAAAAAATAAATTCGTAGCTGTTAAATATCATAGCGGCTCAGTTAAGTAAAAAATATTTGTGTCAGGGATTCACATTTTAAAATCCCCCTTCTTCTTTTCAAAAAAGAGAGAGAAAAAGGCACTGCGTAAATAACGTTTAGCAATTGATTTAAACAGTTATTTTAAAAGTCCATTAAGCAAATTTCTCACAGAAAATTCGCTCATCCCCAATTCCTGCACGGTGAGCTATCTCTATTGCCGCTTCAACCAACTGCGGTGGGCCACACAAAAACACATCAGGCAACACAGGGGCATTTTTTAAATGAATCTGCAACGCATCAGCCGGTGTTCCGACAAAACCTTGCCATTGCTGACTGGCTTTCCAGACACAAATTTCTACGGTCAATTGTGGAATAGCAGCGGCTAAGGCAGTTAATTCGGCTTGACAAAAAATTTCTTCCTCATTGTTAACCCCTAAAAACAAGGTCGTTGGATGGTCCTCACCCCAATCTGCCATCCGGCGTAAAATCGCCAGAAAAGGCGCGAGACCTGTTCCCCCTGCCACAAAACAACGGGGACTCAAACTTTGTTGCTGTACACCAAACGTACCCGACGGCCCGTGGACGTGTAAGCGTTCACCCACTTTTGCCCGTTGTAAATACGCTGAAAACTGACCATTGGGTTGCAAGCGAATGAAAAATTCTAATTGCCCTTCCCAGTTTGCATTATTTGCCAATGAATACGCCCGTCTTATTACAGGCTCTGCGGTTTCCAAATCGACAAACTGCCCAGGCTCAAATTCAAATGCCATCCCTTGTAAATCATCGGGCAATAATTGCAAAACCAGTCGCATCGTGCGTTCTGCCACTTTTTCGATGACCACAATATCGCCCTGCCGTACGGTTTGCGCACCACTGCGAATTTGGTCGGCATTGTAAGGCGCGGTTATCGCTAAATCACTTAACGGAAAAGTGCGACACAACAAAACATCACCCTTTAATTTACCCGCCTCACTTAACAGCGCGTCACTATAGCCTTCCAGCTTATAGTCACCCGCCACCGCCACCGCAAGACACGAACCACAACTGCCCCATTTGCATAGAGCAGGGAGAAAAAAACCTGCCGCTTCGGCACCGTCTTGAACCGTTTGAGTGTCCTCACACGAAAAACTAATTTGCTGTCCATCGCGGGTAGTTAAATTAATCTGATAGCTCATGTTTTTTCCTAGAATTTTAATTTTAAAAAACGCCCACCCTGAATAAAGGTGAGCGCGAAAGGCTAGCTACTCATTCTGCTCATAGCGACGGCGGATTGCCTCGTCACGCGCATCATCAATTTCACGCAGAATGCCTGCCACATCAGCGATTTGTTCACCCCGTTTAAAGCGTCCTGTTAATTTTACCTCAGGATGCAATAAGCCACTTTCGTATAATTTCCAAATTTCCTTGCCATATTGGGTGGTTAATAATTCTGGCGCAAATTGCCCAAAATAAACCGCTAAATTAGTCACATCACGCTCTAACATTCGTGGCGCATTATTATTCGCTGCCGCATCGACTGCCTGCGGTAAATCAATAATCACAGGCCCTTGTGCATCGACTAAAATATTGTATTCGGATAAATCACCATGCACGATACCTGCACATAACATTCGCACAACTTCTTTGAGTAACAAGCCATGATATTCCAGTGCTTCTTCAGTGGTAAAGGTCAAATCATTTAAACGCGGCGCGGCTCCTCCTGCGGCATCGGTCACTAATTCCATTAGCAGCACCCCTTCAATAAAGTTATACGGTTTAGGGACACGCACATTGGCTGCGGCAAGCCGATATAACGCATCAACTTCTGCATTTTGCCATAACTTTTCCTGCTCTTGCGCCCCAAAGCGCGAGCCTTTTTGCATCGCCCGAGCTTGGCGGGTATTCCGCACTTTTCGTCCTTCTTGATACAATGCTTGTTTATGAAAACCTCGCTTGTTTGCCTCTTTATACACTTTAGCGCAGCGAATTTCGCCTTCTGAGCGCACCACATAGACGGCTGCTTCTTTGCCACTTTTTAAAGGGCGCAATACTTCATCAACAAAACCGTCACGCACTAACGGTTCAATACTTTTGGGTGTTTTCATTATTCTCCTTGTCTGCAAAAGCTGATTTGTCAGCTTATCATAGTAAATGTGCTATCTTTTATAGTGTGTCTACTCAATTAAACATTATGATAATGAATAAAAAATACCTCCTGTTGTGTTTGTTTTTAGGTTTAGTCGGCTGTGAAACTGTCCCTGTTCCAATTCAAGCGGTTATAACAGAGCCTGACTATAATAAATTAACGCGCAATAATAAATACGCTAAATTATTGATTGCTGCGGAACAAAAAGCTCCCCCGTCTGGAAAAAAAGTGTTGGAAACGGGGCGCAAAATGGCGTTATTAGAACAAAAAATTATTAAGGGCGGTTGCTGGGATTATGTCAATGCCGTGTATGAAAAAGCAGGTTTTCCGATTAAAGGCAAACGCACAGTTTTATTAAATGTAAAAAAGAATGTAAAGCCGAATTTTGCCTTAGAAAATCTTCAGCCGGGTGATTTTCTTTCCTATATTAATCATTCTTATCACAATAGCGAACACAGTGCGATTTTTGTTGATTGGATGGATAAAGAAAAAAACATGGCATTAATGCTCAGTTATGCGGGTGAAAGTCGCCAAGAACCTGCCCGTTATCGCCCTTACGATGTGTCAGATATTTTTTATATTGCCCGTGCAACCCCGCCAAAATCGGTTGTGTTGCCTGCTAAAAAACAACCTGATAAACCAGTAGTGGCAGAGTCTGAACAAGCAGAGGCTGAATCTGATATAGAAACTGATTAAAGTCTTAATGTTAAAAAAGTTAAGGTAAGTAAAAATACATAAATCCCCCCCTCCTTTATGAAAGGAGGCGTTCTCCCTTTTTTAAAAGGAAGCTCAGGGGATTTAGTCGTACCCCATAATTTGCAACTAATGACTTAGTAAGCAATTCTTCGTTATAACTGCCAAAGCGAACCTGTTTATTCACAACGCATGAATTATTAATCGAGTCGCCCTATAATACAAGGTCTAGCAAAATTTATACGAATCTTATTTCTCAAAATGAGATACTTCTCCCCCTCTAAACTAAACTAATATCAGTTATGACTACAGCATCTTTAGATTTAACCCATCATATCGTAGGCTATCTTTCTGTTATCATTACAGTTGTTGCTTATATTTCAGCAATGTCTGAAGAAGTGATTCAATTGCGTAAATCTAAACCGATGGTTTTAGGTTCTGCATTGGTCTGGTTTGTGATTTGTATTTATTATGCAATGCACGGTCAAGCAAAAATAGCATCACTTGCATTTGAAAGCAATTTGCTCGCTTATATTGAATTACTGTTGTTTATTTTAGTTTCTATGACCTATATCAATACTATGGAAGAGCGGGGTATATTTGATGCGTTGCGGATTTTTCTATTAAGTAAACGCTATAGTTATCGACAACTTTTTTGGATTACAGGCTCATTAGCCTTTTTACTTTCTACGGCTATCAACGGCTTGGCTATTGGCTTATTAATGGGGGCAGTCGCCGCAGCCGTAGGAAAAGATAAACCAAAATTTGTCGCTTTAGCCTGTGTCAATATAGTGGTCGCTGCCAATGCGGGTGGAACTTTTAGCCCTTTAGGCGGCATCTCCACGTTATTTGTTTGGCAACAAGGCATTTTGAAATTTACCGACTTTTTTCATTTAGGTATTCCTTGTTTAGTCAATTTTATCGTCCCTGCCAGTATTATGAACTTTTGGATTCCCAAAGAAACCCCAGACGTTTCGGCTCAAGCAATTAAATTGCATCGTGGTGCAATCTGGGTACTGATTTTATTTATTTTAACCCTGATAATTACTATTTCTTCTAATATATTTTTATTATTACCGCCTGCTGCGGGAATGATGGCAGGTTTAGGATTATTACAATTTTATAATTTCTATCTAAACAAAACTGCAAAAAACAAAGAAAGCGATTTTGCCTATGTTTATCGTTTTTACCAACTGGATGTCCCTAACGAAAACAATAAACAAACCTTTGATGTTTTTAAAAATATTGGTCATGTTGAATGGGATACGTTACTGTTTTTTTATGGGGCGATGATGTTAATCGGTGCTATTGGTTTTGTCGGCTATTTAGATGCCATTGCACTCTTTCTATTTGGAAAAATTGACCCTTCTATTGCTAATATTTTAATTGGTTTATCATCAGCTTTTGTCGATAACGGCACTCTGATGTTTGCGGTGTTAAGTATGCACCCCCCCATTAATTCTGGGCAATGGCTGTTATTAACCTTAACACTGGGTGTAGGCGGTAGTTTATTAGCGATTGGTTCTGCGCCAGGTGTTGGTATGCTTGGACAAATCAAAGAATATACGTTTGGTTTTCACTTGCGTTGGATGCCTGCGGTTTTACTGGGCTATTTTGCCAGTATTGCCGTCCATTTTTGGATAAATGCGGCTTATTTTTAGCTCATTGAGAAAAAATCATGCCGACTTAAGCAATTTTCAGCCATTCGATGCGTTAAAATGCCCTTTATTCGTTAATAGTCCTAAGGAGAAACTGTGAAGTTTTATTATTTATTGCCTGTGCTGTTATGTGTAGGTTGTTCAAACACGGGCATTATCCCAATGGATACAGGAAGTTATATGATTTCCAGTCGCAATGCCAAACTCCCTTATACCGAGCCTAGTGACGAAAAATCCTATGTCTATCTGGAAGCCAATCAATTTTGTGCCTCGCAAGGAAAATCGGTGGAGACTTTAAGATTAAATACGGTCAGCGCGGGCTTTATTCGTGGTGCGAGTGCCGAATTAGAATTTCGTTGCGTGTCAGCTGCGGCTGATAGCAAAAAAAGCGAAAGTGTGCCTGTTGAAAGTAAAGCAAAATAAATAAAGACATTGACCCCCCCTCCTTTACGAAAGGAGGGAGTTTAGGGGGTTTAGTAATTAAATTTTAACTCTGCAAAAAATGTCCGCCCGGGAAAAGGATGATACAGAATGTATTTTTCGTTATTAATATTATCAATCCCTAAGCCAACGCTGACTTGTTGGGTAATGTCATAACGCGCACGGGTATCAACAACAAAAAATTTGCCCATCCCAACATAAGTGTTGTGATTAATGTCGCTGTTATCGACTTGACCGTATTGAATGCCGCTGTAACGCAAGCTAGTAGATAAGCTTAAGGGTTTGATGGGATGATAGGTTGCGGTTGCACTGGCACGCCATTCAGGAACACGCGGTTGCCGTTTGCCAACTGACGCTAAGAAAGCGTTGTTTTTCGTAATCCGTGAATCTACCCAGGTTGCATTGGCTGAAAAATCTAAGCCTTCAATTCCAATATACCGCCCAATTTCGCGTTTTTCCCCCATAAATTCAATACCATAAGTATTCACTTGGTCAATATTTTGTACGAAGCTCGCTGTTCCGCCACCGGGTAATAAACTGGTTTGTGAATAAATCGCATCTTTCACCCGCTCTTGAAATAAGCTTAAACGCAATTTGCCATCTTCTAGCATATATTGCACCGCCAATTCAGAGGACAATGCCTCTTCAGGTTTTAAACCAGGATTGGGATTTGAAATGGTATTGCTCACAGGATTTGTAACTGCTTGGAATAATTCGGTGACGGTTGGAAAACGGTACGATTGTCCAATAGACGCGACCATTTGCCAGTGTTGGTCGGGAGTCCATTTTAACGACGCTTTCGGAGAAAATTTCAAATCACTGCGTTTAGCTTGATTAATCACTGTGTATTTGGTTGCCGCCCCCGTACCCGTAGAACTGATATTCAAACCATCGTACGCATTCCAGTTTTCTAACCGCCCGCCGATAGTAAATGTCCATTGCGGATTAAATGCCACAATGTCTTGTAACCACACGGAATTGGCTTGGGTTTTGCCGCTGGATTGACTGAAAATCGAGGTATTGCCGCCGCCTTGCCAATCTAAAGTGTTATAAACAGGGTTAGAGAGTTCATATAAATCATGGTGATAGCCTAAAGTGATTTCATGGTCGCCCCAACTGGTTTTAGGTCGCCAAATGCCTTTTGCATCTACGGTATGCCAGCCTGTGCCTGTCAGAGAAGTGGTTCTCCCCGCCCCGCCAGAAGGCGCAAGACCGCCCACTTGTGCGGTAATCGGAGCGCGAGTGGTGTCTTTGCCATAGTCAATTAAACTGCCTGTTAAACTCCAGTCAAATAACCCGCCCGTATCGGATTTTAACACCATACCGTGTGACCAGTGCATTTGTTCAGTGACGTTGCCCGCCATCGCAGTGGGTGAAATATTGTAAGCGCGTCCACCAATATTGACGTTGCCGCTATACACAGAATTCCCTGCCGCATCGCGCAAAAAACTGTTCACTTTGCTGTTGGCATCATTTAACCATAATCCCAACGTGTAAGAGGCTTTAATAGTCGGGGTAATATCGTAGGCTAATTTCCACTTAAAATTATCCTGAATGGTGTGGTTTAACGCCGTTTCCCCTAACACTAAAATTTTCGCATTTTTAGGGTCTAAATCCGGCACACCCCCGCTAACCACTGGCAATCCTCTGACATTGGTATTGGTTGATTGCGCCATCGTTGCATAAGCAATCGGCTGGCTGTGTGAATCCAAGTGGCTGTAATCAAAACGCCAAGCAAAATCACCCATTCTATCGCCGACATTCGCGCTGTATTGTTGTGCATCAAAGGTTTGACTATTGCCATACGAAGAATAATCTTGCCAAGTGGCTTGCACATTGGCAGAGGCTTCAAATTTTTCTGGCATCCGTGTAGTAATATCAATCACCCCACCGATAGAGTTCCCCGCATAAGCGGCTGAAAAGGGGCCATACATAATATCAACCCGCTCAATTTCAGACGGGGAAACCATATTCCAACGCGGCGAGCCGGTGTTACCGTTGTTATTGCCCAATAACGAAGACAATAAAATGCCATCGGCATAAATCAAGCTACGCGCACTGGAAGAAGTCCCTGAAGTACGCATCGCAACAGGCGCGTTGGTATCGCCAATATAACGTTTGCGCACTAACACATTCGGCAAATACTTAATCACATCTTCAGTATTCATCGCATTAGTGGTGTCGTTCATTTGCTCGCGCGTCACGCTTTCGGTCACTTGTGGCAATTTATCCTGCTCGGCACGGGAACGTGATTTATTTTTCTTATGTTGTGCGCCATTCACTTCGACCGATTCTAATTCGGTCACATTTTCATTAGCATCACTCGCGGTTTTAGGCGATGTATCAGCCATTGCCAAGCCTGCACTCAAACAACTTACGCCTACTAAAAGCACAGTTTTTTTCATTCAAAGTCTTCCCTTTAAAGATGATAGGTCAACAAAATGAGCAATTTTTAAGCCAAATGCCACAGTTAACCTAGAAAATACCTGTTTTAGAGCCAATTTAAGCTATTATTTTGTATAAAACCCCTGTCTTTGTAAGTCTTAAAATGAAAAACAAGGTTATTTAACTCAGTTTATATTCGCTAAATAGCTTATTTTTTATTATTTCTTCATCGCACTACCGACATTAAATTGTCATTAAGTAGCTTTATAATCAAAGTCAATTTTTCAAGGTTGCACAAAGCCTTGTGAAACAATTTTTAGCTTAAGTAGAAATACATAAGTTATCAGGCATTTACATTTTTAAATCCACCCCAACCCTCCTTTATGAAAGGAGGGAGTTCCCCCTTTTTTAAAGGGAGCTAGGGGGGATTTAACAATACCCAATAACTTTCGATTCATTACTTATCATCCCTCAGGAGCTTTTATGTCATTTCAAAGCATGAAACAACAATCAAAACGTGCGTTGACGCAATTAAATATTTCTTTAGCTGCCAATTATGCAGAAGAAATGATGAACGGTATTTATCACGCCGTCACACACGCGCGTGCCTCATTTAAACCCAATCTGAATGAAAAATCTGAGGAAGAAGATGCACCATTATTAGAGGAAATATCCGATGAAGATTTTTTAAGTAAACGTACCACTGAATTAGCCTGTGAAATGCGCTTAGTGGCATTTCATAAAACCATTGAAATGGCAATCAAAGATATGCTGGGATTTTGCGGCTTATTCAGTAAAGAAGAATTGAAATTAATTTACAAACACAAAGAATTAAAAAAGCTGTTTAAAAAAACACTGTGTGATATGGAAGATTTACTGGGTTATTCGGCGTATGATGAATTGCGCTGTATTAATAATTGCATTAAACACGCAGGTCGGGTTGATAAAGAACTCGCCCAATTTTCAGGCTGGAAAGAACCTAAAAAACTCAAACCTGAAAAATTGGACGATGCGTATTGGCGTTTAAAACCTGATGTGGATATATTTTTGTGTGAAATTAAAAGTAAACTAATCAAAAAAATTCGTTAAAGCCCTTTGAAAAATCGCCCAATCACTTTAATGCTTTCTAAAACTTGTGCATTATCAACCATCCGCGTCACGAGCGCGTTATGCGATTGGGTTAATTTATCCACTTCATGGCTTAATTGGGTTTCATTTTTTGCAAGATTGCTTTGTATTTCTGACACTGCTTTATCAGTCTGTTGACAATAGTGGCTAATAGAATTGCGCCACGAAGTATCCCCTTCTTTATCACTTAACTCCGCCAAAATAAAGGCCACATCTTGTTTAATGTGCGTTATATCCTCTAATAAACTATTAATATCTTCACGCGGATAACGAAATTCTTGCCGAATAGTGTTTAATCTTTTTTGTAAATATTTATAAAAACGCACCGCAGGGCGCAAAAATGTAAACAATAAGCACACTATCGCGGCATAATAGCCTGTGACGCTAATGCCCGAGCTGGCAATATAATACAAAACAGCGGCTGAAATAACGTGTAATCCCAGTGAAACAATCAACGCAACCTGGGTTACTTTTTTGACATACAGCAAACTTTCTTCAATCACCAGGATGTCGTTGCGTTTAGAAATCGCCGCCTCATCTAACACTTCTTTAGCTTTAAAATAGGCATTCCACGGCACAGTGACAATAAATAATAACCACAGCACACTGAAAAAGCCAATCAGCCAATCGGCGGTGGCTAATCCTAACGCGCCGCCCACCAGATAATATAAACCGTAAAAAATCAGACCGATAAAAATCACGGTGACGGTGAAAGAAATAAAAAAATTCATGCGCTTAAATCCTAATCCTATCAAGTGTAGGAGCGAAATTTACTATACTATGCGGCTAATAACACTTTTTTTCACTTTTCCAGAAGCACAATGTTAGATAAACAAGTCACCGCAGGGGCTGCTCTTAAAACGGATGAGTCCCTTAATCGTCGCAAAAAATACACCTTTTTTGTTATCGCTAGCCTTGTGCTATTGCTCACGCTGTTTGGCATAAAAGTTTTGTTTTTTAAGGAAACTAAAGAAAAAACCCCGCAATTTGAAATGGAAACGATTAAACGCGGGGATTTAACGATAGAAGTAACCGCAACAGGGCGATTAGAGCCAGTAACTCAAGTGGATATTGGGATTGAGGTATCAGGCACGGTGGCAGAAATCAAAGCCGACTTTAATGACCATGTTGTCGCAGGGCAGGTATTGGCAACGTTGGATACTCGCATTTTAGAAGCGCAAGTCAAACAATCTGCCGGGGCTTTAGCACAAGCGCAAGCAAATTTGACCGCTGCGCAAGCGACTATTATCGAGAAAAAACAAGCCTTGGCATTTATTGAAAAAGCCCGCCGTTTAAGCGGGGGGCAACTGCCTGCTAAACAAGATTTAATTGCTGCACAAGCTAATTTACAACGGGCGTTGGCGCAACAAAAAGTGGTGTTAGGTTCAATTGCGCAGGCAGAAGGGCAGTTAAAACTGAATCAAACCAATTTGATTAAAGCCAGCATTCGCACACCGATTAGTGGAATTGTGTTGAATCGTAAAATTGAAAAAGGGCAAACGGTTGCCGCTTCTTTGCAAACGCCTGTGATGTTTACTGTGGCAGAAAATTTAACTGAAATGGAGCTGCACGTTGATGTGGATGAGGCTGACGTGGGAAAAATAAAAATCGGACAGGCGGCAAGTTTTACCGTTGATGCCTATCCTGATAAACATTTTCCCGCAACCATCAGTCAAATTCGCTACGCACCTGAAACCCTCACAGGGGTTGTCACTTACGAAACTATTTTGCTGGTTAATAATAGCGATTTACTGCTGCGTCCTGGAATGACAGCCACCGCTGAAATGGTGGTTGAACACCTGCATGATACCTTATTAGTCCCTTCAGCAGCATTGCGTTTTACCCCACCTGATAAAAGGGAAAAACAATCCAAACCCACCTTTTTGGAAAAATTGTTACCACGGCGGTTAGATACCCGAACAGGCAATAAACAGGGCGGAAAAGTCAAAGAAGCTAAAGCTCCGCCACAAGTTTGGGTGTTAAAACAAGACAAACCTGTGGCCATTCCTGTTACCTTGGGCTTGAATGATGGAGAAATGAATGCGGTCATCTCTGATAAACTGCATGAAGGGATGGAAGTGATTGTGGAATACGGCGAGTAGTCCAAAATGACGATAACGGAACGCCCCATTATTGAATTGCGTGGAATTCGCAAAGTCTATGGCGAAGGTGCGGCGGAAATGGTTGCGCTGCACAATGTCGATTTAAAGATTTATCGCGGTGAATTTGTATCTGTGATGGGGCCAAGCGGTTCTGGAAAATCCACCTGCATGAATATCTTAGGCTGTTTGGATATTCCTACCAGCGGCAGTTATTTTTTTCAAGATGTGGAAGTCAATACCTTGTCGCGCAATCAACGGGCTTTATTACGCCGACATTATTTGGGCTTTGTGTTTCAAGGGTTTAATTTATTGTCGCGTACATCGGCGTTGGAAAATGTGGAATTGCCGCTGATTTATCGAGGAATGCCTAAGCAGGAACGGCGCACCCGCTCACGTCGCGCCTTGGATATTGTCGGGTTAAAAGGTTGGGAAGACCATACACCCGCTGAGTTATCAGGTGGACAGCAGCAGCGGGTGGCGATTGCGCGGGCGATTGTGAGTGAGCCTGCGGTGCTGCTTGCAGATGAGCCAACGGGCAATTTGGATTCAGCACGCAGTCGTGAAATTATGGAAATGTTGTGTGCTTTTAATCAGGATTTGGGTATTACGATTTTGATGGTGACACATGAACCTGATATGGCAGAGTATGCTAAACGGATTGTGCATTTTGTGGATGGGTTGGTGGCATCTGATGAGTTGACAGTGCGCGGCAAAGCCGCATGAGGGCTGGAATTGCGTTTATGACTTGAGTTTTCGATGTCACTCAACAGGCGAATTTATGAAAACAAAAACAACAACGGTTTGCTCGCTTCTATCCGCCATAAGCGTATAATTTTTTCATGTACACAATCATAGAAACTCCCATCTTTGAAAAATATGCAGAAAATGGACACTGAAATGGAACAGTTTTGCAGTGATTTGTTGCAATCTGTGCAAGAAATGAATACAGGAAAAATGGCGCGAAAAACTGAATTTATTCCACAAAATAACGGCACAGTAAAACGTTTGATTACATTAGCGGATGGTACGGTAGAACGTGAGGATATTTTGTCTGATATTGTTTATACACGGATGAAAACTCAGTTATCACAATCGCAGTTTGCGAAATTGCTGGGCGTGTCGGTGCGGACTTTGCAGGAATGGGAACAGGGCAGAAAACAACCGTCAGGCGCGGCTAAAACGTTACTCAAGGTGGCAGAAAAGCATCCTGATATTTTGCTGGAATTGGCTGTTTGAAAAAAGCAGACAAACGAAAAACAAACGTGGTTTAATTAACAAAACGGAGAAAAAACCATGCCCACCATCAGTATGTTCTATGGCATCTTAATTATGATGTATTTCAAAGACGTAGACCAACACAAATCGCCTCATATTCACGTTGAATACCAAGACTTTACAGCGGTATTAAAAATTCCTGATGGTGAATTACTCAGCGGTGACTTGCCGTTAAAAAAGTTAAGAATGGTGCAAGCATGGATTGCGATTCACGAAGAGGAGTTGATGGCGGACTGGAAATTAGCAGTACGCGGTGAACCAATTTTTAAAATAGATCCCTTGCGTTAATCATGAATCCGCGTGTTATTTGTGCAGAAGTGCTAAATCATCATCAACTTTTAGTTACTTTTACTAACCAAGAACAACGGATTTTTGATGTGTCAGACTATTTAACGCTGCCGGTTTTTCAAGTTTTGACTAATCCGAGTTATTTTAAGCAAGTGCAGGTTGCATACGGCACGTTAAGTTGGTTTGATGAAGTGGATTTTTGTCCTGATACGGTTTATTTAAAATCAAAACCATTTAACAATGCCACCCAACAGGCGAATTTATGAAAACAAAAATAACAAGGGTTTGCTTGTTGCGTTATGTTGCATTATCAAAATACTTAGATAAAATGTCCGCATGAAAAAACTTAGCTTTATTGGCTCAAGCCTTGATGATTTAAAAAATTTTCCCGCCGAAGCTCGCCGTAGTGCAGGATTTGAACTGGATACTGTGCAACGTGGCAATATGCCTTCCGATTTTAAACCCTTGCTATCCGTAGGCGCAGGTGCTTATGAGATTCGGATTCATGTACAAGGCGAGTGGAGAATTGTTTATGTCGCTAAATTTGATGATGCTGTTTACGTCCTCCATGCTTTTCATAAAACAACTCAAAAAACACGCCGTGAAGATATTGAACTGGCAGCACGGCGTTATAAACAACTGGTGAACTCCCATGACTAAAGAACCTGTTATTGAATCCTGTGGCAATGTGTTTGCTGATTTGGGATTTTCAGCCGAAGAAGCCACACTTTTGGCAATGCGTGCGCAGTTGCTAGCAACATTGCGCGAGACGATTATTGAACGCGGCTGGACACAAGTACAAACGGCAGAGCAGTTAGGCATTGGACAGTCTAGGGTATCCGATTTAATGCGCAATAAATGGGATAAATTTAGCCTTGATATGTTAGTGACATTAGCGACTCGTGCTGGGCGAAAAGTTGAGTTATTAGCGGCTTGATTTCAAGAGGCGGATTTATGAAAACAAAAATAACAACGGTTTGCTTATTGTTGAGTTTGAATTTTGTAGCGAGTGTAAATGCGGCTTAATCGGTGTGCGGTTGAGTTGAGTGAGTTTGAGAAGAAAGTGGGGTAAAAAGAATAAAATGAGTGAAACACTATTAGTTCCAAGTAAATTTGACCAAGACACCTTATATGATTTTTTTGTCAAACTAGACCAATTAAAGCAAACCAATGATGTATGCATAGATTTTTCTGCTCTTAATTTTGCATATCCAACCGGAATGCTGGTTGCCGGATCAAAATTGAGAAACTGGGTTTACTACAGACATCAAAATGGTCTTAAGTCGAGAAGTGATGGAATAAGTAATTCAATTCAGGCACATTCCTATTTGAGTCATGTAGGATTCTTTGATTATATCTACATGAATGAAGGCAACCGAATTGGCCAAGCCAGAGGAAATATAAACTATTTACCAATTACAAGAATTATTCGACCAGAATTTAATCCTTGCGATCAAAGTTTACAAGATTGGTATGATAGCCTTCAATATGAAGCAAATAAACTAGCCAAGGTTCTCATCGGTTCAGATAAAGATGAGGAAGCCCAAAAGGTATACACTTATTCCATAAGAGAAATTATAAGAAATGCTTTTGAACACTCACAAGCCAAAGAATGCTACATCTGCGCACAGCGTTGGATAAACGGGCGAGTAGAAATTGCCGTCATAGATGAAGGCGTTGGAATATGTACCACTTTGAAAGAATCCTATGAGCTAGAAAACGATATTATTGCTCTTGAAACAGCACTTAGACCTGGAACATCTCGCACAACAAAACTTTCATCTGGCAGAAATGTTTTTGATAACTCAGGTTTTGGATTGTATGTATTGAGTAAATTAGCTGCAAACGTTGGATGGTACGCACTTGGCTCTGGAGAAGCTCGAATCGTTGGGTTTGGCAAAGCAGTCTATAAAGACAAGTTTAGTTTTAAAGGCACTTTTTTTGGTTTTAAACTTTTCAAAAGAATTAACAACTTTTCTGCAACTCTTTCAGAAATAATCTCTGAAGGAGAAAAAGAAGCCCAACTATCCGGTATACAAAAACGTGCATCAGGAATATCTAAACTCATAGACCTTTAGCCAACCCGCGACAAGTAATAGCTTTAGCGTATTACGCCGTGTGTTTTAGCACAAAAAATAAACGCGGCTTAATTGACAAAACGGAGAAAAAACATGAACGCATTAACCATTGAAAATACCGCAGAGCAGGTATTAATCAGCATAGACAAAAACTTTATCAATACCGAAGCCTTAGCAAAAATAATCCGTTTATTAGAGCTTGAGACAATGGCACAACAAATTAACTTCAGCTCTGAATTAATTGAATTAGGCAATAAGATTAAGCAAGAATGGTGGCAAGAAAATAAAAACCGCTTGCTGAAAACACCATGAAAATCATTGTTGACACCAATATCTTATTTTCTGCAATGCTTTCTCAAAGTTCGCATTTACGGCAAACTTTGTATCAACAAGATTTAGAAATTTTCGCGCCAAACTATATTTTTCTGGAATTATTTAAACACAAAGAAAAATTATTAAAACTTTCCAAACAATCGGAAGCCGAAATCTACCTATTTTTAAATTATTTGTTAGAGCGCATTAGGTTTATTTCCCCTGATTTAGTTTCCACGCAACACTATCATTTAGCTTATGAATTATGTAAAGAAGTGGATGAAGCAGATACGCCTTTTGTAGCATTGTCATTGGAACTTAACGCCGCTCTTTGGTCAGGCGATAAAAGACTAAAAAATGGCTTATTAGCACAAGGTTTTCAAAACTTTTTTGTACCTACTTTGCATGAATAAAAAACCAAGCGCGTTTTATTGTAAAACTCGCCTAGAACAACAGAGAAAAACATGACTGAACAACCCACAGACCAATACGACAGTACCAATATTAAAGTGTTAAAAGGCTTAGATGCCGTGCGCAAACGCCCAGGAATGTATATCGGCGACACCGACGACGGTACAGGCTTACACCATATGGTGTTTGAAGTGGTGGATAATTCCATTGACGAAGCTCTAGCAGGACATTGCACAGGCGTAGAAGTGATTATCCACAGCAACGGCTATATCTCTGTCACCGATGACGGGCGCGGCATTCCTGTTGATATTCATCAAGAAGAAGGTCGCTCGGCTGCCGAAGTGATTATGACCGTGCTGCACGCAGGCGGAAAATTTGATGATAATTCTTACAAAATATCAGGCGGACTGCATGGCGTAGGCGTTTCAGTGGTCAACGCGCTGTCGGAGGAATTGCTATTAGAAGTACGCAAAAATGGCAAACTGTACAAACAAACCTATCAAATGGGCAATCCTGTCGCCCCTTTAGCGATGGTCGGTGATGCCACAGGTTCAGGCACTAAAATCAGTTTTAAACCCAGCGGTGAAACTTTTACCCATATCGAATTTCATTACGACATTTTGGCCAAACGGCTACGCGAATTATCGTTTTTAAACTCAGGTGTGCGGATTTCTCTCTACGATGAACGCGATGGCAAAGAAGATGTGTTTGAATTTGCAGGCGGTATCAGCGCGTTTGTGCAGCATTTGAACAAAAATAAAACCCCGTTGTTTCCTGAAGTATTCCATTTTTCCGCTGAAAAAGAAGGCGTAACCGTTGAAGTGGCGATGCAATGGAATGATTCCTATCAAGAAAATGTGTTTTGCTATACCAATAATATTCCGCAACGCGATGGCGGTACGCATTTAGCGGGGTTTCGTGGCGCACTCACACGCACGATTAATCAATACATTGAATCCAGCGGTGCGGCAAAAAAAGAGAAAGTCGCCACCACAGGAGATGATGCGCGGGAAGGCTTGACGGCGGTGTTGTCGGTGAAAGTCCCTGACCCGAAATTTTCCTCGCAAACCAAAGACAAACTAGTGTCCTCGGAGGTCAAACCGTTGGTTGAATCGACCATGAATGAGAAATTGCAGGAATTCTTGTTAGAAAATCCAGCTATTGCAAAAATCATTGTCAATAAAATCATTGATGCAGCCCGAGCGCGAGATGCAGCCCGAAAAGCCCGCGAAATGACTCGCCGGAAAACCACGCTGGATATTGCAGGTTTGCCAGGTAAATTAGCCGATTGTCAGGAAAAAGACCCTGCGTTATCAGAAATTTTTATTGTGGAAGGGGATTCGGCGGGTGGCTCGGCTAAACAAGGACGCGATAGACGCACTCAAGCGATTTTGCCGCTGAAAGGAAAAATTTTAAACGTGGAAAAAGCCCGTTTTGACAAAATGATTTCTTCAGAAGAAATCGGCACGTTGATTATCGCGTTGGGCTGTGGCATCGGCAAAGAAGAATACAACCCCGATAAACTCCGTTATCACCGCATCATTATTATGACTGACGCGGACGTGGACGGCTCGCATATTCGCACCTTGCTGTTGACGTTTTTTTATCGGCAAATGCCTGAATTGATTGAGCGTGGCTATATTTATATTGCCCAGCCGCCGCTGTATAAAGTGAAAAAAGGCAAACAAGAACATTATGTGAAAGATGATGGCGAGTTGAATGATTATTTAATTCAGATGGCATTGGATAAAGCCCAATTGCAAACCGATGAAAATGCGCCATTAATTCAAGGGACGGGCTTGGAAAAATTAGCCCATGAATTTATTGATGTCACGGCAATAATTAACCGCCTCGCGCGGCGATATGATGAGGTGTTTTTAAGTCATCTGGTGTATATGCCCCATGTTGATAGTGCGTTGCAAGACAGCCCTGAACAGTTTGCCTCTTGGTTAACGCAATTGGAAATATTACTGAATGCCGATGAAAGTCGCGCTATTTTTCAGCTGTCATTACGCTATACCAGCGCGAGTGATTTTGCGGTGAATGTCAATAAACGCCTGCATGGCAATGACAAATTTTTTAGTTTACAACCCAGCTTTTTCAATAGCTTAGATTATAAAAAAATCGCCCTGTATGCTGAAGATACCCACGATTTGTTTGGACAAAATGCCACTATTCAAATGGGTGAAAAACGGCAAGCGGTGAGCAATTTTAAGCAAGCCTTTGAATGGATGATGAAAGAGGTGAAAAAAGGGCAAACCATTCAACGCTATAAAGGCTTGGGCGAAATGAATCCTGAACAGTTATGGGAAACCACCTTAGATTCAGCAAATCGCAGGCTGTTGCAAGTGACGATTGAAGATGCGATTACCACCGATGAAATTTTCACCACGCTCATGGGCGATGTGGTTGAGCCGCGCCGTGATTTCATTGTGAAAAATGCCTTAGATGTCAGTAATTTGGATGTATAAAAATGCTTAGTTATCCACAGATAGACCCTGTTATCGTGGCTTTAGGGCCGGTGAAAATCCATTGGTATGGGATGATGTATTTGCTTGGTTTTGCCGCCGTTTGGTTGTTAGGAAAAGAACGAGCTAAACGCCCTTATTCGCCCATTTCTCCCGAAGCCTTGGAAGATTTAGTGTATTTCGGTGCGTTAGGGGTGATTTTAGGCGGACGGATTGGCTATATTTTGTTTTATCACTTCGGACTGTTTTTAGAAAATCCGCTGGTGTTATTCAAAATCTGGCAAGGCGGGATGTCGTTTCATGGTGGAATGCTGGGGGTGTTTGTCGCGATGCACTTTTTTGGTAAAAAACATCACTGCTCCATGTTGCAACTCACTGATATTATTGCCCCGCTCTGTCCAATTGGCTTAGGATTAGGACGACTTGGCAATTTTATTAATGGCGAATTATGGGGCAGAACCACTGATGTTGCGTGGGGAATGGTTTTTCCAACAGGCGGGGCGTTGCCGCGTCATCCCTCGCAGCTTTATGAGGCAGGCTTGGAAGGGATTTTACTGTTTGCTATTTTGTGGATTTACACGCAAAAACAACGCCCTGTTGCCGCACCGACAGGGTTGGTGCTGTTTGTGTACGGCTGCTTTCGGTTCTTTGTCGAGTTTTATCGAATGCCGGATGCGCATTTAGGCTATTTAGCCTTAGATTGGGTCACGATGGGGCAAATTTTATCCTTGCCAATGATTGTGATTGGCGCGGGAATGTTTGTTTGGGCGCGTAAAAACAGTGACATATAGCCTTTGTCACAGAGGTAAAACAGTGATAATAAAAAAGCCCTGATTGCGTTGGCAAGCGGGGCTTTTTGTCATAAGCGATGTGCTTAAAAAATTCGTTTTGACTTCACCAAGCCTTTGCCAACCAACAATTCTGAGCCTTTAAACGTTTTCACCATCGTTGCATTTTTCAAATGCTGAAAAGCAGTTGCCAGCACTTGATACCGCCATTTGAAATCATCAGGCGTGAGGGATTTGGTAATGGGCTTTAGGAAAATTTCGGCTAAATCGGAATTGATAGGCGCAGTTTTTAAATGCAAGATTTTTTCGATTTGAAAATCGCACCAAACTGCAAAATCAGAACTTAACCAGCGTGCAAAATCAATGGCAAGTTTAGGATGTAACCAAGTTCCGCCACCGTTTTCAGTAGAGCCACCTCTGACGATAACCAGTTGATTTTCATCAATTAAGAATATTCTCTTAATTGAATTTATGTAGTTTTTCGTTTGTTCCGTTTTTAAATAATCACGCGGTTGTTTATTGAATTGTTTTGCAATGGCGGTGGCATTGATAAAGCCATTTTCTTGAAATTGTACGGACATTTCGCCGTAGTGTGTGGTGATGAGCTGAATAGCCATTTTGAGTTTCCTTGTTTCTTTTCAGAGAAATCTCCCGAAGGAGCGGTTAGGAGTCTGAAAACAGCCAAGAAGAACTGCGGCATTGATTCAATATATTCACGCCACTCCTAACCACGAGCGCAATTATGCCATAAACAGCACAATCACAAAAATGGCAGGCAAAAAAATACCGCTAAACTATCGGGTGCGGTGTCCGCTTCTTGGTTGGAGTTTTTCAGGACTCTGTAAAAAAGCATACACCCGCAATCAGAAATGTGTCAAACGACAGGCAATAAAAAAGCCCCGACTGCATTGGCAAGTGGGACTTTGTTTTTTGTCCATTGTGATAAAATCTTGCTACTAAATCAATTTGCGTTATTTTGGAGTTTTACCATGACTCAATTACTAGAAAAAGCTTTTTCTCAAGCCTCTTTATTGCCTGAAATTCAGCAAAATATGTTAGCGAAATGGATAATTGAAGAACTGTTAGCCGAAAAAAAATGGGATATGCTTTTTTCTGAATCCGAAGATTTTTTAGCGGGATTGGCAGATGAGGCGTTAAGCGAATATGAACAAGGTAAAACGCAGCTTTTAAATGTAGATGCGCTATGATTTCGCGTACCACAGCGAAATTTAGAGCGTTGTTTGCACTGTTGCCGAGTTCAATCAAATCTCAAGCAAAACAGGCGTATCTGCAATTTAAAAAAGACCCCTATCATCCCAGTTTGCAATTCAAGCGGGTTCATTCAAGTAAACCGATTTATTCGGTGAGGGTCACTATTGATTATCGTGCCGTTGGTATTATCAAAGAGAGTGAGATTATTTGGTTTTGGATTGGTTCGCATAGCGTTTATGATAAGTTATTGAAAAAATTGTAACTTTTATGTGGGTTGTGTTACGAATTCAAGCTTTTTAAACGGCTTATCCAATAATTCGATGTTCATTGATATTTTTCCATTGCCGCATTATAGCTAACAGTGGTTAATTCCCCCGCTTGATAAGCTTGCCATCTTTGTTGTGCTTCATTCGCCCAAATTTTATCGCAGTTGGAATCTGGCAAATCTAAATCGGAAAGCAATAATTCGGCAAGGCGTAATTTTTCCAGTGCGGGTAATTGATGGGCTTGTTGATAAAGTTGTTGGCTGGTGAGCATTATTTTTACCTTTAAAAAATCGTTTAACGATGGCGCATTTTAGCAGTTTTGTTAAAAAAACAGCGGCAATAAAAAAGCCCCGACTGCGTTGGCAAGTGGGGTTTTGTTTTTTTGTAACTAAGATTCACTTGCTATAAAGGTTTACCTAAAAGTTTTCGCAAAGGGACGATTTCATCATTGTTGACAAACATAATATGAGGTTTATTCGCTTGATCATTGTCAAGTAGCTCTGTAGCATAATCAGGCAACGTATCACGCTGCCTATGATTGCAGTGGAAAATGAAATAACGCCGTTGCCAACCCATTGTTGTTTTAATTTCTTCAACATGTTCTAAAACCGATAATAAATAATCAGCAAAACAATCCCCCGCTTTCAATTGCCATATAGGGCTATCATTTTCCTTTTCTGTTTCTGAAGGAATGCTAGATTTCATTTCGAGAATTAAAATGTAGCCTTGATTATCTAAGTGACAAAAAACGACAGCATCACATGCTTTAAGCCCTTTAGAGTTTTGAAGTACTTTATTAGCAAAACCAACCTTATCTAAATTAATAGCAATACATTCTTCGTCTATTCCACCGATAATAAAGTGTTTTAAAAAAGTATTTTTTTGATTTTCATGTAAATCAATTCTACCATTAGAGAAACGGAGTCTAATTCTAGGTACAATAGTTTCCTGTAGTTTTTTTATTGCATCAGTAGACATTAAAAAACTCCATATAAAATGGAATCTTGAACATGATTCATTTCATTAATAACATCATCAAAACTTTTAATTTGAATACCTCGATTCTGTTCAACAGACCATTTCTTCAAAGTTCCTAACCGTTTTTTCTTTTTTCCTCCTATATCAAAAGGCTCGGTTGTTGTACTGTAAACAGCAACCCTTTCTGCTTGCAAAAAATCCTTTTCACTGTAACCAAATTTTTCTCTAACTGCTTTCAAATGAGGCTTATCATTTGATAACATAATCAACGTATTGAATTCCCGAATAATATAATCACTATGGGTTGTTAAAAACACCTTAATTCCAGCATTAACTAAAGCAGCTAAAAATCTAGCCAACCGCCGCTGATTTGTAGGGTGTAGATTTAATTCAGGCTCGTCAATCATTAACATATCGCCTGATTTAGCTTTGTGATTTAGCCAAAACCATAACACCATTAGTGATCTGACCGAACTAGATGCTTCTCCTAACCCCATTTTTAATGTTGTACCACGAGGTGTGAAATAAATCGCACCTTCTTTAGTAGCAGTATAAGTACCACCTGCAATTATACGAAAATCTTTTAATAACTCAGGATTATTTCTTATGATTTCGCTAATACCAAACTGCTCAAGATTTCTAATTTCAATATTGATAAATTCAACATTGTGATCAATTGACAACGCATAAGTTCGTTGCATTACTTTTAATATTTTTGAAAAGGTTACTACTGATTTTTCAGCATTTTCCATTTCAGTCAATATTTTGACTAATTTGTTTTTAGAAAAATTAAGCTCACCCTGAAAGATTGCCGCACCAGTTCTTTCTGCACTTGCTATAAAAACGTTTGAAAATGTATCTTCTAAAACAAACTCAAGTAGTTGCTCACGAATAAAACGAGCTAATGAATGAATAGGTGGCAACTCATCACCTGATTCAACTACAAGAGCTATCTCTCCAATATTACTATTCAGTTGTTTTTTTATAGAAACCAATAGCTTTCCTTGACTACTATTAAGTTCACTTTCAAAGTTTCTATTAATCCAATCATTAGTAATTGGCACTAATAAGGAAAACTTTGTTTGTTTTAAATGGTCAGGGTTTATTTTTAAAAAATCATGTAAATTACTGGATAATCTGTTCATTGTATTTTGCAAAATGATAACCCAATTATCAACAATCTCTTTTTGTAAATCTATGCTGATAAAACCTTCACGTTGTAATTTAAGCATATCCTTTTCTGATAAATCCCATGCAAGTAATTGTTGCCAGCCAGAAAATAAGGCATAAAGAGAATTAGTGATATAAGTTTTACCTGTATTATTTTCACCACAGATAATAGTTAAATCAGCAAGTTCAACTTCGCCGCTATACAAAGGACCTAATTGTTCAAATTTAAATTTCATTTTTCTATTATGCTTGTGTTACTGAGTATGTATCCATTATAAGCTCTTATGTGCGATATTTTGTAGCACAAAAAAGCCCGCTTGCTTTCACAACCGAGGCTTGTTTTAAAATCCAAATTACTTACATCACCGCCACCAACTGCTTAACGTGAAACTCGCTACGGTGTTGCTCTGCTTGCCACAAATCATACTGCAACTGCTGCTTTAACCAACTCTCCGAACTCGTATTAAACGCAATCGACAAACGCACCGCCATTTCCGGCGTAATCCCCGTTTTGCCATGAATCAAATTCGACAGCGTATAACGACTAATTCCCAATGCTTTTGCCGCTTCCGTTATTGAAATACCGAGTGGGTCTAAACAGAGTTCTTTAATCACCAAACCAGGATGCGGTGGATTGTGCATTAACATAATAACCTCAATGATAGTCTTCATAATTGACGATTTCCGCATCTTCGCCATTCATGCGAAAAGTCACGCGCCAATTACCGCTGACTTTTACCGCCCAAATGCCTTTTCTATCGCCTGAAAGCGGATGCAACGCTAAACCAAGCAAGTTCATATCCGCAGGCTCAGAGGAAACATTTAAACGACCTAATATTAACTGCAATCTTGCCGCGTGTTGCGCTTGGATTCCTGCGACATTGCCCGTTTTAAAAAAGCGTTCCAATCCTTTGTGTTTAAAACTGACAATCATACGGTGCGCATCTGAGAAAAAATAATGTTTATTAAAGCATAAAAAAGCCCCGATTGCTTTCACAACCGAGGCTTGTTTTTAGTGTTTACTGTAATGATAACGACAAGAAACAACATAAATCATGCCATCTTCGGGTAAATAGACTAACCGATGTTCATGCGTGATGCGCCGTGACCAGTAACCAGTTAAATCCCCTGTCAATGGCTCAGGCTTTCCTGTCCCTTTGAAAGGATTTTTGAAGCATTCATCCAACAAATCGTTAATTTCATCAACAATTTTTGGGTCTTCTTTTTGCCAAAAACGGTAATCAGCCCACGCATTCGGAGTCCACGAGAGATTGCCTGTTTTCGCTTGCTGTTTGTTTTTGCTTTTTGGGTTTTTCATTGCGAATAAGTTCTCGTGGTTGCGCCTTCCCCGCTTTCAGTTGGGCAATGGACTCCATGAGATGGTTGGCATTCGCAGGTGAACTTAATAGATACATGGTTTCTTGCATACTATTAAAATCGGCTAATGACATCATCACAATATGTTCACCACTCACACGACTTACTACTGTCGGTGTATGGTCTTTGCAAACATTATCCATTACTGTCTTTAAGCTGGCACGAGCTTCGCTAAAAGTTAATATGTTCATATCTGATTCTCTGTATTTTAATTTTGTCTTTTGTCTAACAGATAGAAAGAATATTGTACAATATTCGGTACAAAATAACAAAGTGGCAATAAAAAAGCCCCGATTGCGTTGGTAAGTGGGGCTTTGGTTTTTTGTTGATTTTGTCTCGCTTCACGTTTCACTGCACAAGCTACCCCAGCTTACAAGCTGTTCAAGCAACTCATTCGCTAACTGCACACTGACTTTATAACCTTCGCAATCCAGCAAAAAGTTGTAGCGATATTCTTCTGCGCAAACCGTAATCACTTGTAACGCCATAAAATATTTATTTTTATCGGTTCTAAAATCTGTTAATTCAATCAATTGCTCAAGTAGTTTATTTAACTTATGGGTATGCGGATAAGCTCCATATTTGCTTTTGGTTTCCAGCAAGAATTTAAGCAGCATTTCAAACATTTGCTGATAATGAAAACAGTGCATAGAGCAATCTTTGATGTCGGAGGTTTCAATCAAATCAATCGCGGCGGCGTGTTGCCATGCTTTTCCGACTAAGCTTTCCTGATTGGCAAAAGCTTTTAGTTTTTCTTTATACATTATGAATTTTCTCTCAAATGTAAGGGTAAAATGCGAGTTTAGCATACAAACAAAAAAGCCCCGACTGCGTTGGCAAGTGGGGCTTTGTTTTTGTGGGTAGAGTATTTCACTGCATAGTGGTTTGGCATACGGCATAATGTGCGCTTTACGAGTTACAGGTTATTTGTCACGCTCAGAAACAAGTCTTATAAACTCTGATATATCCATAAGCCATGAGCGTTGCAAATCTGTATAGGATTCGTGAATTCTACGCGGTAAAACCAGTTGCAGACTCTTCGATTGCATTTCATTAGTCTGGTTGCTGCTGATTGCTGCCTCTAAAGTCAAAAGATGCTTTTTAGGAATTCGGTTAGCCTCTGTTAATACTTGTCGCCAACGATCCTTGCAAGTGGTTTTTACTCCTAGCATGGTTAAATTTATTGGGTTAAATGTTGGGTCGTGATATTCCTCATATCCTGGAAACAAAAAATCTGGTTTTGTTTTATTTTCTGTGACTGATGTTCTGGAATAGCGGATGCTATAAGCAGTAAACAAAGATTCCAGATGATTTTCCAGCGAGAGACCAACGCGGCTTTTCCGTCTGTTCTGCACTGAAAGCGAAAAACTAATAAAACTGTCCACATCGTCATCAAAGCCTTGAGTAAGTCGGTCTCCAATAAGATGGCGTTCTAAAGTTCGGAATAAAACTTCCTCGCGTTCTAGCCAAGCCATTAATACATCATCCGCCCCATCTTGAGGATCAATGTCTTTCAAAGTAGAGCGAGCATAGGCAGAAAATTCTCTTGTAGTTGGAAATTTGCCTTTGAACTTTTCAAGCATGGCATCCAGCCTAGTTTCCTCAGTAGTTTCGACAATAATCCCAATATTTTCAAGAATAAATCTTGATGCAAATTCTATTCTGTCTTGTTCCGTCTCTAAATCTTCACGGATTGAAAAGCCGGGATGCGATAAATCTGAAAACCCGAACAACCACATAAGTTGTTTGGCAATAGTTGTTTCTTGTTCCACTACTATTGCCAATAAAGTGCCGTCAGGCAGCTTTGCAATTAATAATAAATCCCCAACAGTCGCGCATTGCAAAACCTGATTTGCTGGAAAATAAAGCCGATATTCCCATCGCATAACTCCTTTTTCAAGTCTTGCTCTTTGTCGTGCATCATACCAAGTCAAAAAACCATCTTCAATAATTGGCTCATCATCATAATCCGTAAGATATAAAAACTTAGCTTTGTATTTAACTTTTCCTTCTGGTTCTCCAAGTATTTCACGCAATCCCTCAACACCATTAAACTCATGCTGATGGGAATACATCATATCAACCTCAACCGCACTAAGTCGTTTCAGGGCAACGCCTTCAAAATACTGCGAAAGATACCCTCGTTTCATCGTTTTATCTCTATAATCTTTGGGATTAAAATTCTTGCGACCTCTTTCATCACTGGCATTACAACGCTGTTTCCAAATTGCCTGTATGCTTGAGTGTCACTGACTGGGATTTTAAATGTATCTGGAAACCCCATAAGTCTTGCACATTCGCGTGGCGTTAGTCTGCGGGGGCGTTTGCTTTTTCCTTGTGAAACAAGAATTTCTGAGCCGTCTTTATAATATCTTGCTGATAAAGTACGGCTTACACTATCCGAAGTCACTAACCCAAAACCAAAACCATTGCCAGCGGCTTGGTGTTTCTCTTTATAAGCTTGAAGATATGCCCACAAATTTGGGGTTAGCGTATATTTTGGATTGATGGTTGCTTGTTCTCCAATAGTGTAAGGTTCTTCGGCTATTTCACTACCATCTTGCGGGTGCAAGATACTTGAAAGATAGGTTTTTTTAGCTGGTAAGTGCAAATTATCCCAAGAAAAATCAGTCTTATCTCGAAAGCCAACGATAATAATACGTTCTCGATGTTGTGGTACGAAATATTGACCGTCAATAACTTTGTAATACACCGTATAACCAAGCTCATCGCGTAATGTTTGCAAAATCACCTTAAAAGTATTTCCTTTGTCGTGAGAAAGAAGATTTTTAACATTTTCCAATAAAAACACTTTAGGTCTTTTAGCTGCAATGATCCGTGCAACATCAAAAAACAAAGTCCCCTGCGTGGTGCATTCAAATCCATGAGGGCGACCTAGCGCATTTTTTTTTGAAACTCCTGCGATACTGAATGGCTGACAAGGAAAGCCTGCTAACAGTACATCATGATTTGGCACGTCATTAGCATCAATGCTTGTAATGTCGCCAGCAAGGATATGTTTGTCATCATGTTGAAAATTGGCTAGATAGGTCTTTTGAGAGAATGAATTCCATTCACTGGTAAATACACAATGACCTCTATGTGCTTCAAAACCAAGACGAATTCCACCAATTCCGGCAAATAAATCTATAAAAGTGAAAAGATGGTCATTATTTTTGTCAGAATCAATATATTGCCGGATTGCATCATTAAAGTAAGGAGGTGATTCATGGTCTCGCATTTCGCAACGGTGAACAGCACGAACATTGATAACACCATTTTGAGTATGCAGAATTCGCGTCTGTCGTAGCAGATTATTAACAGGTTGCTGATTCATTTTTAACGTCTCTCAAAGAATATTTGCAGACATTATGCCAGGTTTTATACTCTTTCTCCAGGTCAGAAGATAAAAAAATAATACTGGATAATTTAGCAAGCCCCCCCCGAATAAAGCTTGCGTCATTCGGCGTGAGGCGGCATTTTGTCGATAGCCTTGAGCTTTAATTTTTCAAAATGACCAGTCGTCTTAAAAAATCAGTAGAAGAAATGACAGTGTAAAAAAGCCCCGCTTGCTTTCACAACCGAGCCTTGCGTTCTATGATTATTTTTAAGCTGCACCTTCTACAGACTCAAAACTAATCGAAACTTTTTTACCAACCGCCGCCGCCGCTTTAGTCAATGTCGCTAAAGAAACAGAATAATGACCATCAAAATCAAGCAATCTAGCCAACTGTTGACGACTGGTTTTCATACGCCGCGCCATTTCAGTTTTGCTAATATGCTTTTCCTCCATCGCCTGCACAACCATACAAGCAACCACCTTTTTGAGTGCAGCCGCTTCCACTTCTTCAAAAATACCTTCTTCGTGCAGAAAATCGTCAAAGTCAGAGCCGATATGTGGGTTCATGTTATCCTCTCAATTTTTTTAATCTTTCTTTGGCAAGATTTAACTCTTGCTTCGGCGTTTTTTGATTTTTCTTAATAAAGCCATGCAACAGAACCATTGTTGAACCTTCAACAACAAACAAAACACGGGCAATCCGATTGGTTAATTTAGTGCGAACCTCCCAAATGTCACCCTCAAGATAATCAATTAGCGGCAATCCCAACGACCAGCCGTATTGAGCCGCTTTAATGTCTTCACCAATCGCTTTTTTATCTTCTAAAGGCAATGATTTAAGCCAATCTCGTACAGGCTCAGAAAGAGACGCTTGCTGTTGAAAAAATTTCACAGAAAGTTTTGGTTGGTGGTTAATAATTTTTGATAGCTCAGTGTGTTTCATTTTTGGTACGTTTTTAATATATTGTACATGAAAACTGGACTATCGAGAATGATTTGTTACATGAAGGGAGTAAATGAAAAAGCCCCGCTTGCTTTCACAACCAAGGCTTTTATTACAACTAAAAAAATCCACCCAACAGCAAAACAACGACCATCTGGAAGATAGTTTGTTCAACAAATTTCGTGGATAAATCCTAGAATCAAGTGGCTTTTTTATTAGCCCAACTGTTTTCAAACACAAGCGCATCCAGCGGTTTGCCGTGTATCCAGTTTTCCATTTCTAACAGCGGTTTATCATAAAATTCAGGTACATACCCTAAGCATAAAATCGCAATCGGTTCACTATTTGCTGGCATTTTCAATAACTTGCCTAACGCTTGTGGCTCAAATAAAGAAACCCAGCCCATGCCTAATCCTTCCGCGCGTGCCGCGAGCCAAAGATTTTGAATCGCACACGCCGCTGAAGCTATATCCATCTGCGGCAAGGTACGGCGACCAAAGATATGTTGTTCCCGTTGGTCGGGTAAAGCAACCACCAACAATTCGCCGCATTCTAAAATTCCTTCGACTTTTAAACGCATAAACTCTTCTTCCCGCTCACCTAATGCCTGCGCTGTTTTAATGCGTTCCTGCTCGACAAGTGCCTGAATTTGCAGTTTTAAATCAGGCTCTGTAATCCGAATAAATCGCCACGGCTGCATTAAACCGACACTGCCTGCTTGATGAGCGGCTTGTAAAAGGCGGTTTAATAATTCAGGCGCAATCGGCGTGGCTAGAAAATGCCGCATATCTCGGCGTTGTGCGATAACGCGATACACAGCGGCACGTTCTGCATCGGTAAAAGAGCCGTTAAATTTTGACAATCACTTTTCCACGGGTTTTTTCCGTGCCTTTGAACAAGGTCGAGTAAGCCTGCGGAATTTGGTCAAAGCCTTCATAATGGACTTCGTGATATTTGACTTTACCAGCTTGAATATAGCCCCCTACTTCTTCGATTAAGGCGAGCCAATTTTCTTGAGTAAACCATTCCAAAGCGAAAATTCCCCGAATGGTGGCTCTTGGAAACATAATCCAAGGAAACAAACGCGGCCCTGTATTGGGTTCGGTTTCCAGTTGCGTCGCCAACTGCCAGCAAATAGCGACCACCGAGTAAACATTTAATTGTGGGAATACCGCATCGGTTATATAACCGCCGATATTGTCAAAATAACGGTCTATTCCTTCAGGCGCAACCTCTTGTAAGGCTTGACTCATTTTTTCATAATCATTGGCTTGTTTGTAATTAATCCCCGCATCAAATCCAAGACTTTTAATATGAGCTATTTTTTCATCACTGCCGACAATGCCAATCACTTTAACGCCGTGCAGTTTTGCCAACTGCCCGACCATTTCACCCACCGCGCCAGACGCACCGCTAATCAGCAAGGTTTGCCCTGCTTCAAGGTTAAACACTTTTGAAATCGTTCCCCAGGCTGCCATACCCGGTCCGCCTAACGCACCTAAGGCTAAGGAATAAGGAAATTTTGCAGGATGTACGGCGGGGTCAAGTTTGCGATAGGCAGGGAAAACCATCGGGAAAGTGCCTGTTTGCCATAATACTTCACCGCCGTTGTGAATCACATATTTCTGCCAGCCGCCAAAGCCCTGTACTACATCACCCACTTTAAACTTCGCGTTTGCGCCTGTGGCGACCACTTCCATGATGGAATCCGCTCCCATGCACTGATTCAGTGGCGTGTCTAACGCAATGCCATGTTGATATAAATCAACCGTGACATACAAGGTTTTAAACAGCATCTCCTTCTACTTTTTTATAAATCCGTTCAATATCAGGAATCCCTGGACAATGCTCAACAACCACCCATTTTTCATTTTTCATGTTTTCTCCTTACAGATAAGACTCAATATCTTGGGCAATACTACTCGGCGTAGTAGAAGGTGAATAACGTTTCACCACCTCACCTTTTGCTGTCACTAAAAATTTTGTGAAATTCCATTTAATCGCTTCTGTTCCTAAAACTCCTTTTTGTTGCGTTTTTAAATAAGCAAACAAAGGAAGCGCATTGTTGCCATTGACATCAATTTTGGCAAACACAGGAAAGGTCACTTGATAGGTCAGTTGGCAAAAACTGACAATTTCAGCATTCTCTTCTGGTTCTTGCCCTGCAAATTGATTACAAGGAAAAGCCAGCACTTCAAAGCTTTCGTTGCCATATTTTTCATACAACGCCTGTAATTCTTTATACTGCGGGGTAAAAGCACAGTGACTCGCGGTGTTGACAATTAACAGCACTTTACCTTGATAATCTGCCAGACTTTTATACCGTTTCTCGACTGTTTTAACTGAAAATGAATAAATCGGTGCACTCATAATAATTAACCTCAGTGTTAAAAAATGCCCTCCTTTTTGTAAAGAAGAGCGGGGTGAATTTTACATCCGCAAGTTTTTTACGACCCGCACAATGTCCTGTTCATCAGGGATGACTTCAATGCTAAAACCTAATTTTTTGACTAATGACAACATCGGCTGATTGACACTTAACACTTCGCCTTCCATGATAGAAATCCCTTTACTTTTTGCCGATTGCATCAGCGCGGTCATTAATCGAGAACCTATCCCTAGCCCTTGATAATCATCCGAAACAACCAACGCAAATTCTGCACTGTGTCCATCTGGGTTAATAATATAGCGACAAACGCCTAATTCGGTTTGTTTTTCTTCACCTGCGACCACCACAAACGCCATTTCACGGTCATAATCAATTTGCGTAAAGCGCACAATCATCTCAGGAGTTAATTCCTGCATTGCCTGCATAAAGCGAAAATATTTGGTGCGCTCTGACAGACTTTGCATAAAATCTTTTTCCATGCTGGCATCTTCTGGGCGAATCGGGCGCAGCGTTACATCCATCCCATTGGACAATTGACAATGTTGAGTTAATTCAGACGGATAAGGATGAATCGTCATGTGCGAATACGCGGTTAATTGATGCGACATTTCTGCCTTAATTCGGGCATCAACCGCCATCGCGCCGTGTTCATCCACAATCAACGGATTAATATCCAGCTCCAAAATTTCAGGCAGTTCACTAACCATGGTTGAAATATTCAGCAACACCTGAATCAAAGCTTTTTTATTCGCCGCAGGCAATTGGCGGAATTGCTTTAAATATTTTGCCGCTTTGGTTTTGGCAATCATTTCCTCCACCATATATTCATTTAACGGCGGCAAAGCAACCGCTTTATCACGGAAAATTTCCACCATCGTGCCGCCCAATCCAACACTAATCGCAGGGCCAAACACAGGGTCACGCACCACACCCACCATCAGCTCGCGTCCTGATTGTGAGCGGTACATTGGCTCAAGCGTCATCACCACTTCTTTTAAATCGGGGCTATGTTTTTTAATCAAATTTTCCATGTCTAAAAAATGATGGGAAACTTCTTCAACGCTATTAAGATTGAGTCGTACGCCACCGACATCAGATTTATGGCTAAACTCAGGCATATTGATTTTTAACACCACAGGAAATCCTAAGCCTTGTGCAACAACCATCGCATCTTTACTGGAGGTGACTTTGATGGTTTGCGTGACAGGAATATGAAATGCCACTAAAATCGCTTTGGCTTCCTGCGCGGTCAGCACTTGCCGCCCTTCGGATAAAACCCGCTGAATAATCAACCGCGCTCCATTGACATTCGGTGCTGCCATTTCTTGAGACGGTGAGGGAATTTGCTTGAGTAAAATTTGGTTACGGGTGTATTTTGCCAAACAAGAAAACGCATCCACCGCAATTTCAGGGGCATTAAAATGCGCGACTTTGCTGTTGGCAAATAAAGCCCGTCCTTCTAACACTTTGCTCCCGCCCGTCCACGAAGCCAATACCGGTTTTTTAGTATTGTTTGCCCCTTCAATAATAAATTGCGCCACTTCAGTTGGGTTAGTCATCGCTTGAGGGGTAAGAATATTTAACACCCCATCCACATTTTCATCATTCAAGCAAATTTCCAAGGCTTGTTTATACCGCTCCGAAGTTGCATCGCCTAAAATATCCACAGGATTGGCGTGTGACCAATGAATCGGTAATACTTTATTCAACGCGGCAATGCTTTTTTCGCTTAAGGTTGCCATCGTCACGCCCACATCGCCAGCCCTATCGGTACTCATTACCCCGGGGCCGCCTGCGTTGGTGATAATCGCGAGTCGGTCTTTTCGCAAAACATAATTGTTCGCCAAAATCCGCGCGGCTGAAAACAGCTCAATGATATTGTAAACCCGTACCACCCCTGCTCTTTCAATCGCTGCATCAAACACATCATCGCCACCGACCATCGCGCCCGTGTGTGACATTGCTGCTTTACAGCCGGCTTCATGGCGACCTGATTTAATTAAAATCACAGGTTTTAAACGTGCCGCCGCTTTCAAGCCACTTAAAAATCGCCGGGCATCACGAATGCCCTCAACATACATCAAAATACCTGTTGTTTCACTGTCGGTCGCCAAATAATCTAGCACTTCACCAAAATCAATATCCGCCGCGCCGCCCATCGACACCACAGTAGAAAAACCAATTTCTTGTGATTTTGCCCAATCTAAAATCGCCGTACAGACCGCGCCTGATTGTGACAATAAGGCTAAATGTCCTT
>JFJP01037660.1_pt1 | contig 32324 bp, 39 predicted proteins | sample 431651 | NCBI WGS metagenome assembly JFJP01 (sample SAMN02602958, study PRJNA72255) | Microbial mat metagenome, whole genome shotgun sequencing project. | biome: fresh water; feature: sink hole; material: water; isolation source: purple microbial (photo- and chemosynthetic) mats found in... | reverse complement strand
AATTTTAATTTGGCTACGATTTTAATGCACCCTGGCACCTGTCCATCATTATCAATGCACCCGTCCTAAAGTACGTAGCCGCGCTACGCGCTGCTATTGCGGGGATTTACGGAGCTATGTTAAAAAGTAGTTAGGATTGCAATAGATACAAATTGGCAGAATTACCAATCATCACAACCTGGATTATATTATCGACCTCGTTGAGCAACTTTCATAATAGTCTTAACAGGCACTTGACTTTTTAACTGTTTCTGCATCTTTACAGGCACAGCATTTTTAACAATTTTTGCATTATCTTTTTGAGCATTCATACTTTTCAAAATGTCTAAATTTTTCATTTTTTAGCCTTTAAAAAGGTCTAACATAATAGACCCCTAAAAATATAACTAATTATACCATTGAAATAACTTTTACCCTAGCTTTTTTTTAATTGTTTTAAGAGGCGTATTCAAAGCATCATCAATTGACCAACCTAAAACTGCTACCCGTTGATACAAATTATGATAAGACATATTAAATTTAATAGCCCAGTCATTCAAAGTATGACTTTCACCTTTATAGGTGTACATCTTAGATTCTTTTGAAGTAACCCCTAGAGGCGGGCCAGTCAAAATAGATTGTAAGGTCAAATAATCAATAACATCCTTAAACTTAAGACTATTATCCACAATCAAGTCTTTGATAGTAGCAAAAACTTCAGTACACCGTTCTTTATATTCTTTAGCTACATTGGCATCAAACTCTAAATTAGCTTTTTCAAGTTGCTCAGTAATCTTAAGTTGTTCAAACTTCAGCTTACAAATTTCAGTTAAAGATTTATTACATTTATCAACAATAGCTACAGTAGGGGCTAGATAAGAAGTAATAGCCCCTTCTTTTACTTCAATGATATACCTCGCATTAGGAGAAATGTCATTAAACTTTACGTTAGAACAATCAATATGCAACTTTTTAAATTCAAAAGTGGCACTAACATTAGGTGCGACACTTGTAAAAATCTTACCCTTTTTAGTAATGGTTTTACCACCTACTTGATAAGACCACGAGACTATATTACCATATTCAATCATATTATATCCTATAAAATAAAAGCATTGTATCACTTAAAAAGTGATTGTCAACACGTTTTTTTAAAATTATTTTCTACCCGTGAACCACTCTTGATAAGAAGCACTCTTCTGCTTATCAAGACTTTTATCAAACATGATTCCTGTAATTTTTTCAATGTCTTTCAAAGGTACAACTTTTCCATTTAAACTACCTACTGGAAAATATATATTTTCAATTAAAAATGATATAGACTTACCTGTAATGCTATCAATAACTACTTTAAATAAATAATCAGGAACTGCAACTCCATTGCCTATAGTTGATAGTGGCTTCGTGTAGGCTGTGCCTGTTATTACATAAACACTATTTTTAGTAAGTACATAAGTCCTAATTCTATTCTCTAAATACTTCCAAATAACTTGATTATTTTTATAATTTTGAGGTACAACATTAGTTAGTAAAAAGGATTCAGAAATAGCTATTGCATTTGATGCAAAATCTTGAGAAGGATTTAAATGACCCCTATCACATTTAAACCCCCCACATTGATCTGTAGTATTCTTATAATCGTGTATAGTAGCACTGTATTCAATAGGTACTTCTGGGTTAGGTCTAAAATTATTGCTACGCGGCAAATTACCTAAATCACTAAACTCTAAATAAGCAGTAGTATATATAGCTGTTTTTTTACTATACGAATAAGCCACTCCATATTGAGATTGACAAATATATTGATCAGCTTTTACTATAGGTGCTGATTTATAAGTTAAATGCGAACAGTTATCATCTAAACCATTTGCTAAAACTCCACCATTTAGAACCCCATTTGAAAAGCCTAATACATAACTACAAAATAAAATAACATTTAAAAATTTGTGCATACCTAAGTATAACACAAATTTTTTAACTTTGCAACTACTTTCAAATAGTTAAAGCAACAACAGGGGGATTAAAATTAGAGGTTGTATTCTTTAACAATACGTAGGTCTTCTATATTACCTTTGAAGGTTCCAGTAGGCACACTAGGCCATACATTGAGAAAACTAGACCCAATTAGTGAATTACCCCGGCGCTCTTATCCCCGCCCTAAAGTACGTAGCAGTGCTACGCACCGCTACTGCGGGGTTTTCCGCGCTAGGATAAATATCTCCTGAAAAAGAGTATTTTACCTTTTAAAAATCCCCCTAAAAACCCCCCGCATTGTATAACTTTTTAAACGTTTGTCTTTGGAGGGCTTGGTATTTTATAGTGAAAGTAATTGCAAATTATTTCCAAGTATTTGTAAATTTAGAAAAAGTAATAGATAAAAAGGAAGGTTTAACTTCTACAGGAGGTATAAGTACCGTATTACCTTTTAGAGCATCTTCTAAAAGGTCTATTCTTGCTTCCATATTCATAGTATTAACTGTTAAATTATTAACAGTAGTACTTAATAAATTTAGTCTACTAACTAATTCTGCTGTAGTAGATGTATCTATACTATTTAAAGCATTTTGTACAATAATTAAGTCATCTTGTAATTCAGTAACTGCTAAGAGAATGTCGTTCAAACTCAGTACTTTTGCATGTGCAGTTTTAGTCTCCCCCTTAGAATCAGTTTGAATTACCATAATTTAATGCTTAGTGAATATAGCCCCAGCCGGAAATTTATTACCAAAGCATTCTTGTGCAACAGAACACGATTTCATCCTTGGATCAAATCCTGACTTACAAACACCACAAGGTATAATACCCTTATCTGTAAATAATTTCATGTCTGTCGCTTTTGTTAAATAAGGTTGAATAGCTTCATCATGTCTATTAACTACATATTCTTTAAAAGGACTAAATTTACCATCTTCATCTTTTTTACCATATGCTTTTGAAACATATATAATTCTAGCATGATTTAAATCGACTCTATTTTTCAAAGATGAGTCAGAACTCTCAATAATTTTTAGATATAAAGAAGTTCTAATACGGTGTTCAGCTAAAGGCGCAATTAAGTCAGAAAATTGATCCTTATCCATACTCTTAATTTCTACAATAACAGATTTTTGTAACCCCAAATCTGCTATAAAATCAATAGCCCCAGAAACCCCAAGTTCCTCAGAATTAAAAACTACTTCTGAATATTCCCATTTGGTAGAACCACATGTAGGACATTTAAATTTAGGTAATTTACTAAATTCAACTTTAGCATCACAGTGAGGGCATATCCAATCCCCAATAGCAATATCTCGTAGCCATAAATTTCTAATCAAGTCATGATAAGATTCACCTATAGCAAATGCGACTTTAACCGCTTGACCTATAAATTGATCTTTTCTCTTTTTACCATTCATGCGTAATAAAGCTATTTCACGAGGACAAAATTGTGGAGTGTCTTTAGTTATATCTGAAGCATGTATATGATGAACACTACGCGCTTTACTATACCCCTCAAGGTGTTCTTGTAATACCTTACATAAAGTCAACTCTTGCTTTAAGTCAGTTTCTAATTTTTTAATGAAAAACATATAATTATTCTTTCAAATTATTGAAAATAGTAAGAGGGATACAAATCCATTCACCTTCATTTTTAGGGGAGCCATCTCCTGTTACAAAAGATACTGTTAATGCAGGTATCTTACCTTTAAACCTAGCCTCATGTGCTATTTTTAAAAAAAAGTCCCTATCTAAAGAAATACTATTATGAATAGTGCTTTTAGATTCAATTAAAAATTCTCCAATAACCATATCCCCCTTACTCGAAGTTAAGGCACCTGATGCGGGGGTTAAACGTGCGCCTATGCTTTTAGCAAGTTTCTTTTCAGAAGCTTTACCATGCGAAGATTTACCACGAGCTTCTAATCTATTTAAATAGGGGTTTGTCATAAAATTACCCCCCAATTAAGGGGGGATTGTTACTATTCTGAAGTAATACAATCTAAAATATATCTAGGATAAGACTTAATTTTTTTATAAGTATCTTCATGAAAATTAATATGTATCGTAGTAAGAGTGTCCTTGCAATGAGAATCAGCTAACTTACCTAAATACTTTATATTTTTCATATCATTATCAATACCGTTTTCAATTAAGTAATCATTAATAGTGATATACTTCATATTTAGACATGTATCACAACTATCTTCTGCATTACCTTCTACATTATCATCTTCACAATGCCTACAGTCTTGGGTATTAATCTGATCTATAGATTCTTTAACATAATTTTCGACATTTTCAATAGAAGCATAAAGGTCAGAAATTTGACTTTCTAAAAGAGTAATCTTTTGCTTTAACTTCTTATTTTTAAGAAGTAAAGAGGATATCATATAACTATCCACAGGAGATTCTACAGGAGATTCTACAGGAGATTTATTATGAATTTCTTTTTCTATATTAGTCCTAATAACCCCTTTATTAAATTGTTTAACTAAGTCATCAAAACCAGAGTTATTTTCGATATCCTTTTTGTAATCTAGACCTTTATTAGGCTTAAATCCAAATTCTTTCTTTAAAATATCAAAACTAGTTTTTATATTACTATCAGTAGTCTTTAATATAGGGTCTTCATCAACTTTACTACCATCTGAATTAGCTGTAGAACTATTAGTATTAGATGATTTATCCTTTACCACCCTTGACTTTAACAATTCTTTATTCATTTCTTTAATAGGGTTAGTACCCCGTTCTTTAACCATTTCCTTATAAGGATTAGTCCTACTAACTTCCATACTGATTTCTTTTTCCATAAAATGTACTAATAAATCAATAAGTTCAGTTGTAGTAACCTTTTTAAATTTTAACATAATATATCCTTTAAAAAATTAATTCCATTAAAAACCAAAATAACCACCACATTTATATATGTAGTGCTACTATATTAAGTAATTTCCCCTGTTTCAGGATCAATTACTTCTTTAACAACTTCAGTATTAACTTCAGTATTAAGTTCAGTATTAACTTCAGTATTAACTTCAGTATTAACTTCAGTATTAACTTCAGTATTAACTTCAGTATTACTTTTAGGACTATCTACTGAAGTATCTGAAGTATTAGATACAGAAGTATCATCAAAAACATCTTCCTCAACAGCTTCGGCTATACCTTTATTATTTTCATACTTAATAATAGCGTTATGGATAGCTAAAGAATATTTAAGGTCAGTTTCATAAAAATGACGTAACTCTTTCTGTGTAGCTCCTTGTTTCCCTAATAAACTCCAAGGTTTCCCAGCCCCCGCTTGAGTCATAATCCCAATATTTTTACAATAAGTAGCAACAAATTGCCATGAAGGAGACTGCCCTACTTTTAGATTACCATGCGGAATCATAGTTAAGTTGTACTCAAATGTCTTTGATAAGATAGGCATCTTAGCTTTTTGAATAGTACCTGTAACTACTTTAAATGTAGGAATAGCCGGATGAATTTCCTTAACAATTTCATCTTTGCCATATAATTTAATAGTTAAAGATGAAGCAAATCTTAAAGAGTTCCCACCAGAAAATGTGTCGCTTGACCCGTAAAGAACCCCAATTTTACTATTATGAGTAAGAATATCGTTAGCAATAAATAAACCACCTTCAACTTCAATATCTATAGCCTCAAATTCTACTTTCTTAATAGAAAGAATAGTATTTAATTGCATTAAACCATTTACATATTCAATTACGCTATCACCTACCATTATCTCAGAACCAGTTATTGTAAAAGAAATACCCCTTCTTAAAATAGGTTGTAAATGGTTATCACTAAGTAAAAAGTTTCTATTACTTAATCGTAAAGATTTGCCTTTTACAACACCACTATTAAATTTATTTAATACTCGTACAGGTAAGTCATTACTACTAATGATACTGCCAACTTTAAGGCTATCTAATCTAACATACCCTTGAGGGGTAGTTACTAAGGTATCAATAGGTAAGCATCTAATTTGATTAATACATACTAAAGCCGGATAATGATTGTTATGCGCCTCTCTAGACATTGCCATAACAGCTTTACGAATCATCTTACCTACAATTAAAGAAACACCTCCAACTGCCATTTTCTCAGCAGATGAAGCTATTTCATTATCACTCGTCATTGCCGCAATAGAATCAATAACTACAATACCAACATCCCCCGCATATAACATAGCTTCTACTACGTCTACAGCTTGTTCTGCAAAATTAGGAGTAATGATTATTAAGTCATCCATATTTAACCCAAATTTAGCAGCCCAAGAAGGGTCTGTTGTGTTATGAACTATAACATTATTAACCATTAGATTTTGAAGACCAGCAACAGAGAAATCATAAGTCTGGCTATCTGGTTCAACTGAAATGCTAGTTATTTCTTCCCAATAAACTCCAGTTTGGTTAATATATTCTGGAAACTCAGCTTCACGCTTACGTTGAGTAATAGTATAGTAGTCAGGGTACATTTCTCCTATACTTGGAAAATATTTAATATCTTCTCCAGAACACCAAGTATCTAATAATAATTTCTTATTTCCAACTAATTTTAAAATACTATTTACTTTACGTAGTGTTCTTCTACCATTAATATTAACAGAGTATGTTAATAACGCATTAGGATAACTACATTGCATAGTATTAACTCTTGCAACTATCCCAAACTTAGCCCATAAAAACCTAACTTGTGAAGCTAAATATTTACTAGTAGTTGAATAAGATATTGTTGGCCTACAACTACTAACAGTACCATCAGTTAAATATAATCCTGATAATACTTGAGATACTACTTCTTTAGACCCATTAAAAATAATAGGGGGTATAGTCTTTGTTGGAGCAGTATGCCCCATTAAGCCTAAATCAAGACAAAGTTTTTTAATAGGTGATGGGTGCCATTTACTTGCCTTATTTTTACCGTCTTTTCCTGATAATCTAAATCCTTGAGTATCCTCCCCATTACATTTAATAGGTTTAAACGTTACCCCTTGACCTTCAACTAAATTACGCATATCTTCAATAATACTAGGGTCAATATTAGTGAAGTTAATGCTATTACACATTAAAGAACCATCCCCTAATAAATAACCAATAATTCTAGCTTGATCTGAGGTTACACCATCAGTATCAGCCCAACAATTACTAATCTCTCTAGGACGACATAAAAGCATACCTACTTTAAGCTCATCAGCACGTACCCAATCATGAGCACCATCACCCTTATAAATTAAAAACCTTTCATTATGTGTGACTTTTATATCAACATTACTATTATCGGTTTTAATTGATAATATTGGTTTAACCCCGTTATCAATCCAAGAACTTATCTTTTGTGGTACTAATTTCATACCATCAAAAGCAACAGTAGTAATAGGTATTTTATTTTCAAATACTTGACGAGCAGTATATGTAATACCTGTACTAACATCCATAATTTCAGAATCTTCGTGTACACAGCTTTCTAAATCTAGATAAACTGCCTTCTTACCTTCCCTCTGAACCTGTGCCATTAGTAAATACGTTAAAGCAGTCTTGCAGCTATTATGCACAACGAACCCTTGTGCTACAAAATTATTATGAGGAGACTCCATAGTTACATCATAGGTTGCTTGTAACCCTACAGATTCAATATTTTTAATAATATCTTCTAATACAAAATCATCCCCCCCAGTATTTGTAAATACGCTATCACCTACTTTCAAATCTTCTAAAGGTAAATATACCCCACCTACAAAAAACTTATGATCTTTAGTGGCTTTAATAAATAAACCTGCTTCAGTAGTAACTTTGAAACATTCTTTAATTCCAGTAGAAACTACATTTACTATTTTATTACTAAAAATATAACCATCAGTAAACATACAAGGTAATGTATATTTATAAGGATCACCCTCCTTAAATTGAAGATATAAATTCTCAATAGTATCTACTACTACCTCTGAATCTTTAATATATTCTAATTTTGTATCACTAGCTAGACAAGACTCATTACCATAAATGATAGAAACCCGCCCCCGAGGTATACCACCACCTGTTGCTAGGTCTAATGGAAATATACCTGTAGGAATACGTTTAACATCAGTTATAGCCATCCCTTGTTGGCCTATAGTTTCCCCCATATCTTTTCGTAACTTAGCTAAAACTTTTGATGCTTCCGAAGTACCATTGCTTTTTATAACTACTGCCATACAAACCTTTTTTTAGAATGCAATTACTTGCAATTAACCTGTAATCTCATTAGAAATCTCAGCCATCTTTCCATTTACCCAGTTCTTAATAAAAACATAAGTATCTTCTAACTCAGTAGCTTCACAAGGTACGTATAAAGATACTCCCACTTTTGCACTAGAGTAATTTCCCAAATTTTTTGTGTAATTAGCGTTCATACCTATGTTAACCATAGGTCGGCTAATAACAACATCCTTAATAGGAATCTCTGTTAAAGTTTCAGAACCATCAGCATGTTTAATACTAATTTTACCTGTAATAGTATTAACCTCTAAATTACCAGAAATATTACTTGATGGTTTAGATGTTGTATCTTTAACAACATTTTTCTTATTCTTTGTTAACATTTTTGAACTATACATTACTGTCCTTTTAAGTATTATCTTTTTAAATATTATCTACAATAATTTCAGCACCACTTACATTACCCCAACCTTGTTGAATTGCGGTAATATAAGGGGCTAAATAGGCTAATCGATCATTACGTAAATATTTACTAGCAATAGCAGCATCACATAAATCTTTCAATAATGAAATATGTGTCTCATTAAAATAAACACCTTTAGGCAATGTTGGAATCCACTTTAATAAACTATATTTCCTATAAGTATGAATACTACAACCCGCTAATTCACATAACTTAAGAATAGTTATTTTTTTTGATTTTTTACGGATACTAGTAGGTTTACATTTACGATAAATAGACGATTGTTTTCTTAATTTTTCCCGATATTCTGGATTATTATAATATTTATCCTTTCTAATTTGTGACAATCTTTCTTTATTCGCAAGATACCATAATTGATATGTTGTTTTTTTAACCCCATCAGTTAAGGGTTCTACATCCTTAGTAACACCAACTGAATCTAAAGTAGTATCCATAAAACGACCTTTTTAATAAATTACAAAAATATATTATACACCTAATTTTGAGTATTTGTCAACAGTTTCAAAATTTAATTACATTTGCTTTTAATTCGTTATAGCACCGCATTCTTGAATAATGCATTGAAACTAAAGATTCAGAACACTCATCTAAAATATCAAAAATAACAGGTTGTTTCTTACCTTCTACTACTCTTAAAATACGTCCTATAGCTTGCATAACATTAGAACGTGGGGAGGCTAATATAGCTGTATCTAAATCAGGTATATCTGTACCTTCACTAAAATAAGAATATGAACCTAAGATAACCCTAGCTTTAGCATTTTCTACTCTTTGAATATCAGTAAGCCCACCGATATACTCAGATATATCTTTTGAAGGAATACCCATCTTTACAAGAATTGGCCTTAACCTTTTTAAATGATTATCAATCTGCTCAAAAAATATAACAATCTTTCGGTCTTTTTGATATGCTTTTAGACATAAATCAGCAATTAAATGATTACGAGCATCATCCATACCCATAACTTTAATTACAGAAGCCATCCTACCTGGTTTATGGGGGATTGGTATTTCTTCATAGGAACCAGATGAAGTACGCTTTTTCCACTTAGGCATATTCCAACCTGATTTAACTACTAATACTTTGGGGGGAGCTATATCTATAGTAGCTTTAGATAATACCTCACCTATATGAGCTTTAAATACATAACTTTTACCATCGGCTCTATTAACAGTTGCACTTAAACCACCCCTGATATAAGAGTTAAGTTTAAACATACTATTAACAAACCAATTTGCACTAATTCGATGTACCTCATCTACCAATACAAAACCAGCCCATGAATAAAAATCACTAGGATAATCACCCCCCGCAAGGGAATGAACCATCGCAATAGACACTTTTATATTTCCACCATACTCACATTTATTCTGTTGAACAATACCAATTTCATCTTCTTTAATGTCAGTATACTTTAATAGATTATCTTTCCATTGAATCATCAAATCTTCTTTAGTAACTACAATTAAAGTAGTAACCCCTAACTGACAAATTAGATTGGTACCCGCATACGACTTTCCCCAACCCACCATGCAATTAATAACATGGGATGTTCCTTCTTTAAATAATCTTAAAGAATTATTAATTACTTTTACTTGACTTTCATTTCTTGGAGGAACTTTTAAGTTTAAACTTATAGTAGTGCCTTTAGACCTTCTATCATCCTTAGCAATAGGAGCTAATTCTCTTGGTACTAATAGAAAATCGCCACTTTTTCTAGCTAAAAATACTGCTTCGTCATCTTTAAATTTAGGAGGTACTAAAAAATGCATCTCCAATGCCTTACTATAAGGGTACACCGCCGCCGCTGAAGTATACAAAGGAGGATTAGAAATTTTTAATTTATTGTTCATATAATTGTGAATTAATTATAACTATATCCATCATTCTTTTGAAGTAAGATGAACTTCTTATACGAGATAGTTTCATATATCCTAGCAGTAGTTCTAACAGAAAAGTTACCCTTAATATTACAGATAACCCTACCCACATGGATACCCGTATTAACCCCTTTAAAAACTACAACTCTAGCTATATCCCCTGTTTGAAATCCAAAATGTACTTTTTTCCTAGTTCTGTGCTTAATAGGAAACCCATGTTTATTAGTAATACACATTTGTCTATTACCGTGACCCATACTCTTTATTTTTAAGGGTTTAAAAGTAGCATCCACCTTAACCTCAGAACCAGAATCACCTACACACGCAGCATCTATCCAATGCTCTTTTGGTAATTTTAGATTGGTACGATTGTACTTGGTCTGTGATCCAGTTCCTGTTTCAACAGGTAATCCAGTATCTAAAAGTGCTTTAAATAAGGCATTCCTAGTAGCATTTACAGCAGCAGCATCCTTCAAAGGTGTTTTAACCTTTTTCAATATATTTTTTAATAACTCAGGCTTATTCTTTAAAAATACATTAATATCTAAATTATCCTTCTTCTTATTACAGGCTTCACAGGCTAAAGTTAAATTAGAAATTTTATTTGAGCCACCTTTTGATTTAGCATGTATATGCTCAATTTGCAATGGAACATCCTTAGCATCACAATATACACAGGTTCTATTAAACTTCTCTAATAAATATTCTCGAACCTCATACCCTTGCAATGTGCCTTGCTGATACTCAATACCACTTATTTCAGGATTTACCATCTTCTGCATATCAAATTTAACCCTCTCTATCGCCAATTCAGATACTGATGCAAACTTTCTAAATTTATTAACCCACGTCATCGTAGTTAATACACGGTGTTGTAAACTAGGGGGTAACCATCCAGCTTTACGGCACCTATTATTAAACCTCGCAGCACGATAACGTGTCTTACGACTTCTGCGATTACGCCTTAATGCAGCACGTCTAACTATTCTATTTTTAATATATTGCCCCCTATGCTCTAATTCAGCAGCAAACACCACCCGATTATCAGATACTAAAGCAATCCCCGTTGTTTTACTTCCGGGGTCTAATTTAACAATAACCTCTTTCACCACAGCTTCAGGCATTGCCACCTTCAAAATTATCGTAAATGGATATTTCCTATATACAGCAGCCTTGCCTTCTTTCAATAACTGTCTAGCCCTAGCAGGTCTACACATACTTAAGGGCTTCTTCCCCGTATCCAAAACAAACACATTATTCATGGTTTTAATACTCCTACGCAACTTTCGTTGGTTATGTTTTCCTCGACAATGTACATAAAACTTACTAAGCTAATCACCTTCATTATGTGTTCAACCATAATATCTTGATAATTAACAACAGAGCTACAAACTGGAAAGCATTCATAGGTGTTATGATTAAATGTACGTAGTTACTTAAAACTTAGTCTGGTCGTAAATTAAAACTAATTAAAGTTTTTAAATGAACTTTTCGACACGGATATACTGATGCCGCCCCTGTATATAACGGAGTATTCTTTATTCTTAATTCTTTTGACATTGCAATTACTTTCAATTAAAAACAACCAAGCCCCCGATTTACAACACCTTAAACAGTGTTACAATGCGGGGGCTTGTATTTTTACAATATTACATTTAATATTATAGTTGGTCAGCTAGAGCTTTATCAGCAGCCGTAACATGTCCCATAGGAGCTACACTAGCTAATGAGGGAATCGCAGCACGTAATTCATCAGCAGTACGGTACTGGCACTCGTGCTCATAATTTGCAGGTACAAAGAATGTCTCAATAACACCTTTGTCATTCTTACGAACATATTTCTTCTTCAAATCCTCTACTGGAGTCTTTTCAAGAAAATCGAAAATGCTTCCGACTGATGGTGACTTATCACCTGAACGAGCTACATCAAATGTACAACCAGATAAACCACCACGTTTAGCACCTAACATCTGTAAGGTTTTAATGGTGTCTTTCTTAGCTACAAATAACTTAGGGACATCCTTGAAAATCTTACCATCTTTGCTTTTATATTCACGATGGTCAATTACCGTAAATACACCAACAAAACTAGAACGATCACCAGCCTCACATAATGGACAGGGTTCAATGTCTTTAGTGCATACAAATGTATTACCCCACTTACCATTAAGCATTAAATTATGCTCATAGTACATAAAATAATCAATTGTATTATCAGGTAAAATATCTCCGTCAACAAAGGTGATTCTTCCTTCTTCACCATCAGTTAACCAGAATCTCCACATGCGTTTATTCAACTCTTGCTGAATCGCAATCTCTTTTTCATACTTCTGCATTTCTGCATTAGCAGCAGCACCACTTTTTGCCCATGATGCTGTAGATGTTTTAGTAACCGTCATACAATTTCCTTTTTTCAGATGTCAATAATAATTGACTCAACTTACAAAATTTAACCATAAGGTTAAAACAAAGTCCCATCTTTAGGACTCATTCATTGTAGCACACCTTTTTGCTAAAAGTGAACTAATTTAATTAATTATTTCATCTAATTCAAGATGCTCAAAAATAGCATCACTTAAAATATCAATAGGGGTAGCTCCTGGGTCTTTATATCCATCAGGACAATAAATATCAGTAAAAGGAACGTCCCTACTTTTAAAAAATAGTCTTGCTTTTTTCCTAGATTTTACACCCGCATCATCATTATCAGTCAGCCAATAAATACCTGAAATAAATTGACATATCCCATCCATCTTAGTACTAGAAGCATTGGCAGTAAGAATAGCAGTCACATTTCTATACGCTTGATAAACCCTTGCACAATCAAATTCACCCTCTACCACTATTAATGGTTTTTTAGAATTAAGCATACTTTCACGATACCAAACAATATTACTATTATTATTACCCTTGTATTTATAATCAAAGTGTCGTTCTGACTTTCTAGTATCATCCGAATTAATTATAGGATCAATACTGCGCCCACGCATACCTGCTATCCTATTATGTTTTTTATCCCTAAAAGGAAACCCTATCATAGAGTGTGGTTGATCATACTTTAAATCAAAATCCTTAATAACTTGATCAGGAACTTTACCGCCATCTCTATTTTCTAAATATGCTAATGCTTTTGGAAAATTAAAAACAGAACTAAATCCTTCTAACCAACCATCCCCGAAATCAAAAACATTTTTAAATTTTTTTTCTTCTTCTATATCTTCTTCATGAAAATATAGCTCAGAACTAGCATCATCTAAAAAGCTAAGAGCCTTAGCAATATTACTATTATCAATACCTTCAATTTTATTTAAAATCATTAACTCAGTTAACGCATCATCAATAGGTAATTTAGTCCCACATGAATAGCAATGATAAACACTAACTCCAGCATGAATAGAAATCCCTGAAGAAGGATTATTATCTTTACCTGAAGCGTGTTTATGGTGAGCAAATATACAACTACAACGAACCCATTCTTCTAATGGATTAATACTGTCAGCCTGTAATATATTTAATAAAGTAATAATCTTATCTTTTTTCATATCAAACAAAATTAGTTTGAGTATAACCCATCATAGTTTCAGTAACCCCGCTATTTATTAAATTAGGTAATCCTAATCTACTCCATAATTCAACTGTAATATTAACAGCTTTACCTTCAATAATTTTATCAGCAGCTTCTGGTTTAAACATTGATTTAATCCAAGATTCAGGTACCGTTGTCCATAACCCTGTAGGGTATAACCCATCTTGTAATTGTTTAAAATTATTCGCTACTGATGTGCATTGAATAATCGTAATGCCTGTTACCATAATACCCTCACATTTTTTACACGGAGTGTAGTCCCTATATTGCTTTTCAGGTGCTTTTTCATCATTAGGAAGAAGTCCATTAAGAATCATGTTACCTGTAGGGGTATTACACCAAAAACAAAGTTCTTCAGACAGATTTAAATTCCAACGAGGTGATTTTGGTAAAGCTGACATATTTTTAAAAATAGGTTAAATAATACTGATTATAGCATAACATATGCTTTATTTAATAGTCGTACCATAAATATAATTACCAATAGCGTTATAGTACTCAGACTTAGTTGCAGGAACTTTAATGAAATCACTTACCTTATCTTCAAAAGAATAAGAACCCCCACCAAAGATATACATGTTATCAACTTTATCTAAAATAGCCCCAAATCTAGATTCAATTAAAGCCTCTAAATTAACGAGGTATTCAGATTTAAATTTATCAATAACACTTGATAAATTGTAAATTTTACCTCTAACTCTAAAGTAGCCATTATCAAAGATGTCTTTACCTTCTTTTAAAGAAAAATGAATACTATAAGTATCCTTAATATAATCTAACACCCTGGCAATGATCTTAATCAACCCTTGATGTTCAATACCTTTAATAAGATTAGACGAAGTTTTACCATTTATAACTTGAAAAATATCAATAGTATTAAACCCTAAATCTACTCCTAAATAATTAGCACCTTCTGTGAATTGCTTATTAAACTCTGGGAAATTCATACCATACTTATCAATAGTCAATTTACCACCAAGACCTTGGGGTAAAATCTCTAAACTACAAGTAATACCTAAATTAGTTAAATAGGTTGAGATAGCATTTTTATAATGCCCTGAATTAATAATATGAGCAATAGACAATCCCCCAATAATAATATCAGGGGTTATATTCAACTGGTCTAAAGAATACTTAATAAAAAGTGGAGTGTATGCCTCTAAATTAGCATAATAAGACATGTCTATAATCTTATTAGATTCTAACGATAATGCTAATTCCCCTACATAATATGAATTACCATTAAATTCATAAATACGTTTGTCATTTACTAATTCATTCTTTTTTACTGAACCAACTACAGAATTAAATTTGAAGATATTTTTAATACCATTCTCTGTACCGTATACGATCTTGCAGTCTCCAAAACCAGTATCAATTGCTAAAATGTTCATATATTTTCCTATAGTTTAAAATGTTTTACTAGCAAAATCAGTATCAACTAAAGGTTCCCTATCAGGGATAACTTGTTGTAATACATTTGTATTTGGGGTTTCACTATCAATATTAGTTAACCCAGCTAACCTTTCTAAAAGATTATTTTTATTATTAGATACTAAATCACCCATAGAATCCTTAACAGAACCTATATCAATACCTAAACTTTCATTTTTAGTATCTACCGAAACAGTCTTTCCATCATCATTAAAAACTATATTTATAGATTTTATATTTATATCTGATTCAATTTTTAAATACATAATATTGAATTATTTTTAGAGACACAAAACCCCCTTAAATAAAGGGGGGGTGACTATACTAAGATTGTTTTAATCTTGAGTTACTTCTTTTGATTTAGCTACTACAGAGATTTTACGGGCACCTGTTAAATCACTCGTAACACAAGACTCTTGTTCAGATGCAGACAAATACTTGTCAAGATCAGTCATTGTGATTTTGCACAGTTTCAAAAAGTTCTCTTGCCCTAGCAATTCAAAAACTTTAGGCATATCCGAAATCTTACGCTCAAAAGTCTTAGGTGAAAACGCAATTGAGCCATTTTCAACATCAAAGCTTACCTGCTCATTTGGGGAACCCAAAGTGTCTGACAGCGTAGACAACTCTTTACGCAGCTTTTCGTATTCAGCAGTAGCTGATTTTACTGCGTCAATTTCAACCTTCAAATCAATCAACCGTTCAACTTTAACATCAAGATCAGTCTTGACCTTAGCAGTAACAGTAGTTGAACCAATACTTTTCGTTTTTTGCAATAGTGTAACAGTCATTTCAAATCCTTTGTGATGTGGTATGTATGTAGTATATCATTTTTTTACGAGTTGTCAAGACTTTTTTTTGAAAAATGCAATTACCTTCAAAAAACCCCCCAAAAAAAAGACAAACGCAGCTAAAGGCTACAATGTGGGGGATTAGTTTTTAATCATTAAATTCATCCATTGGATTAGGCATATTTTCATCTTCCCCACCTGAAAATGGGGTATGTGTAGCTATTTCAGAAAAATCTAAATTCTCAAAATTCCAATTTATATTGAAACTACCTTCTTCCCCATTTCTACCTTTTAAGATAGTCATAATTCGTTGGTTTAGAGTCTCAGCAGATTCTGGCTGTTTAAGTGCTAATACAACTGAACTAATTTGACCTATAGCTACCGATGAACCAATATCCTCTAACCCTACAGCATCCCCTTTAGCCTTTTTCTTAGCAGCTTCTTTTGAAAATTGATAAGATAGCATCATAGGTATCTTAGTCGTTTCAGCTACACCTTTAAGCTTCTCCACGTTATCAGCTACCTTAGTATACCTATCTAACTTAGGATTATCATGGGTCAATAAATACGCACCATCAATAACTAATAAATCAGGTTTGTATTGATGTATCAAAGCCTCAACATCTTTTACAGAGGACTTCAAACTACCGTCAACAATATGTAATTTATGCTTTAAGTTAGTTAAAGAAGTCAAAGTAGTAAGAATACTATCTAGCTTATAAGTAGATAATACCCCATTATTAATTTCTCCCATACTGGCTTTAGTAATAATACCTGCCATTCTCTGAGTAATAATATTTTTACTCATCTCCATACTTAAAAATATAACATTCTTACGTTGGTGTATATACGCATTATAAGCTACCCATAATCCCATGAAAGTATTATGTGTGACAATATTATCATCAGTTATATATAACTTAGAAGCATGAGAAACAGATATACATTGACATTCTACTTCTCTATGTAATTCAATACTAGAAATAGCAACATATTTAATGTCATTTTTAGCATGATATACAGGTAAATATACAGCTACAGTTTTTAATACTTCAATAAGAGCTAACGTAGATACCACTTCTATACTTAGATTGTATGATGCTTGCCATAAATGTTCACCACAACATTCTGCTTTTCTACCATCCTCTAAAGTTATCAAATATGTTTGTTTAATCCCTTGAGGATAGATACCCTTAACAATTGAAATACGCCCATCTACTGAACATAGGAAATTATTTAATTGAACATCCCCCATGTTAATAAAACCTTCAGGAGTTAATACCTTTGAGTCTAAAGGTTGTGCCTTGCCCGAATTATGTACCACAAAATCATGAGCCACAAAATTATTATACGGATCATTCATTGATATATCATAGGTATCTTCTAACCCACATGAAGTTATGGAAGTAACTTTAAACTCAGAAACTCCATAACAACCAAATCTCTTAAGGTTATTATTTTTTAAATGATGAACTTTATTATGCTCTTGGGGAGTTAATAATTGAAGATTACTTGCCGAATCATTCAAGCTATCTCCATCTATATGATGAATTTCCATTTTAGGATCAGAAAAAACAAAACCATGATTAGGTCTATTTTTTAATAAATGCATAAATTGATCTGGAAGACATCCATTTAAAGCAGCATCATAATTTAATCTACTCCTAGAAACATAATTACCTTTAATTTTATGTTTCTTATAATTTGAATATTTAAGATCAGTATAAATATCAAGGTTATATTTATTAACTTTTTTAACAGCTATTTTAATTTTATCTTGTTTACAGATAACCTTATCACCAACCTTAATATCTCTCAATTCTTTATACCCTTCAGGAGTAAGGAACCTATGATCTAACGTAGTTTTAATAGTATTACCTTTAGTGGTCGTTACTGCAAATACTTCTTTAACCCCAGAATACATAACTGCGTTAATAGCATTTAATCCAGTTAGACTATCTTCTTTCAATGAAGGTATTCTAGTAGGAATATCTAAATCCCAATGCTTAACTACGGTTACTTGACCATACATGCCTACACTAGGTATGCCAGCACCATTAAACCGTTCATATAACTGTTTTAAAGTATAAACTCTACTACCTGCGCCATTACTTCTACGAGAAACTAAAATCTCGGTATCCCCTGCCAGGCACGCCGGTAAGCCGATCACACTGAAAATATCACCTGGCGCTAATCCATCAGACATCTGATCTAAGGTTTTCCATCCAGTATGAATACCAAATGTACCTTTATGCTTTTCCCCAATAATATATTTAAATAATGAGACTGATTCAACCCCAAAATCCATAATATTCTGCCTACCCCCTGAATTACGAAAAGTAGCTACAGAGTCAGAGAATAAATTAGAGATTTCCTTAAGCTTTTGCTCTTTTAATAAATCAGCACTTTCCTTAAGAGTATTATTAAATAATTTACGCCCAAACCTTTCTTCAATTTCAACTAAATAAAATGAAGGAGGTTCTACAGCAGAAGGTAATTCACCAAACTCAGCTTCAATAGTCTTAATATACGGTAACTTGCCATGAGTCCTTACAAAAGTATCAGTGAATTTATATAAGGCTTTTTCCTCATTAGTTACAAAATACTTATCATTTAACTTAGCATCAAAAAACGTGGCTAAGTCTTGTTTTAAAATCAAAGACGTTATAAGCCTTTGACCTAATTCTAATGTTGCCATTTTTAAACCTTATTGTGGATATGACACAGACTCAAACAAATCATAATGCTTACATAAATAAGTCGCAAATGAATCACCGTAAGTGTGTTGTACAGTGCTAATACTATCTACATAAGCAATAAGCATCTTATCAGCAACAAATCTCTCTAATAAATACCCTGCCAATTTATGTATTTGCCTTTTAGGAATAGAATAATCACTTATACATAAATCAGGAATAATTAGGACTGTACAATCTGGAGCTTCAGCGTACTTATCATCTAGTATATCTAGTATAGATGCTAAAGTGTATACCCTAGCATCTATAAAGTTACGAGTAAGTGTAGCACCTATAGCTAACATCTTTATAGGTACTGAATGCTCTTGTTGCCCAGACATAACCATACCACCCCCACCCTCACGGATGAGTTGTTTGGCTTTCTTTATCCAAGTCATTTCTGCTTCAGTACAATACTCTTTAGCCCCATAATATCTCATATACTTTTCTGGAATATGAGCCTGTTCAGATATAAACTTTATCTGACTTATTAATGGATAATGTATCTCAGGCTTTAAATAATCTTGCATTTGGATACCTCTTTAAGAATTAAAATATACTTAATATATAGCATATGAATACCCATCATTTTTCTGTAATAACTTAAACTTTTTATAAGAAATACCTGTGGATTTAATACCTTTAATAGATAGAGCTACAGGCTGGAAAGCACCCGTAGGTATCATGATCTAGTATACGTAGATTATTCATTTCTGAATTTTCTTAGTCTGTTTCTAAGTTAGGACTTTTTAAAGTCCCCATTTTTAAATGTAGAGCTTAGAATTTGCATTTTCTTACTCCTTGAAAAGAGTCATAACCATATTCCTACTAAATTCATAATTTACTGATTTAGACTTCAAAATATCACTTATAGATTCAGCACGATCTAAATCTCCCATTTTCAATGCTTCTAACCAATCTTCCTCATAAACCATATTCAACTTTCCACTAGGCATGTACTTCTTACCATTAACATAAGTTACACCAGGTTTATTAAATTCTTGAACCTTACCTAATTGTACACTAGAATTTAAATTAATTGTATTGTTGTTAGGAGTCAACACTTTATCGTTAGATACCTTAGAAACCTTTAGTTCCTTTAATTGAACTATCTTATCTTTATAATCAGAATACCAAGTTAAAATATGTGTAAGAACATAATTTAACCAGTCTAAGTCTGGATAAGGCTTAAATTCTTTCCAAATGTTATTATTAGTCATGTAAGATTTAATAGTCAGCCATTCCTTCATTATGACATTCATAAATACAGGAAATTCTTCTTTTGGGTAATATCTTACAAACTTATTAAATATAGTATCAGCAGACGTAACTTCTTTTACACTACCCTCTGTATTTATAAACTTACTTAACTTATTAGTTATTATGGCATTGCACCATATAGTATAATTATTATCTACTTTAGTATCTAAGGCACAATACCAAGTTAATACTGAAGGCATATTATAATTTAACCACCCCAATTCAGGATACACTGAAAATTCTTTCCATGTAGTTGTAGCCGCTAGGTGTTTCTTAAGGCTATCCCAATCCTGCATTATAGTATTCATAAAGCTAGGAAATTCTTCTTTTGGAAAATGCGTAGTAAAAATCTTAAACATACTAAAAGAAGACTGACAATCTTTGACACTACCCTTAGAATGTAAAAAGCGACATAAACCATTAGCAGTAACAGCATCCCTCCAAATAAGGTATAACCCCTCTTTAGTAACCCCCTTAGTAAAATAAGCGTCAAAGTCCTTCACCTTTACTTCATCCATAGAAGCTAGTACATCTGATGCTAATAATCTTACCTTAGATTCTGATTTTGACATGGATTCCCCATAAAATGTTGTGCAATTAACTTCAAAAACTTAACAATGCTAACCCCATTGTAACACAACAATTTTAAAAAAATTAAGAAAAAATAAAAAAAAATTAAATAAGAGGCGTATAATGAACCTAACCCCCCCCAAAAAAAGGAACAAATATGCCTAAACTTATTGAAGGTTCTACTAGAGTATCAATTGAAGTATCTCCATTAGTACATACAGCATTAAAACACTACTGCAAGGAGTCAGGTGTTAAAGTAGGAGTAGCTGTAACAAGAGCACTATCAAAATTCTTTAATATTGAAGAAGTTGTAGTAAACCCAGAAGATTCAGGAAAAAAAGCTGTAATGCAATTACCTGCAAAATAACAAAGAAAACTAAAGTAGTAAACCTTGGCGTTAAAAAAGTTAACACACGCAAGGAAATAATGACCGTAATCTTTAAATATTTAAACCTATCAAAGGAAAAAATGGATCAGAACCTAAAAAATGCGAATATCATTGTTACTAAATCAAAATACGATTTGCTTGAAAATGCAGAAAGTGTGGATTTTTACCCACATATTAAAAAAGAAAAAGAAAATTTAACGTATTTAATAATGTTATGCCAATTGTGTAAATTAATATTAAATGAAAATAATAAAGCCTTAAAAATTGGTTATAACCAATTACAAAAAAAATACTTCCCTTGGATTGAAATAAAACAAATAGCTAGAATTATTAAAATCTTAGAAGAACAAAACCTTATAACAGTATCTAAAACAGTAGGGGAGATAAATAGTTACTACTTAACTAAAGAGAGTAAATCCTTAATTACTAATAAACATAATATTAGCTATGAAGTAAAATTGTATTTACCGCTATTAAATACAAATAAATTAGATATAAACGAATCAATTATTTTATCAAAAATACATAATTTAATTCATTTTAAAGGAAGCTTAGTAACCAGCTATCCTAAGATGTATAGTAACTACTTCATGTTTTTAAGTTTACCAACTGTTAAAAGAGCTATGTCAAACTTAGTAAAAACCAAAATACTCATAAGAGAACCCATTGAACAAATAGAAGAAGAAAATCATAACCCTTATAATAGATATAAAATTAATTACAATAATATTGAACAATTATTTAGTAACTCATAATCTTAAATTAAAATAATCACAATTAGTTCTAACAAAAAAAAAGCCAATGTTTGCAGCATTGGCTTCTTAGATCAAAATTAACCGACAAGGAAAAGTATGACCGTAACTTATAAAGTTAAGGGTATTGTAACTCAAAACCATGAGACTGCAAGCCCTATTTTTAAAAATAATTTCACTACTTTAACTGTAGCTGCTATTGATTACATCTGTGACTTTAAAAAAAATAGCACAGAAATGATAATCCTATCAGAAAAATTTCCTGATAGATTAGCTACTGGCAGAGTAATACAGTATTTATGCTATAAATTTAGACAGGCTAAATACCCTTATAAAGGATTTCCTTTAGCTGTTTTTACACCTGTTAATGATGGTAATGTAACCATTGCAAAACATGTTGAAATAAAAGCAAAAAAAACTATATATGCGATTCTAAAAGAGATTAGAGAAAATTACAAATTTGAAAAAGGATGCCATCTTGATCCAGATGAAATAGACTTTCAAGAAAAACTGTTTGCATCATACCACCAAGCTAAAACCCATCAAACAATATGGTTTTTGAACTACTCCGCAATTGAAAAATTAAGTTTTGAAATTAAACAAGAAACTTTGAGAATAAGCAACACCCCCCAAAAACCATTAGAAATAACAATTAAAGAAGTACCTAACAAACCCCCTAAAGCCACTGAGAATACCACTCCGAATACCACTCCGAATACCACTCCGATTACTACTCCGGTTACCACTCCGCTTACTACTCCGCTTACTACTCCGTATACAGATACTGTATTTGGAGTTTATTGTAATTTTGTATATGAAAGTGGAAGTCAAAAAACCGAAAACAAGTTACCAAAGGTAACGTACTCACTTGATAAATTCAAAGGAATAAAACCAGTAGGAGAAGACAAAGAAATTAAAAATAAAGAAAGTTTGATAAATGTGGTACAGGGTACCAAAGAAATTAAAAATAAAGAAAGTTTGATAAATGTGGTGGAGTGTGTTGGGGAAACCCCCCTACCCCCCTTTGTTGGAAAAGTGACGTTATTTGATATTTGGAAAAATGCTGTAGCAGTTGAACATGGTGATAAATATTTAGTTGCTAAAGAGATGGATTATGCGAGTATTAAGAATTTGAGAAGGTTTTTTGATAAACAACAAGTATCCTTTACATTGGAAGATGTTGTAAGAGCTGTTATTCACAACAGAAAGTCTTTACAAGAGTTTTTAGGAGGGTACCATGACGGTTGGCAAGTTAAGAATGATAAGTACTTAACACTCCCTCAGATTTACAAGTACTTTTCTGAAATTATGAATTGGTATTCAAAATTCAGTGTAGCTACCAAAAATGAAGTTACAAAAGCCGTAGTTACAAAAACTGAAGCTAATGGTTCTATAGCTAAAGTAATTATTAACAAGGTTAGCTCTAAGGGAGTTACGTATGATCCTACGGCTAAGCATCATAAAACAATGATTACCCTTGAACAAGATTTAGCACAAGTTCTTGATAATCCTAATAAAGCTCTTATTGAATCATCTCGTGCTCTTCTTAAAAAGCATTCTTTAGATTTTGAATTTAGCATGTTGAAGGTACAAGAACTCTACACTGATCTAAAATCTGGAAAGCTCAAATACTCTTGATTTGCAATTACTTTCATTTTATTTTACGTTTAGCTATTGACAATTCATAATTTTGTGCTACAATGTCTTTAATCACCAAGGACTTGTATGCACTTTAAATATCCTAGAACTTTTCACTTACCTTTTTCTGTGGGTAGGTCTAGTGATGATAAAGTATTGAAAAACCTTGATCATTTTCAGGAAGTGCCTGTTATTGTTACAGAAAAAATGGATGGCGAGTCAGCATCTCTTTATTGTGATGGATTTCATGCACGTTCTTTAGACGGTAGGAGTCATCCTTCACGAGACTGGTTAAAGGCATTTCATTCTACAATTGCGAATGACATCCCTGAAGGTTGGAGGATTTGTGGTGAAAATCTTTATGCAAAGCATTCTATTGCTTATGCAGATTTGCCTAGTTATTTTATGGGATTTTCGATATGGAATCAGGATAATACTTGTTTAAGTTGGACTGATACCCTTGAATGGTTTTCTTTACTTGGAATCATTCCAGTAGAAGTATTGTGGGTAGGTACTTTTGATGAAGATCAAATTCGTAACATTGCTTACAGGTTAAATACAGAAGAGCAAGAAGGTTATGTAGTACGTAAGTCAGGTTCTTTTAAGTATTCAGAATTTAGTACTTCAGTTGCTAAATGGGTTCGTTCTAATCATGTAACCTCTAGTGACCATTGGCAACATCAAGCTGTTATTCCTAATTCCTTAAAAACATAACCCCCCCAAATTACGAGGGCTTTAGAAGGCTTTAAAGGCTTTTTATTCAATATACTACCTACCCCCCCAACTTGTTTTTGGTACAGTTAGCATTTATTTTTAAATGTACTAATTTAGTATTTCCAGATAGTCAAAAAAAAGTCACCCTAAAAAGAGTGACTCTTTCAAAGCTTTTAGAAGCTGTTATACGGCTTAAAAGCTTTTTCCTTGCCAAGGTATCAGGTGACGATTTAAAACGTTTGTGGGCTGTTTTAAAGGCATTCTAAGGGTGTTCTTCACTGATTAATCCAAAGAATATCTGGGGTTTCATTAACAACAACGGGCATTTGTGGGATAACATCTTGAATACTTTCACGTAGGGAGTCAATAATCAAGTCATCTTCAAGAACAAAGATAGCATTTGCACTAAGAGCTTTTTCTTTAATATGCTTAAGGATATTAATTTCTAATTGTCCTTTAAAAGATTCATAATGATTATAAACTTCATTAGGAGAACAAGGTAATGCCACTAGTGGTGTTAAACCTACTACTGAACTATGATTTTTAGATTCTTTAAATGGAAAATCACCGAAAGACTCTTTAGCCATTTCTGAATTTACAGAAAACCCAGCACCTTCAGCACGTAATCTAAACCCTAAAGAAACCCAAATAGAATCTTTAATTTTCATAGGGACTAAAAAAACTCTGATACCTAGACGTACCGCTTTATTTTTAGCGATAACAATGTATGTTGAGCCTTCTTCAGACCCTGACATAGTTTCTAACTTAGGTAACATATACCTTGAAAAATCCATAAAAATCCTTTAAAAATTATTTAATAATTAATCCACCAACACTAGCAGTTAATTGTTCAATACTAACAGGTTTATCCCCTTTTGGGGGGTAAAAATTAGACGCAGTTAAAACGTCTATAATAGTATCCATATACACTGTTAATCCTACTTCATAATTAACCGCAACATTTTGAGATTCTAAATATTTTAAGAACCTACTAAAATTATTTTCTAATATTTCAGGATAAAAAGCTATATCTTTTCTATTTAAAAATGCTGTTTGTACATTATGTTTAGTAATGGCATAGCTATCATAAATTAGAGTAATATAACTTCCAACTGAAGATGTTGAAGGTGCTACTGTTTTTAAATTAATTATTTTTATAGAATCTGGTGCGTATATAGGCGAACCATCTTCAGTATCAATATGCATTCTAGCACCCCCAAAGCTAAGTGAGGGGGTACGAATTGAAAATCTATAATTACCTTTTTTAGCAAAAAGTACGTAATCAGCTAAGTCATTCATTTTTTAAAGTGTAGTATTTGGAATAATCTTAATGTACTACACTTTAAAGGTTTTGTCAATACTTATTTTAACCAAAAGTTAGTTTTAATCAAAGAATACACTAAATTAGTTACATTAGCGGGGGTTAAGATTTCCATTTTCATAATATTTTCTCTAATTTCATTAAATTGAGCATCATTTACTTTGAAAAATTGATCACTTACTTTTAAAGCTAAACTTAAAGCATCTTCCCATTGTAAGGGTTCTAACTTAAAAACAGTATCAATACGGCCTGGCCTATACAATTCAGGAGGTAATTTAGACATATCATTTGTGGTAATCACAGTAAAGATACGACTTTTATGCTCTTGTAAAAACCATAATAATTGTGCTAATAATCTTGATGTAACTCCAGAATCTTCACCTTCACCAAATAACTTTTCAGCTTCATCTAATAAAAAAATACATGCCGTTTCTTGTTCAATAGCTGATAAGATATTAGCTAAATTACGTTCACTACTTCCGACATACCTAGATAAAGAGGCAGATAAATCTAATCTAAATAATGGAACTTCAAATTCATTTGCAATATGCTTTGCAAATAGCGTTTTCCCAACCCCCGCTTGACCAGACAATAAAACACCTCTAGGTACTAAAGCAGCAGGAGTAGTATTATTGAAATAAGGTTTATTTACATCAATATACTTTTTCAATTCATGATTAGGGAAATAAATAGGGATTAAAGTATCTACTTTATTTAAGCCTGTAGCTCCCTGCATAACTAAATTACGGTTATTAGTAACTGTTCTCGGAGATACAATACCATCCTTAGCAGTAGTTATTCGTAATAATTCAGTTATATTCTTAATAGTTAAACCACTAATAATGGGGGTAATGTTTTCTATAGTTTCTAAATCTAAAAAATCTTTTAAAAGTTTTTTAAAATAAGAAGAAGGTATAGATATAGCCCCCGCATCAAATGAATAACTAGTATCTGTAGTATTAACTAAAATTAACGTTTTGTTATTTTTAACTAACCAGTTATAGAGATTATCATTACATTTAAAATCTAAATTAGTACTATAAAAAATACTAAATTCAGTTAGTTTCCCCTTATTTAAAGTAGCTTTAGAAGGGTCAAACTCGTTACCTAAAGGGTATGCACCTACAGGATGGTCTAAAATTTCAGATAATACAAGTTTAATATTTAAAATATCTAAATGTTGTATTGTAATAATAGGTATAGATGCCTTTACAGCAACTTGTAATAAAGTATTAGACATATTTAATAGTTATTTCAATCTTCGTAGTCATCAAAATCATCAAGAACTTCATCAGGTTCTCCATCTATTTCATCAGGATTATTATAAGCATATCTAGTAATAGCTTCTACGCCATCGGCATCCATAATCATAAATTCATTGCCTGTTGGCATAAAGTCAACCGCCACTGGGTAGGCTTTATCTTCAATAACGATATTATAGCCATCATATAAATCAGGGGCAGCATTTGTAAATGATTGATCTGTTAAATCAGTTATTTCAAAAGTATCTAAGTCAATTTCCCCTTGACATTCAGCTACAACTTCATCATCGTCTATAGCATTTAAAGTTACTAAACAAGTTCTCATTAAATTTCTCCAAAAAAGTATTAAGAACGCTTATTGTATATCAAATCCATTCAATTTTAATATTATAATACGGGGGGGTTTCAAGGATAGCAATAAGATCAGCTTTATTAATTTTCCAAGAGGTTAAATCAAAAACGGTTTCAGCATCGTAAGAATCTTTAGCTTCTTTTAAACCACATCCAATTCGCTCACGAATAAATTTAATAACACTAATAGCATAAGAAGTATTTTTATTCCTAGGAAAGAAAAACTTACAGTTACCTGACTTTTGCTTAGTTGCATACAGTGCAAAGATATTTACAAGATGCTTTTTATTTTCTCCAGTTACAGCATTAAACGCAGGTAAATGTTCAAGTACAAATTCAAATTCAAGTTCTGTCAAAGTATATTTAGCCATATTGGTACTATAAATGTGTTTAAATGTGTTTATGCTATTGATTGTAGCATACTTCTAAGAATAGTCAAGTAGATTTGAAGGTAATTGCAATAATTTTTTGATTTTCTATCAATAGTTCTGTTGCTTTTTGGTACAAGGCACTATCACCTTCTTTAAGTACATTCAATAATGCGGCTTTTTCTTTCAAAAATGTTCTACCGAAATTAAGGTCATTAGCCATAATTGATACTGTATTATCAATAAGATCAGCTAGTTTAATTGTTTTTGCAAAAGGACTAGCTTTAGCGGTATGCATCAAATCTTTGTTCTTTCTAAAGGCTCTATTACCTTCACTAAGATTTGATACATCTGTAAGGTTTTCTACTAATGAAACAACTTCATCCCCAAAAATATTTTTTATTTCATCAAAAGTAATTTCAGTATCTTCTACAGTGTCATGTAGAATGGCGGCAATAATCATTTCTTCGGTATGATGTACCGTAGAAACTAATTCAGCAACAGCTAGAGGATGATCAATATATGGCTGAAATGTATATTTACGTTGTTGATGTCTATGTGCAAAAGTTGCAAAATTAAGTGCTGTTTGGATAAGTTGGGTATTTTTCATACCTCACATTATACACTGTATTTTATAATTGTCAAAACAATTTTTAACTTAAGGGTGAATTATTTTTCATTTGAATTAGAGTTATCCGAAATTTTATCTAATACTCTAGAAATCCCTATAGGATGATAGTTAGGGTCAACACCGGAATAAAAATTCATGGATAAAACTTTATTATGTAAATAAGGGTCTTTAATTGAATATATTGTAATTCCGTCTTTCAATCTAACTGAGGAAGGAGCTAACTTACTTAATATTTTGTCTAACGGTGTCATAATTATCCTTTTATAGGGTTATGGTAAATTACTTATATAGTATTTGTCAACTATCGGTAGTTTTCAATTATTACCTTACAGATCGACTTGCATACCAGTACACTGTAGCCGTAGATGCTAAAAATGTAAGAGAATGAACCGTGTCAACTAATAAGTCTATACCTTCTTTAGTTGATATATTTACAATATTATCTTTTAAAATGACTATTAAATATAACGCAAATATTAATACACTTAAATCTAATGCCCATGTAAGTACTGGTCTAGTTATACCACGACAAAAATCAACAAATATTAAAAGTTTACTATTTTTAGCCGCATCACCTGTAGCATATGTAGCTTTGTCAGTTTCATAATTTGCTTTTAATACCTCTAACGAAGCTAAATTATAGTTAGCATCCTTATTAGGGTCATAAGGAATTTGATCTCCAACTTCTTTTGATTGTTCTGGTATACTAGGAGATACTACAGGTGATGGTATTACTGTATTTAAATTATTTTGTATAGCTGATTGTATAGTGGATTGTATGGTTAAAGTAGCATTAGAAGTTTCTGCCATTTTAATCTCATATGCTGTTTTAACTTCATATTGTTTTAATTTTAAAGCTTCTAAAGCAACTTCATGTTTATGTTCTAGGACTTTACTAGCAAATCCCCCAATAGCTCCTAGCCCCCCTCCGCTAATAATAGAGCCAATTAAGCCAATTACTGATGTGACTTCCATAATTAACGTACCTTATTAATAGCTTCATTCAATTTATCATTATTAATTTTTAATTCTTTAGTTCGTTCTTCTAGTATTGTTACCTTAAGTTCTAATCTTACTACTTGTTCACTAAGTTTAATATAAATACCAGCAACACTTGCTAAAAAAACTAAAATAGTAATAGCATCTTTTAAATACTTCATTGGACTATTTTCTTCTATTGACATAAGGTACTCCTAAAAATAAACATTACAATTACTTCTTACTAATAAGTATTAGCTGTTCAATATCTCTAACTTGAGTATGTAATGATTTAGTTGATTCTTCTAATTTATTATTCATTTTAGTAGTATCTTGTTTAATCTCTAATAACTGCTGTGCAACTAAATCCCATTTAGTTTCTAATTTAACTAATCGTTCATTTACATTTATATATATAGCAGCAATCCCAGCTAAAAAAGTCAAAATAATAACTATATCTTTAATAGCGAAAGCTTTTGCTTCAGCTTGTTCCCTAATGACTCTAGTGTAGCTACTATTAATGCTATTACCAGAGTTATCGCTATCTTCAAAATCAGTGCTTCTTACTTTTACCATATTAAACCTCTTTAGAACTTACAGTATCTAAAGATGATATAGCTGTAGTATCTTTTAAAGAATTTTTATTATTAACTACATATATAACCACCTTAGCTTTATATTCTTTAGATAATCTTAATATTTCAGAGATATATAATAATCTAGTTGATAGATGCGCCATAAAGCTACTAATAGCCATAGCATATATATCCAAAATATTAATAAATTTAAGTATAGTGTACGTTACACTAAATATAATAGAGGTTATTATTAAATCAGATAATAAATTAAATAAATAAGTGCTATATTTAAAAGTATAGTCTGTATTAGCTTTTATTTTAGAAAGGTAGAAATGACCACTAATAATAATTGTGATCCAAGTAATAGCTATACCTAAAATAATAAAAAAAGACATAAAATTAACTTTAAAACCTATTATAAATTACTAAACAACCTCCTAATGATGTGGTATTTTTGTTTTAAGACCCCCTTAAGTTTTTTAAAGGGGGATAAATTATTATTTAAGCTAAACTAGCTTTAATAGTAATATCAATATCAGCTAAAGTTGAATCAGGAATTGTTGGTGCAATTACAGATACTCTATCATTCATAGCAAAAGTAACTGAAGCTTGAGTCGAAAACACTCCTGTAACAGACCCTGCTGCAAAGCTCACAGTACCAAATTGAACACCATTTTTTTGTACATAGAATACAGTAGAAGATGTAGCAACAGTACCAGTTTTAGCTACGCTACCTGCAAAATCTGTAGGTATAATAAACTCCCTAGCTGTAAGGAATCTATACACAACTTCAGAAGCTGAAGGAGTACCAAAAACAGCAATTCCTAAATCATAAGGGCTTCCTGTTGTTGTAGGTACTAATGGAGATTTAGCATCTAATTGAGCTTGAATATTACTAGTTACACCTAAGAGGCTGTTAATTTGAGTAGAATTAAGAGATTGACTTAAACCATCTAATAAAGTATTTTGCCAAGGCATTAAGTGGACTGTACCATCAGCAATGTGGTTGCTTAAATTAGCACCACCTAAAATCATAGTATTAGAACCAGCAACGTTCTTAACCATACGATAAGCAATAAAAGTTACCATCGTTTGTGAAGAAACATGCAAATTCATGAATTGTTCACCATCGGTACCTGTTAAAGTACCTATGATTTGTAATCCAGCAATCTTAGCCCCTTGACGTAATATAGAAGAATTATCAAAAACCACATTAGTTGCATCAGCCGTAGCTGTGCCATTATGTGACATATGAATAATACATGAATACTTGTTTTTAAAATCAGCTTCATTAATAGCAGTAACTGCCCAAGCAAATTCTGTAGATTTTTTAACTTGTACTTGGTCTAAAATAGTTCCTGTTGAAGAAATATGTTCTACAACAATAGCTGCATCTTTACCCGCTAATTCAACCCAAGTGGCAGCACCAGACCCTGCTCCTACTTTCTGCCAAGTAGAACCATCAATTATATTACTGTAAGATGATGAAATTGGGGCAGAATTAGTTTCTTCTGACTCACCTGGGTATCCAGTACCATATAACATATGGCTAGCGTTATTTAAAGATAACCCTGTTGTAACTTCAAACAATTGTTCTGACATGATAACTCCAAAAATTAATAAAAGATACGTTATAGGTTTTGTCTTGTTCTTAAATAACCTACACTTTATTTTAACTTAAAGGCAACATCCTAATTAACTTAAATTAGGTTTAGTAGTATGGTCACAATGTGTACAACTTGGAACTAATACATATTTTTGACCTTCTATTACAGATATAATAACCCAGTCATTTTGTAAAGGACTTATAGTAATAGATGAAAATCTATTATCTAATATATATTTCTTTTTCCCCTCTATTCGACCTACTTCAGGTTTTATTTCAAGAGGTAAACCAGATAAATTTTTAATAGTTATATTATGCTGATAATAGTTAGACGGTTTTAAAGTGCAAATAGCCCCATCTTCATAATAATGATTAAAAGCAACAGTACCTATATCTACTTCTACTTCATAATCAGAACTAACCATTATGGATTTTAAGATTAAGGCATAAGCAGAATCGTCATCAACACCATCCCCCGAAGCTAATGCCCAATCCTTAGCACCTATCCCTACTTTTTTCCAAGTTTCACCATTAGTCCTAAGAAGCATAGACCCCATACGAGCTACAGTCCCAGCACCATCTCTAGGATCATTAGACCCTGATATTACATCTACCTTATCATTAAGGGTGATTCCTTCTACTTCAAAAAATGTTTCAATACTAGTAGCCATATTTAATCCTTTAAGTATTCAAATTATAATATATAAATAGTTAAATAAAAACCCCCCCAACACATTAAATGTGAAAGGGGGGTTTGTGAAAGTAATTGCAAAACTAATTTAATATGCCGCGAGATTGTATCACCATTGCTTCAGTAGCACTAATAGCTACAAA
>JFJP01020336.1_pt1 | contig 32349 bp, 22 predicted proteins | sample 431651 | NCBI WGS metagenome assembly JFJP01 (sample SAMN02602958, study PRJNA72255) | Microbial mat metagenome, whole genome shotgun sequencing project. | biome: fresh water; feature: sink hole; material: water; isolation source: purple microbial (photo- and chemosynthetic) mats found in... | reverse complement strand
GACGCAACCGAGGCCCTGCTCGAAGTGCAGCGCCGGCTGCAGACCGCGCAGCGCAACGAAAGCCTCGGCCTGCTCGCCGGCGGCGTCGCCCACGACTTCAACAACCTGCTTGGTGCGATCCGCGGCAACGCCGAGCTGGCCATGGGCAAGCTGCCGCCCGGGAACGAGGCCCGGCCACGGCTCGAACGCGTGCTGCAGGCGGCCGATCGCGCCGCCGGACTGGTGAAGCAGATCCTCGCCTATGCCGGCAAGGGCTCGATCGAGGTCCGCCCGATCGACTTGGCCGACGAATGTCGCGTGCTGGGCGACCTGCTCAAGCACGCCGTGCCGAAGGAGGTCTCCATCCGTTTGACCGTCGAGGGGAAACCTCCACAGATCCTGTTCGATCCGGCCCAGTTGCAGCAGGTGCTGGTCAACCTCATCGTCAATGCGGCGGAGTCGTACCGCGGCGAAGCTGGTGTTGTGCGAGTCGAGGTCGCCCACGACCGTGAGGACCAGGGCATGGTCCGGGTCGATATCATCGATCAGGGCTGCGGCATGGATACCGCCACCCAGGGGCGCATGTTCGAGCCGTACTTCACCACCAAGAAGACCGGACACGGCCTCGGCTTGGCAGCCGTTCAAGGCATCTGCAAGGCGGCCGGGGCCCGGTTGGACTTCACCTCGACCTCTGGCCGAGGCACCACCTTCTCGGTGTACATGCCGATAGCGGCCGGCCCCGGTGCGATGCGTCCGTTGCCGACACCGCTGCCGGTCGCGGGCAAGCACCTGCTGGTCGCAGACGACGACGAGTTGATGCGCGACACGGTAATTCAGATGGCCCAGCAACTCGGATACTCGGTCGACGTCGCCAACGGCGGGGTCGAGGCAGCGAGACTGCTCAAGGATCCGGCACGCGCCTACGCCGCTGCGATCATCGACTGCGTGATGCCTGACCGCGACGGCACGGAGGTGGTGCGCGAACTGCGCCTCGCCGGTGATCGCCGGCCGATGGTCCTGGTCAGTGGCATGGTCGAAGCGGCACGGATCGGCACCGGCATCCTCGACCGTAAGACGCGGTTCCTCGCCAAGCCTTTCTCCAAGGCGATGTTCGAGCGCACCCTGATGGTGCTGCTGCGCTCAGACAGCGACGCGGAAAGCGGATCCAGTTCGACCTTCGCAGCACTGCAACGCGAAAGCAGCGTGCAGATGGCGCTCCGACCCAAGGAGGTCCGGAGCGACCGTGATCCCCGCCAGGGATCCTGAGATCCGACCGCCTGTCAGGCGATCTTCATCAGGTGGTCGAGCCGCAGTTGCCTCAGCTGGGTCACGACCTGGGCGCGGGCGCCTCGCACCTGCACCGGGACCGGCTTCGATGACTGGACGATCTGCAGCATCCACGCAATCAACACCGAGTTGACGTGCTCGACACGGTGGCAGTCGATGACCACGGCATCAGCCCCGACCCCGGCTGCCCACTGGTGGTAGAACGGCTGGCCGATGTTGTGCCGGCGCTCGGACGAGGCGCATACCTCCAACACCACCTCACGCCCCGACACCACCAAGGAGAAGGGGAGGTGCTCAAGTTCGCGGCGCTCGTCATCGGCAGGCCTGAGGCCGAGACGGGTTGCGAGACCAGCAACCAGCGCAGCTGCCCGCACGGTCGGCCGCAAACCGGCAAAGCGCACCCCCTCGCTGCGCTGCAGCGCCGCGATGCCTTCGGCGGGCAGGCGCTCGATCGTCGAGCCCGGGATGGGCGCGACGGCCGCAGCGGCCACCAGGGCGGCGAGCCGCTGTGGATCGGATGGGGCAGCCAGCCAGGACGCCAATGCGGCGCTCGGAGCCGGACCCGTGCTCTCGGTCATGGGCGGACCTTAGCAGTTCGTATCAATCCCTCAAGGATCCTGCTGGGACGGCTGTCCAAGCGCCTGACGCTGCAGCAGGTGGTAGTACCGTCGGCAGAAGCGGTGGGCCTCGTCGCGGACATATTGCAGCAGACGCAGCCCGGCATCGCGCCGCTGCAGACGCAGGCTCCGCCCGCCCGGCAGGATGATCGTCTCTTCGCGCTTGGCCAGGCCGACGATAGCCGGCAGTTGCACCCCTTCCGCAGCCAAGGCCTCGAGCGCGGCATTGAGCTGTCCCAACCCGCCATCAATCAGCACCAGGTCGGGCAGGGCCTGGCCTTCATCGCGCAGGCGGCGATAGCGGCGCCCGACCACCTCCTGCATGCTGGCGAAGTCATCATTGCGCTTCAGGTCGATGGCGCCCTTGACGCGGAAGCGGCGGTAGCCGTCCTTGTTCGGCACCCCACCGACGAACTGGACCATGGCGGCGACGACGTGCTCGCCGTGCAGGTGGGCGATGTCGAAGCCTTCGATGGTGCGCGCAGGGCCGACCAGACCGAGGTGCTGCTGCAGGGCGGTGACGCCGGCGCCGATGTCGATGACCGGGGCCGATGGTTCACGGTAGTCGGACAGCTTGCCGCGTTCCGACAGGCGTTCGATCGCCTGGATCTGATCGCGGATGCGCGCTGCGTCCTCGAAGCGCAGTTCGCCCGAGCAGGCGCGCATGCGCTCGCGCAACTGGCCGAGCAGCGGTCCGCGCCCGCGCCCGGTGACGAAGGCGCGCAAGGCGCGGATATCCTCGCCGTACTCCGCTGCGCCGATCTTCGTGGTGCACGGCGCGCTGCAGCGCTTGATATGCCAGTTGAGGCAGGGCGCGAACGAGCGCCGCACCGGATCAGTCTCGTGGATGTCGAGTTCGCAGGTGCGGAAGCGGAAGGCGCGCTGCAGGAAGTGGTAGGCCCGGCGCAGGTCGGTCCCGCTGGTGAACGGGCCGATCAGGTCGGCGTCGGCCAGGCGCCGGTCGCGGGTGACGAAGACGCGGGGGAACTCCTCGCGGGTGATCGCCAGCAGCGGGTAGTCCTTGCCGTCCTTGAGCAGGACGTTGAAGCGCGGCTGCAGTTCCTTGATCAGCAGCGATTCGGTCAGCAGGGCCTCGACTTCGGAGCCGGCGATCAGCCACTCGATGTCGACCGCCTCCTGCAGCATGCGCAGGGTCCGCGGCTGGTGGTCCTCGAGGCGCTGCACGTAGCTGACCACCCGGCGCCGCAGATGCTTGGCCTTGCCGACGTAGATGACCCGGTCCTCGGCGTCCTTCCACAGGTAGCAGCCGGGGTCGTCGGGGACGGTGGCGATCTTGGCGAGGAGTTGTTCGGGAAGCATTGCCACAGGGGTTAGGGGTCAGGGGAAAGGCAACTCCATTGCCACAGGGGTTAGGGAAAGGCAACTCCATTGCCACAGGGCAGCGCCATTGGCAACACTCACGGCATAAGAACACGGCCCTAACCCCTAACCCCTGGGGCAATGACTCACGGCAGGAATGCATCCACATCATCACCCGGCGGCTCACGCCGCGCCAGCAGCCGGGCGTATTCCGAGGCCGCGACACTGCGCGGGGCCAGCGATTCGGCGACACGCTTGGCCGAGGCCCAGCCCTGCAGCTCGGCCTCCGGGCTGATGCGGCCCATCAGTAGGTTGCAGCGCAGGAACACCAGGTAGGTGTCGATGGCGTCGCAGGTGCAGTAGTCGTCGATGCGCTCGTGCTCGCCGCGGTTCCACAGCTCCTGCACCATGCTGCCCTTGGTGTCCATCTTGCCGCAGCCACCGACCAGCTTGGTGAAGAGATCCAGGCCCCCGTTGGCGTGGGTTGCGCCGGCGTTGGTGATGAACTCCTGCACGTCGAAATGGTAGGTGGTGTTGTAGCGGTTGCGCGGCTGCTGGTAGCCCGGCCCGTCCATGCGGAACCACTCCGGCACCGGGATGCCGAAGCGGTAGGCGCAATGCTCCATCACCGGCAGATCGAAGAAGCGGCCGTTGAAGGTGACGAAGCACGGCGGTTCGCCGCGGTTCTTCTCGAGATGCTTGCGCCAGCCGTTCCAGAACATCCGCGCGATGACCTGCGGACGGAACTTCGGCCGGTCGAGGTTCTTGACGTCGATCAGGGTGAAGTCGTCGGCGACCCGGGCGATCGCCACCGACACCGGCAGATGGTAGGTGTGCGGGATGAAGTCGCTCTTGCCGGCGGCGACCAGCTGCTCCTGCCAGCGCTTGATCGCCTCGGCCGGGGTCAGCTGCGGCTGGTCGGGGAAGCGCGACAGCTGCACCAGGCGGCCATCCACCACCGATTCGAGGTCGAAGACGAGGAAGGCGGCGCGGTCGCTCATGCCCGCGAGGGTAGGGGCGCCAGCCGGTTGTCGAACGGCGCCTGGCGGAAGGATGCCGGGGTGGAACCCATCGTCATCGGCGGCCCCCTGCGCCTGCTTGCTTCGCTGGTCTGCTTCGCCACCTCCGCAGGCCTCACCGTCCTCGGTATCGGCTGGGGCTGGGGCATCGGCTGGATGGCCTGGATACCGGCGCTGTTCCTGCTGCTGCCGGCTCTCGCCCTCAGCGGCAGGCGCGAGCTGCGTCGCACTGGGCAGGGCCTGGAGATCCACGATGGCTGGCTGTTCCGCCGCATCTACGCCTTCGGCGTCGGCGGCGGCGAACTGGAGGTGCTGCCGGCCGGCGGGGCGTGGACCGTGGTCCTGCACCAGGCCGGTCGCGAGATGCCGCTAGCCACCTGGGTGGCGCGGACGACAGCCGACCGCGTCGCCGGGCTGCTCGCGGACCTGCCGCGTCGCGCCCCCCGCCGCCCCGCTGGCGACCGCTGAGTCCGGCCTTAGCGTGATGGCGATGGAAGACGAGCTCATCCGCGCCGCCGGCCTGCTGCTGCGCCGCGAATCCGGCGGCCGGCGCAGCTGGCTGCTGCTGCGCAACCGCAAGCGCGGCGAATGGGGCTTCCCCAAGGGCCACGCCGAGGACGGCGAGGATGACGTCACCGCCGCCCTGCGCGAGTGCGCCGAGGAGTGCGGCATCGCCCTGGTCGCCCTCGACGGCACCCCGCGCCTGCTGGTCTACCGCCTGTCCGACGGCAGCCCCAAGCAGGTCGCCTACTACCCGGCCCGCACCATGCAGGACCGCGTCGTCCTGTCGCACGAGCACGACCGCGCCGGCTGGTTCGACGCCAAGGGTGTGATCGAGCGCATGCCCTACGAGAGCCTGCGGGCCCTGTTCCGCGCCCATCTGCGCGACTTCCGCTACCGCTGATGCAGCGCTTCGAATGTTATCTGCGCGAAGGCGACGACACACCTGACGAGGAGGTGGTGGCCGACATCCTGACCGGCCTCGGCTGCCGGCTGCAGGGCGGCGGAGGCTACCGCCCCGGCACCTGGGCCGACCCCGCGACCGGCGCCCGGGCAGTCCTCGATCTCGGCTCCCCGCCGATCGAGGAGGACGTGCAGCATCCGCCGCGCGCCTACGCCGGCTGGACGCCGCTGCGGCTGGCCATCCAGCTGCCGCTGGTCTGCCCGCACTGGCAGGCGGTCGAGGGCTTCCAGCTGATCGAACGCGTGCTCGCCGCCGTGCCCGGCTCGTTCGCCCTCGACTGCGAGGACATCCAGGAGCACAAGGACGCCGAACCCGGCCCATTCGCCTGGAACCGTCCGCGGGCCCTGGCCAGCTGGGAGCGCCAGCACACCGCGCAGATCGAGACGCGCACCGACCTGGCGCGCATGGGTCGCGGCGATTCGCTGCGCTTGTGGCGCTGGCGCCGCGAACGCGAGTCGGCCTGGCCGGCAGCCACCGTGCTGCGCGACCGCTCGACAGCGGAGGCCCACGCCGTCTGCGTGTGGCAGGATCCGTCGAGCGCCTGCGTCCTGCCGGCCATCGGCCTGGTGCTCGTCCGCCTCGAACAGCCGCGCCTGCTGCGGCGGGGCGAACTGCCGGCCGGCGAGCCGCAACCGCGCGCCGGAGGCCTGCTGGTGGCGCCCCCTGCAGCCTGGCCGGCAGGCCTGCCGATAGCCCGTTTCTCGTCCTGCGATGACGAGATGTGGATCGATTAGCTTCGCTGTGCATGCTGGCGGCATGCGCCATCTCCGTCACGCCGCTGTCCTCGCCCTGCTCGTCGCCTGCGCCGTCGGACTGGTCGCCGGCGAAGGCTCCCTGCGCACCCTGACGCGTGGCGACCTGCGCATCGACCTCGCCCTGCCTGATCGTGCAGCCGGACATTACCGGGGCATCCGCTTCGACCACGGCGGCATCGTCACCCAGGCGAGCCTGCGCGGCCACACCTTCTTCGGCCTGCTCAAGCCGCCGCACCGGCCCGAAGCCCACGATGGCGCCGCCGGAGCCCCGGAGGAGTTCCATCTCGCCTCTCCTCCCGGTTTCGCCGAGGCCGCCGACGGCGGTCAATTCCTGAAGATCGGCGTGGGCGCGCTGATCCGGCCGAACCGCAAGGGATACCTCTTCCGCCTGCCCTATGAAGTTGCCAGCTGGGCGACCTGGACGGTCGTCGAGGCGCCGGAGGCCATCACCTGCAGCCACGACGCGAAGGCTGGCGCGTTCGCGGTGCACGGCTCCCGCACCATCCGCCTCCTGCCAGACGGGGACGGCTTCGCCATCGATCGCGAACTGCGCAACACCGGAGCCGTCGAACTCCCGGTCGAGCACTACAACCACGCCATGATCATCTTCGATGGCAAGCCGATCGGTCCCGGTTACTCGCTGACCTACGCCGCCCCGGTGACGGCGGCGCACCGGTCGCTGGCGGTCGAAGGCGCGACCTTGCGGCTGCTCGAGGAGCCGGCTGGGCATGTGCATACCGCCATCGATGGCCTGCCCGGGACCCCCGGCGCGGCCAGCCTGCGCATCGCCAACGCCGGAGCCTGGCTGGAGCTGTCCGGCGACACGACCCCGGCCAAGATCGCGCTCTACGCCGAACGCACGGCGCTGTGCCCCGAGTTCTTCGTGCGCTTCGTCCTCCGTCCCGGCGAGTCCCGGCGCTGGTCGCAGACCTTCCGCTTCGGTGCCCCAGCCTCGCGCTGATCCTCAGGTCCGGCCTGGCTGCAGGCGGATCGTCCAGCACCGTTCGCCATGCGCCGGCAGCCGTGCCGTGGGTGGAACGGCAGCCATGCGGCTGAGCCGATCAGCGCACACGTTGGTCGGCTCGAGCGCCCATTGCTCCTCCCCTGGCAGCCGGTTGATGTAGACACCGGTCCACGGCAGGACGAGCGGATCCCACCGCATCGTCAGGCTGCTGCCGCCGCTGCGCAGGATGGCCGAGGCGCGGTCTGGCACGAACCCCTTCAGCGCGGTGTCGGAACCGATCTCGCCCGCCGACAGGTCGTAACCCGGTGCGGGATCTGGCCAGCTGAGGTCCTCGCGCCTGCGGTGCAGGCGCAGGCGGACCAGGGCCGCTCCCGGCAGCTCGAGCCGGTCACCGGGATGCCAGGCGAACAGCGGATGCCAGGACCACAGGTAGGGAACCGCATGGGCGGCGCGATTGCGGATGCGCCATTCCAGGCGCAGGCCGTCGCCGTCCGGAGCGATGATGCGTTCGCACGTCAGGCCGCAGGTGGGCAGGTCGATCGCCAGATGCAGTCGCTCCACCGCGGAAAGGACGCGCCAGGGGCGGTGCCAGACCAGGCCGTGATCCTCGTAATGCACGCCCAGGACCACATCCTCGGTGATGGTCGGGAAGCAGTCGTCGCATCCTTCACGATGCGGCTTGAAATCGCTGTCTGAACCGACCGGGGCCAGTCTCGGACCCCCAGGCGGCGCCCACAGCCATTCGTGACCACCGGCGAGCAGCGACGTCAGATGAGCACCTCGTCCCGGCAGGCAGGTCGCCCGCAGCCGGCCTCCGGCGACGGTGAAGGCCTCATAGCCGCCGACCTCGCTCCGCGTGACGCTCATGCCGTCGCACTGGCCAGGGCGGCGCGATGGGCAGCGACGCCATCGCTGCCGCGCAGATCACATTCGATCAGGCCCAGGCCGGGGCGCTGCAGGGCGGCGGCGAGGCTGGAGGCCTTGTCGCAGCGCACATACGGCAGGCGGAACTGGGCTGCGGCATGCGCGAAATCGAGCTCGTGGTCGGTGCGGACGAGCTGCCGGTACCCGGCAACCTGCGCCACCGGCAGGAAGTCGAAGATCGCGCCGCCGCCGTTGTTGAGCACGACGATCGCGCCCTCGCCGCCAGCCAGGGCGAGCGAATTGAGATCGTGCAGGCAGGCGAGATCGCCGATCAGGCAGATGCCGCGCCGGCCGCGGCTGGCACCGAGGAAGCTGGCGATGGTGCCGTCGATGCCGTTGAGCCCGCGATTGCACAGCACCCGACGATCGCCCGGGGGCAGCACCAGGTTGGCGTCGCGCACCGGCATGCTGCTCGCCAGCCACAGCAGATCGGCTGCGGCGGAACAGACGACGGCTGTCGCAGCGGTGGCGTTCCAGCCGCTGACGACCGGCAGGTGGTTGCGCCACAGGGCGGTCCATGGCTCGTCGGCACGGCCGAGGACGGCGATCAGACGGTCGATGGCGAGGCTGTCGGGATCGACCAGGCGATGGGTGGCGCTGCCGATGAAGTCGTCGTTGCGCGGTCCGCCGAGGACGATCTGCGGACACCGCTGCCGGGCCAGCCATTCGTAGCCGGTACGGGTCAGCGGCGGGGGTCCGATGCGGATGATGACGTCGGGCTCGCCCGGCGGACGGGCGTAGAGCGCGTCAGGGCAGGCGGCGAGATGCGGCATGTCCAGCCGACGCAGGCCGCTGCAGGCGTCGGCCAGGACCGGGAAGCCGGTGGCCTGGGCGAGATGGGCAACCAGGGATGATGCCAGCGTCTCGGCGCTCCCGGGAGTAGCTCGGCCACCGGCGGGCAGGTCCAGCCATCGGGGATCGGCGGCAGCGGGTCGCGCAGCGGGACGTTGAGGTGCACCGGCCGGCGGGCGTTCGCCACGGCTGCGATGCCGGTGCGCAGGCGCTGCAGCGCCGCGTCCTCGGCCGCCGCCTCGCCGATCACGACCTCGTCGGCGAAGACGCCGAACAGGCCGGTCTGGGTCATGGTCTGCGGCGCGCCGCAGCCGTGCAGCTCGGGCGGGCGGTCGGCGGTGAGCAGCACCAGCGGCACGCCGGCGGCGTCAGCCTCGCACACCGCCGGCAGCAGGTTGGCGGCCGCCGTGCCGCTGGTCACGCACACCGCCACCGGGGCGCGCTCGGCCTTGGCCATGCCGAGGGCGAAGAAGGCCGCGCCGCGCTCGTCCCAATGCGTCGTCAGCCGGCCGGCGAACACCGTGGCCAGGGCGAAGAGCAGCGGGCTGTTGCGCGAACCGGGGCAGAGGACGACGTGGCGGCAGCCGGCGCGATCCAGCCCCTCGGCGAGATGCCGACCCCACCACGCGTTCAGGTTCGCGTCAGGCATGACCGACGCGGAGCGAGTGCCGGATCAGCTTCAGCTTCAGCTCCGTCTCCTCGTACTCGAGCTGCGGGTCGGAGGTCTCGACCACGCCGCAGCCGGCGAAGACGCGGGCCAGCTTGCGGTCCGGCGACAGCAGCGCGCCGCGCAGCGGGACGATGGCGCGGCAGGAGTCGGGTGCGATCCAGCCCAGCGCACCGCAGTACAGGCCGCGGCGCAGGCGCTCGTGGCGGGCCAGCCAGCTGGCGGCGGCAGAGGACGGCAGGCCGCAGGTCGCCGGGGTCGGGTGCAGCGCGGCGATGGCGTCGAGGTAGTCGGGGTCGGCGAGTTCGGCGGCGAGCCGGGTCTCGAGATGGTACACGCCGCCGCAGCGCCGCGCATGCGGGCTGGCCTCGACCGCGAACGGGCGGCAGCGCGGGCGCAGGCAGGCGACGAGGTGCTCGACCACCAGGCCGTGCTCCTTGCGCTCCTTGGTCGAGGCGACCAGGGCGGAGATGCGCGCCAGATCGGTCTCCTCGTCGTCGCTCGCCTCGCAGGTGCCGGCCAGGGCGTGCGTTTCGACGACGTGGCCGCGGGCCGCGAGCAGCAGTTCCGGCGTGGCGCCGAGGAACAGGCCGCCATCCGGCAGGTCCTGGGCGTAGACGCAGGCGCCGGTGCCGGCGTTGGCCTTGAGCCGGGCCAGGGCGATGTCGTCGCGGTGGTCCGCCGGCAGGTGGTGGTCGACGGCGCGCGCCACCACCACCTTGCGGAAGGCGCCGTCGCGGATCAGCCCGGCGGCGTCCTCGACCATGTCCTTGAAGCCGGTCGGCGTATGCGGCCAGGGCGCCGGCGCGGCTTTCGCCGGGGACGACATCGTTCCTTCGACCTGATCGATCGTCACGCCATCGCGTTCGATGCGCAGCCGCGAGGGCAGCCACAGCCGCGCGCCCGGCACCGCGCCCCACGGCGAGCCGACCGGCCCGGCGTCCTCGAAGGCGAGCGCGCCCATGACATGCGGCAGCTGCCCGCGCTGGCCTTCGAGCCGTCCCAAGGCGCGGCTCAGGCGCATGCCGCGGCCCGGCCCGCTGGCGCTGGCCTCCCAGGCGACGCCCTCGGCCAGGACCACGCCGGCGTCGTCCCACAGCAGGGTGCGCGGGAACGCGGCCTCGGTCCAGGAGAGGATCGGATCGTCGATCGTCATTGCCACAGGGGTAAGGGGTTAGGGGTTAGGGTCGTGACGCGAAACGCTGGGCGAGGGTGAGGATGGATCGCGTATATGGGAAACAACCAGGACAGGGCTGCGTCCGCATCCTACGACCCTAACCCCTAACCCCTGACCCCTGGGGGCAATGATCACCTGGCCACAGCCACATGCCGGGTCTCACGTATCAAAGTGACTTTGACCTCACCGGGGAACGCCACTTGGTCAGCGATGGCACGGGTGATGTCGCGCCCCATCTTGGCGAGCTCGCCGTCGGGCACCGTATGCTGGTTGACGATGACGCGCAGTTCGCGACCGGCCTGGATGGCATAGGCCTTCTGCACGCCGGGGAACTTCACCGCGATGTCCTCGAGCTGGGCCAGGCGTTTGAGGTACTGCTCCATGTTGGCGCGGCGCGCACCGGGGCGGGCGGCGCTGATCGCGTCGGCAGCGGCGGCGAGCACGGTGTACGGGGTCAGCGGATCATGGCCCTCATGGTGCGCCAGCGCGGCGTTGGCCACCGTCTCGCTCTCGCCGAAGCGCTTCAGCGCCTCGTAGCCCAACTGCGGGTGGCTGCCCTCCTGCTCGTGATCGATCGCCTTGCCGATGTCGTGCAGCAGGCCGCAGCGCCGGCCGAGGCGGGGATCGAGGCCGAGGTCGGCGGACATCGCCCCGCAGAGGAAGGCGACCTCCTGGGTGTGGACCAGCACGTTCTGGCCGTAGCTGGTGCGGAAGTGCAGCTTGCCCAGCAGCTTGATGATCTGCGGGTGCAGGCCGCTGACCTCGCAGGTGTAGGCCGCCTCCTCGCCGAGCCGGATCAGCTCGCGGTCGAGTTCGCCGCGCACCTTGGCCAGCTCCTCCTCGATGCGCGCTGGCTGGATGCGGCCGTCCTCGATCAGGCGCTTGAGCGTGCGCACGGCGACCTCGCGACGGACCGGGTCGAAGCACGAGATGTGGATCAGGTCGGGCGCCTCGTCGATGATCACGTCGACGCCAGCAGCCTGCTCGAACGCCTTGATGTTGCGGCCTTCCTTGCCGATGATGCGGCCCTTGTACTCCTCGCTCGGCAGCTGGATGCGCGCCGAGGTGGTCTCGGCGGTGTGCTCGGCGGCGTAGCGCTGCACCGCGCGCGAGACGATCTCGATGCCGAGATCCTTGGCGCGTTCGTGGAAGGCCTTCTCGCGCAGGGCGATGCGCGCGTTCTGCTCGGTGGCGAGCGAGGCGTCGAGCTTGGCCATCAGTTCGGACTTGGCGTCCTCGGCGCTCAGCCCGGCGACCCGCGCCAGCTCGGCATCGATGCGTGCCTCGCCAGCAGCGACGGCAGTCTCGCGCTCACGCAGGCGGACGCGCTCGCGCTCGCCCTCCTCCTCGCGCGCCCGCAGCTTGCTGTCGCGCTCGTCGAGCACGCCCAGCTTGCGGTCGAGCGAGTCCTCGCGGGCGGCGATGCCGCGCTCGCGCACGGCCAGTTCGCCGTCGCGGGCCTTCACTGCCGACTCGCGCTTCAGCGCCCGGGCCTCGATCTCGGCCGCGGACTCCTGCTCAGCGGCCAGCTTGCGCTGCTCAGCGGCCAGCTTGGCCCGCTCGGCGGCCAGGGCCTGCTCGGCGCTGGCCGTCGCCTTGGCCTGCGCCTCGCCGATCAGTTGGGCCGTGCGGGCCTGCAAGGCGCGTTCGTGATCCAGCCGTAAAGCCGCCGTGGTGCGCACTTTGGAGACGATCCAGGCGACGGCGCCGACGACCACAGCGATGACCACTGCCAGATAGGATTCCATGAGCCGGGCAGGATAGGCCCGATCCGGCTGCCACCAAGCCCCCAGGACCGCGGGCTTCAGCCCGCGAGGATGTGGCTCCCCCAGGGCTCCAGATCGACGAACAGGTCAGCCCCCTCGCGCTCCAGCACACCACCGTCCCGCGCTTCGACCCAGCGCTGCCTGCCGTCTTGGCCATGCCGGACCAGGCCCTGGCTGCGCCTGTCCGACCAGTTGACCACGGTCAGCAGGCGCTGCCCAGCCCCCTCCCACTGCCACGCCAGCAGGTTGCGGCAGCTCTGGTTGTCCGGCCAGCCGTTCGTCTCCAGCATGCGCCACTCGCCGGCCATCGCCGGTTCGCGTCGCAGCTGCACCAGTGCACGCCAGCGGACGCGCTCGGCCGGATCCAGGGGCTCGCGTCCGCCCTTGGCCAGGGTCACGGGCACGCGTGTGCGATGGCCGTGCTCCTGCCCGGCATGGAAGAGCCAGATGCCGGGCAACGTGGCGAGGACGGCTGCGGCGGCCCGGCGGCGTGGTTCCGGGAAGGCGCTGGCACAGCGCGGCTCGTCATGGTTCTCGAGGAAGCGCACGGCGCATGGCGAGGCATGCGCGCGGTCGCGCACGGCTGCCGCATCGCCCTGGCGCAGGGCGTCGTAGAGGTCCTTGTCATAGGCGGCATCGAAACCCTGGTGGAGCAGATCCTCCTCGCGGCCCCAGTAGGCCTCTGCGATGCTGCCGAAGCCGGTGGCGTGCCGTCGGGCGGACCCGAGCACCTGCGGCCAGTAGCCCGTATGCGCCGGCGGGGTCGGACGACTCCCCCAGGTGCGGGCGAAGACATCCTTGAGCGCCAGCATGGCCATGTCACAGCGGACGCCATCGCACAGCCGCGACAGACGGGCCAGTTCCTCGCCCGCGGCGGCGCGCAGGCCTGGGTGGTTGAGGTCGAGCTGCACCGTGTCAGGCCAGGCGGGGAAGAACGGATCCTTGCCGTTGGCGACCACACGGCCCTCGACCCGGAGCCCATCCACACCTTCGCCGCCTGGCACCGCCCAGCGTACCCAGGGGTGGTCGGGCGCGACATGGTTGGGGATCCAGTCGAGCCACAGGCGGAGCCGGTGACGTTCCATGGCGATGCGCGCCGTGGCCAAGGCGGCGTCGCCACCGAAACGGGGATCGACGCGCCACGAACGCACGGCATAGGCCGAGCCGCAGACATCCTGCCTGTCGGCCCAGGGCAGCGCGGCTCGGTCGGCGGCGAAGGCCGGATGCCGGCGCGCGATGCCGGCCGCGACCGGGCTGCGCTCCCACACACCCATCAGCCACACGGCATCAGCGCCGAGTTCGGCGATCTCGGCCCAGCAACGGTCCGGCACGCTGTCGAGCGCCACCGGCCGGCGCAGGCGCGCCGCCAGGTCGTCGAGCCAGGCGGCGCAGTTGATCTCGTAGAGCACCTTGGGTGGGGCCATGATGCGGGCATCATCGCGGGCGTGCGGCGCCGTCCATCCACCCTCCGAACGGGACTTGCCCGGGCCGTCCCGGACGTCAGGCGTGCGGGCGCCCGCCTTGCGGCGGCAGCACGAACTGGTGCGGCCGGCGCAGCAGCCGCAGGGCGATGCCGCGCAGCACCAGCAGCAGGTCGGCCAACGGCAGCTCGAAGGCACGGGAGGCGGTGAACAGCGACAGGCCGAAGCTGACCGACAGGTTGAGCACGAACATGCACGCGATGCCGGCCACCGCCCAGATCGCCTCCCACGACAGGAGCGGCCCGTCATGGGCGCAGACGGCGAAGGCGAACATGCCGGAATTCAGCGTGACATGACGGACATCGAGCGGCATCCCGAGAAACGACCCGAAGGCAGGCAGCATACCCAGCATGAAGCCGAGGCTGATGTTCGTGCCCCAGCCGGAGGCGTGCCTGCGCACCGTCTCGCCCCAACGGGCCAGCCGGGCGCGCCCCATACGCGATCCCAAGGGATGCTCGGCGATGCCCTGGGGGATGCGGTGGTAGACCGCGAAATTGTCGACCCAGCCACCGATGATGCTGCTCGCCCACAGGACCACGCCGGTGACCGCCGCATAGAAGATCGTGCCGCTGGCGATCGGGCTCAGGCTGCGGTACAGGCCTTCGACCTCCTCAGCCTGGACCCAGTGGTGGCCGGTCATCAGCCGCCACAGCGTATCCATCGCCACTGCCCCGGCGGAGACCATCAGCACGTTGCCGGCCGCCGCCGCCAGCTGGCTCGAGCAGATCGCAGCCGCCTGGTCGACCACGTGCTCGATGCGGTCGGAGCCGGAACTGCCGCGCAGGACGCCCGCCAAGGCCGCGGCGGTCATCGCCGGCTGCTTGGTGGCCAGCATCAGACCCAGATGCTGCATGGCGACGAAGCTGGCCGCGTAGTTCAGGCCGAAGAGCATGCCGGTTGCCGCCGGCGCGACATGCGCGACATGCGCGAGGTGGTGGATGGCGAGCTTCACCGCCGCAGTCGCCGTGGTGAGGATGCCGCCGCCCATCGAGGCGAGCCAGATATGGCGGTATTCCGCGGTGCTTCCGGCGATATAGTGGCCGCCAACCTCACCGCTGCGGTCGACGATGCGGCGGTGCAGCAGGCGCAGGTTGGCGGCAGCGAGCTGCCCGACGCTGCGATCCTGATGATGGCGCAGGATCAGCCGGGCGAGCAGGGCATGCAGCGCACGCGACCGGTCCACCCCAGGCTCGGCCAGCATGATCGCGACCATATCCTGCATGCGCACCAGGCAGCGCTCGATCACATCGATGGCGAAGACGATGTCGACGTTGACGCCACCGTCCTCGAGATGGGCGCGCACTCCAGCCAGGCGGCGCTGGCAGCCGGCGACATCGTCGCGCCAGGCCGGAGCGTGCGGCAGCGGATCGCCGCACGCCTCCCAGGCCGCCACCAGGGTCTCGGACGAGCGCTGCAGGCGCAGGAAGGGATCGTCGGACACGCGCACCGCTTCGCCGCGTTCGCGCAGCCGGGGCTCGAGTCCGTGGCTGGCGGTGCGGAGCGCGAGGATACGGAAACCGTCGGCGAAGGCGCGGCGGATGGGCAGCCACTGCTCCGGTTGCTCCTCGGGCGCGAAGGCCTGGATCAGGATGTGGAACGACGCGTCCGGCATGTGCTCGAAACGGCGCACCGCCGCCTCGCTGGGAAACAGCCGGCGCAGCACCCGGGCAAGGTCGTGGTCATCGCGCGGTCGCGGCAGGACCTGCGCCAGGATGCGGTCGCTGGCCTCGGCGAGGAAGCCGCGCTCGACCGGGATCCCTGCCACGCCGAACAGGTTGGTGCCATCGGATTCGGCCAGGATGGCGGCGATGGCTCGGTTGAAGCGCTCGCGCAGAAGCCCGTCGCCATGCAAGGTGAGGGCCAGCCGCGACAGCCGATCCGACATCGCTGCCGTCTGATCCGGATCGGAGAGGATCTCCCACTTGACTGAGCCATGCCTGGTCCAGGCGTTCAACTCGGCGAAGGCGTCGATGCGGGCGGGCAGGTCCTCGGCCTGGCACAGGCGCTCGAGCAGATTGCCGAGGATGTCCGGAGGCTGCGTCATGCCCAGCGCCTCGGTCGCATGCAGACGCAGTGCTTCGCCACCGGCTCCGCCGGATCGGACCAGCCGATGGCGGCGCCATCGATCACTGCCAGGTGGGACACGCTCATGCGGCGGGGCATGATGCGACCACCGCCATGCGCTCCAAGCGGGAAGCGTCTGTCTGGAGGCTTCCTCGCTTGAGCGCCCTCCCCCCGGTCATATCCCCCATCCTCCTAGGGTTCCCGCGCATGCCGACCGACCGGACTCTCATCCTGACTCTGCTGCTGGCCCTCGCCGCCTGCGCCCGGGACACCCCGCCAGACGCGGAACTGACCACAGGTGCCCTGCCCGACAAGCCGCCGGAGCAGTTCGTCAGCCCGGTCGCCGATCCCGGCACGGTGCAGGATGGCTGGCTCGCCGCCTTCGACGAACCCGTGCTGCTCGCCCTGGTCGCTGAGGCGCAGGAGAAGAACCGCGATCTCGCAGCCTCCCGGGCCCGCCTCGAACAGGCCGCCGCGCAGGCCCGTCAGGCCGGCGCCGACCTCATGCCGCAGGTCGGCTACGCGGTCGGGGCCCAGAGCGCCGGCACCAGCAACAGCTCAGCCCGCACCGACAAGATGGGTGCCGGCCTGACCCTGTCGTGGGAGCTCGACGTCTGGGGCCGCCTGTCCTCGGCCCAACGGGCGGCGCAGGAGCAGTTCGCCTCGCGCGCTGCGGATCTCGAGTTCGCCCGCCAGTCGCTCGCCGCCTCAGTTGCCAAAGGGTGGTTCCTGTGCGTCCAGGCCGAGCAACAGGAGCGCATCGCCATCGCCTACGCCGACCTGCAGAAGCGGAACGTCGAGCTGACCGCGCTGCGCGAGCAGAACGGCCGCGCCACCGCTTATGACAGCGCCCTGGCCAGGGCCACCAGGGCGACCGCCGAGGACAGCGTGCGCAAGGCGCGCAGCGGTCGCGAGCGGGCCGCCCGTTCGCTGGAACTGCTGCTCGGCCGCTATCCACGTGCCGAGTTGACCCCATCGGCCGTGCTGCCGAAGCTGCCGGCCAGCCCTCCGGCCGGCCTGCCCAGCCAACTGCTCGAACGCCGCCCCGACCTGATCGCCGCGACGCGTCGCGTCGCAGCCGCCTTCAACCAGGTCGAGAGCGCGAAGGCCGCCCGCCTGCCGCGCCTATCCATCACCGCCAACGGCGGCGTGTCATCGCAGGAGTTCCGGAGCCTCTCCCTCGACGATCTGTTCTGGAACGTCGCCGGCAACCTGGTGGGTCCGATCTTCGACGGCGGCCGGCTGAAGGAGCAGGTCACCATCGAGACGGCGAAGCAGAAGGAGGCCCTGGCCAGCTATGGCGGCGCCGCGCTCAAGGCCTTCCGCGAAGTGGAGGAGACCCTGGCCGAGGACAACCGGCTGGCCGAGCGCGTCGCCCTGACCGAGACCGCCGCCACCGAGCAGGCCGAGGCCGAGCGTCTCGCCACCCTGCGTTACGAAGCCGGGGCGATCGACCAGTTGGCCCTCATCCTGGTCCAGGCGCGCACCCTGGACGCCCGCCTCGCCGCCGTGGCGATGCGGGTCGAACGGCTGACCAACCGGGTCGATCTGCATCTCGCCCTGGGTGGCGGCTTCGAGCCACCCCCGCCAGCACCCGACGATGCCCTGCCCGCCTCCACGGTCGTCACCGCCCCCCAGGCCAAGCCATGATCCGCACCGCAGCGCTCACCGTCCTCGTCCTCCTCGCCGCCTGCGGCAAGCCGCCGGCCCCGCCCGCTGCCGGTCCGCCCGAGGTGCGCGTCCTGAAGCTGACGGCCGAGGACGTCCCACTCGCTCCGACCTACGTCGGCCGCACCACCCCCGACCGCTCGGTGCAGCTGCTCGCCCGCGTCACCGGCATCCTGGTCGAGCGCCCCTACAAGGAGGGCGTACCGGTCAAGGAGGACGACCTCCTGTTCAAGCTCGACCCGCGTGAATTCCAGGCCGCCGTCGACAGCGCCAAGGCGAGGCTGGCCCAGGCGGAAGCCCAGGTCGCCAAGACGGCAGCCGACCTCAAGCGTACCGCTCCGCTGGCCAAGGCCGGCGCCGCCTCGCAGGCCGACCTTGATGCCGCCACCGCCGCCAGCCTGGCCGCCAACGCCGACCGCGACGCCGCCAAGGCGGCCCTGGTCAAGGCCGAGCTCGACCTGTCCTTCACCATCATCAAGGCCCCCTTCGCCGGGTTGGTCAGCAAGGCGGCGGCCGATCCCGGCACCCTGATCTCGCCGCAGACCGGCGTGCTGGCGACCATCGACCGCGTCGATCCCATCTCGGTGGAGTTCACTGTCAGCGAGGCCGAACTGGTCCGCTGGCGTTCCGAGATCACCGCCGGCCGCATGCGCAACCCCGGCACCGACCACCTGCTGCTCAAGGCCCGTCTGGTCGACGGCAGCGAACTGCCCGAGACGGGCAAGCTCGGCTTCCGCGACGTGCGCATCCGCCCCGAGACCGGCACCGCCCTGATCAACGCCAGCTTCCCCAACCCGGAAGGCCGGCTGCGCGCCGGCCAGTTCATCCGCGTGACGGTCACCGGCGCCACCGGCGTGGGCTACATCCTTGTGCCGCAGTCGGCCGTGCTGCAGAGCCCGACCGGCGCCAGCGTCTACGTGCTCAAGGACGGCAAGGCCGAGGTCCGCCCGGTGGTGATGGGCGAGTGGTTCGGCGACCGCTGGGAGGTGCGTGAAGGCCTGCAGGCGGGCGACGAACTGATCGTCGACGGCCTGCAGAAGGTGCGCGCCGGCGCCCCGGTGAAGGCCACGGCCTGGCAGCCTGCGGCCAAGCCCGCCGAAACAGCCCCTGCGGCCAAGCCCTGATCGGCGGAAAACACCGATGTTCTCCAAGTTCTTCATTGATCGGCCGATCTTCGCCTCGGTCCTGTCGATACTCATCGTCCTTGGCGGCACCCTGGCCATCAAGGGGCTGCCGGTCGCCATGTTCCCGGAGGTGGTGCCGCCGACCATCTCGGTCAGCGCCGTCTACCCCGGCGCCGACGCCAAGCTGCTGTCGGAGACGGTGGCGGCTCCGATCGAGCAGCAGCTCTCCGGCGCCAAGGACCTGCTCTACTTCCAGAGCACAGCCGGCAACGACGGTCGCCTGTCGATCGTCGTCACCTTCGCCATCGGCGCCAACCTCGACATCGCCCAGGTCGATGTGCAGAACCGCGTGAACCAGGCGGCTCCGCGCTTGCCCGAGGAGGTGCGACGCCAGGGCATCACCGTCCTCAAGAAGAGCAGCAACATCCTGCTGATGAGCGCCCTGGTCGCCGACGACCCGCGCTACGATCAGCTCTTCCTGTCCAATTACGCGACCATCAATCTGCTCGACAAGGTCAAGCGTGTCCCTGGCGTGGGCGACTCCCTCGTCTACGGCGCAGGCGAATACGCGATGCGGGTGTGGCTGGATCCGGACAAACTGGCGGCCAAGGGCCTGACGGTGGGCGACGTGCAGAAGGCCATCCAGGAGCAGAACGGCCTCTACGCAGCCGGCCGCATCGGCCAACGACCAGGCGGACCCGAGGTGCAGCTCACCGTGCCGGTGACCACCAAGGGCCGCCTCGACGCGCCCGAGCAGTTCGCCGCCATCATCCTGCGTGCCGACACCGATGGGGCGACCACCCGCATCAGCGATGTGGGCCGGGTCGAGCTGGGCAGCAGTTCGTACGACTCGTTCAGCCGCTTCGATGGCAAGGACACCACCTTCCTGATCGTCTACCTGCAGGACGGCGCCAACGCCCTGGATACAGCCGCCAGGGTGCGCGCTGCACTCGACGAGGCGGCGAAGACCTTCCCCGAGGGCGTGCGCTACGAGGTGCCGTTCGATACCACCATCTTCGTCGGCGAATCGATCTCCGCGGTGATCCACACCCTGCTGGAGGCGATCGTCCTGGTCATCGTGGTGGTGTACATCTTCCTGCAGAACTTCCGCGCCACCCTGGTGCCCCTGCTGGCGGTGCCGGTGGCGGTGATCGGCACCTTCGCCGGCCTGCTGATGCTCGGCTTCTCGATCAACGTGCTCACCCTGTTCGGCTTGGTGCTGGCCATCGGCATCGTCGTCGATGACGCCATCGTCGTGGTCGAGAACGTCGAACGGATCATGCACGAGACCGGCAAGAACGTGCGCGACTCCACCATCCAGGCCATGGCCGAGGTCAGCGGGCCGGTGGTCGCCATCGTCCTGGTGCTGTCGGCGGTGTTCGTGCCGGTCGCCTTCATCGACGGCCTCACCGGTCGCTTCTACCAGCAGTTCGCCTTGACCATCGCCCTGTCGGTGGCGATCTCCGGCCTGGTCGCCTTGACCCTGTCGCCAGCCTTGTGCGTGCTGTTGCTCAAACCCTCGCATGGCGTGAAGCCGATCTGGTTCCGCTGGTTCGATGCCGGCTTCGGGCGCATGACCGACGGCTACACCGGCATCGTGCGCTGGCTGCTGCGCCACGCCGTGGTCGGCCTGGCGGTGTTCGCGGTGCTGTGCCTGGCCACCTGGCAGCTCTTCAAGCAGGTGCCGGGCGGTTTCATCCCACCCGAGGATCAGGGGTACATCGTCTCGTGCGCGATGCTGCCCGAGGGCGCCTCGCTTGAGCGCAACGACGCCATGGTGCGCGACATCGAGGCCCACTTCCAGGCCGACCCGGCCGTGGCCCATGTCATCACCCTCGGCGGCATGAACATGCTCGGTGGCGGCGCCAACGCATCCAGCGCCACCACCATCTTCGTCCCGCTGAAGCCGTGGGCCGAACGCGCCAAGCCCATCGATGGCGTCGATGTCGGCCTGCGTGGCCTACTCACCCGCGCCTACATGGCGTTCAAGGACGACAGGCGCGGCGTGTTCCTGCCCTTCAACCCGCCGCCGGTGATCGGCCTCGGCACGCGTGTCGGCAGCGAGTTCTGGCTCCAGGACCAGGGCGACCACGGCCTAGCCGGCCTGACCGACGCCAGCGACAAGTTGAAGGAACTGCTTGCCAAGCGGCCGGAATGCAGCGGCCCCAACACCGTCATCACCTACACCCAGCCCCTGCTGCGCATCGATGTCGATCCAGAGCGCGCCAAGTCGATGGGGCTCAGCCTCGACCAGGTCTACTCCGCGCTGCAGACCCAGCTCGGCTCGCTGTACGTCAACGACTTCACCAAGTTCGGCCGCGTGTGGAAGGTGCAGTTGCAGGCCGAGCCCGAATTCCGCGCCACCCCGGAGGCCATCGACCGTATCTATGTACGCAACAGCCACGGCGACCTGGTGCCGCTGTCGGCAGTGGTGACGCGCGAGTGGCAACCCGGTCCCAACCTGGTGACCCGCTTCACCAACTTCCCGGCCATCCAGTTCACCGTCGCCGCCGCGCCGGGCCATTCCACCGGCCAGGTGATGCAGGCGATCGAGGCGTGCATGCGGGAGATGCCCGACGGCTACGCCATCGCCTGGTCCGGCGCCTCGCTGCAGGAGCGCCTCGCCGGCAGTCAACTGGCACCGATCCTCATCCTCGGCCTGATCGTCGTCTTCCTCATCCTTTCGGCGCAGTATGAGAGCTTCCGCCTGCCCTTCGCCGTCGCCCTGTCTGTGCCGCTCGGCCTGTTCGGCGCCCTGGCCGCCTGCTGGCTGGTCGGTCTGGACATGAACATCTACGTGCAGATCGGCTTGCTGGTGCTGGTCGGCCTCGCCTGCAAGAACGCCATCCTCATCGTCGAGTTCGCCGCCGAGCAGTCACGGGCCGGCAAGCCGGTGCTCGAGGCGGCCGAGGTGGCGGCGAAGCTGCGCTTCCGCCCGATCCTGATGACCTCGCTGGCCTTCATCCTCGGCGTCGTGCCGCTGATCCTCTCCAGCGGCGCCGGCGCCGCCGGCCGCGTCTCGATCGGCATCGGCGTGTTCGGCGGCATGCTGGCGGCCACCGTGCTGGCGGTGTTCCTGGTGCCGGTGTTCTACCGCATGGTGGTCAGGCGCTGAGCGTCGGACCGCACCCGCTGGCACGCCGCACCTCCTGGCCATGGACCGGCGCCGGCATGGTTCATCTCTCGGCGTTTCGCATTTGACACGGGCCCCATCCGGCGCAGATGGACCATCATGACCATCGTCGCCGTCTACGACAGCAAGCCCTACGATCGCGAGCACCTCCAAGCCGACGACATCGACTGGCGCTTCCTCGACTTTCGGCTGAGCCGGCAGACGGCGACGACGGCCGCGGGTGCAACAGCGGTCTGCGCGTTCGTGAACGATGTGCTCGACCGGCCCTGCCTGGGAGAACTGAAGGCCCAGGGCGTGCGGCTGGTCGCCCTGCGCTGCGCCGGCTACAATCAGGTCGACCTGACCGCCGCCAAGGAACTGGGCATCGCCGTCTCCCGCGTCCCGGCCTACTCGCCCTACGCAGTCGCTGAACACGCCATCGCCCTGCTGCTCGCTCTCAACCGCAAGATTCCGCGCGCCAGCAACCGCGTGCGCGACCTCAACTTCACCCTCACCGGACTGGTCGGCTTCGACCTGCATGGCAAGACCGCCGGCGTCATCGGTACCGGTCGGATCGGGCGCATCGTCGCACAGATCCTGCGCGGTTTCGGCATGCAGGTGCTGGCCTTCGATCCGCATGCGGATCAGAACTGGGCCTCCCAGCACGGCATTACATACGTCGATGCCTCGATCCTGGCCCAGCGCAGCGACGTCATCTCGCTGCACATCCCGCTCATGCCCGCCACCCAGCACCTCATCCGCCAGGAGACCTTGGCGCTGATGAAGCCGGGGGCCTTCCTGGTCAACGTCAGCCGCGGGGCCCTGATCGACACCACCGCGTTGATCGAGGCGCTGAAGAGCGGTCACCTCGGCGGCGTGGCGCTCGACGTCTACGAGGAGGAGGAGGGCATCTTCTTCGAAGACCTCTCCGGTCAGGTGCTGCACGACGACGAACTGGCACGGCTGCTCACCTTCCCCAATGTCCTGATCACCGCCCACCAGGCCTTCCTCACGCGCGAGGCGCTGGCGGACATCGCCCGCACCACCATCGCGAACCTGCGGGCTTGCGCAGCCGGGACCGCATACGTCGAGGGTTCGACGCTGGCCTGATCAGAACGCGAAGCCCACGGTCAGGTGCATGGCCCAGTCCTGGTCCGCCCCGAGTTCGTCGCGTGGATCCATGGCAACGTCGAATCGCACCGGACCGACCGGCGTACGGTAGCGCAGTCCGGCGCCGATCCCCGAGGCCCATGGCGCGGACAGTCTCCAGGCGTCGGGATCGACCGTGCCGATGTCGTAGAAGGTCGCGACCTCCATCTCGCGGTGCGCAGGGAACGGGCGCCAGCGCAGTTCGAGATTGGCGACGGCAGCGGTCAGCCCGCCCAGCGGTTCGCCGTTGCCGGCGCGCGGCCCGAGATCGTCCTGGCTGAACGAGCGCACGGTGTCGGCACCGCCCATGAACAGGCGTTCGCCGATCGGCAGCTCATCCACCACGCCCGGTCTGCGCGTGGTCGCCGATCCACGCATGGAGACGACCAGCCACGACGCTGGCGACCAGGCGCCGGTCCATTCGGCTGAAAGCTCGCCATAATCGACCGTCGCGCCGAGCGCCGGCGCGCTCCAGCCGACCCCGACCCGGCACAGCATGCCCCTGTCGGGGTCGAACACCCGCGGCTCGCGGGTGTCGCGGCGCAGATCGAAGCTGAGCGTGCTGGTGGTATAGAGGGGTTCGGGCTGCTCGCCGCCGTCGACCGCCTCGATGGCATAATCCTCCGACCGCGTGAAGCGCCAGCCGACCCGGGTCTCCCATGGCACCGGATCGAGGGACGGCCTGAACCGGCGGGTCGAGTTCAGGCCGGTCGACACCTCCTGATGCGAGAACGACGGCTCCCGGCGTTCGAGGACTGCGACATCGAGGGTCACCCGGCGGCCCGGCCCGAAGCGGAACGGGTCGACCAGCGAGGCATTGGCCTCCCAGCCGACGGTACTCGCCTCGACGCCGGCGGAGAAGCGCAGACCCTGGCCGAAGAGATGGTCATCGACATAGCTGACGCCCCCGCGCAGCCGTTCGTAACTGCCCCAGCCGAGCGCGAAGTCGACGTGCTGGGTCGGCAGCTCGCGCAGGCTCACCACCACGTCGTCGGGGACGGAGCCGTCCGCGGCGGCCGGACCGGCAGTCGGCACAGCCTCTACCCGGCGGTACAGGCCGGTGCTCAGCAGCGCGGTGACAGCTCGGTCCAGCGCCTCCTGTGACAGGGGCCGGCCGGACTGCAGCTCGCCCAGGCGGCTGGCGACGAAGCCGGGGGCGCTGCGAATCCCGCCATCGACCGCGAGCCGGCGCAGCACATGGACCGACCCCGGACTGATGGCGAACGACACCTCCACCAGGCTGGACCCGGTCTGCACGCGCGGCGAGGCCACGACCGTGGCCTGCAGATGCCCGAGATCGAGGAGCCTGCCGCGCAGACGGGCCGTCATGCTGCCGATCGTACGGGGCAGCACGGGGACGCCCGGCGCATCGAGCAGGGGCGACAGTTCGCCGAGCAGGACGTCCCAGCGCCCACCGGGGTCGGTGTCCGCGACCAGGTCGATGGCGGCCCCCCCGAGGACGAACCGAGGCCCCGCCTGCACGCTGATGGCCAGGCGGACGCGGAAGCGGTCTGCCGACCAGACCTCGTCCGGATCCGCCACCGTCGCCTGGAGATGCCCGACTCCACGCAGCGCCCGAAGCACCCTGCCGCGCACCGTCGATGCGGTCGAACTGGTGTACCAGGGCTCGGCCGCCGCGGCCGTCCGTAGCTGGTCTGTCGTCAGGCCGGTATCGCCGCTGAAGTCGATCCCCTCCAGCGCCACCCGCGGCCCTTCGACGACGGAGAACGCAGGAGGCGAGCCGGCCTCGGCGGTGACCTCGGCCAGCGGATAGCCTTCGCGGTCGAGCCGGGCGCGCATCGCCTCGGCGGCATCGATCAGGTCGGCCTCGGTCCGTCCATCCGCGGCATAAGCGGCCAGCGGCCGGCGCGCTGCCGCCACTAGTTCGCGTTCAGCCAGTTCGTGGGCGCCATCGATGCGAGCCTGGCTGGCGCAGCTGGCCGCCAGCACGACCAGGACGATGAGGAACAGCTTCATGGATCCTCGCCTCCCCACGAGAGGCGCAGGATGACGCCGGCGTTGTACTGGTCGTAGCGGTCGCGCTCGCCATACAGCAGCACGGCCGGATCCGATCCGGGTTCGGTCAGCTCGACCTCGGTGTCGATGGTGTCCCGCCCCTGGCCGCTGCGCTCGCGGCCCCACGTGATGACCACGCGCTCGGTCAGAGACGGTCCGTCATCGACGCCATCCAGGCCCTCGAGATCGCGCCAAGCCTCCTGGCCCAGCCACACCCCGACCCGGCCGAGCGCGGCCTTCTGACTCTGCGGATCGGCCAGTTCGCGCGGTGTGCTGCCGGTGGTCAGCAGCATCAGCGCCTCCTGCTCGTCGAGTCCGCTGCCGGTGACGCGGATGACCGGCTGGCTGAGCGTGCCAGTGACCTGGGCCACCACGTCGTAATTGCGGATGCGTGCCCCGGCAGTGGCGGTGAGCCGCGGCTGGAACGGATCACCGGGCGGGAAGACCAGCTCGCCGTGCGTGACCTTCAATGTGCTGAACGGCAGGGTGGCGACGCCATCCCGCACCGAGACGCGCCCTTCGGGGGTGGGCAGGGCGCCGGTGCCGCCCAACCGCAGGTCGAGATCGCAGGTGCCGCGCCCCCAGCGCGTGGCCACGCGCACCCCGCGATCGGCGCCATCGGCGGCAGCGCTGCGCACCTGCAGGGCGAAGCGCAGGGTGGATAGCGGCGGATCGGGCAGCTCGAACAGCACGATGCGGTCGTCGCCGAGATCGCCCTGGCCGCCGCCGGGCAGCTCGGGCGTGATCAGCGCGCTGGTCACGACCACCTCGCCCGACAGCAGCGGCGAGGCGAATGATCCGCCCAGCCGCAGGTCGAGGTCGGCACGCACGCGCGCGTCTGGCCGCTGCACGAGCAGGAGGTTCCTGCCCCGACAGACCAGGTCGAGGTCCCCGCCGGCACCGTCCAGCCTGATGCCACCCGAGGCGTCCATCCCGGCTCCGCCCATCTCGCCGTGCAGTTCCGTGATGGTCAACAGACCGGGTTCGACGAGGAGGCGCGCCCGACCGCCCGTGATGGTCGGAATGTCGGTCGACAGCTTGGCTTCGACCCCCTCCAGGCGCAACTCGCCCGCCCAGTCCGGTGCCGTCAGCCTGCCGTCGAAACGGAACTGCCCGGCAACCGTGCCACGGACATGGCGCAGGCTGGAAGCGAGGGGAAGCTCAGCCAGCAGCAGGCCATCCAGGCGCAGTTCGCCTGCGACCGAACCTCCCGCGTCACCATGCGCTGCCAGGGTGGCGACCCCGCCAGCGATACCGATCGGTCGTGGCATCAGACGCCAGGCGGCTGCCTGCGGCACCGCCTCGTCCGTGGTTCCCGCCTGCAGCCGCACCGGGTAACCACCCCATCCTCCGTCCAGGGCCTGCAACCGGACCGCGCCGTCTTCCAGCCGGGCTTCCAGGCGCAGGGGCGCGCATGGCTTGCCGCCGACCACGAAGTCCGAACCGCTGACCGCCAGATCCAGCCTCCCCTGGGTCCACTGGGCAAGCGGGAGATCGCCACGCAATGTCGCCTGGATGCGGCCATGCAGGCCGGGACGCAGCTTCTCCAGATCGGCAGCCAGCGTCGCCACGAGCTCGCGGCAGCGCCAGGGACCGGCCTCGACCAGGGTGGAGGCGTCGAGCGCCAGTCCGTTGGCGGCGACATGCAGCGAGCGCACCCTCCAGGCTTCCGCACTGCGCTCGACGCTGCCATCGACCAGCACCGCACCAAGATCCGGTGGCAGGAGACCCAGGGTCGCGACGTCGATCCCCTGCAGCTCGATCGACGCGGTGCCCCCCGCGAACCGCGCTCGCCAGGTTCCACCCCCAAGCTGGCCGTCGGCGAGCAGCTGCTGCGCGGACGACCCGAGAGTCAGCTCGAGGTGGTCGCAACGCAGGCCGCCCTGGAACGGCAGCTCCACCGGCTCGTCCAGACGCAGGCTGTCGCGCACCGCCCGGCTGAGCTGGAGCGGTGGCAGCGCATAGATCCGGCCGTCGAAGGACATCTGGCGGCTGGCCAGCCGGACCCTGCCATCGGCGATCGCCAGGTCGAGGCCGGCGAGCAGCAACTGGTGGCCGCCGGCCCGCAGAGCGACATCGCCATCCAGGCGCAGCCGAGGCAGTCGCTCGGGCAGCTGCGCCAGCACGGCCGGCCATGGCTGCTGGCCACCCGACGCCGGCAGGCCATCGAGATCGAGCGTCGCGTCCACACCCGAGAGCGACAGCGAACGCAGGGCAGCGGCATCGCCACGCAGGAGGCCGAACCCGTACTCGGCCTCGATCCGCTGCACCCGGACCCGCCATCCCATGCCTGCCAGTTCGACCCCGTGGAACTGGGCGTCGCCGATCCAGCCTCCGCTCGCACGGGCTATCCGCGTCTGCGCTCCGGTCGCTTCGGTGATCCGGGCGGCTGCAATCCGCGCCACCACCGGGCTGAGCAGCGGACCACGCGCCAGCCACAGCACCACCAGCCCGGTTCCCGCCGCGAGCCACAGCCAACGCCCATATCGCCTCGGCTTTCGCGGTGGAACGTCGGACATCGGGCGGGCATGATGGTCGGCATCCCAGCCGCGCCACCGGCAGGGCGCGCTGTCTTCCACCGGATCCGGGCCGGATAGCCTGGAACCATGCACAGACCTTCCCGGCTGGTCGGCGGCTGCCTGCTGGCGCTATCACTCCTGTTCCCGGCCGGCTGCTCCGGAGGGCGCGCCGTCATACCCAGCGAGGAACTGTACCGGCGGCTCGATCAGGCAGAGGCGGCGAACCTCGAACTGGTGCAGACCCTGCGGGCCCGGGTCGTTCCGGCGCTCGCGGACGACCTGGCTGCCGGCCGCGAACCAGCGATCGACATCCTGTCGCTGTCCGGCGGCGGCGACTGGGGCGCTTACGGTGCCGGCTTCCTGCGCGCCTGGTCGGAGATTCCCAAGGACGATCCGCGTGCGATGCCCGAGTTCGACATGGTCAACGGCATCAGCACCGGGGCCCTGATCGCCCCCTACGCCTTCCTCGGACTCTTCGAACGCGTCGACGAGCTCTACCGGAACAGCTCCACCGATTGGGCGCGCGAACATATCTTCTACGGACTGGTCAGCGGCAATTCGCTCTACGACATCACCGACCTCGAGGAGCGGATACGTGACGAGATCAGCAGCACGATCGCCGCAGCCCTGCGCGCCCAGCGCGCGGAGCACCGTTCGCTGGTGGTGGCGACCGCCGATCTCGACCTCGGTATCCTGCGGCTGTGGGATCTGCTGAAGGCCGCCGATGATCCTGCCAGGCTGTACCAGATCCAGCGCGCGGCCATCGCCATACCGGCCGCGTTCGAACCCGTGGTCATCGATGACACGCTGCAGGCCGATGCCGGGGTGCTGATGCAATTGATCGCGGTCGGCCGTCTCCAAGGACTGGTCGATGTCCTGCAGGAGTGGAATGCGGCCCATCCCGCGACCCCTGCCCGCCTGCGCCACTGGGTGGTGGTCAACAACCGAACCCACGAACCGCCGACGACGGTCCAGCCGAACTGGAGGGGCAGCCTGATGCGCAGTTCGACCATGATGCTGAAGGCTGGGGTGATCGCGCCGCTGAAGAACCTGGCCCTGCGCACCCAGGTGCTGCGCAGCCAGGGCCTCGAGGCCGAGTTCCGTTGGACCGCCATCCCGCCCGACTTCCCCATCGACAGCGGTCTGAACCCGTTCGATCCCCGCACGACCCGAGCCCTGTCCGACCTCGGTAGACGCATCGCGTTGTCGGCGACTCCCTGGCATGACCACGCGCCGCTCTACTTGCAGCAGGAGGTCCACTCCGGCGACCACCTGGAATGAACAGGCTGCCCGTCACATGAACAGGGTTGTGGAACGGCAGGAACCGGCAGTCTGTGCCGATGCCGACGCATGATGTGAAGGACGCTTCTGCCGCTTCCGGGCGCCGTCCCGCCGCCGGGCGCGATCCCGCCCGGATCTGGCCGCGCCTCGGCCCGACCCTGCTCAACACCGCCATCGGCCAGGCCGATCCGGCCAGCCTGGAACGTGCGCAGCGCTCGGTCTGCGAGCCGGGATCGCCATTGGCGGCCTGGAAGCCCGGCCGAGACGTCGCGGATTCGCTCAAACGCGCCAATGCGGCGGTCAGTCGCCTGGTTGCCCGCGGCGCCCGCGCCGATGCCGAGGCCTGGGAGGAGTTCGAGGACGCCTTCCACCTCCTGCCGGAGGACCGCTGGGACGCCCTGCGCGATGCCGCCCTGGCCTGGCTGGCCGAACGAGGCCTGCGGCCTGGCGGCAGGTCGACGGCGCCTGTACCGGCGCAGCCCGCCGCCACGGCCAAGCCCGTCAGCCTGCCGAGCGCCGCCGCCGAGGCGTGGGCCCGCCTGGTGCCGCGGTTGATCGAGAGCGGTCGCAGCGGACGGGTCGGCGAATCGCTGCGCGGCATCTGCGACCACTACGCCCGCGAAGGCTGGGATCCGGGTCCGCTGGCGACCTGGGTACCCTCTGCGGGCGACACCGATCTGCTGATGGCGGCCGAGACGCTGCGCAAGCACCTGTTCTCGTCGCCGCCCAGCCAGGCGACCCTGCTCGCCACCGAGTTCCTCGCCCAGGTGCAGCAGGTCTCCATCCACGGCCAGCTGCTGGCGGCCCTGGCCCAGACCTATCTCGACGCGCACCGTGTCGGCGCTGCTCCGCACCGTCGTGGCAGTGGTGGTGGAGGCGGCGGTCGCGGGGGTGGCCGGCGCGGAGGCCGCGGTGGACGCGGACGCCGGCGCGGAGGCACCGAGACCTACCTGGCCCCCTCCTCGCCGGTGGAGCGCGCCGACTTCATCCTCACCAGCGACACGATCTCGATCTACATCGACGAGGTCGAACTCGGCACCGCCCATGGTGCCATCGCCGGCATCGTGTGGAACGGCGCCGAGCCCGACCACCGCGTCCTGTCGCACATCGGCACCCACCGGCGCTCGCATGAGCCGCTGCGCGAGCTGCTCGGCTGCGCCAAGGCATTCCCCTTCCTGGTGCCGGTGCGCGGCGCGGCAGGCGCGCCGGCGCGCTACCTGCCGATGGTGCGCACCGCGCTGCAGCTGCTGCTCGGCTGGCTGCTGCCGCTGCCCAACCGCCAGACCCGCGTGCTGGTGTATCTCGAACGCTACGGCGAGTACGATCCGGGCGACGACCTCACCCCCTACTTCGCCGGCGCTCTCGACGAGTCGCGGGTCGACTTCCCCGAGCGCTTCGCGCCGTGGAAGCTGGCCCAGGTCGGCTGGGAAGGGAAGAGCTTCGGCTACATCCCCTGGGGCGACCTGGTCGGCTACTGGTACCTCGCCCGCGTCGTGCGCGGCGAACGCTTCGGCGGCCACGACTGCACCAAGCTGCCCGGCTACATGCCGGTCGACGGCGACGGCTACCGCCGCATCCGCGCCGCCAGCCGCATCGTCGGCACGCCGGCGGTCGAGGAGCTGCTCGACGTCGCCCGCGACCTCGCCGGCACCACGCTGGGCCGGCTGGTGCTGCGCAGCGCCGCCACCGCGGTGGCCGCCGACACCACGCTGCAGGAGCGCCTGCTCGACGAACTGGAGCGCCGCCGCCGCGATGGCGATCCCCGCGCTATCCGCCCGCAGGAGTCCGCGGTGCGCACCCTGCTTGGCGAGGTGCCGGATGCCGCGCCGCTGCGCGTGCGCCTGCTCACCCTCGGGCTCGGCCTCGGTTCGGGCGATGCCGAGCGGACGGCCAGCGCCGAGAACGCCTTCGCCGCCACCCGCCCGCGCGCGCTGCTCCTCGACCGCGAACTGGTCGCCCGGCTCGACCACACCCAGGCCGCCGCCGAAGCGGACCGCTTCCTGCATGCCGTTGCGCGCAAGCGCCTGGAAACGGTGCGGGCCGATCCGGCCTTCCCCTTCCTGACCCCGGCGGCCCGCGCCCGCCTCCTCGCCCTGCATGGACGCGTGCTGGCGGTCGAGGCCCGCCACGAGGAGGCCGAGGAGTGCTTCGCCGCCGCCCTGGTCCTGATCGCCGAGGATCCCGGCCTGGGCGAGGCGCCGCGCGGCCGCGAGCAGCAGCGCGCAGCGTGCTGGCGGGCGATGAACGCCCTCGACGGCCGCCTGGCGACTGCGCCAGCACTGCTCGCCACCGCCCTCGGCCACAGTCCGGCCGACGCTGCCGTCCCGCTCGCCACCAGCTCCGGCGAGGCGGCCGAGGCCGAGCGCGGCCGTCACCACCTGCTGCTGCGCAGCCTGTGGTTCCACAGCGCCGACGAGGCGGCCGAGGACGCCTACCTCGACGCCTACGACGCCTGGGGCGAGCTGCCGGCGCAGCATCCCGGCCAGCTGGCCGGCGCCTACCGCGCCATGCTGCTGTGGCGCGACGATGCCGACGAGGAGGCGGTCGCTGCCGCCTTCCACGAGGCGCTCGCCGGCGCGAACGAGGACGGGCGCGGACCGCTGCAGCGTCTGACCGCCGCCGCCGTCGCGGTCGCCGCCTGGGCCTGCGTCGCCGAGGATGCCTTCAAGGAACTCGCCGAGCGTGAGCTGGCGGCAGCCGAGACAGTTGGCGAAGGCTACGCCGAGGCGGCCCAGGAGCTGCGCGCCGCGCTGGCCGCGGTCGACGAACTGCCCGAGGACGCCGAATCCGAGGCGATGGAGGCCATAGCGGATCGCGCGATCACTGCGCTACCGGCGTCCTGGCATTGAACAGCTACGCAGGCTCATGCCTGGACGGGATGGCTGTCCAGGGGTAGCGTCCCGCATGCTCCTCCGCTCGACCGCCGCTCTCCTGACCGTCCTCCTGCCGGCCGCCCTGACGGCCGAAGAGGAGCCCATGGCGAGCGGCATCTCGCTCTCCTACATCGCCCTGGTGGCTGGCAGCGTCGATGCCGGCCCGCTCTCGGCCGACTGGGATGAGGGACTGCGCTTCGAGCTCCAGTTCCGCGACTACTACTTCCCCCAGCAGGCGCACCACCCGTTCTACGAGATCGGCCTGATCCTGGAACGCCAGCGCGCCAACGATGACGACACGGAGATCGAGGCTGAGACCCTCGCCCTCAAGGGCGCCATCGGATCTGCCGTGCCCTTGTGGATATCCTCCGACTCGGCACTCGGGGTCGCACCCCTGCTGTCCATGCATGTGGGCCGGATGACCTTCGATGTCGACCGCGCTGACGGGACCAGCTCGGACGATGCCCTGCGCGCCGGTCTGAGCCTGGGCTGCGACGGCTGGGCCGTCCTCGACCGCACCACGACCATCGGAGTCGGCCCGTTCCTCTCCTACTGGCGCTCGCAGAACCTCGAGGTGGCGACGGCCGGCGGCGCCGAAGGCGTCAACCCGAGCGGCTGGGACGTCGGCATCCGCCTGCTGGTCGGCATGGTGTTCTGAAAGCGTACCCTTCGCGCGGGTCCGTAATCGAGCCGGAAGCCGACCTGCGCGCACCGCGCGTCGATCGGGATCTACGAGGTATGCACCTCAGCCTCCGGCCATCATGGACGACGATCGTCCTCGCTCGGCAGGCGGACCAGGCGGGATCCGAACCCGCCCAGACGGACCGCGAT
>JFJP01039997.1_pt1 | contig 32350 bp, 51 predicted proteins | sample 431651 | NCBI WGS metagenome assembly JFJP01 (sample SAMN02602958, study PRJNA72255) | Microbial mat metagenome, whole genome shotgun sequencing project. | biome: fresh water; feature: sink hole; material: water; isolation source: purple microbial (photo- and chemosynthetic) mats found in... | reverse complement strand
AGTATAGATTGACGTAATCGGAAGGTTCATCTTCGCCAGATAACTGGGCAATTGGAACAACACCGTTACCGGTTGATTTGAATAATACACCGTCATCGCTGATTAATAAATCGTTGTCGTTACCAAGCTCATTGCCTAGTAGTTGACCATATAGATAGCTTACTTCTGTGGGGAAGTCTCCAGATAATTCGGATAGTGAGTATATATTTACGGATGCATCATCTGTATCTCCCTCTAATGTAACTCTTATTGGCATAATATAATTTTCCTATTTGTAAACTATATTAATATATTATACCTTTTAATTCAAACTCTATTTGTTTGAATTATGTATGTTTATCTTTTATGAATAATCCTTATCTACTCAATAAATCGAGTATATCTATATCCTGCCGGAAATAGTTCTATCCCGAATTGATTTTTGGGGTATGTAGGATCCAAAGTTACCCAGTCTGTTATGCTTGGTATCTTGTAAGATACGAATACGTGATGTGGTTTATTGAATCTACCTGTAGCGTCTATCCTAGCTTGGATAGGATGCTTTATGTTTTTTGATACAAGATAATTTTTGAGGAAAATAAAACATAGCGAACATTCGCTACGATCATCACAATCGAAATAATGATCATCCAATGCCAAGCAAATACTGGGTCTAGAAATAAATTCCACACCGCTTGGGTCTGCTACATAGGGCAATGATTTGATGAAATCAAAAAACTGTTTAAAGGTTAGTTTCTGAAAATCGACGTTGTGTCGATTCGGTTCAATTAAATCAGTCCAGTATTTTTCGGCTAACCTAACTATTTCCTCGATTGTTTGTTTGAAGTCTGTTAATGGCTTCTCTGTTGCCAGATAGCCATGTAAAATAGTTTGTTTCATGCTAATAGGTTAGCATGTTTTTTTAGGTTTGCAAGTATTTTTCAAAAAGTGGCAGCACTGCTGCCACTTTTTGAAAATTGAATAATTCTATTATTCGCAAAATTACAATATTCAGTGCTAATTTCAAATCCTATATATCGTCTATTTGTTTCAATCGAAGCAATCGCTGTGGTACCTGTACCAGCAAATGGGTCTAACACTATATCATCAACCCAAGTATATAATTTAATTAATCTTTTAGGCAACTCCACAGGGTATATTGCTGGATGTGATTTATTTTGTGCCGAAGGAATATACCAGACATTCTTCGTATACATCATAAATTCCTTTTTAGTTAAATCTGAAATTCCTGTACTTTTTAATTTGCTAAATTTCTTGTTTAACACCAAAATACATTCAGCATAACTTCTTAAATAAGGGGATGTTGGCGAACACCAAGAACCCCATGATAGCTTATTGCCACAAAAATTGTCTGGGTTTTCAGCTTGTGTAGTTTTAACCCAAATAATAAATTCACGTGGAATCCATTCTTTAAATATTTCTAAGTAGAATATAGGATAAAACGTGATACAGTTTTTTTTCTTTCCGAAATTGGAATTGTTGGCAAACGGAATATTTAAACAAAGTCTACCTCCATTGACAGTTACTCTATACAATTCTTTTGATAATGTTGATAGAATTTGTTTATATTCTATTTCAGTTTTACTGTCTGTATAATCGGAATAGTTTATTCCTATGTTATAAGGTGGACTAGTTATTGTAATATTGATAGAATCATTCGGTATTTCTGTAATTCTATCAATACAATTTCCGTTTATTATTTGATTTACAAACGGAATTTCAATCTCCTTAAATAGATTTAATTGTTTATTCAACTTGGCTATTTACATCCTTTATTATTTCTTCTTTACTAGTCATGTTCTTCGGTTTCCTTGATATGTTCTATTGGTAGATTGCACCAAAAATTTTCTTTTCGGTAATGTACTCGATTGTATTTGTCCAAACGTGCAATTTCAAATAGTGACGTTTTAATTATTGATGTAAGATTTCTTCTGAATAGTAACACTGTAATATCAAAGTAATCAATATACCCAAAATAAATCAAATCCTGTGGATAGTAATCAGAACATATCACATCTAATCCTCTATAAATGGAAGATATAAAATCCGTTTTATTTTTCTTTTTATTTTTTTAAATCCTTTCATTTTGTAACATCCTTTTTCTTATATATGGTGTATAACCAATATAACTTTTATCTTTTTTGTAAATTAAATTCAAAGATAAAATTTTTGTATAACCAATATAAATTTTATCTAAATCAATTTCAATTTCAATCAGATACCTAGGTCTTCTATTCGATGTTTTATTCTCACAAAAATAAACTTGTTCATCGCAAATTACTTTGGGTTTACACCCTACATTCCAACCAAACCCAATTGCTTCTTTTATGGTAAACGTAAAAAGTCTACCAAATGTCGTTGCGTAATCAGCATTTGACAAAGCACCAATATACTTCATTTTATGATAAAACATAACAAAATGGTTTTTACATCGAAAACAATTTTCGACACGCAAGTTTTCTGTATATTCTCTTATATCTTTTCGTCGGTTATTCAGATATAAACATAGAGGGCATTCTATAAACACATTGATTGGCTCTCTAATGTATTCTATTATTATTTTTTCTTTAATCATGGTGTAACATCCTTTTCTCGACTTCTATTCAGATAATCAAAAATTATATCATCTACACATTCGTTTATTATTCTAACTTGTTTCCTTTTTTCTTTGAAAGAAGGAAACAACTGTTTGTAAGTAATATATCCTAACCCAACACACACTAAGAGAGACATATAAATAATTACTTTCACTGTTGTATCAGTGTGTAGGTATAAAAAGATTATCATTACTACATATAAAACTAAAAAGAAAAACTCTATATAATATTTCATTTTTTAACTCCTATAACAATTAATCCCAATCCATAATCATGAGATTGCAAATCTCATGAAACGTGTTATGCTTGAAATTTGGGCAATTATCAACGTTGACCGACAATTTAATTTCGCACTTCATTATTTCATTCTTGCCGTCGTCATCAGTGGTTAATACTCCGTGTTTACAGTTAATACAACTAATCGTTTTTTTGTTCATTGTTAAAATCTCCAATAATTTCAGTTTTTTTTATTAAAAAACTGTAAAAACTGAAATCGTCTACAAGTGTAGTATATTGCAAGTATAGACGATTCCACGAAAAAAATTTGTGCGTTTTTTGTGCGAAAATTTTCTTATGCACAATTACGCACAATTACGCACTTATGGTTTACGGCACAATTTGTTTTTTTACTCATCTACCTCAATGGTCAAAATTCCATTTACGTCGGATTGTTTTTTACCCATACTTCCAATGTAATATCCGTTGACTTGTCCCATAGAGTAACTCAATGAGTCTTGACTAGCATACACATTTTGAGCAAACACCGAATGCCCATCTTTATCAGTGAACGTCACTTTATACTTGATTGATGGATCACTTAGAGGTATAGCTAGTTGGCTTAAACCTTTAAGTATGCCATTTTCAACTTTCAATTAAGATTTTATTTTGTTTTTCACCTTCCACAGTTACTGATTTCTCTTTTTTCTTTTTCGGCTTTCTGTTTAGTTTTGCTGTCTCTGATTTAAACAGTTTTCCTAATGTTTTCTTACGTGTCCGTTTTCTTTTTTTCGCAATCTCCTTCTTTTTTGTTCCACGAAGGAGAAGATACCTGTTCAGGTCTTCGTGATGCAAAGAAAACATATCACATATTGCAATAGGCTCTACCTTCTTGAATTGTGTAATACTGTTTTCGATTGCAAGTTCAAGCTCCTGCTTCCTCTCAGGAGGCATTTTATCAATTGTCTCATATACCTTTTCTTCTGTTTTTTTCTTGTTCAAATGAATTGAAAGTTCAAATGCTAAGAATCCAATTAAGCCACCAATAAATCGGGCTATATATTCCCAGCCTATTTTGTTAGGGTTTGCAATTTTGAACTTGTTAAATTCTAAATATGACATTGATAGAATTATTGTCATAATAAATACACCCCAAAAAAATGAGTACGCTAAATGCACTTTTTTTCGTACTATCACTAATGCAGAGCCTTCCAGTCCCAATGCGATTAAAACAAACAGGTATCTACTACTATAGTCTTTACCGAATATTGTGAACGTATCCTCTATATTAAATAACTCTCTCACGTTGTAGAAACTATTGGCATGGATAAATATTGCCGCAAGAAACACTGACAACGTAATTAAATTAATTATAGTGTCACTGAAAAACTTGGTTATCTCCTTTATAGGAGATATAATAAACGTATCGAAAATTTTGTATCCTATCGTTACGAAGTCCGATATAGCTTTTACCAGTTTTTTTCCAAATAGGTTATGGTTGAAAAACCAATCCCATATTACCATTGCTTTTTGCATACCGCTAAGTTCTTTTTTCTTAGGTGTAGCTTCTATTGATTGCTCGGTTTTTTCCGGCATATCGTCTAATTCGTCTAAAGTATTCATGTTTATATCCTTATTATTTTAAATTTTTTGTCATCTCGATTAACACTTGTATCGTCAATATCGAGATTGCTATTGCGATACAGAAGTATATGGTTTGTATTTTTTTAAGCATTCAATTTAATCACCTCCTTTGTATTTTTGTATAAACCCGATTAATGAGTTTAACAAAATATGTAAATTAATAAAAACGTCATTCAGATTATATTTGTGTTTCTCGATCTCACAAAAAGCACCTAAGTTCTCATCAGCAAAATCATCCAACTGATTAATTACCTTTGCGACTTTTCGACATGCTTCCTTTCCTTTATAGATTTCCTCTTTTATATTCCGATCTATCTGATTTAAAATTTCGTAATCGTTCAATTTCTTTTCTTCCTCATTTAATTATTACTAATCCATGTAATCCACGATTGTAATACTCACATCGTTCATTTGTGTATGGGCTAGCGTGTCCACATCCACGACACTCTATAAATTTGCTTGCCTTCTTGAACATTTGTAAATTTGGCTATCGTAAAATTACTCATCTTATAGCTCCTCCAGACAGATTTGATTCTGTCTTTTGTTTCTATTGCAACTTTGCCAATCTGAATATTGTCTAACAGGTATATACTGGAATCCGGCTGATATTGTAACTAACCAGACCAAAGAAATTTTCAGTAGTATCATAAGAAGCAAAGACAAAATTGCTGTTACAGAAAGAAATTTGGCTATTATTGATTGGTTACTTTCTTTCTTTGTCGTTTCTATGCTTCTTTCTTGCGGACTATAGTATATATTGACGCTTTGGTTAATAGTAACGTTTTCGCTGTTTGCGATTACGTTACCTCTACCTGTCAAGTCAAATGGGATAATAGGCAGGTTTTCTAATACCTGTGGACTGTTTTTGTCCACCTTCTTTAATTCGTTCATGTTTATATCCTTTTTTTGTGTTGTTTTTTTTTATGGATTCAATTATCTTAGTTTAAATGTTTATATCACTCGGTCGGTAGCGTCTAACTATCGACCATTTTTTAGAATAATGACATCTGGACATTTTTCATTCCTTTTAACCTGTCATTGTTTCCCTCTACTATTTTCGTTTCCTGTTTTTCTTCAATTACGGGATCTGGTTCTCTGTCTTCTTCATACATTTTGTGGATTTTCATTTTGTCGTAAGTCTTTATTTTGCCATTCGTCAACTGACGAAAAAGAAACGTTTTTTTATTAACTTTAAATACCTCAAAAAAGTAGAAGATTTCGCCGGCTACACCATGAGTTTTTGTAATAGATGTATGATGTATTTCCTGTCTGTCACTGGCTAATGCTCTACCAAACAAAATTAAATCCTCCTCACTATCACAAGGTATGTGTCCCTTGTATATATAAACTTGCCGAAGCTCTTCTTCTTTTTTTTCAAATTCACGTAATTCAACTTTGGTTAAACCTTTTTTATGATCTACATTGTAGCCATATTTGATGTGCAACTCACTATTGGTCATCAAACCCGGTGCCCCATCTATTATATACAATTGATTGATTTCTAAATTTAACGGTTTGTAATCACATTTTCTGATGATACTCATCTTATCTTCGCAAATTCGTATATCTTCGATGTAACCCCTTTCCAGAATTTTGTAATCTATATCTACAAGTTTATTCCTCATCGAATACCTCTCTTTGAAGTAACCTTCTGCTGTTTTTATACTTAGCTATTTCGGTTTGCGTAAAAACTTCTTCTGCTTCGCAAGGATATTGCATACACATATTCGAGATAAACAAAACCCTTTGTGCAATTTGCGTGTCTGTATAATACGCAATATCAGCATATACGTTTGTCTTGAATATTTCAGTATTTCCATACAATGATTCTCGGATCATTTGTAGTTCAGTGATTTCCAACTTTGCTTGTTTGAGTCTATCTACAATTTTCTTTGTATCGACTTTTGTTTCTTCTTCTACTACTGTTATTGTTTGCATACTAACCTCTGTTTATCCTCTATTAAATTTATCACAAATACCAGATCTTGCTATATCTGTTGCACTACTGTTTGACATACCAATCAACGAACACTTGAAGTAAGTTTTATCGTTGTAAGTAATTCTAACAAACGAATTACATAACCCGCAACTGTCGCCTAGTTCATCCGATTTACGATACTTCCACTTTCGCTTCTTTTGGCTCGGTGTGGACTCTTTCATAAATCTTTTAATTCTCTTGTTTATATAGACAGCCAATTCATTGGCTGGTATACTATCCAATTGTTCCTTTGTTTTATTGTCGATTACTTCCATTTTTAAACTCCTCACTTTATCTTTTTGATTATCCTGTTTAACGTCTTTCTTTCACTTTCTATTGACGTAACTAATTTTTCAATTTTAACAATTCGATTCAAGGCAATGCTTTTCAATGATTGCCTTTCTTCTGTGGTTATTTCGTTTGAATCAAACTTTTTTAATAATAACTTTAACTGCTTCATATCCGATGTTGTAGTTACCGATACTGTTGTGCTATTCAGAGCCTTTACGATTTGCCGGATAGACGTAAAGATTACATCGGTTTCTTGCAAATCCTCACGTCTATTATAGATTTGTTTGTACACTCTAATAGAACGTGGTGATAGGTTACTATTTTTCACAACTTCTTTATATATACCTTCCTCTTTCGCTTTTTCGAAGATTTTGCCTATCTCACATGCAGTTAGAAGAATACTTTCCGACACTTCTTTGAGGATGTTGTTTATTTTTTGGTGTAGCTCATAGGCATATTTGCCCATGTCTACAGGGTTTGTTACTGTTGTTTTCATTCAAATTCTACCTGTAGTGGTTTTAGTTTCTCTTTTATTATTGGTAAATATGTTTTATGTATTTCTTTTCTAATTTGTTTTTCTGTTTTTGGATTTATATTGTATATAAACGGATTCAAAGCAAGTGTGAACGGTGTAGTATTACTAACTACTACACTCATTAGATACGTAGATGCCGAAGAATGACTTTCTTCGATTTCCGCTTTGACTTGGTTAAATAAATCAACCATTTTTTCATCTTCAATCAAACAAACGATTTTCGATTTGAAAAAGCCCTTAATGATTTTTTCTTGGGTTTGGTTTAATTTTGGATTTAGGATTTCAAGGTTATAGGAATCTTCCCTTGTTTCCAAGTTTCTGAAAACTGCCATGGTACTTTCAGTTAGCTTGTTTATTTGTACCCATGTCAGAAATTTTTCCCAGTTTTGTTCAGATGTTACCTCTTTCTCTTGTGGCTTTTCCGCTTTTTCTAATTCTTCAAACTCTTCCTGTTCCCTCCGAATCTCTGCTTTTCGTTCGCTTATACTTTGTGCAGATACCGATTGAGCCATTTCTTTTTTATAATATGTTCTACAAAATTCATTTATGCCTCTATAGTCAAGGTCATAGATACATCGTTGATCAGTTTTCGATGGGTTTTTTTGTTTGATCAGAAATGGAATTTCTTTTATTTTCCTTTTTATAGTACTGGTCGATATTAGACCATAAGTGTATTTGTGTATATCGGCAGTAGATAATCTAACTTCTATTTTGTTTTCTAATTGATTGGAGTTTTTAGCGTACATATTAGCGAAGTTGACGCTTTCCCAGAAAGACCGGATAACTGCCAATATTGCAGCCTTGACTGCATCTCCATCGCAAATATCGACCATCCATTTCTCGATTAACAGGAATGAATGCTTGGGAGATTCAATCAAATTTCTCTTCATTATAGGTAAGTCTGATTTATTGATTCTTTCTAATCCGTTCATAATGTTACCATCCGCTTTTGATCCACCGCATTGATAAAAAATCTTATCGGAATGAAAAAATTCAATAGACAATCTTTACACATTCCATGTTGGTAAGTAATTTTGGTTGAATTGCATACCATACACCTATTTATGCAATTCCTTACATTGCTTTGAATTTCATATTTTACAGTTGTTATAACCTTTTTTTGATTTCCTTGCATTTTTTTCTCCTCTCTGATAGTTCATTGTAAATTACGTATTCAGATTCCTCTTGGCTAATTCCAAGTTCAATAAGTTTTGTTACTGTTTTATTGATTGACCATTCATATTGTTCGGCTATGTTTACGATTCGGTTATAATTTTTTTCTGATATTGTAATGGTCATCTGAAATTGGTTTCCTTTTTGGTAAGGCATATCATTTCATTCCTTCATAGCGAAGACCTTTGAATTTCGATAGCCATTCTACCATAGATATAGGTGTATACGTTTTAATAGATATTATATTATTCCTATGTGATATAAGAAAAGGCGTAAAAGTTTTCAATCTCTTTATTGTGGATTCCTTTTGCGAAAGATCAATTATTCTGTATTTCAAGATTGTTATGTTCATAAGATTCCTCTAAATTTAATCTCTTTCCACGTGCTTAAATATTCTTTTATGGATTCGGGAAAATAGGTATTGATATGGAAGTTTCCATTTTTAATTGTCACTTTACCAAATGCAAATTTACTCAACTGCTCTTTTAGTATTTTTTTTCCCCTAGTATTTAGTATCTCATAAATGAGAGTTTTTTTTTCATCTTTGCTTGTTTCCATTTTGTGGTATCTCCTAAATTTAATTTTTTATTAATTAATCCTAATTTATATATTTCCTATACGGTTTTTGCGATTATATTGCCTACTTTGATTGTCTTAAAAAAAGCCTTCCATATCAATAATTTATCTGGTTGATCAATCAATATACGTTCTATGCTGGGCATAAGAGTATATTTAATTTTGCTGATATAGCCTTTGCTTCTTTTATTTCTTTTAAGCTCATTGAAGAAATTTTCAATAGAACGGAAGTTTAAAGTTTGCTTATTTGTTTTAAGATAAGATTCGATTCTTTGTAGGATTCTTACGTGGTTATCGTTAGTGTATTCCAACGATAATAGAGATTTCATTGTTAGTTTCATGGTAGGTAAATAATTGTTTACGCATTTTTGAGAAATTATATAATTATCAGTGCTATAAGAGACATAGACAGATATTATGTGAGACAAAAATCTTTTGGGTAGAAAAATGTCCAAAAAATGGTTTTGTATACCTCCTATATTTTTAGTATTATACATTTTAGTATTTGCCTATGCAGTTTTTTTTGTTTTTTTGTTTTTGACTACACCTGCGAGGTGTTTACTCAAAACATTTTCGATGTAACCCGGATAATCAACTTTAGTATATTCGTTAGAGTCTTCGGGTTTCAACAAATCTATAATAGTTTCAATCAGTGTTTTTTTGATTCTCACTGGTACGCTTTTTGGATTGCTCATTTGAAATCTCCTTATCAATATAATATATCATGTTACATTGTAACCTGTTTTTTTGCAACTTTTTTTTATATTTTTGATATAAAAAAAATATGATTACAGTCATATAAAAACACAATACTATATTTTAAGGGGGTAGGTCATGTGAACTAGGGGGTAGGTCATGTGAACTAGGGGGTAGGTCATGTGAACTAGGGGGTAGGTCATGTGAACTACCCATAATAGGACTCTTATAGTACTTTTATAAGACTTCTATAGCTCTATTGAGAAAGTTTTAAAAAAGGACTGAAAAAACCAAGCCTAAGAGCCTTTAGAACGCTTGAAAATGCGTGGTCTATCAAAACTGTTAGATAGACGTCTAGACCGTTCCTTGTGGATTCTAAGCCTATTTTTTTGAAAAACGAAAAAAAAATTTTTCAAAAGTGAAAAAAAAATTTTTCGATAGTTTTTTTGTCCGGTGTTTGGGTATAATTAGAATATGAAAAAGGTTATAATTATGAATGGTGTCGAGGGAGAGGAAGAAATAATTGAAAGTTTTTTGGAAGAGGTAAATAATACTTCAGAAGAAACCTTCAACCAATTGAATAATCAGGATAGTTTTACTGTAATTATAGATGCTGATAAATTGAGTATAGACGTTCTAAAAGAACTTGAAAAATTGGGAAAAATAAAATCAATGAAGCGTCAATTAGTATATACGATTGAACGAAAAAAGTAAAGTATGGGAATCTATAATCTTGCAAAAAATAAGATTGTAGATTCCCATTAAAAAAAAGAGTGTCTATTACTGAATGAAAAATTTTAAACAGAAGTATAAAGTTACTTGATAGAGCAGTAACAGACAATCAACCCAAAAATAAAAAATCTCAAAAACGATTGTCAAAAACATTGTCCTACAAAACATTATACCAGTCAAGTAATTTATAAAAAAAATCAAGTCCTTTAAATTCACCATTCCACTGGTTGACAGAATAGTGAATTTAAGAAGTTGAATGAACTCGATTAGATAGAACGGATAGTTTAAATAATTGATTTCCCACAAAAATAATAGTGTTTAAAATTTTATCTTGTATATCTATCTTCGTATTATTGTTTATATCAATTATATACACTCGCTTTTTTAATTTGTTAAACAAATTAATTTCTTCTTTTATGACCGGGTGTATTGTTTTGTGGGCAGTCCAATAGATTAAAAAATCACTGTCTAATATTTGATTTTTTGTTTTCTTGGAAATTTTAAAATGTTTTTTATCGTTGGTATAAAACCACCTATACGGCAAGAACGATATAATCCCATGAGCATATAAAACAGTAGACATTCTGATTGCGTGAGTTTCCTCTTTTCCTCTATTTGAATTATACGTTATGAAGATTTTCATTGTTGTATAAATTACTCTACTAAATTATAAGTCATATCCATTAAAAGCAATGCCCTTAAATTCACCATTCCAGTCATTAACTTGATGGTGCATTGTAATCAATGTACTTGTATAGATAATATCCACATCACTGATAATATCAGTGATAATAGATTCTAAATTTGACCGATTCGATAGATTCGATATGATTTGTTTGGTTATGATTGTTCTACAAGGGTTTAATATTTTGTCGTATTTGGATAAAATTCTTTCGATTTCTTTATTTCGGATAACCCCTTTTATATCGGTATCTGTAGTTAATGTTTCCTTGTATCGTTTCAAATAAGGTATTTCTTTGTTATGAGAAATTTCTATTTTGGAAGTTAATATTCTTGCTTGTGCCAGTCTAACAAGATATAGACTGGATTCATATTCAGTTGCAAGGTTGCGAATCAATTCTAATTGATCAATTAAAGATAACAACTTAATTCGATGAAATAAATTTTTTGGTTCAACTCGTAAATGGTAACAAAAAAAACTGTAAAAAGCGGAATTGATTGTTTCTAATTCGGTACTAATTAAGCAATTGACCAAATCAGCCTTTCCTGTATTGTTTATATTCACCGAATCGAATTGAATCGAATTGAATCGAATTGAATCAACTATTTTTTTTGAATGTAACGATAATAAAAATAAACTATAAAGTTTAACTTTTGATAACTTGTTTTTTAGCCAAAAAATAATTGGGCTAACTAAAGCCCAGATCAAAAAGAAAAAAATAGCTTTGATTAATTCATTTCTTAGCAAAATTTCAAAATTAACTTCTGCTAATAATAGCGTCATAAAATTCTCTTTGAATATGATTAAAGCAATAGAATAGCCTATTTTTTTGTTGTTTTTATAGTGATTGTAGGATATTATTATACATTATTTATTTTTTTTCCTTCGGTTAGTTTTTCGCTTACTTTTTTTTCGCTTCTTCTTTTCAATTTGTGGAGATAGAGATAGAGAGTCAATATATAGCTTACTAAGCAATGCAGATTGAATCATTATTTTTTTTAATTCGTTCATACAATAACTTCAAGATGTTCTATAGTTCTTCCAAACAAAACTTTTGTATCAATCGGTATGGTAAGATTATTTCTTTCTCGACTTGCAGTATCAAAAATATAAACTTCTCTTCCATCGTAAAATAAACCTGTAGCATGTGTAGAATTGTCTTTTCTAGTCCAAGCTCTTATTGGCTTTTTTGTATGGGTTTTTATAAATGAAGTAAAATTATTTGGGTCAAGCTCTGTTAAAATATTGAATTTAAACGGTTTTGATAAATTATTTATCACCGCCGGATAGATATAGCTTGTAGTATCTGTCACTTTTCCAGTTATCAAACCTTTATTAGATAAAGCAATTTTGTAAAGCTCGCTAAAACTATAATTACAATATCCGCTTTGAGAATGGATCAGATTACCTATCAGCAATAGACGTAAATTTACATTACAGAGTGTAGGGGCAATATTGTTTGTCAATGCCGAACGGACAAAGTGAGTATCTAAAGAAGCTACACCTGTAGTATATTCTTTTTTTAAAATCTGGTTAGCTATCTCTAAACAAGAGATGTGTTGCTCAATATATTGGTAGTATGGAAAAGTGAGAGTTACTAAGACTTCCTTTTCGGTACATAATAGTTTATAGTTTTTTAGATTGAGTGTTTCCATTGTTTTTTTCCTTATTGGATTTTAGTTTTTGAAATAATTTGAAAACCCAAGTTTCTTTTATTTTAGTATTTGCGTTTTTTTTTGTGTAGTCAGGTTCAGGTTCTTGATATTCTTTTAATTTTGGAAAATGCGAATCAAATATTTGTATAGGTAAAACAATTGGCTTTCCATTTAATAATGAATTTTTAAATAAATCAATTTGTTCGTTCAATAAAGGCTGATAGGATTCAGGAATTGAAAGTAAATCTTTTTCAAGTTGTTTGATTCTATTCTCAATAATTGGTCTGTTTAATGGATGAGTAGCTTTAAATATTATACTGTTATGGAAAAACATAAATCGGATAACCTCATTATCAACAAAATATAAAGCCCTTTCATACAATGACGAAATAGTCTTTTCAAGGATTGGTATGCCTACAGAAAGTGAAATTTTTTTCGGTTTTAACCTTAAACGTTTTTTCTTACTCATATTTTTATTACTCATTTTTCGTTCCTTTTATTCTTTTTTTAACTGGCTTAGCTCTTCCCAGTATTTCCAAATTATAGTACCATTGTGCAGTATCCACTCGAAGAAACCCAAGCCTTGAATCTATCAGATTCAATACATCTATAGACTCGCCGGGTGTGATTTCATTAGGTACCCTGTATAACATTCCCTTATAGACAAGTGTCTTGTCTTGTCTAACGACTATTCTATTTTTAATTAGTTTTTTTTGTTTCATTGCTTTGTAAAGTGGCATCGCTGCTGCCATTTTTATAAATTCCCTTGAAAGCTAACAATGCCTCTATTATATTGGGTACCAGCTTTGCAGTGACTGGTATCACAAAAAGGAATAGATTGTATTTAGCAAAATCTAATAAGTCTTTATCTACCTTTACAGGTTTCAACCCGATATACTCGAAAAAATAATTTGAGATAGTTACGATAGACACAAAAAATGAAAAAAAGAAAAATGATAATTTATAAACTATTTCGGCTGTGGCTTCATAGTTTACTGGAGATTCGATACTTTTCTTTTTGTAATTTCGGTAAAATAAGAAAAAATTGATTAAGATTGAAATAATGGCTATAGCCAGATATTGTTTTTCCATCAGTTAATTACCTTTGCATTATCAGATTTTATCACATCTTCATTTGTATTTGTAATTTTCATTTCTACTTTTTTTATAAAAATTTCTTCAAAATCTTCGTAGATAATTTTTCCTGCTTCTTTATAAAAGGTTTTCAATTTTTCTAGTTTCTTTTTTTTTGAAACGTTTTTACTATTCAAGCAAGTTACCAAGCTCATACATTCTTTCCCGATAACTTGTAGATTTTGAATATACTCATTTTTCATCTGTGTAGTATCCGTTTAATTTTTGAAGAAAGCCTTGTATTTTTCTAATTTCCTCTGATTGTCGAATTGACTTAGGTAAATGTTTTACCAATATCAAATTGAATTGGTTCATAATTGCTGTAGACAATTCCAATTGCTTTTTCAATTCCAAATTAAAATCAATCAATTGATTATAATTATCTTCTATTTTTTTATAGGAATCAATAATCAGATTCGCTACATCTTCGGGTGACTGTTCAATTTCATTGGATTCCATTAGCTAATTTCCTCGCACTTTCCAAAAGTTCATCAGATTCGTTTGTAGTGGTTGTTAGTGGTCTAGAGAAGTATTCTAACCCAGTGTCGATCATATCCGGTAGTTTTTCTGATAATGTTTTTTTGATTTGTGCCTCAAATTCAGAAGGCAACTCTTTTTTTACCTTGAAACGTGCTTCCATATCCATTAATTCTTTTTGCTTTTCAAGTGTGAGTATGCTTTCTTTCAGTTTATCTTTTTCATTTTTTATTGTTTCATATTTTGTGTCTATATCACTATAATTTTTTAGCATGATCTCATATTGAGTAACTTTTAAAGTAAGTTCATTGATTTTTGTTTGAGAATTTTCTTTGATGGAATCTATTTTTTCACTATATTCTTTTTTCTGGGTATCAATTTTTTCTTGCAATTTTTCTTTCTGGTTATCAATTTTCTCTTGCAAGTTTTTGTTTTCTATTCGTAAATCGGCTATCTCTTTATCCCGCTTAGCCAATTCAGTTTCTAATGATGTATACACATTGGTTTGTAGATTCTGTGGTGTTATTTGTTTTTGGTAAGTTAAAAACGAAGAAAAGAATTTCTCGAAGTCAATTCCGACTGATTGTGTGATAGGTTCAGTTTTTATTTCTGGCTTTTCTTTTTCTTCAATAACCGAAAATTGTTTAAGAAACCCAGCTCTGATAGGTCTTTCTTCGCCGGATTCTTCATCAACGGACATTAGTTGATATTCAATATCCATGTCCTCATTCCATTCGTCTTCAAAAGTTTTTTTATTGATTAATTGAATTTCGTTACTTTCGTAAAGGATTGTTTTTATTGGAGATTTAATATAACAACGAAAAATTTCTGGGTGTTCAGTATCGTTTTTGGATATTCTTTTGGATAACCAAGACTGAACGTTTCCAAAAATCTTAAAAATATCACCTAGCTGATTGTTTGATTGACTCAAATTGAGTACCTCTTGACTATAAATTCAGTCTATATAAGCACTATATTACAGAGTATAGTGAGACTGCTAATTAAGAGTCTAACTATAATATACGCTTATTTTGTCAAAAAAAAACTCTCAAAAATTGAGAGTTTTATAGATAAAGTTGGTATTTTTTGAGAGTTTCAGCCTTTATATTTGTTATTTTGCCTTGTTAATTCGGGATTGAATATTGGGCAGAAAATTCTAAAATATCTACGTACAATCTCATAAGGGCATTAAATTTCCGCTTACGTAAAATGCCTTCAATGTAACCTGGATCTTTATTCAAACTCAACGATAAACTTCGCATTGTCGTTTTCAGTTCTACCTCAATTAAGCGAATGATTTCTAGATAGAAGAACCGACGAAGGCTATTGTATATTGCTTTCCAATTTTTTTCATTTGGTCGGGTTATTTGGGCAATCATTTATCCTCCCAAAACTTGATGATCTTGTTTTTTAAATCAATTGAATCTTTTTTTGTCAAAGAATTGATTTTAGATAATAGTAAGCTACCGTCAATTTCCCACTTAGTTGAAATTTCTCTTTTTGAATATTGTAAAGACAAAAATATTTCTTCTTTTGGATCAAACTCTTCAAACCAAAGATGTCCATTCATTAAATCACATAAAGCGTTAAATTCATTTTTTGATAAATCCATTAATTAGCTCCCTGAAAAAATTTAGAATCGTAAAACAGATTCTACCGGATGCCCAATCTCGATGAGATTGAGCATACCTAAGAAGCTATTTAGACTGTGCCATTTTCTAAATTTCGTATAAGATTTTGGTCAAAAATTTTATATGAAAATCGAGAACGTTCTTTTTGTGGAAGATAATAAAAATCTTCAAAATACCAAGAACCGTTGTAAAAAAAATAATACGTCAAACCCCAATTATCATCACCTGTTCGAGTATAGTATTTTCTTGAGTTTTCCTTTTTGTTGTCTAAAATTATACCAGCGTCAAGATAAACTTGAATTGTTTTATCGAACCAAGAAGTTAGGTTTCTCTTCGAGTGGATAAACTGTTCCGTGTGATCGTCATAAATTTTTACTTGTTCATTATATTCAAAACTAACACAAAATGTGTTTGAGGTATTTATTTTACGAAGGACATCATTTACTTCGTTCACTTTTGCTTCGGTTTCATCAAATAATTGATATGATTTTTTCATAAAACTCTCTCTCTAGCCGTTCGGGGTTGCCATCCTCTGAATTTCAAGAATCTTTAAATAGATTCTACCGGATGCCCAATCATCAAGATTGGGCATACCTAAGAAGCTACTTACGCTTTACAAAAATAATACGAAAATTCGCCATCACTTTGGTCACCATACTCTTCATACGCTTTATCATAGGAATCAAAAATAATCATTTCACCATCATCTTTGCGTACCCATCCGCTTTTGTCATATATGGCAGCTAAATCTTGATGATAGCAAAATACCCTTACTTCGCCTTTGTATCCTTCTTCAACTTGTGCTGTTTCAATCTCTCGACCGAGACAAAACCTTTCTAAGCAAAAATCAATTCCTTCATCCCAATCGTTAAAATATGTTGACCAGTTACCATCTTCATATAATACAAAGTCGTAGTTTTGGTTATCCCAAAATATCCAAACGTTTTCTTTCCACTCAACTTTGTAAACGGATTCGGCACCGTTATCGCCTTCTTCTAAGGTTTTTTCTCTAAGCACTTTTAGAGCTTCCTCAAGGTCATATACTTCGTAAATATTAAGTTCACATTTTTCATTGTACTCTTTCTTTATTTCTTCTAAAATTTCGTTTGTATCGTCATAAATTATCATTTTGGACTCTCTAGCCGTTAGGGTTTGCCATCCTCTGTATTTTCAGAATCTTAAAACAGATTCTACCGGATGCCCAATCTCGACGAGATTGGGCATTCCTAAGAAGCTATTTAAACTCTCTTATTCTTTTCTTACGTAAGAAACTTTATTGCCTTCAAAATACCAGACTGTGGTAATTGAACTGTCGTCTTTAGTTAAATACAGATTTCCACCGATTGATGCGGTACTACACCAAATAACGCAATTTGGGTAAGCAAATTCGCATCCGTCAAATACGTTCAGTCCTTGACTGATTCGATCTTTTTCAAGTAAAGTTTTTAGAAATTTTTTAGTTTGCATTTTTATTCTCCTGCAATTTTTTCTGAATCAAGCCATTCAATCGTTACCGATATTATTGCTTTGTAATCTCTGTTAGATACGGATGTGAAAGCCCTGTTTGTGAAAGTGGCATCTAACAACCCAAATACAATTAGCTCTGCCTTTTTGTTATTGTCATATTTGTAAATCAAGGCTTTTTGGGAAGGATAGTGGAATCTGCCATTGTCGCCGGCATAGCAAGCATTGTGCCAATTTTGGCTTTTTCCTTCGACGGAAATTGTACCAAGGATTTTATGGTCATCTAGAAATTCTCGACGTTTTTTTACGATTTGTTTTAAAACGGATAAGGATATTTGTGGGAACATTCGATTTTCTCCTGCAATTTTTGGGAGTTGCAAACTCACTGTATTTACAATATCGTTTATTTAGACGATATTGTGAAGCACTTTTTTTATTTTCCTTCCGTTTTTTTTAATTTTTTTTTCGGTTTTTGGGTGTAACTACCCTGTTTTTCTACTTAAAACTAAGTTTTTAGGCATAAAATCCACAGTGATTTTTTTGTAAAAACGCTTAAAAAACAGCTAAACCCTCTTCTTCATTCAGCCAGATAGTCTATCTCTAATTGATTAATTTCCTGTTCCCTCACATCTGTTGGATTAATTTCTCGATCATTTTCATCCACTTCAGTAAATTCCAGTTTGACTGAATGGTTGAACGGAATTTTGAAGGTATCAATTATCTCAAAAAAAACCTTTGCAAAATCGAGAAAATGATCTTCTTTTATTTCAGCATAGTACCCGCCAGTTGAAAGTGTAACAAACGGACTAATTAAATAATCTGACAATTTTTCATTTTTTAAGAAAATTCCTGAAATACTTTTTTTTCGTGAAATTAGTATTGAGAGTAAATTTGTATTACGTTTATATCTATTGATTTCAATTATTCTTTCAAAATTAGCGATTTTCGATTTTAAAACAGTATGCAATTTATTTGTATTATACAAAGATATATCGGTATAAGATTTTTCTTTTCGTTTGTCTTTTTTGGAAAGAATGTTTTCGATATAACTTTCATCGTAAACAGTATCAGCATCTTCTTGAATACATAACCAATCAAGGAACATAGATAAATTAATTTCAATATTTTTTTCTGTAAAAGATTTGCTCACTTCTAATCCTGTAAGCAATTTATTTTTGTGAGTTGTAAATTTGCAAAACTTAAATTTTGCGTACGGATAATTAATCAAAAAACTGATCAAATTACCTGTTACAATTAAACGTTTGTTGAAATTATTTTCATAATCGGGTTTGAAAATCCGATCAATCCATTGTGCAGATTCACTTTTTTCACCGGAGAAACTATCTCTAATAATGGTGTCATAGAATTTTGATTCGTGATTTGTAAGTTTTTTATAAAATTCTTGATTTAGATTGCAAATAATTTTTGTTTTATTTGTATTAGCACCAGTTGAAACAAATTTCAGAAATAGACCACTTTTATTTGAGGGTACATCTGTAGGCAAATAATCAATACTCACTAAAATCAGACTTTCTTTAAATTCTTGATAGTCCACATCTTTAGTGTCTCCTGATGAATCAAAAAAACTAAAAATATTTCCAATGGATTTTTGATTAATGAAATTGATCATATCTTTGATATTGTTGATCATATTTTCGCTAGGCATGAATTTTGGATTAGTTAATCGTTTTTTGTTGAAATATTCTTCAGTGCTGATTTTAATTTTATTAATTAAATCATTGTAAAATAAATCAGAATCTTTTTGAGATACTTCATCTACAATAGTTTTTCTTACTGATTCAAATGATTCCGCTTCAATTTCGTATTTATTTATGTATGCACCTTCACTCAATATCGGATTATTCGTTGTAAGGTCAGGTTTAACTAAAATTGAAAAACCTTTTTTAATTGCTTTCCAATCTTGATTTTCAGATTTTAAACTTTTACCTTCCAGTTCCCAGTCTAGTAATACTGCTCTATAGTTTTCTTCAATCTCATTGTATACCTGTTCTTGTTCGTCGACCGATAAAATAGGTAGTCTACCAGAAAATCGTAAAAATTGATCAGTAATAATACGATCTTGTGCTGGTTTTGTTCCAAAGTAATTGAGAGGATCTCCCAAAAAATCAATTAATACCCTATTTTCGTCTTTAGTATACCAACGTTCTACTGCTTCATCGCCGGCTTCATTTGACATATCCAAAACTTTCTTGAGTTGTTGTTCGTCACGTTCATCTCCTTTAGTGTTTGCATTCAAGGAAGACAATTTTTTCTTTAACATAATCGCAAATCGTTTAGCAACTGGAATAGGAAGGTTAAGTGTGTGGTATTCAGGTTGTTTAATTTGTCCTGTCCGGTTGACTCTACCGAGAGCTTGCATATAAACATTTATATCCCAGTGAGGTTGTAAAATAATCATTGCTCTTTGTTTTTGATTCTTAAATTTTTCGCCACAATGCAATGATATACCTGTTGAACCGGACACATTAATTATTAAACAATCAAGATTTCCATTGTTGAACGCATTGATCACTTTTGGCTTATGGGTTTTTTTTGTTAATTTTTCCCCTTCTAATTCTTCTTTATTTGTTCTTCCAAATCGTTTTTCCATATAATGCTTGTTTCCAGATTTCACAATTTGAAATTCTCTACCTGTGATTTCGTCTGCTAGCATTCCGTAACTATTCAATTCTCTTTTGATGTAATCTATAACAGACAATTCTTTAGTTAGATTGATTGTTTGTATATAGCCTTCAATTTCTTTATATAACTGAAGTGCATTAGATGCTTGAGTAAACATACGAAGGAATTTAAAAAAAGGCAAGTCTGGTGTTAAATAGTATTGAGCTAGTTCTTCATGTGTAATTCGCATTGGAACAGAGGTTGAACCTTTACCTCTACCAGATCTGATATAGTAAGATAGTATTTCTGTATGGGTTTTTTTTAAAACAGTCGAGAAGTTATTAGTTACCTCATCTCCAATATTATATAACTCATCAAACAAAGAACCGGTTGTATTCATTAAAAAAATTACTACTTTTTTATTTTCTTTGTGTAACCGTTTAGCAAGTGCTATACAATCACTTGCTTTTAAAACTAAATCAAGTTGTGATGATAGGTTAGTAATTCTTGATGAAAATGGATTGCTGGTATTAATACCTAAGTCTTTGTTCTTTTTTGAACCACCCGCAATTTTAATTTTTTCATAACCTATTCCTAGTATAGGTTGTTTAATATAAACATCAAACATCAGTAAAAGTTTAAGTGCATGAGATATTTTATTATACTCTTCAAATAGTGGACTTACTGTTTTTTGGTTGGTAGTAGTTAAGGTGTTTTTTTCTGGTTCTTCACCGCCTGTGAAAACAGTATAAAAATTGATTCCCTCATACGTGATTTCTCGACGAATCAATTCACCATTTTCTACTAGTGCAGTTGATAATATAGATTGACCAAAATAACCAGACCTTTTTAAAACAGTTAGTAATTCGTTACTTCCGAAGTGACTAAGCATTGTGTTTTTATTGAAGAGTAATAAATTTTCTGGTCTTTTTGCATACGTTGCGGAAAGAAATAATGTGTTAGATGCCTTATCAATTATTTCGTTGAAGAACAAAGAGCTATTAGAATTGATACTAGCCGCTTTATGGCATTCATCTAAGATTAATATTACTTTTTTATTTTCAACCAAATCTAATAATAATTTTTTTTGCCAGTACTGTCCACTTGGATCATAAGGTTTTTGAATTTCTTCTAAAAAAACTGAATCAAATTCTTTGCCAAAAGGTTTACCAGTTTGAGGATTTATCAAACCAATCCAATAATTTTCGGGTTCTCTACCACCTTCGCCCCGATTCATTTGTGAATAAGTTGTAAAAATTATTTTTTCGTCTTTGTAAACTCGATTAGAGTTATTACAAATTTTTTTATTATCATAAAAATATTCTACACCGGCAGCTAAATTAGTTGCAAATACAGATTCTGGATGATAGAAATTAATTTCGCTTAAATCTCGGCTCATGTCAATAAATAGGTCTTCGGTTATAGAAACAAAAATTGCATAATAACCATTTAGTACTGCATATCTAATAATACTAGCTGCTATCCTTCCTTTTCCGACACCTGTTTGATCAGCTACAATTAACCCTTTTTTTAATTTATCCATATTAATTTCCTTTTTCTGTATTCCGAATAAACAGAGCTACACCATCGACTTGAACGGGTAGTAAGTATTTATTGATATTGTCGTTTTTGTCATATTGTAATTTACGTTTAACAAATTCGCTTACTGTAAGAGGATGAATATCTTGTTTTAATTTGTGTAATGCACTTTGACCGGGTTGATAAAAAGAGCTTGGAGTTAATCTATCAGTCAATACACCATCAGCAGATACATATTGAATTTGAAACTTATCAGAGACGTTATCAAATTCAATATCCGGTTCAATATAATGTTCTTTACCTACATCTTCATAATCTGTATTGCGTATTCCAAAGTGTTGGATTTGAGTATTTTGTGTATTACTGCTTCCTCTGGGTGACAATGCCTCATCAAATATTGTGCTATGTCTATTGGATCCGTTTGGTTTGTTAGGTTTAATGGAATCTCGAATGCTTCCATTAGGTGTTCCACTTCCACCTGTGGAGAAAGGGTTATTCCCCCCTCCTGTTGATATGCTTCCGCTAGGTCGCACAGTTTGTCCTGTAATTTCTTCTCTAATTTCGTCATTTGTTCCCTCAATAATAGGTTGAGTATAAGTATAATTTTCGTATAGCCTAACTTTCAAATCAAAAAAAGCAAGTTCAATTTCTTCCCAAGTTTTACATTTCCTGATTTCATTATTATCAAAATCATTTCCATAATTAAAAGGAACGAATCTTTTAATTATGGTGTGAAATTTCCCCTTTCTTACTACAACTATATGAATTGGCGCATTAGCACCTTGACGATTATATATGCTACCGTCAATTTCGATAATACCAATTACATCATGGTTAGCATATAGATACTCAAAAAAGTTTTGTTTGGACGGTTTGAAATTATAATACTTGATAGGGTCCGGTGTGAGCAAAGAACCACCATGAATCAAAATTCCAAGTCCACCAGTCTTAATATATTTCTCAAAATTATAATAGGATATGCCTTCCTCAATACTGTTTAGTACACCCCATTTTGTTTTTACCTTTGCGTTATCTAAATATGAACCGAATGGTGGATTTGTAATCAGAACATCAATCGAATTTTGCATTTCTGGTAATTGCAAAGCCAGTGCATTTTGGTCAAATACTCTAATATGTTTTATGTATCCATCAAACCGATTTGATTTACTTTCAAGATATTTCAAATTTACTAAACGAATGAAACTCATTTCGTTTAGTAATAAAGAAACATTTGGATTATCGTTTCTATACCGATATGGAGAGATTAATAAGCCATTTCCGGCTGTTGGTTCTAAAATCGAAAACTTAAATTTAGAATACTGAGAGGTATCTTTAATGTATACAGAATCAACTAATGTTGATATTAAATAGGCAAGCGGAAATGGTGTCGAATACTGATTCAATATTGTTGATTCGCTTGTACGTATGTTTAAGTTAGGCTGTGAGTTATACAATTTAACTAACGAATCAAACTGTTTATTGCCTGATTTTATGTGAGGGACAATTTCACCAATTGCAGAAAACATAGCAGACTCAAATGCTTCTTGAATTATCTTTCGCTTAAATCTATCTTTAGTTACATCAAAACCAAGTTTGATACCTAGATTGAAAATTTCTTTATTGTTGATTGGTTGAATATCATTTTGTCCATTGGAATCTTTGATTGCGATCCATTTATTAATAATCAATCCATATAATTCTCGAACAAGATTCAAATACCCGGCGACATCGAATCCGCTTAGCTTGATCCATTCATCATAATTTTTGAATTTAGTTGATTCCCTACCATGTTCAAGATAATTAATTTCTTTTACTTCGTTTTTAGGGTTATTGGTTAGGTCGTGGACTTGGCTTAATTTTCGTTTGTAGTTATCAAGTGGATAATCTAAGTTAGAGTGTAATTTTGCTGAAATTGGAATTGGATGATTTCCATGTTTATATCCAGACAAAGTGTGTTGCATATATGCTGGGTAACCGGTAGAACCATCATCGACATCTACCTTTGCACCAGAATCAATTGCTATTTTTTCTATATCACCCTGTAAGGATACCCCATTGTCAAGCCCACCAGAATCAATTACATGAGTAATGTAATCTACAGGAGATAAATTATTCAATTTATCTATATACGAATTATACGAATCAATAGCGGATTCAGAAGATATATCTCCTAAATCGCTTTCTATTCCGTAATATTCGTCTAGTTTTTCTGATGGTGTTTTTGCTTCTTTAGGTTTTTTCGTTTTAGGTTTTTCTTCTTCATATTCAATTTCTTCTTTAGGTTTTTGTTTGATTGGTTTTTTGGCAGAGTTAGACAATGCTTTATTACGGTCTTTGTCGGATATAGTTAGATTGTTTTTTATCCGAAGCGTCGATTCTGGTTTAAAAAAATCCGATGAATATTTGAAATCAAAAAATTTAGCCATTGTCTTTTTCCTGTTAGAACATCTTATCAATTAATTGCATCAGTTTTTCTTTATCTGCTTGTTTTGCTGATTTCTTCTTACCTACTGATTTCTTCTTACCTACTGATTTCTTCTTACCTGCTGATTTCTTCTTACCTGCTGATTTCTTCTTACCTATTCTTTTTACCTACCGATTTCTTTTTACCTACCGATTTCTTTTTACCTACCGATTTCTTTTTACCTACCGATTTCTTTTTACCTACCGATTGGTTAGCTTTGTTCGCAACTGTCTTAGCAGAAAGATTTTTAGTTCGCTCAAGAAAAGTGATCAGTTTTTTATCACTCTCAAACGAATAGGTAAGTAAATTTTTTTTGAACATTACAATATACTTTCCATCTTTGGAATGAATCTGGCATTCATTGAGTATTGGATGCCCTTTGTACTTGCTAATTATAGCATTGATTGATGTTTCGTTCATAGCACTATCTCCATTATGATATTTTCCGTAGTATCAATTTTGGGTTTTTTGGTTTTGTATAAATCCAAAACTGATTCTTTTTTTTCCTTTTTTTTTATCTTGACATTTTTGTCTTTTTTTGTTTTTTTATTACTCATGGCTAAATCCAATTCCTATCGTAAAATTCAATTATATCTATCCGAAAAAGAAGATATTATAAAATTCAATTTATTAAAAACTGAAATCATGTCTCCTTTGTTTCTACAAATCGGAAAAACAGAAAATCCATCGGATAAAGAAGTTTTCCTTTTTATGCTTCATTCAATTGTGAACGCTTATAAGTATTCTACCGGACAGGAAGTTTTAAAACTTGCCCCGGATAAATCAAGTTAGCGTTTGGAATCACATCAATATTTAGTTGATGTATATCACGCCAACGGTTTCCATCGCCTAACTTTTTCTGGGCAATCAAAAAAAGCGTATCACCGGACATTATAGTATACGTATTAATTACACCATTCGGTGTAGGTGTTATATTGTCTGGAATTGGTATAGGTAAAGGTTTCTTTTCATTGTCATCACTATAAAATAGATAGTATAACAATGCACCTATGCCTAAGCCCAAAAACAATTTTTTATTACTTTTATTACTCTTTTTCATTTTTCCCTCATTGTGTTTAATATAATAAAAATAGCTAACCCTAAAACTATATAATTTGCGGTGTCTCCACCAATTTCTTTTAGGCTATTCGTTAGCCTATCTAATATGGGCAGCTCACTTGCACCATCTTTTGTAATGGCATCATATATTTTAACTTCACCCGTTAAAATAGATATTGCCATTAAAGGATTTGCTTTAAGAAAAATATCATCGAATTGCTTACAAAGTGGATCATTTGATATGACCACTTTAAACATACCTAATACAGGTAAAGTTGTTGTAGCACAAAAATCTGATGTTGCTGAAGTCAAAAAAGAGATCCTTTTTTTCTCTCGATTATTAGCGAAGCCCAGATAATTATTTAGCGAAGTAGGAAATATAATTGATGGTACTAAACTTACTGGTAAGGAAGAGTAATCTATATAATGTCGGATTCTTCGGGTACCAGAAAGCATTTGAGGTTTGTATAATTGGTATCCTTCCTTGCAATTCATTATTTTGCACCTTTATATAAATAATAACCGATACCTAACCCGGCAATCAGTAATGGGAATGTTAATATAGAATCTTTTACTGGTGTAATTGCCTGTTTATCCGTTGGTAGTATAATATCTTTTCCGTTTGATTTTGTATTCTTGATATTCAAATGTAAGTGGTCAAGATGTACCCAGTCTAGATCGTTGTTTGCACTTTTTTTGTTTTGAATCTTCGCGTACTTTTCTGCCGTTGATAATTTACTAAACTTATTCTCTCTGTAAGAACCATCGGCATAGATATGTGATGGTGATAGGTATGTAAAGTTGAACGGAATAAACAGTTTACAAAAGTTCAAAAATTCAGTGTCGTACGTTTTATTGTATGACGATTGACCGCCATTGAAATAGATAGTTCTTGATTTGGTTTTTATCCAGTTAAAATCCACTGCCCTACCTGTAGAATGTGATGAACTATCGTTTCTATAGTGCGAAGATAAATTTACCTCTGTTGCACCATAAAGTACTAACACATCGTCTAAGGATTTTTTGAAATCCGGTTGAAGTTTATCCAGATTCTGAATTAAATTAGGGGACAGTGTGTATTTAACTGGCATAGTTATTATTCCTGTTTGATTGCTGTTGCAGTTTTAATTGCAATATCAACAATTTCTTTCGCTTTTGCAATTGATTCTTCCGGTGATAAACCCTTCATCATCAGGTTGTTTGCCGTACCCATTAGCGAATTGAAAATCTGTAATTGAATTTGATCCATTGTGAGTCTCCTTATTAATTATTTATACCTTATATATTGTATAGCACTTATATATTCGTTCTCAATACTAAATGCTTGAGAATCCCCAAAAGAGGTAGTAACACTGTGAGTGTGATTAGTCGATGCTCCACCACTGGACGCTGTGTGACTGTGTTGGTAGTTAGATGTGATTGAGGATTGCCAACCAGTATTACCAGTAAAATCGTAAACATGATAACCGGTTGAAGTCGTACCATATAAATGCCGATTGGCATTCATTACTGGCACTCCATGTGAACCACCAGATTCTGACCACTCTAATATATCCGAGTTTTTCCACATACTATGACCATGCGTCATATTGTGATAGTGATCTGTGCTAGTTGCCCCAATACTGATACTATGAGTGTGATCGGCACTGATTGTGCCGGATGTTACTGTTTTCGATATATAGGGAAGCTCGGCTTCCACTAATTGTTTGGTATTGTTCCCACCACTTACACCGGATGTTGCACCATGTTTTAGTAGTTTACCAATTGTGTTAGGTATAACCTGTCCGTTTAACGGACTGTTAGTATCGTTGATTGTTCGACCATCGCAAATACAATAATTAGTTGATGGTGGGATCTCTATACCAACCAAATGAACAAAAACATAAAATGTTTCCCCGATAAATTTTGAAGTCCATTTTAGTTCATCTAGCTTGGTTTGTAAATTGCTAACATCCGCAATACTGTGACTATGATTTAAACCAGCCTTATTGTCTAATACAGATTGTAAATTGCTAACATCCGCAATACTGTGACTATGATTTAAACCAGCCTTATTGTCTAATACAGATTGTAAATTGCTAACATTTGATATTGCGTGTTCATGTGTAGCTGGTGGAAATGTTGACGGTTTATTTTGAATCTTTGCCCATAAAGGTTGATTCTCAACTATAACAGGGTCTGTTATAGTTGACATATCTATAGTTATCCCTGTAGAAGGTATCGCAGTGATACCATTTAATTTTTGGTCTAACCTATTTCCGATTAGATTTAATTTGTTTGGAAGGTATTCTACATCTTCGATGTTTTGCAACATCCAATAATGCGTAGACAGAACCCTTAGACCATTCATATCCTCATGTGCGGATTCATCGACTGGTGATGTAAGCCTTCGTAGTTTTTCGTCGATTAGAGTGTCGAATTCTTTAAGTTCATCTATATCGGAATCTATTCTATCTATATCGGAATCTATTCTATCTATATCTAAATCTATTCTATCTATATCAGTATTAGTACTTTGTGACAGTCCTTCTATTGCCACAGTATTAGTATACGAATTGATTAAATAACGAATATACCAAGATAGATAATTAATGGAAACAAAAATACTTTGATATAATTTTTCGTGAAATTTGGAAAAATTATCACCTACCAACAAAGCAGGTTGCATATACTCGCTAGAAAAATCAGATTCATTTAGATTAAATATATGCGATTTGTTGTTAGTATCAGCCACATATTGATCGTAGTTACTATAACCGGACCCATCCCCAATATATTGTTCACCTCTTGCGGGGTCTATATGATTGACAAACAATGAAGTTTTATATTGGTCGTATTGATGGTCGAAGTCACTACCGATTGCACCACGCTTATACCATACGTGATAACTTCGATAGATTCTATAGTTTTCACTATCAAAGTTTGTGTCACTAATAACATTGGATAACTTAGATAGTGTGTCTGTCTTTGTCGTTATCTCTGTTTCAATTGCTGAATTAAATGTTGTAAAATTTAGAGTACCATTGACGGTATGTGTAGTTGTGAGTGCATCTATAGATTCAAGTGAGGCATCATACGCATCTTGTTTTGCAGAATCAGATAGCATAATTGTCTCAAGGTTATTGATGATCGACGGTATCGTTTCATCCGGCGGTTCTGGAGTTATCGCTTCAAGTATCTCTAGTATTGTTCCTATATCCAACATATACTTTATTCCAAGTTAAATAGAAGATGACCGGTATAATGGATTTCAGTTTGTAATAATAGTGGACAGTAACTGACAACGTAGATATAATCCGACATATCAGTATTTGTTAAATACGATTCTTCGATTATACTTGCATGGAATTGCGTCAGTGGAATCGAAATTTTATTTACTTTTGATATAGACGAAAATATTGATGTAATTTTGAAATCGCCAACGCTAATAATCGGAATATCATAATACGCAAATTTTATAGGATATTCGGATACATCCATCGGTGATATATCTAATTCAGATTGATTAGTTATCGGAGTCAACGTTTCATCTGTAATAATATTAAGATGATCAATTTCAATCATAGCCTCAAAATTGTTTTTTGTAAAAAAAGCGATCTTAGGTGTTGTATCACCTCCCCTTTTTCTGAATTGTGTGAATAGAACGGTTTTAATATTCGAGAGCCTTACCTTATTTTGCTTCGCTATATATAGTCTATAAAAAACAAACGTTTCAGAAAATCGTAAAGGGTTTCCTAAGTTGTCAACCCCATACGATTGATTGTAAACGATAGGCAAGGATATTAACCGATTGTTCATACAGTCTCGCTTTCTAGCCTCATTTGTATTGATCCTGATGCTATATTGATTGGACAGTTTTCAATTTGTAGTACAATAGAGTCGTTACCTGATAATACTACCTCTGTAAGTTCTAACTTTCGTTCGTACCCCGATGAAAATGACGTTCCCTCTATGCCAAGTACTCCCTTATCTGCTATACCAATCGGGTCTTTGGATTTTCCGAACATTAACGAAAACTCAACTTTAAACAAATCTGATACATTACTATCGTATTTGAATACAACTGAATTTATTTTTAACCCTGAAGACAAAGGATTAACTACAATCACTGCCGATGTAGACGAACCGGCAGTGATTGTTTTATTGCTATTAGACTGTGAGTATTTACGCTTGGGCATGTTCAAACAACTCCACGTATAGAGTCACATAGTAACCGTCAAGATCGGTATGTATAGCTGGGGCATTCGGTGGAATGGATGCTTCGATGATGATGTTACTGTCTGCTTTTACAGGTACAGAAATCAACGTAGGTGACCATTCACCCGGTTGAACAATTGCACCAGAGGTTGTTACGAAGTTAGGTACAGGGATATGAATCTGTGATAACTGTAGCTCTCTGATAGGGAAGGTGTTTTGAATCACTTTCAACTTTGTTGCAGATAGTAACCGTTTGATTTCATTTCCAATATTGTATGCGGTTGTACCGCCAGACAAATCAGCAGGAACAAAATCCGGTTTTGTGATTTCGGCAAACACGTTAGACAGTAAACCTGTAGGTGTAGATACTAATCCACCCCTGCTATAATCACAATAATCTTTCTCGTGAACCGCCTCCGATTCATTGAAGAATTTGTAACCTCTAGTAGTTGCTGATAATTTCCAGATAGAACGGACTGTTCTAGATTTAACAGACCGCTTTATAGTTGCTGAAAACTTTTGGATAGAACTGCTCTTTAATTTGTCAAAATGAGCCTTTGATGATGTTGGATACACTTTTTAATCTCCTGTTAATAATTTTGGAAAGTTAATTTTCCTGTTGGTTGAATTTGTTCGTTGCCATTTAACTGATTGTAGTCGATTTGAGTAATCGGTATATTGTCATAACCGCCTACTGTATTAGGCATTGCTAAAGAACCAGACATTTGTGCTGCTTGAATCCGATTTGCTATTTCGTTATTCAGTACAGATTCAAACTCTTCGGGTGTCATGTCAATACCTTGCAATTCTGCTTGTATTTTTTCGGGCAATTTTGTTTTGATTACTGGAGTTTTCAGTATCTTTACAACACTGTTTAAACCAGTACCAAGGATTGCACCAGAGATAATACTTTTGTTTTTCACTTTTGGGTAGGAGTATAAACATAGCATTGTTAGACCAACACTAGTTAATGCTGAAAAGTTTAGTGCTTTGTTTGGATCTTCTTTTCCTAACATCGATCCGGTCTTATCACTAACCATCTTAGCTATTACATAACTAGCTATTGTTACCCCTCCTATCATACCATATTGTTTAAGTGGAAGTTTATTTCCCATTTGAATACTCCTTTTTAAAATATTCCTTTTAGCGAAGACCAGAATCCAGTGGATTTTTTTTTCGGACTTTGCTTTCTTTTTTGCTTCGGACATCCTGACTTAGACTTAGGCTTAGAAGACTTAGGCTTAGAAGACTTAGGCTTAGAAGACTTAGGCTTAGAAGACTTGTATTTATGCCAAGCCTTGATTGCTGCTTCATGTGTTGCGCTAGGATTCTCTTTTTTATATTGTTTGATAAAATTAAAGTATTTTTTCATTTCTTACTTTTACCTCTTGTTAGCATATAGATTACTCCTCCTCCAAAAAATAACAACCCCCCTATAATATATATTTGATTTTTTTTCGTTTGATCAGTTTGGTTAGTTGTTTGCATCGGATTAAAAGTATTCTGTCCAATTATCTGTTGTGGTATTGGTCTTTGTACCGGCTTAGGTATTGGTCTTTGTACCGGCTTAGGTATTGGTCTTTGTACCGGCTTAGGTATTGGTCTTTGTACCGGCTTAGGTACCGGCTTAGGTATCGGTTTTTGTACCGGCTTAGCCTGTGGTCTTGATAACTGAAGCAGTTGCATCATCTGTTTTTGCTTTTTTGCATCCTTCGCTGCTTTTTCTGCTTTTTTTTTCGCTTGCATATTGAGACCAACATCAAGAAGCATACCAGACCCCGGTAACAATGCGTTAAGTCCTGTTGTTGCCATAGTTTTCAATCCGTTTGGTTGCGAGGCACCTTGAGCCATTTGACCAAACATGCCTGTAATGCTACTTAGCCCTCCTCCTCCAATACCTCCACCAGTTAAACCACTGATAAGCCCGCCTATATCGAACCCTAACTCGGATACATCCCCGTACATTTCAGTGTTTTGGTTAGGAGGTGTCCAACCATCGGATCTACTTCCACTTGATACTGAAGGATCAGAATATCCAATAATTGATGGGGCATAGGTTTCATCCATTGATGGATCATAGGATTCATCCATTGATTCATCCATTGATGGGTCATAGGTTTCATCCATTGATTCATCCATTGATGGGTCATAGGTTTCATCCATTGATTCATCCATTGATGGATCATAGGATTCATTCATTGATGGGTCATAGGTTTCATCCATTGACTCATCCATTGACTCATCCATTGACTCATCCATTGACTCATCCATTGACTCTTCTTCACCTTCGGCACCCGGCATCATACCGGCACCCGGCATCAACATATCCATAGCACCCTCTGCTAATTGACCAACGCCTTTAACAATTTCCTTTCCAGCTTGTCCCATTCCCTTCCATACACTTTTTTGAGCATTTGCAATGGAATTGCCTACATCAGTGACCGCCTTACCCGCACTACTAGCAAGTTTACCTGCTTGTTTACCCATACTAGACATACCCTTCGACAAAGATTTACTTGCCGAAGATACACCTTTGGAAATTGACTGTCCTGCTTTACTTAGTTGTTTACCTACAGAAGAAACCCCTTTAGAAAGTCCTTTTCCTATATTGCCAATGCTTTTTGAGATACCACTGGTATTAATCTTAGGTTAGCTTAGGCATCTTTAGCTTAGGCATCTTTAGCTTAGGCATCTTTAGCTTAGGCATCTTTAGCTTAGGCATCTTTAGCTTAGGCATCTTGAAACCCTTGCCTAGTTCACAATCGCCAGAAAGTTCTGCTATTGGAATAACAAATCCATTAGCGGAAGTTCTGAATAATACACCATCTTCGCTAATTAAAAGATCGTTGTCGTTACCAAGCTCATTGCCTAGTAGTTGACCATATAGATAGCTTACCTCTGTGGGGAAGTCTCCAGATAATTCGGATAGTGAGTATAGATTGACGTAATCGGAAGGTTCATCTTCGCCAGATAACTGGGCAATTGGAA
>JFJP01037302.1_pt1 | contig 32376 bp, 34 predicted proteins | sample 431651 | NCBI WGS metagenome assembly JFJP01 (sample SAMN02602958, study PRJNA72255) | Microbial mat metagenome, whole genome shotgun sequencing project. | biome: fresh water; feature: sink hole; material: water; isolation source: purple microbial (photo- and chemosynthetic) mats found in... | reverse complement strand
TATACATGGGAAGAAATAAAAGGTAAAACTTTTAAAGATCTTGGATTTGCATTAATTGCTAAAACCTAAATCTTTAACATCCAATCTTTTCTAACATCGGCATTATCGCCAAATGCCATTTCCAATTTATCAAAGTCTTCTAAATTTCCAGAAATCCGAATAAGATATGGATCGTTAATGCACTTTTTGTATGATTCTTTAGATAAAGTCCCTAAGCCTTTTGCGTATGTAACTTCATATCCTTTAGAATTAAATTTATCAAATTCTTCTTTTGAATAGAAATTATGTACATTTGTACCCTTTGCGCAAATGTACAGTGGCGTCATTAATCGGTAAATTTTACCATTTGAGAAAAGATCCGGCCAATTAGAAAATAGATTTAAAAGAAGACATTGTATAGAACCAGCTCCATCAACATCAGAATCTACCATGATAGCTATTTTACCATAATTGATATTTACTGCAGGCTTTCCGAATTCTAAGCCAATAATCGCTAACAATTCAGATATTTCTTTGTTCTTAAGAATTTCTAAAGGCTTCATTCCACGAACATTTAAAATTTTCCCTTTAAGTGGATAGCCTGCATGTTTTTTAGGGTCTCGGATGGTCAGCAAATTGCCAATCGCAGATAATCCTTCGCATATATGCAATGTGCGTTTCTCAGGGTCCGGGTCTGTTGCAGCGATATGATTAACTACTCGAAGCTTGGCTGAATTCTTTTGCTTCTTTTGCAATGCAAGTTTATCAGCCATCTCTTTTTTGTAGAGAATAGCAGCAATCATCGGATCCAGAATCTCTGGAGTATTTAGAATCTGTTTTGCGATCTTATCAAAATCAATATCTTTTAGATGCGCAACAATATCTGTATTAGAATTCGTAATACGCTCTTTTGTTTGCGAGTCAAAACGCATGTTGGTAAATCCGCGCAGAATAGAAACGAATGTCAGATGCTGCTTAATCTGATTTGGCAATACGTCGATTTTATGCTTCTTACGAATATGCTCTTTTAAAGTACTAGTAATCTGATCAACAATATAATTGACGTGTGTGCCACCATTCTTAATCCACAATCCATTGACATAACTATGCAGACGGAATTCTTCCTCTTCTCCGGATGGGCCAAAGATCAATACATTGTTATCATCCTGCGCAATAACAAACTTTTCACAATATTTACTGGCGTAATCTTTAGCAGACTTTACTTTAATCTTTTCTGTATTGAATTCAAACAAGATTTGCGGATACACCGCGGCAAGATTCTCAATACGATCTTTAATAAAATTGATGTGATCTTCTGATATGTCTAGAATTGAAAATTCGGTCAGATCGGGAACAAACGAAACGCGCGTAAAATGTTTAGTTGATTCTTTTACCGTAACCGATTTTACGTTAGCATTACCATTCGAAACCATCTTAAGATAGTTCTTACCATCCGAGGTTTCGCCGATAAACTCTGTAGAAAATACGGCTGTGGCAAACGATCCGATGCCATTCATACCAATCGTATCTCGTTCATTAGAGAAGTTTGACCCCGCGCGGGCTTGTGTCCATGCGATAACAGGTTGATAAATTTTCCCATGAAGTACTACTGGAATTCCGCGGCCATTGTCTTCAACCGTAACTCGCCACTGATCTCCAATTAATCCTGCATCTTCTTTAGCAAAAGAAACAGAGATTTTATTGGCGTGCTTAAAGTTTGTACGAATAGCTTCGTCGATCGAATTATCTAAAATCTCAGATATAATTTTCAAAAGGCCGGGAATAACGTCAAGCGTTTGATATTTGCCGAAAAACATTCCAGATACTTGTTCTGTGGCAATAGAGCCAATGTACATCCCGCTTCGCAATTTTATATGCTCTGCATCAGTCAGAACTTTGAACTCTTCTTTATTTTTCATTCACTTATTCCATAAAATATCATTATAACACTAAATCGTCAGACAGTGAAAATTATTTTGGATGATCATACTGTCCATACTCAGATAGTTTAAGATGCTCTGGATGAACAAATACATGATGAATATGATGCTCTATAGTCTTGCCGGATGATGTCAATCTATCATGAGCTTTACCGGTGTTTATTTCAGTGTGACTATATTCGGTCTTTGCGCCATGATGTAGCATTACTTCATTTTCGCTATACTCGGATTTTCCAGCAACAGATAACCCGGCTCCCGGATGCACGTGAAATTTTACAATATGACGTACATCCCGATTTGCTCGGTTATGATTGGCAGCGAAATCGTCGGCGGTAGCCTTCGAAGTAGAAGTAGAAGTAAATCCCGACAAATGGTGAATGTCACCTTTTTTACTAGATTCTAACTTTTCGCCAATATGAGGTGGAACACCCGAATACGTAGTGATAGCTTTTCTATTAGTATTGGCCGGAGTAAAATTAGACGATAAAGCTACTACTGATTTATGAACAGCTTCTGGTGGATGTCGATCGACATGAACCGACTTGTCGCCATGTTTATTACGCAAATACCCGTTAATGTTTTTAGAAGAACCATGTCCAGTCACAGATGACGACGGCGAAGATGTATAATGATCTATCGCCGTCGCATTAGACAATCTAACCGGTCTGACATCGTCATGATCATGTATTGTCGCATTATACGTTCCGCCCTTTTTATTAGTTTTGTCTTTTCGCTCTTTTCGTTCTTCTTCTGTAGAATCAGACCATGCGTTAATTTTAGTTCTGGCAGTCACTTCTTCTGCCAAGCTGTCGCTTCGAACTTCTGCATGCCCGGAATCCCAAGACAAAACTGAAGGACGCGATTCTGCATTACCAGAATCCCATGATAATACTTGTTTCTTTTCTGCTAGATATTCTTTAAATGTTTTCATTTTCTTCTTTTAGTAAGTAACTGTCATTCCGACGAACTTCTGCAGATCTGCAAAATCTGCCTGAGTCCCGCACTGTCTCTTCGCAAAATCAATAACCAATTTCTCTGCATCTTTGCCATCTAGCAATGCAAATAAAAACTTCACATATTTAGATTTGTTAGCGCTAGCTGCAAATTCTTTACGCGTTTCGATATGTTTCATCGATTCAAACTCTACCTTTAAAGAGTGAATAAAGCGTGTTAGAGATGATTGCAAGTCATCACTGAAGTTCCGTACACGAAGCATCGTAGATTCATCTAGAAGCGGGTATACATCATCTAGAAGTGAATCTAGAGACAATAGTGCTACGTCTTTAGCAAATTTCAATCCATCCATCGCTTTGTGTTTTTTCACATAATCGCTAGACTTCAATTTGATCATATGACCATGAAATTTACCGTCTTCAAATCTAATAACTACGCCTTCGTCTTCAACTAATTCAGACACCGATTCTTTTAAATCGTCGAATGATTCGTCAATTATTGAATTTGTTTTCAATACCACAGGAACACCATAGCTATCTGCAATTGCTTTCATCTGATCATATTCAACGTAAATCCCATCATCAATATAACGTAGCCCAGTCAATATTAACATATCTTCTGGATAATCTAGCACTACGCGGTTTTTACGAGAACAGAATTCAAAGATCGGAGTTGCCCAATGCAGAGTCATGCACTCAAATATAAAATTAGAATAGTCAATATCAGACTCGATTGCAAATTTCTCTGCCATCAAAGCAATATCAGTCACTCCAGCACGAGTTCCCAGAAAAATGCCTTCATTAGAATAGATGGGAAACACACATGACCCGTCTAATTTCTGAGTAATTACGTGCTCATCACTAAAATTCAATTGTTTATCAGTATCTGGGTATTCTCCGTAATTGAAAAACTTATGATACCCTAAACGGATTATACGCCCGGTAGACTCATCAAACGCGGTACCACGCAGATTCAAAAGAATCTTGGTTTCGGCATCATTCTTGCCTACAAACGTGTCTCTAGTATTGAGATTATAGTCAATTACTGTATATGATCCTTTATTCTTAACGGAGAACTCGGGTTTGTCTTTAATAGCATTCAATGCTTGGTCTAGAGTAAACATTATTCTTGCCATTCAATAATTACAAAATAACCTTCAGATACCAATTCTTCATACAGATTATTTAAAGATTCACCTTCTTCCACTGACATTTCTTCAGCAATGCAATTAGTATATTCTGCATCCGTATAAGCATACACATTATAAGTATTCATAATCAATATCCAGCATTCATAATGGAGACAAACTCTTGGTAATCCATTTCATATCCATTGCTGGTTTGTTGGTATTCAAGGTTGGCACCAGTATTGCCTTTGCCAGTTCCAACAAGCACTGTGTTGGTAATATGCAATTTAAGTTGATTGCGAAATACCGATTCCTTGTCATAGGAAACACGAGCAATAAACATTACGATACCGATCTCATCGGTAACATGGATTTCAAAGCTGTTAGAGGAGTTAAGTGTTTTGTTCATGTAGTAATTATAAGCTACATGAACATTTGTGCAGATTAAGCCATTCCTTGATGATTAACGAGACCTGCTTCATCTGCTTGGCAATACGCAATAGCTGCATCTATGTCACCTTCTGCGCCACGGGTGCGCATTGCATAATATTCTTGTTGCTCTTTGCGATATGCTGCGAATGGATCAACATACAACATTTCAGTAAAGTTGCACAAAGCTTCCCCGGACGATAGATCATCAGACGTCAGATGGAAATTAAATTCACCTCCTGCTAGCAAACTGTCTGCATCTACAAGAGCCAATGACAATGTTGTTGGCCGACCCTGTTGTAATGAACGTAGCCACCTTGCAAGATCAACGCGAGTGGCGGTTGGTTTAGCCGTAACTATGTGCATATTAGACTTTCATGTTCTGTTTGTTCATGTAGTAATTATAAGCTACATGAACATTTGTGCAAATTATTACAATTGCATGACCCTGTCGACTGTACTGACATACGTAATGCTAGCATCGACAGTCACTTGCTGTCTTAGCGCTTCCTTAGCTTGTGTCGCAGACGAAGCAATAATTGCAATTGAAAATTTGGTCAAGTTATCAATTACTTTATATATGAATATCTTTGATTCAACTTGACCATTGGTTTGAATCAAATCAGTAATATCTTGGTCTATCATTTTTTGTCTTGTTTCTTTGGCTCTGGTTTAATCAAAGATGATAATTGCGCTTGAATAGAAACTGCGCGATATGCATCACGAGAATCTTTATCAACGATTGACGCCATAATACGTTTAAATTGCCTAAACAATTTAAAATGCGAATTTGGTTTCATGATTTAATTTCCTTTTAGTAAATGATCTCTGCGAACTCGACACGTGATCCACGAATTGTAATACTCTTTTGGTTTAAGTAAACAGTCTGTTAAAAATTGTTGTCGACTTTCAAAATATGTTAACTCTGACTTAGAAGTGCATAATTTAATAATATCACGTCTATAATTACTGCGGCCATATTTGATTACAGCTTCTTTTAATTCCAACGAACTGCCATAATAATCCATCCAATCTGACCAGATTGGAATCTTTGTTTTCTTTTTCTTTTTCAACCCTTTATTCAGACCTGATTTAACGATGATTGTTTTAATAGAGTATTTGCTCGAGCGCAACAATTTCTTACCAATGTACTTCATACCACTATGAAGTTCGGTTATCTCGTAGACGAACCCGATATATCCGTCTAATATAGCAGAGTCGGTAGTTATCTCTGCATTTTCGTATAGCCAATTTTGGGATGTTTCATTATTCATCCCATATTTAATTGACTACTTAATAAATCGATCGTATTCGATCATTTCCGATGAATCTTCTAGCCCATATTCTCGTTGCTTATCTTCTAGCGTTCTCTTGACTAATTTCTTAGTGGTTGCTTTCTTTTTCCGGGAAATATGTTTTTCGTTTTCATATTCAGAATTGACCGGACGAAACTGATTCTTCATGATTTTTTAGTAAATGTAAGTACTTGGTTGGGTTAAAGAAATATCGATATTTCTGGAGTTTAAAGAATGCGTTGGCCGCAAAACAAAATGCAGGATCGCTAGCGACAATGTCTAATCGATTTAGTTCCGAATCCATCAACAGTGTAAATTCTGGCGAATATATCTTAGAGAAATATCCGAAAAATATACCTTCTTTGTTCGGGTCTTCATTGTAACGTTTAAGTTCAGACTTCAAATGATACGTTAATGATTCACGACGGGTCTTATGAGCTATATATGAATCATAGATCAACTGCTTGTCCGCGAACTGTATATTCAGATCATCTAATTCACAGCCCAGACATGCATAGATCAAATCTTTATTTGTCTGAAAAGTCTTAGCTAACCACTGGAACTTAAATTTCTGCTGTTCCGTCAATTTGTTAAATTTGTCTATCGCTCTCTGCGTTCTAATGCCATATTTAATAACAGAGTACTTTTCGGAAGAAAAGTGTAAATGAATACCATAATAATATCCAAATGCTTCGCCGGTAGTCATAGCAATTCATCTAATGCGTAAGAATCTTGTCTAAACAGGTCCATATCAATGGCAGCCTTCTTAATTTTCTCTAGTAATACCGGAGACATAAATTGTAGAAGTTCGTCGGGATCTTTATCAGAATCGTATGAAAATTTCAGTATTGCGTCGAAATAAGTCATTCCCTTATTTTCGAGGACCATGTTCTCGATATAAGCAGAAAAGTTAGATTTCGACAATAGCACTGATTTATCTACTTCGTAATCAAAGTCGTTCATTGAAATTTCACCGAATCTTTTAGCAATTTGATCAGCCGATGATTCTGCACAACTGCGTGTACATAAACTTTATCATAAATCTTTTCTTCTGATCCCGTAATGACTTTGATGTTGTCATATTGATTCGGTACAGATGCCAAACGATAATTGAATCCAGACAGGTTATACATTTTCAAGTTTCTCCAATTGATAATTCTTAACGTCAATACGACGTTTACACCAAATATATTTAGAATCCAATTCTTTATAGATTCTCCACCCAGCAGAATCGGTTTCGTCCATGCGAAATAACTTTGATATCACTTCATCATTCAAAAAGTAATCTAGAACTAATCGATACGCAATCATACAATCGTATAATTCTTTGGCGTCCATTTTTAAGCATGCATCATGAGAATGAATAGCATTGGCTGTCCATGTAGATTCTACATTCAGATGTTCAATCTTGAGAATTGGTTTAATGCGAGCAGATAATTTCGTATAAAACTTTTTATGCAAGTAATAAGCAAACACCGTAAACTGCGAAGAATTTACTATCGCGTTGTCTGTAAAAATTTGCTTTGTGAATGCATCGATTTCTTTAATTGAGCTCATAGCACCTTATTCAGCAATTCATGTGTAATATTAGGATACAACTTCTGCAGATTCTTAGTCAGAATAGCTATCAATACTGCTGCTTCACCTTCGCAGAGCATCTCTAAAAGAGATTTGCATTGGAATTCTTTTGTATGTTTTCTGACTTCGGGTTCCATTAAAACATTAGAGTAAATATTCCACGCAGATTTAGAACGTAAAAACGCTCCGGCCATGGACCGATGATACTTATAGTTTGTCCACTTAATTTCTTCTACATCGAACGTAGGCCATTCTTCATTCAGCAAATCTAATAGATATTGCTTTACGTATGGAACTGCTAAAGCAGAGACTAGTTCAGATTCGACATTCTCTGCATCATTAACTTTTTTTAGAATTTCATCTAATTGCCAATTGGCTACATGTGTTACTATCATTTTTACCTTAAAAGAAGTCGTTGATTTTAGAATACAAAACGTTCATGCGAGATTCGGCTAGGAATGTCATGAGCTTCATTTTAGACGTTTTCTTTTCTACCTGTTGATTATAACACTCAATGATGGATGTGTAAATATTTTCTGGCATCTTCTCATAAGAAACTAATTGTTCGTTTCGAATATAGTTAAGCCGTTCTTGTTCTGTGGTGCATGCATCTATTGGATTCTTAGCTTTAAAGAAGCTTTCTAAGTACTTTTGACTAATTGCGGGAGCTCTAGTTTCACCCTTGACTTTATTGACGAACCAATCATCAGAGCATTTAATGCTAGGAATCCCGTCCCCCGCGTCTCCGCGTACAATCTTCTCTATCAAAGCGTGCCGCGGCTTAATATCAGGTTTGACAAGTTTCTTAGTATGCGGAGACCACTGTTTCACGTGATCATACTGATGTAGTTGAAAATTATCCTTATCAGAAGATATAATCAAAAATGGCTCTTTTTCGACTTCACCAAAAAGATTCTCTTCTCCAGATTGCAGATACGTGTGCTTAGCCAAGGCGCCGATAATGTCATCACCTTCTGCGCCTTGAGTTTCAATCAGCGTATAGGGAAAATATTCTGACAGAACCTGCTTCATATAAGCAGCGGTCTCACCAACAAATTTCCAATCAATACCTGAATCATCGGTCTTTCGTTTCTGTTTACGTTCCCACTTATAATAAGGGAACACTTCTTTACGCCAGCTAGACGAATCGCATGCAATCACCAGCTGCCCATACTTGCCTTTATTAGCAACATTGTATGCGCGGATTGAATTGAATGCATAATGACACATCATATCACGAGATTCTTTTGACGGGTTCTGAGCACAAGTCTTGGCAGCAGAATCAACAAAAATTGGAGCCAAATAAATCTGTGAAAAATCAATGATCTGCATTATTTACTCTTCTTGAACATGTAAGAAATGGCCACGGCAACGAATGCGAATTGCCAAAATTTGGGTTTCGTAAATACAGGGTCTGCATCTTCTGGCAAGATTTCTGGGATAAAAGCACACCAGAGCAACCACATCAGCCAATAAAAATAAAGCACGAGGATGCCAATAATAAACCCAGTAATCATAGTGATTCTTCTTTAATTAAAGCAATAATTGCCAGAGAAATAGCGATAGAAACAATGAACCCAATCAGCATCAGCATGCCGATAGTAAAAGTTTCTGCTTCGGGTATACTTGACCCAAAGATCAAAACAGCAATTATCGAGACGGCAAGCTTGAAATACATGATTTATTCGTTCCAGATAGCTTTAACGTAAGCAGAGGCTGCACCCTTAGGCATTGCCAGGGTTTCCATGGACCAAGCAATTGCTTGCTCAGGAGTTCCATCGACAGCTTTAAGCTCAATAATCTTTTCACGAACTTGAGATGCCTTGGTGACTTTCTTTTCTGCCTTGGGAGCGGCAGGAGCTTTCACTTTCTTTTCTTTTTTCACCGGAGCTTCGGCAGCAATTGCCTGATCTTCGGGTTCGACGGAAGAAGCTTCTTCTGTGCTTGTCTGAGTTTTTCCAGACCCGCCACAAGACTTGGTCAGCTGAACCGACAGAATTGTGATAAATGCACCGAATCGATCGGTGACGGCCTGTTCGGCTTCAGTTTTATTTTTAGCTTCGATAAACATAGATTCGACATCAGAACCACCCTCGGCGAGGTACTCAACAACATAACGAGATTTAGACATAGTCACTTTCCTTTAAAAGGTTAATTATAACAAACTTACTTTTTGTGCAAATTAAATTGCTTCTACTTCATCAAAGTTCACCAGGAACTTTCTTCCAGCACTATTCTCAACTTCGATCAACTCACGTTCATAGTCGAATTCGATAACGGTGCAATTAGGTGCTAGCATGAAATCGTTCATGAACACATTAACTTTAGAGCCGATTTTAAACATTTTGAATTTCCTTTTCCTTTTGTGTTTTAGAGAGTATGGAATAATTATAAATCAGTCGATCATTTGTGCAAATTAACGCATGCGAAAGCTCAAAAGCCACAGAATTCACCAGAACTGGTTAACCATACATCCGAAAAAATTCTGTGGCGTCTGAGAGCACTTTCGCCATCTAAGCCATTGATTTATATAGAGCCAAGTAGGGCTATTTTGACCTATCTTCGACCAAACTAAACCCTAACTCTTTATGCATGTGTAGGTGACCGTCAAAAACTTCGGCCAATTGATCTTTTAGTTTATGCGAAATAATGAATATATTAGAATTTCTAAATTCATCTAATTCATCAATCATACTTAAAAAGTAAGCGCTTCCATTCTCATCCAGAAATTCTAAAATCTCATCAATGAATAGCATATTGCAATCAAATGAATTTCGAATCTTAGATAGTTGTCGAAATGTAAATAACAGTGCGATATCTATCTTGGTACGTTCTCCTGCCGAGAATGAACCGTATGTAAATTCATCTCTATGACGTGATTTAATAATTTCATTGAATTCGGAATCAAGATTGAACGAAACAAAAAAATCTAGTTTCTCTAGATACACATTAATCAAATTATTGATGATCGGAATATACTGGTCGACTATCTTGGATTTGATTCCGGAATCTTTAAACAATTCGAGCATCATTTCATTATACGTTTGCTCGGTATTAATATCTGCTTGCTGTTGCTTGAATTGTAATGCTTCTACCGCAGTCTGTTTTAATTCTACTTTCATATCAGAGAGATCTTCCATCTTCGAAATAGCATCTGCTTCTTCCGTCAAAGTATCTAATTCATTATTTAGCTTGGTTATCAGCGCATTGTTTGTCGATAACTTCGTAGTCAAATCTGACAACATTTTAGTAGTAGCATCAAGTTGATTCGATACATCAGAGTACGCTTCAAGTTTAGTCAGCAATAAATGTTTCTTTTCTTGAAAGGAATCAATATCTCTCTGAATTGGCTCGATGATGTTATGCTTATATGATTCATGTATTTCAGAATTGCACACTGGGCAAACGTCTTCGTCTTTGACGGAATTTAGTTTATCTAAACCAGAGCTGATAAACTTTTCTATCTTGTCTAGTTTAGTCAATATGTCCTGATGTTCTTTTGATAGCGAATTTAGCTTAGCGAGATCTTGTTTAAACCGAGTCAATGATTTATTACATTCTGCGACTTCTGCGACCAGACAATTCTTTTCGAGTTTAAGAGAATCAATTTTAGATTTTAATTGATCACGATTGTTAGATTGAATTGACTCTATCTGCTCGATATGCTGTTTTTGCATTTTTGCTTTAGAAAATGCAGCTTTCAATTTAACGTCTAGTAGTTTTAATTCTTCTCTGTTCTTCGAGTATTTGCTTTTCAATATTTGATTCATGAACGTAAATACTTTGATGTCCAGAATCTCTTCAATGAAGGCACGACGTTCATGTGACCTCAGAGTCATGAACGGTTTATAATTCTCTACGGAAAGCACCGATGTCTGCAAAAACGTTTTAAAATTAGTTTTAAGAATATTCTTTTCAAGATACTCTTGAAAATCAGAAGACAGCGTCTGCTCTAGCTGAATCGAGTTTTCAAAGATCTCGAATATGTTTGGCTTAATTCCACGCCTGACCAGATACTGATTATTATTTGCAGAGAACTCGACTTCTACGAGGCAATGCTTTCCATTAATGGAATTAATAATCTGCGCGCGGTTTATATTCTTAATTGTCTGGCCGAATAAGGCAAACGTTATCAATGATGATATAGAGCTTTTGGCTGATCCATTTTTTCCGCTAATTACTGTTCTAGAATACTTTTGAATATCGAATTCTAGAAATGCGTTGCCGATGGAAAGAAAATTCTTTCCGCGTACTTTCTGTATAATCATAATTTACAGCTTTGCTAGCTCAATTGCTTCTGTGTATGTTTCGGATATCATGCGTTTCAATACAGTTTTATCTAAATTCGTTTCCATAGAATTAATGACGTGCATGATCATTTCTGGCGTAGTCTGGAATTCTATATCGGTATTCAATGAACTTTGAATAGACTTGCTAATTTCATCGTCGATGACTTGTACATCGTATGGGGTTTTGCTTATCAGTGATTGAAAAAACGAATCAAATTTGTACTGGTTAGTTTTTTTCTTAATAATCAATTTAATGAACTTGTTATTCATATCACTGACGTCTGGAAGGTCAGTCTCATCATAATCGATTTTTTCGTATAACCGAAATGGAGTCTGAACAAAACTTAGATGATCATCGGTCAGATCAAGTACCCAAAATCCCTTGGTGTCATTCCAATCGTTCCAATCAAGCTCGTACGGAGTTCCCGTATACAGCACAGTATCTTTTCTAGATACGCAGTGGTAATGGCCGCTAAACACAAGTTTGTAATTCTTCATTATCTCATGATCCATTCCTGAATCTGCGATCTGATGTTTATGAAGTCTAAAATTAGCAAATTCAAAATGCCCGACAGCGAATTTAGATTTAGATATTCTAGTCTTCTCGAGAGAAACTTCTAAATTTGCGTCGTTTATCCACGGATAAAAATCAAAATCAATATTATTAATAGAATAAGTCATTGGATGTCGATCGATCACAACCATGTTAGAAGTTTTCAGCAATTGGACGGAATTAACTTCATTAGTAGATTTGTAATAGCAATCATGATTACCAGAAATAATATACAGTTTAATTCCTCGTTCTTGACATGGAATTAAAAACTGTTTGCGCATTTCTGACAATGATAGAAAATCGATCGATTTTCGTTTGTCGGTCAAATCGCCCAGTTGAATTAAAGTGTTTATATCGTTTGCGTCTATATATTCGAACAGATGCTTATAGAATTTAGCAAAATAATCAAAATAAATTGGATTCCCACCTCTCACTCCGAAGTGTGTGTCACCCAAGATCAATACTTTATTACTCATCTGAATCGGCTAGATCGTAAAGACTAGAAATTTCGGTTTTGCTTTTACTCTGCATTTTCTTTTCATAAGGCGTCAGGTTTCTGTGTTTCAAAGAAGGATGCATGAGTCCGGTGTTTTCTTGATTTTTCCGCTGTTCATAGTAATCTACAAATATCTCATTCTCTTTTAAGAATTCTACAAATACATTCGATGCTTCCGTGTCATGTTCTAAATTTTCTACAAAATCTGTAGTTACTTTATCATTGATCATTCGAGCTCGGATACTAGTATGTTTTTGTTCATCCTTGATAACACTGATAAAAGAATTCCAACAGATCTGACTAGCATAAGCGAAAAAATTATCTGATTTAGTCGGATCAAACAAATGAAACTTGGCTGTCAGCTGTAATATGGCCGCCGAGACCATCTCCGATCTATATGAGTAGCCAATGAAGTTATGCATTCTGGCCATTCTGGTTGTGATCTGAATTATAGCGACAGATACAAGGTCTGGCATTTGCGGTCGTTCTAACCCCTGAGCCATCGCTGCATTGTATAGTTCTCTATATTCTTTCATAGCAACGAAGAGCGCTTTGTTGTTAACGTAATGTGTCTTTTCTCCGACTTTATCGATGTACTCTTTATCCGATTGCATACAATTCTCCTAATGTTAGTACATTGTAATCAATTTTGTAACAAAGTAAAATTTTTATGCGCAATTAAATATACGTATGAGCAAACGATTCCCTAAGCCGAAAAAATGGACTCCTAAGAATCCAGACAAATATGCGGGCGATATCTCGAACATCGTTACTCGATCGAGTTGGGAAACAAAAGTAATGCATTTTCTTGACGAAAACCCGTCGGTATTATTTTGGGCATCAGAAACTTTTAAAATCCCGTATATCAGCCCTATAGATAAACGACAGCACATGTATCATGTGGATTTTCTAGCTAAGATGCAGCTAAAGGACGGTTCGGTTAAAGTATACGCAATCGAAGTGAAACCGTACGGTCAGACTATGCTACCTGTTAAATCTAGTAACAAATCTAGATTCATGAACGAAATGACAACCTATATGATTAATCAAGCAAAATGGGAAGCAGCTACCAAAGTCTGCAAACAAAAAAATGTAGAATTTATAATTTTGACAGAAAAAGATTTAAACGTATGATCGATACTAAGAAACCAGAACTGAATTCAATCTTCGATGTAATAAAGAATCATCCCAGATACCATCAGACGAAATCTAAAGAGTGGTTTAAAGATAGAATTACAGAGCTGTCTAAAAACATGCCAGTAGATAGAACCGGATTGTTAAAGACGACTAAAACGCTGCAGTCAACTAGAATTCTACCAGGGACAATGATTTTCTTTGGCTATGATCCGAAGTTCAAAGAAGTGTTACCCTACTATGACAGATTCCCATTATCGTTTATAGTGAATCTAGATAAGACTGGATTTACTGGAATAAACTGGCATTATCTACCAGTAGCTACTAGAATCAAGCTGTATGATAAGTTATGGCAGATAGCTAGAAATTCTAAAATGTCAACACAGCAAGTACTACAGCTAAACTGGAATCTGCTTAGAAACGTTTCTAAGTTCCCTGAAGTACAACCTGCAGTAAAAAGGTATCTATTTGGTCATGTTAGAACCAGATTCATCAAGATCCCTATAGAAGACTGGAAAACAGCTATCATGTTACCTAATGAGCAGTTTGTTAAACTAAGTGCTGCTTCAGTGCAGAGAGAATCTTTAAAGCTAATTATATCTGCAGCTAAACCTAAATAATCGTGATAGAGATGATTAAAAGGACAGCTATATAGTATCCTACTAGACAGCTATAAGAATCATCTCTATCACGATTCTAGATCATTCTAGACCCGTTAGCTAAACCAATGCTAGAATAACCAGAATAACCAGATAACTGATTGCGGAGCAATCTCACCGAGCGTAAGCGAGGTGATTATAACTGTCGGTCAGATATCGTGATAGAGATGATTCTAGAGTACTCGATGTAATAACTAGTGGTCAGATATAGTAATCATCTCTATCACGATTCTAGATCATTCTAGACCAGTTAGTCAGTATACTAGTACTTAGCTTGGATTAGTATAACTTCAGATACTGATTGCGGAGCAATCACACCGAAGGTGAACTGTCCCGTTCGTGACGTCTATCAGTGCGCGCAAGAACGTTCAGAGTAAAACTAGAAGCGCGAGGCGCAAAGAGTATAGAGCAAGGGCGTCGCGACGCCCTTAGAAGCAAGCTTCTTTTTCTAGAGTAAAACTAGAAGCGCGAGGCGCGAAGAGTACGTAGACGCGCGAGGCGCAAAGAGCATATGAACAGAATATGGTTCTCGAACTTGTGAGAGAACCCAATTGTGCTTTCTATAGATAAATTATACCGTCAAAAGCTTTGTGTGTAAAATTTTTATGCTACAAATGACTTAAGTTATTGATTTTAAACGGAAAACAGAAAAATAGTTTCTTTTTCTCATTTGTGCAAATTAATTAAAGCTGTTGCTTTCTATTTCTTTTTTCATATCATTAGCGATCATATCTAGCTCTACGGTAAGTTCCCATGGCATTAGACTTTCTGCAGATTCCATGGAGTACTTAAACTTATAGCGTAGTAAATGTAAGGCCGTATAGTACTCTTTCAGATCGGTGTACCCTAGGCCTATACGAAAAAATTTTCAAACCCTGATAACGTTTTTTCATGGACCTTTCCACATTGATTACACTTATAAGTACTGTCTAGCTTTATGGTCGGCATATGTTTTAGAAATTCTGCTATTTCTCTCTGTTGTTTAGAAGTCATTGATTCTACAAATACTAACTTCTCTGCATCAGACCAATTAAACACTTCCTCATCATTGTAAACGTTTACTATGCATCTAGCAACGGTATCGGTTCCGGCCGAATCTTTGTTAGCGTATGCTTCAACATATTCGGATAGGCTTGGATGACGCAGTTCTAGAGAATATTGAGTGTCGACGATTTTGATCTTCAAATTGCCAGACGGCTTTGGATCGACTTCGGTTTTCATGATATCTACTTCAAATATCGTTTTGGCTGTCGGTGAGCAATCGCAGGATCCTGAAAATTCTATGAGCTCACCGACCGACTTTGCTCGTATCTGTAGAAATAGATACTCAATGTCATAGTAGGGAGTTACATCAGGATCTACGGTTTCGTACGTGCATATTCTGATCGTGTTTTTGAGTGCCTCCGCAATAGTGTATATATCATTTTCTTGCAAAGCCAAAAGCAGAGATTTTTCTTCTTTTACCGTGAAAGGTCTAAATTTAGTTGTTTTGCCAGTAGAGGGAAGCTTACATGTGTAAGTTGGTAAAATGATTTTAGTGTCCATAATTTAAGTTGTTTGTGTTGTAGATGAAGTTTGCTGTATCTTTTCAAACTTCATCGTTTCAAATACGAATTCTACCGTAAAGGTAGAGACCGAGCCGGTGCCGGAATAGGTCAAATCTATATTGCTGACGGTCTTAGGAACAGCGTATTCATAAATGTATTTATATGTTTCGCTTCCGGCCGTGTTTATAATGCTGACCTTGATTAGTGGAGATCTATACTCTTCGTAGTATTCGAATTTTCTGTTATTCGGAACTATCTTTTTAATCCAGTCGTCAAAGAATGCTTTAGTATCATAATTCTGATCGACGTAAAACTGTAGCAGCAAATTCTGATAATCATAATCGTAAGTGTATTTACGTTTGATGCCACTCTCATTGTAGTCATCATTGGTATACATGTTAACGAATGGAGTAGAAGCTCCAGAGCAGAACATGTTGATCATAGCATGTTTGTACGTTTTATCTTCCATACATTTCGGCTTGATTATTTCTACTTCGTACAAGTACGGTCTAGATAGATTGTTATTCCGTAGCTCGGCGGTGAATTCAGATAGTGATGACATTTTGCTATTGAGTACATTAAATACATATTTAATGCTAATCGCGCGAAAGATTTATGGCAACGACAACTACTGATAATAGTCTGTTAAAAGACAAGAAGATCTTGGAGTATCCGATCGGTTTGGGCGCAAAGGCCGTTGATGATAATGGCGTGCCAAACCAGTTGATGATGATCAATATAAACACGTCAATTAAATCTAGCCCTCTTAGATCTGACGGTACAACAGGAGAACTAGTTTCATCGACGGCAATAGGAACTGGTGTTGCATCGACGTCTCCAGAGAGCAACAATGAATTTGTTAATCCAGACACGCGAGCATTGTTCGGAGACGAAGCCGTACAGAAAGCTAGTTGGGTCAAAAAGACCGGAATGTCTAGGCTGGACAAAACCATCATTCTACCGATGCCGAATGACTATGTGGTCAATGCGTCTATAAATTATAATCAGGACTATGATCCGAGCAGTTTGTCCAAGATGGGAGATATGCTAGCCAATGCCAATGGAGCGATGGCAGAAGAATTGCTTAGAATTGGTGTGACTAGAGCGGCGACAGGAGCTATTAATAGCGTTAAAAGTGGTTTGACTACCGGAGATCAGTTATTTGCCGCGGATAAACTTGTCATTAATGATAAAAAAGAAGTCATATTTAGAGACTTCGGCTTTCGAAAGTTTTCATTTCAGTTCACATTAGCTCCAAAAAGTAAAGCAGAGTCTGACTCGGTTCGAGAAATCATAGAGACTTTTAGATATTATAGTCTGCCAGAATTGATGCCGGGTAAGCAGTTTTACATTTTCCCCGCAGAATTCGAGATCTCATTCATTCTTGGTGACAAGCTTAATACTAATATACCGAGAATTACGACTTCTGTTCTAGAGCGAGTTGGCATTAATTATTCACCTGGCGGGAATATCTGGTCGACCCTGCCGAATGGAGCTCCGGTCGCGATGAATATGACTCTAGAATTTTTAGAACTAGAAAAAGTCGATCGCACTCGTGTCTGGACAAAAGATCAACCTATACGTTCTGGGTATTAATAAATGTCTTATTTTAAATACATTCCTAACACTACCTACGAATTGAATGGAGAATCCTTCTTGGTTAAGGATATTCTAAAGCGTAGCAAATTCATATCAGAGATAACTCCTTACTCTAGCTTGTATTTTAAGCATGAAATAATTGACGGAGAATCTCCGCAATCGTTGGCAGTAAAATACTACAAATCAGCTAGTCTGTATTGGGTGATCACTGTATTTAACGAAATTCATAATCTATACTTTGATTGGCCAATGAGCTCTGGCGTTTTAGAATTGTTTGTTAAATCAAAATACGGTGGTGATGCTACTTCTATTAGTCACTGGGAAATAGATGGAAGCGTCGTTGGTGAAGTAAAAGAATATGATTCATCCGTGGTATGGGTCAATCCGCAATCTCCAAACTCAGACAACGTAGAATGCTTACCCATTACATTCTACGAATACGAGGATAGACTTAATACAGAAAAAAGATTGATCAATATTCTTCAGCCAGACTTGCTGAGCGATTTCGTTGCTCAATTCAGAGAATCGCTTGCTAAATGAGCGATATATCTACAGAATTTAAAACGCAGGGCGCGGTAGACGTTATAACCGCGCGATTGATAACGTCTAATGGCGACGTCGTCGATATTGTGAAAATGTTAGCCGACATTACATTATACGAAGATCTATTTTCGAATACGATGTCCGGCTATCTGATGATTCAAGACTCTATAGATCTGATCAATACATTGCCGTTGATCGGCCAAGAGCTGTTCGAACTAGAACTTAGAACTCCTCTCTTGGGTGATGAAGCCACGATCAAGAAAATATTCTACGTCTACAAGCTTCAATCAAGAACTTCGAAGAAACGTTCTCAGAATTATATTTTGAATTTTTGCTCTAAAGAATTGATCACGTCTTCTTGCTCTAAGGTTTCACAAGCTTATTCAGGTAAAATATCCAAGACTATAAATGACATTTTCACCAGCGAACGGTACATTTCTTCTAATGCCAAAGTCATTTATGAAGAAACTAAAAATAGCTATTCTTTTATAGCACCGTTCTGGACTCCGTTTGAAACGATTAATTGGTTAGCCGCAAAAAGTTTAAATTCTTCAGATGTTCCGAATTATCTTTTCTACGAAACCAATAAATCATACGAATACATTTCTGTAGACACGCTGATCAACTCGTCACCCAAAGTTGATTATACCGTTGCCGACGTAGATGCCAATACGTCGATAGGATCAACAGGGTCTCTGGACGATAAATATAAAATTGTTCTGTCCCTTGATACTGGCGTAGTGTTTGATTATCTGAAAAATCTTAGTTCTGGTATGCTGGCTAGCAAATTGTATACATTTGATCTGACGACCAAGGCGGCCAACGTCAGCACCATCGATTATGTTAAAGATTTTAAAAAATCTAAACATCTGAATTCGTTTCCTCTGAAAAATTCTAATCTGACCAAGAAAACAGTATCATCGCTGCATTTCATCGAGAAAAACAATTATAGATCTGGCGGCTATGATTCTCAGATTTACAAGAGTACATATCTTCAGCGAAGCGCGCTTCTAGACCAGCTCTCTGCATTTAAGATGACTGTCAAGGTGCATGGTAGAACTGATTTGAAAATTGGTGATACGATTAATCTGAAAATGAATCAGTTTAGACAGCTGACCGAAGAAGAAATCAACGAAGAGATATATTCTAGGTATTTTACTGGCAAGTATCTAATCACCGCAATACGCCATCAGATACTTTCCGGAGTGCATACAATGTACATGGAGATTATTTCCGATTCGTTTGTGAATGAATTATTAATTAGAAAATTATGAACAAAACTTTTTACATCGGAATAGTTGAAAATAGAAATGATCCATTAGAATTGGGTAGAGTACAAGTACGTGTTTTCGGAGTGCATTCTGAGTCACTAGATGATATACCTGTTCAGAGCCTACCATGGGCGATATCTGTCATGCCGGCGACTAGCGCGTCTATATCTGGCATTGGAAATTCTGTTCCTGGATATGTAGAAGGCACGATGGTATTTGTATTTTTTCTAGACGGTGAATCAAAGCAGCAACCAGTAATCATTGGTTCGGCCGCAGGTCTTCCTCAGTCTAAATCTGTGTTCGGCGACAATGGCGTTCTAGAGATAGAAGTTTTTAAACCGGCATCGCTGCAAGATCCAGAGACAGGTGCCGCGGCGCCGTTGGCAACTCCTGTCGTAACTTCTGATGGAACTGTAGTGACCGACGGCTCTGGAGAACCAGTAGTAACTGAAACTCCTCCCGAGCCAGATCCGAGTAAACTGAATCTAAGCAATGCTATAGCTAAGTATGGATCGAACGTCTCCAAGGTATACGAAGAATTGCTCAACTTTGGTATTAAAGACGATAACGCGTGTATAGCGATTTTATCTAATGTCGGCAAAGAATGTAAATTCGTCCCGGTCAGAGAAGGAATGAGTTATAGTTCTGTAGAACGAATCAGAAAGATTTTTCCTTCTAAAACTAAGACTTTGACAGACGAAGTACTGCAGAAAAAATATGTATCTAATGCAGAAAATTTAGCAAATCTGGTCTATAGCAATTCTGACGGCAATGGTGACGAAGCATCCGGAGATGGTTTCAAGTATAGAGGCGGCGGATTTATTCAGCTGACTAAGAAGAATAATTATGCCGCCGTCGGCAAAAAGATTGGCGTAGATTTAATAGCGAAGCCAGAGTCTGTTATTGATTCGGCCATAGCTTCTAAAGTAGTGGCACAGTATTTCATCAATCGATTCGGCGGAAGCAAAAAACTAGCATTTGATGATCTAGAGACCGCGCTGACCACGGTTACTAGAGCAGTTAACCCGGGTGGATTTAACAATGATATTCCAAAGGTCAGAGCAGATTCTAAATTATACACGACCAATAAAACTCCTTTAGAAGAGAAAAAAGAAAAAGAGAAAAAAGAAACAGTCGCGCCAAACGATCCGAAAAATGATTTAGATAAGAAAGCGACTCAGACTCAGATTGATATGGGCATTACGTCTAACGTAACAACTACGTCTAATCTTGGCTTTAAAGATCCAAGCGGGAAATTTCCTCTGACCGCGTTGCTAAAAGAACAAGACACTAACAGGTTGGCTAGGCGATCGACGTATGGGACTAGCGTCGAGACTAAATTGAAAAACCGTAGAACTGAGATTAAATCTGGGACAGGTAGTTTTTCAGAACCTCTGCCGGCATACAATGCTACTTATCCGCATAATCATATATACGCATCGGAATCTGGTCATGTCATGGAATTTGATGATACTCCTAATTCTGAGAGAGTTAACATATTTCATAAATCTGGAACATTTACCGAGATAGACGCGATAGGAAATGTCACGAACAAGATAGTTGGTGACAACTTCAGCATTACCGAGCGAAATGGTTATGTCTACATCGACGGCACTGCCAGAATTACTGTCGGATCTAGCGTCAAACTGACTGTTGGTGGTGATCTAGACATCAGTGTTGATGGAAATTTAAATTATGACGTCGGCGGAAATGTAACCATGAAAATTGGTGGTGCGCTGAACGGAAAGGCTGGCTCTGGTATATCGCTCAGATCGGACGGAAAGATCGATCTGGACGGAAGCAAGCTAATGCTAAATTCCAACACATCTAAGCAAGTAGACGTCAGCGCCAGATCAGGTGTTTATGTCGATCATGCTAATAATGCTCCAACTACTTTCGTTGGAGAAGCCTCTATAAAAATCGAAGACATGGGAGAAGACGTGGCTGCTACGTATATAGAAAAAGAAATAAAGAAGGGCAACATCACGAAGAAAGAAGTCGAAGATGGTGCTAATGCTAAGGTAGAAAAAACCGATGAGACTACCGCACCGGCACCAGTTGCTAATGTAGTCGTAAGTTGTGAACAGTTCTCCGGAAAAACTGAAATTCCAGACTCAACTCAAGTGTCTAAAAATTACACGATCGGCATGTTGTCTAGCAAGGCCGCTGCTTCAAGCTATAAGATCGTAGCTCAGCGTGGATTAAATATAGCTGAGATTGCTTGTAATCTTAAACAGGTCGCCGTGAATTGTCTAGAGCTTATAAAAGCACAATACCCTAAGATGCTGGTGACTTCAGGATTTAGAAAAGGCAATGGAACATCACAGCATGAATTGGGCCAAGCAATTGATATGCAATTCGGAGTGAGTAACTCGGATTATTACGATATCGCCGTCTGGATTAAGAATAACGTTCCATTTGATCAATTGTTGCTTGAGTATAAAACTATCGAGTCTGGTAGAGCTTGGATTCATATTAGCTATGCTTCATCTCTAAGAGGCCAAGTATTTACATTCATGAATCATAAGAATAACGGCTCTGGGCTAAGGAAACTACAATGAGTACTACGTTGGTAAGAAAAACACATAGTTTTTCTGATTTAGATTTTCTTATGGTAGAGCATCCTATCACTCACAACGTTAGCATCAAAAGAGATATAAATGCAATCAGACAGTCTGTCATTAATCTATTGACGCTTAAAGAAGGAAACAAACCATTCCATCCTGAAATTTCGTCTCCGGTTTATAAATACATGTTTGAAAATTTTTCAAATGTGACTACTATTATTCTTAGAAGCGAGATAACTAAATATCTACAGGTGTACGAGCCTAGAATTATTGTTGACGACATCGACATAACTCAGAGTTCTCCTAATTACGTAGTTTTTAGTATTGACGCCACCATAACTGGAACCGATAACTCTTTTACTGTCGATGTGTTAATTGATCGTCTGAGATGATTAAATAGTTTAACATAATAGAGATCTCTCACATATGAGCACAAAACCAATTACAGAATTAGATTTTGACAATATCAAAAAAGATATTATCGAATTTATAAAATCCGATCCAACTTTCAGTGACTATAACTTTGAGGGGTCTGCGTTAAATTCGATTATCGATATTCTTGCGTTCAATACTCATACAAATGCATATTATGCAAATATGCTTCATAATGAAGGGTTTATAGACACTGCGCAGAAAAGAGGTTCTGTAGTATCAAAAGCAAAAGAATTAGGATATTCTCCGAGTTCTGCGTTTGGTTCTAAAGCAATAGTTAATGCGACGTCGGCCATAACTGGATTAAATTACATTCCTCGCGGATCTTTATTCTATTCGACAAATGACATAGATTCGTATACGTTCGTCTGTGTTAATAATCATTTTCCTAATATAAAAGACGGTCTAAATAGTTTTGACAATTTAGTTCTTGTACAGGGCAACTACGTTTCCAATTCATATAAAGTAAATGCTAATATGAATATAAAAACTATGATCAAGCTGCCGAATAAGAACATAGATCTGAGCACACTGAAAGTATTTGTAAAAGATTCTTCTACTTCTACTACATCGACCGAGTATACTCTTAATTCTGATGTTTTCAATAATACCGCGATCGATACGGTATACTTTTCTCAAGAATCGTATGATGGATATTATCAGCTATATTTTGGAGAAAACGTACTTGGAAAGCAGCCGATAGACGGAAGTATCGTCGAAATTTCATATGTAATATCTACAGCATTTTCAAATGCAAATGGCTGTAGTAGTTTTACCTCTGCTCTTGGATGCAATCTAAGCACAGTGCAAATTTCTTATGGCGGTACTGATAAAGAATCAATTGATTCTATTCGCTATCGCGCACCTCAGACAAATATGTCTAAGCATAGAGCAGTCACTAGTAATGATTATTCTGCTATTCTGTACAAGAAATTCCCTTACATTAAAACTCTGAACATTTGGGGCGGCGAATACAATACGCCACCAGTCTATGGAAAAGTGTTTATTTCAATACAACCGATTGATGGTTTTGTTTTAACGGACTACATTAAGAATTATGAAATTCTTCCTTTATTGAAAAATTATTCTGTTATTTCAATAACACCAGAATTTGTAGAACCCGAATACACGTACGTTAGTTTTATCACTAAGCTTAAGTGCAATCAAAATAAATTAGTCAACTTGGTGTCTACAATAGAAAATCTTGTCAAAGAAGACATTACTAGTTACGTCAAGTCTATTTCTACATTTAAGGGAGATTTATTGCACTCTAATGTAATAAATCGAATTCTAGATATTGATCCTGGCATTTCATCGGTCAGTGTTTTCAAACGTCTAGGGTTTAAGGTGAATCCGAGTATATTCGTCGAAAAAACATTCACCAAGAATTTGTACAATGCTCTGGTTCCTGGTTCTATACTTTCAAGTGAATTCAATTACTATGACAACGACATAATTAGAGTATCTATTAAAGAAATTACTTCGACATATACGACTAATTCTATTGGCGACTCTTTAGTCAATCTCGGATTATTTGATACGAATAATAGATTAATCGCCGCTGCCGGAGTAGTTAATCTAACAACCGGCGTGTTTACCTTTACAGTCAACGTGTATTCGTATATCACTAATAGTCTTTTCATTTACATAAGCTGCGAGACCGTCGAGGATGATATCACCGTAAAGAATAATCAGATATTGACTATTGACGCGTATATGTCTGATTCATCGATAGGAATTCCGGCCGCTAATCAGATTGCGACAGTAATGTATGCAAAATAAAATATCGTTCATGGTCGGTGCACAGCTCCCAGAGCGATCTGTGCATGAGTATCCGCTATTTGTTAAGTTCTTAGAATTATACTACGAATATGCTCAGAGTCTGAGAAACGCTGTTTCTGTCATACAGAATAAACAATCAGAATTTGACATTGATACTGCGCTAGACGATCAGCTAAATAGATACTTAGATATATGCGGACCGTATATTCCTAGAAATACTTCTATCAGCAAGCCGATGCTGATAAAACTGTTAAATGATTTATACAATTCTAAGGGAACAGAGAAATCATTTAAACTGCTATTCAGAGCTCTTTACAACGTGGATGTTGATATAACATATCCGCATGATCAGATTTTAAAGGCATCCGATGGGCAGTGGCGTCAAGAATCATTCCTGGCGATCCGTCTTACGTACGGATCGCCAGATGATATTTACGGCCGCACTATAGTAATTACAAATAGTAGCGGTATTTTCTACATCACTCCGAGCAGAGTTGATCAGATAGACGTTAACACGTATAGAGTTTATTACAACACCAACGCGAAGGTCAGTATCAATGCTGGAAATAACATTGAAGTTTCAGAAGATGATGTAGTCATATATCGCGCGGTGGTCGTTGACAGTATATCTTCGATCAATATAATTGCTGCAGGTTTGCATTTTTCTGTAGGTCAGATTTTTAGACTTCAGGGATCTGGCGCAGATACGTATTTTAAGATTACTGCTGTTGATAGTCTAGGCGCAATTCTGAAGACCGAGATTATAAAATATGGGTATAATCATACTCTGCAACAACGAGTATACATTTCTCCATATAATTCTCCGCCTCCGGCGTCTGGGTTGTCTATTACTTCGGTAGAAACACCTCCGGGTTCTGGAGCATATGTTCATAGTGTAAACATATATGAATATGTGCATACTATCGGAGATTCCGTAACATGTGTTGGCTCTAATACCGGAACTGGTAATTCATATTTTCTTCAAGATTACGTTCAAGACGATTATACCGGAGAATTGTTATTCAAGATCGATTCTTATATGAATGGAAATACGCCTTCCAATTCACAGTTGTCGGATATGTCGATGGAAGATTATCTTGCGTCTAGAGCTATTGTCGCGGCTACGCATGGAGGGTCTATTAAGACTCGAGGACGCTATATTGGCGAGCTTGGCCAGTTGTCCAATCAGTCCATAAAAATGCAAGACAATTACTACTATCAATTGTTCTCGTACGTAGTAAACACCGATCTAGACATAACCAAGTATAGAGACGCTTTATTCAATATAGCTCACCCAGCCGGAATGAAATCATTTTCTGCAATCAGAAAAACGATTTACGAAGATATCTCGTCTACCATAACTGCAGATGCTAAGTACACGTTCAGAGTTGATATTAATGACGAATCAGTAACTAGCGATTTACTAAGCAAATTCATTAGCCTGCCGAAGTTTGAATTCCAGAATCACAGTGAACATATTGCTAAATACGTAGAATTGCCGCAGCTGGATTATAGCTCGACTACCGACGAGAGTGGAAACACTACTATAATCGGAGTATTTGAGACTCAGCCATTGACAGACGTCGACCCTGCCAAGACATTAAATAAACTACTATCGGATTACTTGGCAGAAGGATATGCTAATCTCTACTTCGCCGAAAGCTATAATATCTCGGCCGCAATCACTGACAACGCAATCAAACAACTAAACTAAGGAATTTCATGTTAACAGACAAAGTCAAAGTAACTGGCAATTTAAATATCGATCACTATGATTCGAATTTAACCAAAATGCACACGTACAATATCGACAACTTAGTCGTAACGCGTGGAAAAGAATATATGGCGTCTCGTATGAAAGATACGACATTCGGCGCCATGTCTCATATGTCTGTTGGGTCTGGTGTAACGGCCGCAGCTGCCGGCGATACCGATCTTCAGACTATGATTAGCACCAGACAGGCGCTCACTTCTACGACAGTTTTATCTAACACCATTACTTACGTTGGAACATTCGCTCCAGGAGTATGCACCGGCGCAATAACCGAAGCAGGTATTTTCAACAACGCAACTGGTGGCGCCGGTTATATGCTAGCTAGAACTGTGTTTGGTGTTATCAACAAATCCTCGGCCGATACGATTGTAATTACTTGGACAATCACTATTTCTTAAAATATGGATACTACATTTTTACTCAAGAATAGTTTTCATACCAACATGTGTCAGCAGTTGGTAGAAGACATTCAGTTTAAGCAGAACAACTATTTTTATTTCTTGGGTAAAATTGCAGAATCGTCAGAAACAGTATTGGTAGATTCTCTGAAGTCTGAAAACGATACTAGATCAGAAATGATATCGTTTTCAAAAATAACTTCGTCTGACGTATCTTACGTCATTCCTAGAATTGACTGGACTTCTGGTGTAGTGTATACACAATATGATTCTACGGTAAATCTAAACGGGACTAATTTTTATGTTCTGACCGCAGATTTTAATGTATACAAGTGTCTATCTAATAATAAAAATTCTCCTTCTACGGTAATGCCGTATGATGAAGATGTGTCTGTTCTGAGAACTTCCGATGGTTATCTGTGGAAGTACATGTACACGGTTCCTCTGTATAAAAGAAACAAATTTCTATCTCCGTTGAAAATGCCGGTTCAGACTGCTTTATCAGAAAGATTTTATAATTCTGGTGCGTTAAGTTCTGTGATTGTCAAGAACGGCGGCATCAATTATACATTGCAAGATACCAACACGATCGTTATAACCGGAGATGGAACAGACGCGGTAGTAACACCGGTGATAGACGTTAATGGAACTGTATATGATGTAGAAATTGTTAACCCAGGTCATGGGTATACTTATGCTACTGCTATTATTCAATCTGGTAATGGTACGGGTTGCATACTGGAAGTAGTTTTATCTCAGAATGATTTTATTTCAGAACAATCTAATATAGAGCAGACATCATTGCCGGGCGCCATTCATAATATCGTTATAACTGCCGGCGGGAATAGCTATCAGAACGCATATATTACTGTTACTGGTGATGGCCAAGGGTTTGAAGCGCAACCAGTTATAGAAAATGGAATTATCACAGACATTGCCATAAGCAATACTGGCTACGGTTACTCGTACGCCAATATCACGATAAGCGGTGACAATAGAGTGTTTAACCCGTTGGCCGAGTCTGCCTCCGCATATGTAATAATCTCTCCTACTCTCGGGCATGGTAGAAACGCGGTATATGAATTAGGCTGCTCCGGAGTCTGCATATATTCTCTGATCAAGATGAACTCATCATTCCAAGATATTCTTCAGGATTTTAGAGAATATGGAATCATCAAGAGCTTGCGCGATGTTTATAGCAATTCCATCGTAACTATGCAAGATGGACTATTTACATATACGGCATCGATAAATACTTTGGTTGGTATCGAAAAAGACGAGATCTTATTTACTGGCGAATCTAAATTTAGAGTAGTAGATATAATTCCAAGTTCATCAAAAATAATTTTAACACCGATAACAAACGATGAGCTTTTTTTCAATACCACGCTGACAGCATTAAATAATACATCTAGAACATATATCATCAGCGATATAATCTCAGTTCCTAATGCGAACAAATATTCTGGAAATATTCTGTTCGTGTCAAATTCTGAAGAATTTGTTTTCTCGGATGAGCAAGAAATCACAATTAAAACGTACCTGAATTTATGACTACAAATTTAAATGTATCACCTTACTATGATGATTTTGATGAATATAAGGATTTTCAACAAATTCTATTCAAGCCTGGATATTCGGTACAAGCCAGAGAATTAACGCAACTTCAGTCTATTCTAAAGAACCAGATTGCTAAATTCGGTAATCATGTATTTCAGCATGGGTCTGTAGTTATTCCGGGTAATAGCCTGACCGATCTAGAAACGTCTTATGTAAAGATTGAGACGACTTTTAACGGCGTCAGCGTTGACGTCAATAAGTTTAAAAACAAAGTCATCGTCGGTTCTACCAATGGCATCAGAGCTCAAGTAAAACACGTCGTGACCGCAACCAATTCTGATCAAGCTACTCTATATGTGTCTTATCTGTCGGGTGGTGGCGAAGCTTCGACGTCTGGAGTATTTCTAAGCTCCGAGATTCTTTATGATGAAGAATATCCACCATCTAAGGCAACCGCATATTCTGGCGCAGCGACTGGTCATGGATCTTTAGCTTTCATTAACCCGGGCGTCTATTATGTCAACGGGAATTTCGTATCGGTTGCCGCTCAGTCGGCTATAATTTCTAAATACGATTCTACTCCTAACTGTCACGTGATGCTTAAAATCAATGAAAGCATCACTACATTTACAGAAGATGAAACTCTGCTAGACCCTGCGTCTGGTTCTAATAACTATGCGGCTCCGGGTGCCGACCGGATCAAAATCTCTCTAGAATTAGTTGCCGTTGATCTAGACTCGGCAATAGGGTCTGACTATATTGAATTGATGCGTTACAGAGACGGTGTGCTAGAAGAACATGTGCGCACACCGAAGTACTCTGAACTAGAGAAAAGTCTAGCTCGTAGAACGTACGACGAGTCTGGCGATTATGTTGTATCTGGCTTTAAACCGACTCTTAGAGAACACCTGAAAATCGGTTATAACAATGGCGTGTATACAAATGGTGATGCCGACAAGTTCGTTGCAGATATCTCTCTTGGTAAAGCATATATTCAGGGTTTCGAAGCCAGTATAAACGGCACGACCAGACTAGAATTCGACAAGGCGCGTGACGTGCTAGAAAAATCTGTGTCTAGTCTAGTCGTATCTGGAAAGTACGTGTTAGTTAGCGTTCTCAAAGGAATGCCAGATTTTAAAAACCGTCAGACTCTGAATCTATACAATACTAGCGATCTGACAGACGGAACTGCCAGCGTCATCGGGACTATTAAAGCATACGGAATCGATTTTCATTCTGGCGACCCATCGTCTAGCAATGCTATCTATAAACTGTACTATGAAGAAACTGCAATAAATTCATTTAACAAAGTCGGTTCCATTAGATGGGCCGGCGGTTCGATGACAGTTGTTACAAAATTTAGCATACCTTTGGCCAGCTTCGATTTTGAAGTAGACGAAACTGCGACGTCGGTCGATCTGCAGCGCAAGGCTAAGGTTCTTTATTACAATAGAACGACTTCGACGATTTATCTGCATAAGTACTGGGCAGCTAATGACATTCCTCAGAACGGAGATTCGATCACTGGCTCTAGTGTAGACGCACCTACTGGTCTTATTAAATCTAGCGAACAGACGTTCTTGTTTAAAGGAATTCCACTCTACACGTTGCCGGTCGAGTCGATTCGTTCCACTAAAAATCTAAGCAATCTACATGTCATTTCTTACACCGTCTGGAAAAATCTGTTTATAGATACAGACGCATCTGGTGACGGTTCTGTTACAATTGATGACGGCGTCTTTAGAACTCCTGATACTGGAATTACTGTTGCTACGACCGCCTCTGGAGTGGTCGACATAAACACGCTGTCGCTTTCGGCGCCAAATGCATTGACTATAACCGGTGGCCCTGTCTCAAGCAGAGTGTACATTCTGACTCAGGCAGATAAATCAAATCTAAATCCGAAAGTCAAAGTCAAGACTACCGAAATTCTATCTAATATCACTCCAGCTTCTAATATTTCTCTCGGTAGATCGGACATATATAGATTGGTTAGCGTTGTTAGCGACGGTGTTGATGTAACGTCTCAATTCAAAATAGATAGCGGAATTACCGACTACAGCTACAACACCGGCTCGCTGATATTAGCCGGTGTGTTGCCAGAAAATACTCTAGACATAACATTTGAATATTTTAGTCATAGCGGTTCTAGTGATTATTTTTCTATCGATTCGTACGTGTCGATGGGAGTGGATTATGTCAGTCTAGTTCCGGAGTACAGATCTAGCACTTCTAATTTATATGATCTATCGAATTGCTTAGATTTTAGACCGGCCGTTGTTGGTGGTAATTTACAGGGAAATGATATTCCTGTTCTTGGAACTCTGATCACCAATCAGATTCAATACTATGTTCCTCGCACCGACGTCGTTTATGTAGATACATTTAGGCGCATTGTTTCTATGCGCGGAATTCCATCCGAGAGAGCTGTCAAGCCGATTATTTCAAATGACGGCGTCGAGCTGTTCTCAATGTATATTCCTGCGTACACCGCGTCTGTGAATGATGTAAAGATTAAACAGTCGAATAACTCTAGATACACAATGAAAGATCTTCATGATCTTCAGACTAGAGTAGAAACAATCGAGTATTTCTCGACGTTAAATGTTGCAGAGGCAGATCTCATTAACTATGAAGTCACAGACGCGAAAACTGGTCTGAACAGATACAAATCCGGCTATCTGATTGATAATTTCGAGAATCCATTTTTAGTTAATGATTTTTACAACGAAAATTCTAGAACAGACTTTGCCAACAGTAAACTCTCGGCCGCTGTAGAAACGAGTGATTCTGTTTTTAGAACACTGGAAGAGCCGACTTCTACTAACTTTACGTTGATCAATAAACAGTATACTTTGCCGTACGTACTGACACCATTGGTAGAGCAGCTTACTTCGACGCGTATAACTAATGTAAATCCGTTCTTAGTGTTTTCATGGGAAGGTAAGATGACGATAACTCCGTCTGCCGATTCCTGGACAACTACTGAAAAACTTGCCGACATCAACACATCTAACACCGTAACCAATACTGTCGTTAATACTGTCTATCTGCCTCCGGTAGTTCCTGTTCCGCCCGTTATTCCGACGGTGCCACCTACAGTTAGCGATCATGCGCATGATAAAGGTATTTTTAGAATAAATCTGTCAAAGGCACGGATGCTGCAGGCAGACATCATTCCTTCTCACATCGAAGAAGATAAAGACTGGAATGCGAATAATGTTACTAAAGGGTTGTACGCTGTATTTGAATTCGTTCCACTAGACCCTAATTTTGTCGTCGGAACCGTTGTTACATTGGGTGGCTCTACCGGAGCTCCTAGAATGATTCTGAGCACACCGAATTCTGGTAATCTGGCCGCAGTCGAGATGGGCTCTGCTTCTTTTGCTGTGTTGTCTAGAACCTATCGTGGCGTGACTTACAAATCTGGCATATTTTATCTAAAAATGATAGCAGCCACGTCCGAAAAAGCTATTAATGTAGCTATAACTACTCCTGCGACGACGACATTCCCTCTTACAGTGTATGATGAAACATACAACATAATTAATGCGTCTCAGACCGCGGTGACTCCGGTTCAGCCGGTTACTCCAAGATCGGTTGATTCGATCACTGGTATATTTGCCGGCATTTTAAAAACCAATTCTGTCGTTAATGGACCCGGCGTGCTAGAAAGTGAAATAGACACGCTGAACTACATAACTACTCCCGGCACACCTAGCAGCCTGTACAAAGGGAACACGTATTCACTGTACGTCGGGACACAAAACCCAGCGTATACAGGTAATCCTACAGTGACGTATCGTATAACAACGATGAATGGAGTGACTACTCTGTACACCGGCACGATGGTATTTAAAACTACTGCCAAGGGCATGTTCTATGGAATTATTACGGGTGTTAACATTCCGAGAAGTTCTGCAGAGACTGGCATTAGACTGGCGATAAATACGCTTCCATCATCGACGAGCACAAATATACAGGTCTTCAATCTTCTGAGTAGAGGACATAACTATTACACTCTGCAATCACAGACTTCTTCTCCTGTTCTGATTAAAAACGAATCAGGATATGCTCAGTTTTCAGAGACTCCTGGAGAAGTACTAGATCACCCTGGTACATTTAATAATAACGGATTAAATCTTAGACGAGTCGTGTATCAGAATGACACGACTCAGTATACGCTGAGCATTTTAAATGCTGTTGCCGGCGGATCGATCGTATGCACGATCAAAATGTTTGGAACTACTGCCGGAGCTACCGAAGTTGCTGCTACCGCCGCCGATTTTGTTAGCATTGCTGGCCATACTTCTCCGGCATTTAACACGCCATACAATTTAACATTTACTTCGGCAGCAGTAGCGGAAGCAGATAATTTCGGCTATCCGTATAAACATTCGGTAGTATTTTCGATAGTGACTGCTCCAGGGACCGCTGTTTCTCCTAAAAAGACTTTCTACTTTGAAATTGC
>JFJP01001201.1_pt1 | contig 32405 bp, 28 predicted proteins | sample 431651 | NCBI WGS metagenome assembly JFJP01 (sample SAMN02602958, study PRJNA72255) | Microbial mat metagenome, whole genome shotgun sequencing project. | biome: fresh water; feature: sink hole; material: water; isolation source: purple microbial (photo- and chemosynthetic) mats found in... | reverse complement strand
AGGCCTTCTGGAAAAGCGGCTCGTTGAGGATGGCCGGGATGCTGTCAAATTCTTCCAGGTGCTTGATGAAGAAGCACCACTTGTCGTACCGCGTCTCGAGCTCATGCTCCGCCTTGGTGAACAGGGGCATCTGGAGGAATTTGAAATTCAGCTTGTCGTAGAAGAGGTCGCCGTCCTGGTCCTTGAGGTTGACGTGGCGTTCGAACTTCCTCCGCTCCTCGTTCTCATCGTACTCAAAATCAAGGATCGCCAGGTAGTAGATCGGTTCCAGCTCGAAGCTCCAGGGGCCTTTCTTGGCCTGCTCGCGGATGGGCAGGGTAACGTAGAACAGGGCCCTGTCCTTGAAAAACTTGATCTTGGCCTTCTGCATCTCGACGATGAAGGTCTGGCCTTCCTGGTCCTTGCAGTGGATGTCAAAGATCGCCTTGCGTTCAAACTCCAGCTCGGGGACGTTCTCGGTGTTTCGGAACGACAGCTCGGCGATCGGCACCTCCCTGGGCAGGACCTGGTTCAGGAAGTCGATCAGCAGGTCCTTGTTGGCCTCCACGCCGAAGAGCCGCTTGAATCCGAAATCCGTATAAGGGTTGATGTACCTCTGAGTTCTGTTGGGGTCGCGGGCGCTGGTCATGGCGGGGGCGTTTGGGTGGGACTTCTGGCGCGAAGATACGACTTTCGGGGCAGCCGGGAAGTATCAGCACATTCGCCGTTGGGCCAAAAACGAAATTCCCGAGGGCAGAATCTTCACTATCTGGCCAGGCGCCTTGATGGGAAATTCTGTCCGCAGTTGGCCTAGACTTTCTCGATTTGAAGGGCGATAGCCGAGAGGCCGTCCGATGTTTGGCCCGCCTGCTATGGCGAAGTCCCTTTGGGAAAAAATTTGAGGAATTATTCAGAACACAACAGGAAAAAGCCGCTTTACAAGGCACAAGAATTGACAAGCTAGATATTATCCCAAGTTTGAAGACATGAAAACGAAATTGAAGACCGAAACCCTGGGCTGGCTGATGCTGTTGCTGGCCCTCGTGGCGCTGGACTCCTGCGCCAGCCTCCGCCATAGCCAAGCTCCGCAGACCCCCAGCCAGCAACTGGTAGGCTCCTGGCGCTACGTCTCCATGGAACTGGAGCAGGCAGGCATCCCCAACGCCGCGAGCCAACTGGCGCAAGCCAAGACGGAGCTCGAAAGGCAGCGCCCCGGCTACCTGTTTCGGGCCGACGGCACCGGCCAGCGCCTCACGCAAGGCCGCCGCGACAACTTCATCTGGACCTTCCACCAGGCCAGCATGACCCTGAACCTGCGCATGGCCGACGGCAGCCAGGTGGCCTTGCCCATCGCCTCGCTCAACAGCACGCAAATGGCTCTGCGCCAAAGCGTTGGCAGTACGAAGGTGAAGATACGCTTCGAGAAGACGGATTCCATCTGAGACCTGCGGGCGGTAATGGTCGCCAGGCGCCTGTCAAGGCCTTGGCCCTGGGCCGGCTAGCTGCCGCGCGACTGGCTGAGGATGTTGTGCAGCAGCTCGCGCGAGCGGAAAAGCCTCGCCTTGACGGTGCCGATAGGAATGCCGACTCGCTCGGCAATCTCGGCGTAGGAAAGCTCCTCGAAGTAGCGCAGCTCCACCAGCAGCCGGTAGCGGTCGTCGAGCGAGGCCACCACGTCGCGGAGCTTCTTGATTTTCTGCTTGGAAATCATATTGGCCTCGGGATCAGGCGTATAGGCCACCAGGCTGTTGGAATCGAAGCCCTGCTCCTCGGCGGGCTGGTCGATGGAGACGAGGCGCTTGAGGTGCTTGCGCTTGCGCAGGAAGTCGATGCAGTTGTTGGTGGCGATCTTGAAAAGCCAGGTGCTGAAGGCGAAGTTGGGCGTGTAGTGGCCGATGTGCTTGAAGGCCTTTCCGAAGGCCTCGATGGTCAGGTCCTCGGCGTCGCTGGGGTTGTTGACCATGCGCAGGAGCATGAAGTAGATGTTGTCGCGGTACTCGTTGAGCAAGGCGGCAAAGGCCTTCTGGTCGCCTTTTCGGGCAGACTGCACCAACAGGAAATCGCGCTTGGCTTTTTCCGAAAAGTTGGGATTCATTTCCAAGTTTTCCTTGTCGGGCATGTCCAGTTGGCTAGGGTTGTCGCGGCGTAGAAAAATGGGGCCAGCAAATCGAAGGCCAGGGCGGCCCAGGCTTCAGGGCGCGTGCCCCACCGCTTGGCCGCAAGCCGAAAGATAAGGATTTGCGATGACAAACGGGCTGCGGCAAGCACACCCGCGAAAGCCGTGCCGCAAAAACCAGCCCAAGGCAGCAGGCACCAAAAAAGGAAGCGGCTGGCCAGCTCGCCGCCCAGCAGGGCCTTCTGGGCGAAGGTGTAGCGGTGCGAGGTGCTCAGGTGCCGCCTCTTCTGGATCCACCAGGCCCGCCACGAGTTCTTGGCCTCCGAGAAGGTGAACCACTCGGGCGCGACGCGGAGGGCCAGCGGCGTGCCCTTGGGCAGCGCGCTGACGAAGAGGTCGTCGTCGCCCGAGGGCAGGTCGAGGTGGCGCTCGAAGCCGCGCTGGCGCTCGAAGAGGCCGCGGGTGTAGGCCATGTTGCGGCCCACGCCCATGTAGGGCATGCCCGCCTGGGCGAATGCCAGGTACTGCAAGGCGATGAAGCGGGTCTCGGCCCGGTAGAGGGCGTTCTGCCAGCCGGGCGCGGGCAGGTGCAGCCCCACGCCCAGCACCAGCTCGGCCCCTTGTGCGAAGCCGCTGGCCATGCCCGCCAGCCAGCGCTCGGAGGCGGGCAGGCAGTCGGCGTCGGTGAAGACCATCCGCGGGTGGCGGCAGGCGCGGATGCCCAGGGTCGCGGCGCGCTTCTTGCCCTGGCCGCCCAGCAGACGGATGGGGCGCAGGCGGGGGTCGCGGGCGGCCCAGGCCTCTAGCAGCTCCCAAGTGCCGTCGGCGGAGCCGTCGTCCACCACCACCAGCTCGTAGTCGAGGCCCCGCTGCGCCAGCAGCAGCGGGAGGCTGCGCTCAAGCCTCGGCGCCTCGTCGCGGGCGCAGACGACCACCGAGACGGGCGGAAGCTCGCCGCCGGCGGCCTCGCGGGGCACCTGGCGCCCCGCACGGGCGTAGAGGCCCCAGTAGTAGCCCATCTGGACCAGCCAGGCCAGGACCCACAAGCCGAAGAAAACAATGTCAGGCTCCATACCCCCTCCCATCGGGCGACGACAGGGCATCGACCGCGTTGTTTTTTTGTTTTTGCGAAAAATGGTACATTTGGGAGAGCCGGGCAACAGGCCCCGCTCGATGGACAATAACGTTTAACTTAAACCTCAAAACAATCATGGAGTTCAAAGTTGATGGCCGCATGACGGTTCGCACCCTGAAAGACAAGTTCAAAGAAAACTTCGGCGTAAGCCTGCGCGTTTACCAAGGCAACAACGCCGGCCGCGGCGCCCGCTTCGCCGAAGAGGGCAAACGCCTGGCCGAAGTGGCCGACGAGCGCGAAAGCCTTGCAGAACTGGGCGAGTTCAGCGTGACCGAGGAAATGACGATCGACGGGTTCGAAAAGGCCTTCCAGGAAAAATATGACATTGCCGTGCAGGTGGCAGACGCCGCCAACGAGAAGCTGCTCGACAACAAGCTCAAGCTGGTGAACGCCCGCAACGCCTAAGCTCGTCCTGCCAAGAAAAATTCGGCATCATCGCCCAAAAGAAAAAAGCGCCCTGCTTCGCAAGGCGCTTTTTTCTTTGCATGGGCCAAGGGCCAGAGCCTTTCAGAAGAAATTGGCCCGCTTGTCCTCCAGCTCAGCGGCATCGCGAAGCATGCCCATGACCGACTGGGGCACGCGGCCGCGCTTGCCGCGGAGCAGCGTGGCAATCTCGGCCTGGTAGTCTTCCTTCTTGATGGGCTCGGTGATGGACTTGACGTTGATCACGAACACGCCCATGTTTCCGGGAATAGGCTGCGAGAGCTTGCCTTTTTCGAGGCTGACGGCATGGGCCACCACTTGGGGCTCGGGGCCGGCGTTCGGAATCGAGAAGGTGTTGAAGGAGATGGTCTTGGCCTCGACCACTTGGGCGCCGTTGGTCTGGGCGATGGCCTCAAGCGAAGCGCCGGACATCTTCTGGGCGATCTGCTGGCCGAGCTTCTCGCGGCGCAGCACGGCCTCGATCTGCATGCGGACCTGCTCGTCGTCAACCGGCGCGAGGCCCTCCTCGTTGATGCGGGTCAACGCGAAGACGGCGAAGTCCTCGCCAAACTCGAACACGTCCGAAACGGCGTCGAGCTCAGCCTGGTAGATCCAGCGGACAGGCTCGCGGCCGGTTTCGACCCCGGCGATGCGCTGGTCCATCTCGCGGATGTTCTCGGCCAGGCGCAAGTCGAGACCAGCCTCCTGGGCGGCCTTTTGGAAGGCCTCAAATTCGCGGTTGCTGCCGGCGAAGCGGGAGGCCTCGGCGTAAACTTGCTGGATGGTCTCGTTGGTGGGCAGGATCTGGATGTTGACGAGGGCCAGCTCGCGGACAGGCTGCTCGACGCCACGGCCCGTGACACGGATCAGGTGGAGGCCGAATTGCGACTCGACAACGCCGAGGCTATCGACGGGGCTCTTGAAGCAGAAGTCGTTGAAAGGCTGCACCATCATGCCTTGGGGGAACCATCCGAGGTCGCCGCCATTGACGGCCGAGCCTTGGTCTTCGGAGTACTGCTGGGCCAGGGCCGCGAAGTCGCCACCGTTCTCGATGACGGACTTGATGCTGTCCAGCAGGGCGGTTGCCTGCTCGTAGCTGCGGTTTCCGCCAATGAGGATGTGGCTGGCGCGGACGGTGTCGGGCATCTGGCTGATGCTGACGATTTTCATGACCTGGTAAGCGCCAAGCTCCTGCGACTCGACCGGGCCGAAGACCTGGCCGACTTGGGCCGCGGGGTCGAAGGCCATGCCGTTGAAGGGAACAGGCGCGTCGCCGTTCTTGTAAACGCGCAGGACGCTTCCCTCGTCGCTGGCGCGGACGAAGGCGGCCACGTCGGCCACCTGGCGAAGGTTTTCGGCCACCTCGGCGGCGGCGGAGCGGCTGGCTTCCATGTCGGCCTTCGTCGGGGCTACCTTGAAGACCACGTAGCTCGCCTCACGCGATTTTTCCTGCTCGAACAGGGCCTTGTTCTCGTCGTAGTAGGCCTTGATTTCTTGGTCGCTGACAGCGATGGTCGAGTCGTTGACGCTGGCGTAGGGCACCATCACGTAATCGAAATCTACGGTGTAAGCGTTCTCGAGGTGGGCTTGCTCCGCCTCGAAGTTCGTGACCAGGATGCCCTTCTGGACCAGGCTGTTGTACTTGGACCGGAGGCGGTTTTCATAAACCTGGCGTTCGATGTAGGTCCACATCGCGCGGCTGTTCCCGGTCTGGTCGAGGTCCATCTGCTGCAAGAAAGTCCTGACGCTGGAAGGGTTGAAGCTGCCCGTTGAAGGATCGGTGAAAGCCTGGGCGATGATGGGGTCGATGTTTTCGCCCTGCACCAGGTCGTAAAGCTCCTCGGGCGAGACGCGCACGCCGAGCAGCTCGACCTCCTCGGCCAGCAGCATCTGGTTGACCATCTGCTCCCAAGCCTGAACGCGCAGGCCCTCGAGCATGTTGCCATCGAGACTGCCGCCGGACTGTATCTCCTGGATGCGGGCCAGCTCTTGCACCTGCTGCTCGAACTCTTGGAAGTGGACGGACTCGCCGTTGATATTGGCAATCTCGGTGCGGTCGCCCCCGAAGATGGCCTGGCTGTTCATGATGAAGTCGGTCAAGATGAACGCCAAGAGCGCGAAGCCCACAACAATGGCCACGAGCTTGCCTTTTTGTCTGATTTTCTCTAAAGTCGCCATGAATGCAAATCGGTTAGTATAAGGTGTTCCGTAAATTTTCAGGCTGCGAATATAGTCCTTATCGCAGAAAAGAAAGCCTTGGGCCCTCGAAAAAAAAAAACGTTAGCCAACGGCCGCGCCCAGTGATCAGGCCTTGGCCCTGCCCCAATTGTCGAGAGCCGAAAGCGCAAGATAAAGCAAAATGCAGATGGATATGCCTATCCACTTGAAAAAGAGCAGCAATACGACACAAGTAGCCAAAAACCCGAAGCGGAGGGCGTTGTCTTTCAGGCTAAGGTTCTTGAACTTGAGCGAAAACATCGGGAACTCGGACACCAGCAGCAGCGAAAAGACCAGGGCCAGGCCCCAGATGGGCCAAAAGCCCGACAGGAAGCCCGACAGGGCCGTTTGCCCCTGGTACGCGAACATCAACGGGAAGGCCGAGAAGAACAGCGCGTTGGCCGGGGTCGGCAGGCCGATGAACGACTCGCTCTGGCGGGTGTCCACGTTGAACTTGGCCAGCCGAATGCCCGAGAACACCGCCACCGCGAAGGCCCCCCAGGCCAGCCAGGACCCCAGCTCGCCAAGGCCGCCCGACTGCGCCTGCAAGAGACGGAAAACAAGGACAGAGGGCAGAACGCCGAAGCTCACCATGTCGGCCAGCGAATCGAGCTCCTTGCCGATGGGCGAGTAGGCGCGCAGGGCCCGGGCGCTCATCCCGTCGAAGAAGTCGAACACCGCCGCGATGAAAATGGCCCACGAAGCCCAGTGCAGCGGCCCCTGGAAGGCCAGGACAATGCCCACACAGCCACTGAGGATGTTCATGCTGGTCAAGAAGTTAGGCAAATGGCGCAAGATGCCGAGGCGTTCGCTCATAGGGCGGTGGTTCGTTTTTGATTCGGACGCCAAATTAAGCAAGCCCGGCGAACCGCGCGCGATCGCCGAAGATTTTTCTGGGAACGCCCCGGCAGGACCGATTGGAAAAAGTCGGGCGAAAAGCGTAAATTGGCCACAAAACCACAAGGCCAACGCATGGAACTCAAGAACTTACGCACCCCCATCCTGTTCGGCATCGTCGCCGGAGTGGTGCTCACGCTTCTGGTACACCGCGTCATCGAGGCCGTCTATGTGCAGCGCTCGGCACGGCTTTCGGGCGAAATCACGCAGAATCAACTTCCTGAAAATGAAGGAATAACCAGCCTCTACCATCTGCCCCTGCGCTCGGTGCAACATGGCACGACGGGCTACATCGAAGAGCGCGAAGACCACCTGGCCCTGGTGGCCGTGCTGAACGTCACCGATAAAGGATGCCAGAACCTGGTGACGAGCTTAGATTCTCTTTATCAGAAACTTAAAGCAGAAAACCTCGACTTCTACTTCCTGTGTGTCGAACCAGAATACACCGTCAAGCACCTGGCCCTCGAGAACGGTTGGCAACTGCCCTTCTACACCTACGAGGGCGAACTGCCCGCCGAGCTGGGCGGCGACCTCCTGCCCAAGGTGGCCCTGCTGCACCGGCGCGGGCTGCGCTTCCTGGGCGCCGGCCTGGGCCCCCTCTGCCAAGACGAACTCGAACGCACCATCCGGCAGGCCCTGCTCAAAAGGTGAACGCCTGCGCAAACCAGGCGGCCGCGGCGCATCGCGAATTATTCCTACTTTCGTGGCAGAAAAATTCCCGACCATGTATCGCACACACACCTGCAACCAACTGCGACTGCAAGACGTCCAGCAAGAAGCGACCCTAAGCGGCTGGGTCCAGCGCGTCCGCAACTTCGGCGGCATGACCTTCATCGACCTGCGCGACCGCTACGGCATCACCCAACTCTACTTCGACCTCGACCTGGACGCCGCCCTGTGCGAGCATGCCCGCGCCCTGGTGCGCGAGAGCGTCATCCAAGTACGCGGACGCGTCCGCGAGCGAAGCAGCAAAAATCCCAACCTGCCCACAGGCGACATCGAGCTGGTGGCCAAGAGCGTCAAGGTGCTCAGCCCCTCGGCCACCCCACCGTTCACCATCGAAGACCAGACCGACGGCGGCGAGGAGCTCCGACTGAAATACCGCTACCTCGACCTGCGCCGAAAGCCCAGCCAGGATGCCCTCCTGCTGCGGCATCGCATGGCCAAGGCCGCCCGCGACTTCCTGGATGCCAACGACTTCATCGAGGTCGAGACCCCCGTGCTCATCAAGTCCACCCCGGAAGGCGCCCGCGACTTCGTTGTGCCCTCGCGGCTCAACCCTGGGCAGTTCTACGCTTTGCCCCAGTCGCCCCAGGTCTTCAAGCAACTGCTCATGGTGGCAGGATACGACCGCTATTTCCAAATCGTCAAATGCTTCCGCGACGAGAGCTTCCGCTCCGACCGGCAGCCCGAGTTCACCCAGATCGACTGCGAAATGTCTTTCGTGGAACAGGAAGACGTGTTGAACATGTTTGAAGGGCTGGCCAAGCACCTGTTCAAACAAATCAAAAACATCGAATACAACGAGCCTTTCCCGCGCATGAGCTTCGCCGAGGCCATGCGCCTCTACGGCAACGACCGCCCCGACATCCGCTTCGGCATGACCTTCGTCGAGCTGACCCAGCAGGCCAAGGGAAAAGGCTTCCCGGTCTTCGACGCCGCCGGGCTCATCGTGGGCATCAACGCCAAAGGCTGCGGCGAGTTCACCCGCAAGCAACTGGACGAGCTGACCAAGTTCGTGCAGAGACCCCAAGTCGGCGCCAAAGGCTTGGTCCACGTCAAATGCAACGCCGACGGCAGCTTCAAGTCGTCGGTGGACAAGTTCTACAGCCAAGACGACCTGGCCGCCTGGGCAAAAGCCTTCGAGGCGCAGCCCGGCGACCTGCTGCTGGTACTGGCCGGGGAAGACGCCGCTACCCGCAAGGCCCTCAGCGAGTTGCGCCTCGAAATGGGCAACCAGCTCGGCCTTCGTCCCGCCGACACCTTCGCCCCGCTTTGGGTCGTGGACTTCCCTCTGCTCGAATGGGACGCGGAGACCCAGCGCTTCCACGCCATGCACCACCCCTTCACCGCGCCCAAGCCCGAAGATGCCCACCTGCTCGACACCGACCCCGGGAAAGTCCGCGCCAACGCCTACGACCTGGTCATCAACGGCAGCGAAATCGGCGGCGGGTCAGTGCGCATCTTCGATTCCGAACTTCAGGCCAAAATGTTCAAGGTGCTGGGATTCAGCGACCAGCAGGCGCAAGAGCAGTTCGGCTTCCTCATGAACGCCTTCCGCTATGGCGCCCCCCCGCACGCCGGCGCGGCCTTCGGCTTCGACCGCTGGGTCAGCATCTTCGGCGGCTACGACTCCATCCGCGACGTGATCGCCTTCCCCAAGAACAACACCGGCCGCGACCTCATGATGGACTCGCCCTCCCCCATCGCCCAAGAGCAGCTCGACGAACTGCACATCCTATTCAACAAGCTGGACAACAAATAGAAACGACCCTTCAGCTCAAGCCTTGCTAAAGAATCAGACAAGCCCGGGCCTTCCCACTAGGAAGGCCGGGCTTCGTGCTCCTCGTGCTGGCCTGGGTCTCTGAGCTCCTGCCCCACCCCGACCAGCCCGAACCGCCGGCGCAAAAGATGGACCCCCAGATAGACAAAAGGCGTATCGAGCAAAGCGATGATGGCCTTGAACAAAAACCCGTTGACAAACAAGGACCCAAAACGGCTCCATTCAATGACCCCAAACGAGCACAAAAGCAGCAAAACGATTATTGTGTCGATGAACTGAGAGGTCAATGTTGACGCGTTGTTCCTAAGCCAAAGGTGCTTGCCACCCGTCAAATTTTTCCAAAAATGGAAAACCTGGACATCGATGAACTGGGCCGTGAGGTAGGCCGCCATCGAGGCAGCCACGGCCAAGAAAGTGAAGCCGAAGACATTCCGGAACTCATCGTCCTGAACCGGAGACCACTCCGTGGCAGGGGCCAAATCAGCAACTGTTACAACAAACAAAGTGAAAACACTAGCCACCAGGCCCGCCACAACCACCTGTTGAGAACGTCGCTTTCCGTAAACCTCTGATACAATGTCCGTTACTAGAAACGTTATTGGATAGGGCAAAATGCCAACAGAAAGCTCAAAAGCAAACAGGCCCAACGGATTCCAAAAGAAAAACTTCTGAAAGATGAGATTTCCCGTAACGAGAGCCGCGATAAACAAGGCTGTCAAGGAAAGATACAGCCGCTCGGCGGCAGCAAGCGATCGAGCATCCATAGGCGTTTCACTGGTTTGAAAGAACCATGCTCCACAACAAGACCACAACAACCATCAAAGTCGTCAGCACGAGCATCCAGGTCATCCATGAAAGATTAGCGCCCTCAGCGCGCGCAATTGGCTGCGCCGCCAGAGACCCACGACTAATTTCCTGGTAATCAGGATCAAAAAGACGAGCAATCTGTTCCGCTTCACGGAAGGCAACCTTCATCTTTTGCTTCAACTCGTCTCCTTCAGCCAACAGTTCCAAAGAACCTTGCTCGCTCGGCAAGCGATGGGCAATGACCTTCCAAGAGCTAGGATCGGGATAAGCCATCAGAAAATCATAGAAAACTGGATATGCCGAAAAGCTGTCCAACAAAGCCAGAAGTTGCTTGTCCAAAGCCTTTCGAAAATCTTCATTGTTGACCGATTGTGAATCATCCTGCTGAATTCGGCCCGAGAGATCGTGATACTCCTCCGAAAGCAGGCGCAGCTTTGTCTTCAAGAGATCCGTATCGGCGACCGCCTCCGGACGAACCGCCTCACAAGCCAGGCAAGCCGCCAGGAGCTCCGCCACAGCGAAGCTCGATTGGCCCTGCTTCACTAAGTTTATCAACGACTGGGCAAAAACTTGAGGCATCGCGGAAGGGGATTTGGCTGCAATTTAAACATTCGTTGTGATTTTGGCAACAAAGAGAAATTTAGATTGCATCAAACTGATTTTCAATAGAATACCAAATCACCCACGATGCTAGCCGGCAGCAGAAGGCTTGAGATTGCACCAAGGAACGACTCAAAGTCTTGACTTTACCGCGTCTTTGGGTTAATTTGAACAGCATGCACCGACGAACGATCCAATACGCTGTCCGGAGCCGGGAGCCACTTCAACTCGACCGTTTTAGGCGAACCCAGACCGTGCAGACCCCTAACGAACGGAAGGCAGCCGGGCCCAATGGCTTAGCTGTCCGCAGAGTGGCGCCAAAGGACTCCGATGTGACAAATGCACATTCGCTTTGACTGGCAACGCTTAAACAGCAAAATTGTTCAACCACAGAACATTTGACGTCAAAACCAAAACAATAACTTGAAGAAACAGACAAAGTGGAACCGCAAGTGCTAGTGGATGACTTCAGCCTTGGCGAAAAATAGACGGATACAGTGAAAGGAAAGCCAATTGGGTGAAAGTCTCTGATTTTGAGTTATTGAGTGTGTGTGCTTCCCCAGGCGGCTCGCCGTCTGGGGATATTGTATGAAAGCACTTGGCAAGCCTCTGGAAATTTGGTTATCTTCGCGCATCCTAACAAAACTCAAACAACCAAGATGAAAGTTATGCTCGTGACAGGTGCCAACCGAGGCATCGGAAAAGAAATATGTAGGCAGCTCTCTAAGCTAGGCTACACCGTGATTTTGTGCGCACAAAACCTTCAAAAGGCAGAAGAAGCCGCCAAAGAAATTGCATCACAAAATGGGATTATCCATCCAGCGCAGCTCGATGTCAGCAACATAGAAAGCATCCGAAATTTAGCATCCGAAATAGAGAAAAAATTCGGGAAATTGGACGCATTGATCAACAATGCGGCCATATACAGCGCCAAAGACACCGGCAGCCTTAACCTTGGCGAAGAGGTCTTTGACGAAACGCTGAAAGTCAACTTCTACGGCCCCTGGCGCATGGCCCGAGCCTTCGCACCCCTCCTGCTCAAAAGCGACGACGCGCGCATCGTCAACCTGGCCAGCGACATGGGCTCATTCGACAAAATGGCTGGCGGAAGTTTCGCTTACAGGCTTTCCAAGACAGCCCTCAACAACCTGACCATCAACCTTTCGCACGAGTTCAACTCAAGCGTCCGTGTCAACTCGATGTGTCCCGGCTGGGTGCGGACCGACATGGGCGGCGCCAACGCCCTGCGCGACGTTTCGCAAGGCGCCGACACAGCGGTATGGCTCGCCACGGACCCAAGCGTGCCCACTGGCAAATTCTTCCGCGACCGAGAGATATTCCCCTGGTAATCAACATATACGAAACATGAATCACCTGTTCACTCCTCTCATCATCCGCGAGACCATGCTCAGCAACCGCCTGGCCGTCTCGCCCATGTGCATGTACTCCTGCGACGACGGCTTCGCCACTGACTGGCACCTGGTACACCTGGGCAGCAGGGCCATTGGCGGCAACGCGCTGGTAATGACCGAAGCAACAGCCATCAGCCCCGAAGGTTGCATCACCTGGAACGACATGGGCATCTGGAAAGATGAGCACATTTCAAGGCTCAGCCGCATTGTCGATTTTCTGCACAAACGGGGATCGGTATCCTGCATCCAACTGGCACATGCCGGAGGCAAGGCTAGCATTTCTCCCCCTTGGGAAGGCGGAAAACTCCTCACCGAAGAAGATGGCGGCTGGCAGCCCGTTGCCGCCATGGACAAGCCCGTGCTTCCCGGCCTGGCAAAACCCAAAATGCTTGACCTTGAAGAAATTGAAGACCTGACCGCTAAATTCGCACGGGCAGCAGAAAGGGCCTCCAACGCTGGTTTTCAAGCCATTGAAATCCACGCTGCCCACGGATACCTCTTCCACCAGTTCCTCTCGCCACTCTACAACCAGCGCTCTGACGAGTACGGCGGCAGCTTTGAAAACAGAGTACGATTCCTGACAGAAACGGTTCAGGCTGTGCGAAAGTCCATCCCCGAAAACGTGTTGCTCTTCGTGCGCCTTTCATGCACCGACTGGTGCGAAGACGGACAAGCTTCTTGGACACTGGCCGACAGTGTGGATCTATCCAAACGCCTTAAAAAAATGGGCGTGGACCTGATCGACTGCTCTTCGGGCGGACTCAAGGCCATACCCGAAGGAAGAGCCGGCACCGGATACCAAACCGAACTCGCCGCGACTATCCGCAGGGAAGCCGACGTGCTGACTGGCGCTGTTGGCATGATAACCAGCCCAGAACAAGCCGACCACATCATCAGAACTGGCCAAGCCGACCTGGTCTTCATGGGGCGCGAATCGCTCCGAGACCCTTACTTCCCCCGCAAAGCCGCGAAAAAATTGGGGCAAAACCTCAATCCGCCAGACCAATACGCCCGGGCTTGGTGAAAGTCATAAACATCAAAAATCCCCCTACAAAACCACGTCTTGTAGGGGGATTTTTCAATCACGACGAGCGATTGTTCCATCCGCTGCGATGACAAAACGCGCTCGCGTTGTCTCGGAAGTCTCCTCAACCGGATCTCCGTCCTCGAACAACTGCTCATAACGGTGTGAATTTACAACATCCACCTGGCCATCTGACCCAATTTTGACAAGCGAACTTGAAAGGGTCAACGCATTGTCACCCATATCCTGATCGGAGTTGTCGTAACCAATTTCCTGCTGGTCGATGCGTTTGCCCGAAAACGAATATGTTGAAAGGTAATAATAGCGATTGGAAATTCCCATCATCCCTGGCGAATACGCCGCGACATGGACCGTGGCGACATGATCACCGACAAAAAAGCACAAAACCGCAAAATTCTCTTCCGAGCCAAAGTAAACATTCGGATCTTCTTCGTAACTGTAAGGATCCAGATAGGCTCGTTGCGCTTCGGGTGAAAGATACATGCCCTCAATGTGTTCAAATGAAATTGGCAAAGCATTGACCCATAAAAAATTACGCAAGTACTCCAAGAAGGCCTCCTCCTCAATCCTGGAGGCGAAAGCCTCCAGCTTGGGGTGCGAATAGGAATCGTCCTGCGGTTGCAGCCAGATGTCATAAACCTTGCGCGCATCCAAGCTAGACCACTTTCCCGTCAACTTCTCCAGGCCAGACAAGACAATTGAACCCACTTGAGTACCCTGCGGGCTGTATTCAGAAAGTGAATATTGCCCATTGGCAAAAGTGCCCGACAGCAACAGCTCACCGCCAACGGTTTCATAAAAATATTTGCCAAACACCCTTTCGCCATCCTGTCGCAGAATCGCGCGAATTGGATACTGGCCATCAATTTCGCCAACATAGGCGGCAAAGCCCCTCCCCTGCGAGCTTCCCTTTGACCAGCGGGCAGAACTGTCCGATGCAAGCCCCTGATCAACGCCCAAAGACTCTTGGAACAAGCCCGCCGCTGCAAGAGAAGAATCAGCTTCCGTCGGAGCTTTTGTAGTGCAGGAAGCACATGGTAGAGCGAAAAGAAACACACTTAAAAAGAAACTCTTCGTTTTCATGATCTAATTTCGTTTGGTTGACAACAATTTAGCAATAAAATCGAAATCAAACCTTAAACCCCAAAAAGTTCTTGCCGTCTAAGGTTCAAACCAACGCCAAAATGTTCAAAGTATTCACGCATCGGCTTATCAACAAAGCAATGACTGACAAGCAGATGTTAGAACGATATCTACTAAGCAAAAACATCGAAATATTAGCGGAACTTTTTCTACGGCATTCAGAAGCGATTTTCCTCGTCTGCGTCAGATACCTCACGGAGCCCGCCTGGGCCGAAGATACGACCATGGAAATCTACGAATCATTGCCAAAAAAAATTGAAACCCAAACGATCGAGAACTTCAAGAGCTGGCTCTATGTGGTCAGCAAGAATGAATGCTTGATGAGACTGCGAAGCAAAGCATTGAAAGACAAGAAAATGCAAGAATTGAAAAATACTTTGGAATCGAGCATGGAATCCGAGCAAATTGGGCATCATTGTGATGAGGACACCGACCTGTCAAACATTCTTCCGGAATGCCTCGATGCCCTAAACCTGAACCAGCGGCGCTGCGTCGAAATGTTCTACCTAGAATCGAAAAGCTATGACGAGATTCAGAAAAATACAGAAATGACATACAATCAAGTCAAAAGCAACATACAAAATGGAAAAAAGAGACTCAAAAAACTGCTGCTAGAAAAAACAAAAACTGCTCACGGCAATGAAGACAACCTATCGCGATAGCCAAGAGTGCTTAACGAAAGCACAAATCGACAGGCTGAACAAGGAAAACTTCTCAAAAACAGAACTGGACATCCTATCACTACACCTTCAAAACTGCGAAATCTGTTCGGATGTTGTCGAAGGAATCAAAACATTGGGCTACAACAATTTAAATACACACATATCCTCGATTGAAAAAAAGATAGGCAGGCGAAACAATCGAACAATTTTACGCCTTCTGGCTACGGCTGCTTGCATTGTTTTGCTAGTCGTCATAAGTCGTGCGTTCATGCAGGAAACACTGATCGGAAAACTCGCTTCGAATGAAGTGCGAAATCTTCAAAATACTGACCAACAAAATCCCATAGAAGAGCGAGAAAACAATCCTTCAGCGATAGACAAAAGCGTACATCTGGGCAATCAAAACAACGGTTCAATCGAAACAGTTGAATTTGAAACATCAATAACAGGTAGGCATGAAAGTGAAATCACTATCGAAGAAGAAAACATAATAGAAACAGAAGAAGAAATCAATGATATACGACAAGTTCTGGCTGATGATTCCTATCCGAGCACACATGGCGATGAGGAAGCCTTCAACTATGAACAAGAATTAGCACAAGAAGATCATCTGTCCAGCAATACCAATCCATCCACGCCAAAACCTAATTTCCTGGGACCCGAACTTTCGGCAAGAGCAGTAAGCAGAGACGAAGCAAGCCTTGGGCAAAGCCTTGATAGAATGAGAATTGAAGTAGATAGCGCTTCATTGCACGAGCACAACTTGGACATTGAGGACATGCAGCAAAAATATCCGAGAACAACATTTTGGGTTCTGAAGGCCAACGAACTCTACATTCTGGAAATTCAAATAGACAGTCTATTGCCAGTAGATAAAGAGCGTTGGATTCGCATTGTCAGAAGTCTAAACGCACAACAGAATTGAATCATGCCTCAAACAAATCCCAATCAAGGGAACGCTTGAGCAAATCGGCCCTGATCGAATGGTGAATGAGCTGATGGAGTTTTGCTTCCTGCCCAGGTCCGACACTACCCACCTGTGACGTGTTGCGATTCAACAGGTTGGCAGCATATTCTGAAGCATTCTGAAAGACGGATAAACCTTCCGTCGGATTGGAAAAGCTACCGATGTTTCCTGCGACAAACAGAAACAATTCATCGATCTCGGGTTGAATGTATTCGATGGATTCGTTCAGCAAGCGTTCAAAATCAACCTTGCCTCCATGACTGCGCAAAGTCTCCAGCGCAGATTTGCGGTCGATGAACTCCAAATATTTGCCTTCAAGCCTGAGGACAATGGATTTGGCCCTGCTTTCCAAGGCTTTTGACGAACCCAGGCCTAGGCCATATTGGGCAGAATAAACCAGCAAAACTATCGTTCCAATAATGAGCAGTGGCTCGAGCAAAAACATAAACAATGGAATCATGTCATTGGGTTGGGTTGAAATCGCAATTTAGACAATTTTCGCAAAGAAATAAGCGTGGCAGCGAAATTAGTTGCCGCAGAAAAATCATGAATAGCGCTTTGCCAATTCGTAAACAATTGCTAAATTGGGAATAAAAATCATGAAAAAAACAATCGTTCTTGGAATATTATCCTTTCTGCTGATCACAGCCTGCGAAAAGGAAACCGAAACCACACCTGACTTTCAACCCCAAATGGAGTGGCAAAGCGACTACGCTTTCGACAAGACAACAAGCCATGCGGTAAATTTTCCAGAACCTGTTGGAAATGAAATCGTTGTTGGGGATGGAACGCCGCAAAGCGTTACCCGGGCTACCTTGCAAAAGGCGCTTGACCAAGGCGGGCACATCACGCTATCGACAGGTGGCCAGCCAGTTGTCGTTTATGTCGATTCGACCTTGGTTGTCAAAAGGCACGGGACTTTCCTCGACGGCGGAGGCCTGCTGACCTTGGATGCCCGGGGCGAAAGGAGAATCCTCTATAGCGTTGGCGCACATCATATTCTGAATCCACGCTTTGCAGAGGAACAGGTCAAAGAGCTGACTTGGCACCTCAAAGGAATCCACTTTGTGAACGGAAAGACAACCGGCGGCACACTCGATGAAGCAGGCCCAAACCCAGACAACAACGACGGAAGCGGGAACAGCGGCCAAGCAGGAAGCGGAGGCGCCGTCTGGTCAGGCCTTTGGAACCAACTCTACGTGCAAGAATGCACCTTCGTTGGCAACGAAACACGGCAACTCACGAATGCGGAAGAAGTAGGCGGCGGCGCACTGTATGCGAGAGGAGGAAACAACTCAAAACTGGTTGTCGTTGACTGCTATTTCAAGAGCAACAAAGGTGGAATCGGCGGAGCCATCAACAACTTGCTAACCAACTTGGAACTGGTCCGCTGCGGCTTCTTCGAGAATGAATCGAGCAATACGGGCGGAGCAGTTTACACGGACGGCGCAGCTTCAGATGGCGGCCCTAACTTGCAAGGAACCATAAACTTGCATGCCTGCATCTTCAAGGACAACGCAGGCGCCAGGCAAGGTGGAGGCGCGTTCCTGTTCGTCTATGACTCACAAATCAAAGTAGAGGAATGCCTCTTCGAGGCCAACCACTGCCGCCAGTTCAACGGAGAACAAGGCCTTGGCGGAGGGCTGCGAACAGGCAATGGCATCAGCGTTGTTTCTAAATGCGCCTTTGTATCCAACAGGGCAGAAGCACAAGGCGGAGGCCTTTGGATTGGTGAAAACAACGACCAAAAAGCAACAATCACCAACTGCACCTTCTACCAGAACATCGCGCAAGAAGGCGAAACCACCAACACCGGACTTGGCGGAGCCATCATGGGCGGAGCAGGACCTGTCTGGCTGACCAACAACACCATCGCCAATAACACGGCGGCCCAAGGAGCAGGACTGTTTGGCGGTGCCAACTTCCGACTGCAAAACAACGTGCTATCAGACAATGTCGCCACAAACCCTTGGGGACAAAACTACAATGTTTACAAGGACATGAGCTTTGAAATTGTGGGGGGCAACTTGCAGTGGGTCACGAACAACACGGACAGCGATGTCCGGAACGCGTTGCCCAACGTGACTGCCGAGGACCCTCTATTTTCCAGCGAGTTGGATCGCGAATCAGGATTCACCCCTGTCTTAGGTGCTCAATCTGCAAGCCCGCTTCGAAGCTTGGGCATTCAAGAAGATGCACCCAGCCAAGACCAAATCAACCAAAATCGAGGCGCAAGCAACGACTGCGGGGCCTTGAAACTCTAAAAGCAATCTTTCACACGACAAAAATGTCTTCGCGCACCTTTTCGACAAGGCCCAAATCGGTGGCTTTGTCGAATAGCGTGCGTATGGCTTTACGACCTTCATTTCCAAGACTTTTGGTGAATTGGTTGACGTACAACTCTATGTGTTTGCGCATGACGGATTCATCCATTTCTTGCGCATATCGGCGCATGTAGAGATACGGACTATCGGGGTTCCGCCAAGCGTGTTCAATGCTTTCAACCAGCAAAGTTTGGACAAGTAGCTGCACTGCTTTTGGAACGCTCCGATGGATAGCGATTCCGCCCAATGGAATAGGGCTTTGGGTCGTTTGCTCCCAAAATTCGCCCAAATCAACAATTTTTTTGAGTCCCTTCTCCTGGTACGTGAACCTGTTTTCGTGGATGATCAAACCCGCATCGAACTCGGAGTCCAGAACTGCATCTTCAATGTCAGAAAACAGCAACTCTTTCTTGTTTTTTGCAAGCGGATAAGCGATGGACAAGAGCAAATTGGCAGTGGTTTTCAGTCCAGGAATGGCAATCTTCAAATCATTGACTTCATCCGGGTAGATTTTCTTCTTGCTGATGAGCAAAGGTCCATTGTTTTTGCCCAGCGCGCTCCCCGCATCCAGAAGCAGGTACTGGTCAGCCAGGCCTGCGTAAGCATGGTAGCTTAGCTTGGTGATGTGGAGCACGCCCCGCGCGGCTTCGCGGTTAAGCTCTTCGACATCGGCCAGTAAAACATTGAATTTCAATCCCTTCGATTCAATCTTGCCGTTTACCAGGGCGTCAAAGATGAAGGTGTCGTTCGGACAAGTCGAAAAACCCAATTTCAATTCCATTTCAGTTTTTTTTGCGAAGATAGTGATCCTGGTGCAATAATTCTTCGAGGGCATTTGCGTTCTTGGCGATGATTGATTATCTTGTCAACCAATGGAAAACTCACCAACAAAATTTAAACATCATGAAAAAGATATTTGATAATTTGAAAAAGAAAAGCGATGACCTATTAAAAAAAGCCGATGAATTCACCAACAAAGTCTTTTCTGAAAATGAAAAGGTAGGCGAAGTTGAAGACGCCGATGTCGGAGAGCAAAACCAGGAGCAGCAAGAGCCTGTTGTGGATTTCCAAACCACGGATCACTCCGCAGTTGTTCAAAATGGAAAAATCTTCTACATCCCTCAAAGTTTTGATTTTGAAGTCTTTTCACAAGAACTCTCGGCCTACCTGGCTGGCCTGGGCCAAGAAGTACTGACGTTTAGGACAGAGCCGCTTTTTCATGTGTTGCAATACCGCCAGGGAGGAGGAATCAAAGGCAGCTTGGGGCTGAACGCCGCCTATCAACTGTATATCAAGCTCGAAGATGACCGATTGAACTATGTTTTTCACCAATCGCAATGGCAGTCCGAGTTGAAGCCCCCGTTGGAAAGGCGGATGGATTTGAGCAGCATGTTGTCCAGCTCAAAAGAATCGGAAATCCTGGACTTCATGATACAGCACCTTGAGAAATCGTTTGGCATCCAAGCGAAGCAGTTTTCAAAAAGCAGGTACTGTCCTAAAAATCAGCCTTTTGAAGCATTCTGGTTGGCCAAGACCTTGAATACGACAGACATGGTTTTGGCATGGCTGGAAGCAGAACAGGTGAAATGCCTTGTCGGTGGAACAGCCCCGCCCGAGGGCTTGCATTGGCGCTACATGCTCTCGATCGAAGCAGAATGGCTAGTGGGTTTTGGCGAAAACGACGCCGTTGAAAAAATTGACAAGCTGGATGACAGATTGATGCTTGTCAAAAAGGAAATCGGCCGGAGTCCTGTAAAAGTTGGCCAGGCCCAATGGCTTTCGACCCGCAGCAATGGCGATTTATACTTGCAATTGCAAAGCGCTTCGAACTTGGAAGGCTTGCAGCGAGTCCGCGAGTCCGCTAGGTTGAATTGGGTTGAAAACCCGACAGACACAGCCAGCAACCAGTTCGCTTACAGTCTTTTGCAGTGGCTATCTGAAAAAGACCAGCATCCATTTGACGAGCTTAGCCTCCTGTTCGCCCAATTGGCGGAAGGCAACCGCGACACTGCCATCAGCAAGAACATTTCCGACCAAGGCCTGCTCGAGGCCATACGGAAGATTTTGGCCTTGCCCAATTCAGACGAAGAATTCATGAAATGGGCAGATCTTTGGAAACTATCACATGTTGACAAGATGGCATTGATGGGGCTGCTGCTGGAAGCCGAGCTCACGAACATGGAGCTTCATCGGCTACTCCCTTTCCATCGGAAAATAAGAACCGAGTTTCAGAAAAAAAGCAGCGACAAAATCAATCTTGTTTTGTTGGAAAAGAAATTTTGCCAGCATTTGATTGCTTGCGACATGAAAGAAGAGGCCATTGAAATTCTTGAAAAGCAAATCAAAAATCTTCCTGACGAAACCTTGTCAGAATTGCTTCCAGACAAAAAGGTCTCGCCCTTCAGCATGGCGAATGGTCAATTCTTGAAAGTTGGCATCCTCGAGCTGCTGCTCGAGGCCAAAGGCAAGGAAAATGAGCCGTCGGTGGTTCGGCAGTTGGCTCAAATCCAGCCCTTGCATGTGATGCGGCTGCAAGACCTGCTGCCAATCACTTCAAGCAGTTTGCACGAACGCGCACAAGAAATCATTGAAACACTGACTGTTAATACAAGCCCTTACAACAAGGAGTATGAGTTTCCGAGCGTCGCGCCCATCACGGACGAAGCCATCGCCTCGCAGCTAAAGCATCCGGCCACCCGTGAACATGCGCTCTTTGGAACTTTGCAATCGTGGTTGGCCGAGGTTGACAACCCCGACCAATCGGCCGTAAAGGCATTTTCGGAAAAAGTTGAAGGTTCAAAACACGATGACATTCAGAAGATTGTCCTCCTGATAGAACAGTTCTTTTCCATGGGAAAAATTGAAGCCTACATCACGCGTGGTGAAAAAGAAAAAGGGATTTTCGCCTATGAAGGCGAACCTGATTTTATCACAATTGGGGTAGCGCACCTCGAGGAAACAGATTGGAAGATGGGCATCGCTGAAATGGCTTTCGCATTGGCCTCCGAGACCGCGCATCTGAAACTCAAGCACAAGCGAATCGGCCTGGCTGAAATATGGCGAGGCACGAAAGACAAAGGAATGGCCATCGTTGATACCATTCTGGCCTTCATTCCCTTCGGCGGGACATTGGGCAAGTCGCTTTCGGTGATGTTCAAGGTCAAAGCTGTATCGAGGTTGCTCGAGAAAACGGCTGGGATCAAGGATCTTGCGTCGCAGGGCACTGGTCTTGTCGAGTCGATGATGGATGCCATTGGGGTGATACAAAACACTGGGAAAACAAACGAGAACTCTCGAGAAGATGAACTGTTGGCAACTTCTCGCGTCATGCAGCTTACCGCAGAAAGAGCTGGCCTCTTGTTCGCTGGAAAATTCGCCCCTGCGGTCAAAGCTGTGGTCCTGAATTCGCCCAGCGGATCGGAAAATTGGAAAACAGCACAACAATTTGGCCTTGTCAAACTGTTGGAACAGCAGAACGAATTGGGCGAATACCTCCACCTCGATTTGGCCATTCGTTTGAAAGCCTTGGCATCGTTCTACCTATCGGACGAGTACCTGAACTTGCGGGACTCTTTCTTCACAAAGGCAGCGGAAAAGAGCGAATGACGATCAGAATGCAGAACAAAACCCTCGACGCATAGTCGAGGGTATTGCCGCTTGCCCATGAAACGATTGGCATTTTTGATACTTTTTGCTTGTTGCATAGCAACTGATTTGATTGCCCAAGACTGGAATCCCTACGCCAAATCTTCGGAAACAGCCAGAGACTACTGGTCGCAAGCAGCGCAGTTCGGCACTTATGCGGAAACGTTCTTGCAGCAATCGCCGCCAGTCGAGAAGCAGTTTTGGCGCTGGAGCTGGCTCGTCTCGGCCAGGGCCTTTCCATCTGGTGACTTGCATTTGCTGAAAAAACACCATGATTATCAGGAACTTGACCAAACAACAACAAGCGAAGAGCCACTCGACACGCTATCGAGCTGGAGGCTAGTCGGCCCGAGCGGCACCCCGCGGTCGTTGTGGGACAGCCTCCAGCGTTCTGGCATTGGCAGGGTCAACTGCATGGCCATCCACCCGCGCGACAGCAGCATCCTCTACGCAGGTAGCGCGAGCGGCGGCCTTTGGAAAAGCACGAGCCAAGGTGATTATTGGTTCCCAGTAACGGACAAACTTGCGCAATTGGGAGTTTCGTCCATAGCGCTAGACCCAGCCCATCCGGACACGCTTTGGCTCGCGACCGGGGATGCCAATGGAATAGGCGCCTTCGGCCCAAATCTTTTTTCGGCCGGTATCATTTGCAGCCATGATGGAGGTGAAAGCTGGAAAAGCGTTGGATTCCAGTTTGATAATGCCTTCATTAGCATTCGAAAGCTCGCCGTCCACCCTTCGGACGCGCAATGGCAATGGGCAACGACTTCCATCGGGCTTTTCCAAACGAAAAATGCGTGGAACAGCGCTCGATTGATCTTGTCCGGCAACTTTCGCGATATTGAGTTTCATCCGCAAAATGACGATACCCTATACATAAGTTCCAATGTGTTGGGACAGTCAATTTATCGCTCAATTGATGGTGGAAACCGTTTTTCGCCCGCAGCGGGTATTGGCGAGCGTGCAGGCAGGGTTGAATTAGCCGTTTCGGCCGATGAGCCTGATTGGGTTTATGCCGTGGCAGCGGACGCGTACCACTCTGGTTTAGAGGGCATTTATTTGTCCCACAATTCAGGTTCTTCCTATGAACTTGTCCATGGTCCTTCCCCCAATTTGCTCGGAAGAGACCTGTCGGGGGATGAGAGCGGTGGCCAGGCGTGGTACGATTTGGCCATCGCCAGCGCACCTGAAGATGCTGAAAAAGTCTTTGTCGGAGGCATAAACCTTTGGGCCTCGCAAAATGCTGGACAGTCTTTCGATTGTGTTTCGTATGCCGAATTGAATGATTTTGGAATACCCTATCTGCATGTCGATCAACACGATATACAATTTTGCATTCATACTGGAAATGTATTTTTTTGCAACGATGGTGGTGTTTGGAAATCCCAAGCCGACAGCTTGGATTTCATGCCCATGAACGAGGGCCTGGCTATCGCGCAGGTCTATCGCTTGGGTAGCCCGCTGGCCTTCACAAACACGCTTTATGCAGGGCTACAAGACAACGGAACGCAACGCTACCGAAACAATGAGTGGCTGGAGGTTCTGAAAGGGGACGGCATGGATTGTTTGAGCCACCGCCTCGACTCGGACATAGTTTACGCCAGCCAGCAGTTCGGCAACTTGTCGCGATCAGTCAATGGTGGGCTTTCATGGCTCAATATCAGTCCATTGCCGAACCTTAACCGGGGCGCTTGGATAACTCCCTTGGCCAACGAGCCGAATTTTCCGAACATGATTTTCGCAGGCTATGATCGGGTTTACAAATCCATCAACGGTGGTCTGGTTTGGGACGCAATTTCGCCACAGCTCGCCAGCTCGGTAACTTTATCGAACTTGTCGATCGCGATAGCGCCGTCTGACCCCAATTTTATTTACTATTCCATTGATAACCAATTATTCAGAACAACGACAGGCGGTTCGAACCAAGGGTCCGCCTGGGTTGGCATCAGCCCTCCGGAGCTAGATTTGTCGATTACGGACATCGTGGTAAAACCGACAGATCCTTACGAGCTTTGGATAAGTCTCTCTGGCTATCGAGACAGTCTGAAAATACTGCATTCATCGGATGCGGGAAACACATGGAACAACGTTTCGGCAGGCTTGCCGAACACGCCTGCCAACACTCTGGTTTATCAAGCTCCCTCATTCGACTTGCTATACGTTGGCACTGACGTGGGTGTGTTTCGCTATGATTCGTCGCAAGAGAGCTGGCTCCCGTTCGGAAACGGACTTCCGAATGTGATAGTGACAGACCTGGAGTTGCTGCGCGAGACGGAATTGATTCGGGCGGCTACTTACGGGCGGGGCGTTTGGGAATCGCCGCTGGCCATGTCGTTGTTTGCTGACTTCGAGGCACTTCAACCCTTCCCGCTTCCTGGTGAGCCTGTCCAGTTCCGCAACCTTTCGGGCGGCGAGCCCCAGGCTTGGACCTGGAGCTTCGAAGGGGGCAACCCATCGAGTTCAAGTCTTCGCGCGCCGATAGTTCGTTATCCGCAGCCAGGCACTTACAGTGTCAGCCTCACCATACACAGGGGCGAGAAATCACATGAGACCATCAAAACAGACTACATATCGGTCAGTTCGCTCATTCAAAATTTCGATCCTAGCATTTTGCTTTTGTATCCCAACCCTGCACCTGGCTATTTGATTGTTTCATCTGGAAATTTCAATTTGTTGGATACGAAATTCGAGGTTTTTGATGCCGTCGGGAGAAAAGTATTCCAACAAGAATATTCGCTCACGCGCATGGAACGTAAAATCTTAGATTTGGGCAACTTGGCCAATGGATTTTATACGCTGAGAGTGCTTTTTCAAGATCAGGCCGCCCACTATCATTTCGTCATTGAGCGCTGATAGCCAAGGGCAAATCAAAGTAGAAGGTGCTACCTATACCTTTCTGGCTTTCAAACCAAATTCGTCCTTTGTTCATCAGCAGCAACTCCTTGACAAGAATCAAACCCAAGCCACTTCCTTTCTGCCCCTGGCCTTCCAATGTGCTCCGCTTTATGTCGATTCGGAATAGCTTATTTTGATCATCGGGGCTGATTCCCATGCCATGATCGGTGATCCAGGAAATTGCCCTTCCATTTTCTAGGCGAACCCCCAAGTCAATGGTGCTTCCGCTGGGTGTGAACTTTATCGCGTTGGACAGCAGGTTTCGGTAAACTAGATTCAGCATGTTTTCATCGGCGAAAACAAAAATCTCAGATTCGACATCACTGACATTTCTAACTTGCTTGTCGTTGATGACCCGAGCAATCATGTCCAGACTGCTTTGGATAATCGTGGACAAGTCGATTCGCCTAGGCTGAAAATCGACTTCATTGGTTTGCAACTTGGCCCACTGCATGAGGTTTTCGAGCAAATTGTAGCCCATCTGCGAAGACTCGTTGAGCAACTGGACGAAAGCCTTTAGCCTGCGGGTGTCCATGACGTCGATTCTCCGCATCATCAAATCCGAGAGGCCAATCATGGCATTGAAGGGGTCCTTGAGGTCTCGGGCGATGATGTTGAAAAACTTGTCCTTGGTACGATTGAGGATTTCCAGTTCTTCACGCTGTTTTTTGATTTCTTTGTAGGATTTTGAAAGCCGAAGGGCGGAGTTGATCCTGGCCGCCAGCTCGACTCCCGAAATGGGCTTCCGCAAGAAATCGACGGCGCCAACCTGGAGGGCCATGCTCAGGTGGTCGGCCGTCATCATGACGCCGGTGGTCATGATGACCGGTATGTCGGTGGTCAAGGGATCGTTCTTCAATTTCCGGGTGGCCTCGATTCCGTCCATCACGGGCATCTGCCAGTCCATCAAGATCAAGTCGGGCTGGGTCTTCACGGCCGTGTGGTAGGCTTCCAGGCCGTTTTGGGACATCAGAACCAACAAGTTGGCATCAAGGCTTGACAGCATGATGGCCAAAATGTCCAAGTTGCTTTCCCTGTCATCGACCAAAAGAATTCTTGGCATCGCGCAAAAGAATTGAGTTGAACATTCTAATAAACCATCTAAATACTAAGTTAGAAAATTTCAACAAAAAAGCAAAAGCCATGGGCTGTTCTTGACAAAACGTATAAACAAAAAAGCCCTGAAAAAATCAGGGCTTGAGGCTTCAAACTTCACTTGATCATGAAAGCGCTTGAATCACGTCTTGTGGGGCTTGGACCAGCTCAACAAGAACGCCCTCGGAGCAGAGCGGAAACTCTTCGTTGCCTTTGGGGTGGATGAAGCAGACGTCGTAGCCGCTGGCGCCGGGGCGGATCCCGCCGGGAGTGAAGCGGACGCCTTGCTCGCCCAGCCACTTGACGGCGGCGGGCAGGTCGTCGATCCAAAGGCCTACGTGGTTGAGCTTGGGCTCGTGTACCTTGGGGCTCTTGTCGGCGTTGATGGGCTGCATGATGTCCACCTCGACAGCGGCGGGGCCTTTTCCGAGGCTGAGGACGTCCTCGTCCACGTTTTCTTTTTCGCTGACGAAGGTCTTGACGTATTGCAGGCCCATGAGGTCAACCCAGAATTTCTTGAGCTTCTCCTTGTCGGTGTTCCCAATTGCGATTTGCTGGATTCCTAGAACTTTAAATGGTCTCATTGGATGTAGGGGTTTAATTTGACTGCGGTTCTGCCTTTCCATTGGCGGCATTTGCTGGCCTTGCAAATTTACCCAATCCGCGCAAGGCTTTCAAGCCGGAGGCTAATTTGGAGACAGTTTGAACAAGCCCTAGCGCAGCCAAGCCAAGGCCAGGTCGCGGTCGGTGAAAAAGCGCTGTTGGAAATTGCGCCCATTCGTTTCGTCGAAGGTCTGCTCCACCGAGACCTGGGTGAAGATTTCTTGGCTCAGCAGCAGCGCGATTCGGCGGGCGCCATTTTCGAGGAAAGAAGGGAAAGCCACCTCGTTCATCCACCGCTGGTCTGCCAGGTCGATGGTGTACAGCAATTCTCGATTGTCGGTCAGCACATTAGGAACTTTGTACTTCTTGACCGCATGAACCTGGTTGAGAAGCTCTGTCCGAAAGTCCTCGCGCCGCATTTCCTCCGATTCCTTTTTCCAGGTTTCAAGTAGGATGTTGTTCTGGAGGTCCAGCTCAATTTTCAGAAAACGGGTTTCTTGAATGACTTCCATGTGTCTAAGAAATTGGTTTCAGCTTGAAGACGATTTATTGGTCAGGCGAAGATAATCCATGGCAGCCTTCGACCTCACAATAATGGAATGAATATCAATAATTGACTGCTGAAACATACCATTTCACGCCTGGGGATGGAACAAAACCCAAGGTTACGAGCGCGTAAGCCGTCAAGTTCATCCGGCTTGCTTGACGAGCCGCAACACGTCGAAGGCCGTTCCCCAGCTCAAGGTGAATCCGGCGCCGCCGTGGCCGTAGTTGTGGATCAGGCGGATGCCCGGCTCCTGCTCCACGCGCACGGTCGGGCGGTAGGGCCGGACCGAGACTTGCGCGTCGAGGATCTTGGCCTTGCCGAGCAGTGGCTGGAGGTGGTGGCAGCGCTGGAGGATCTTGCGCGTGACGTCCATGTTGGGCATGGTCGGGATGCTGTTCTCCTCGACGGTTCCGCCCAAGATGATGCCGTCGCGGCGGGGGATGATGTACGAGAGGCTGTCATCCTGCTCATCGACAAGGGCTTGCACGCCGGGCATCACCCCTACCCTAACGGTTTGTCCACCAACAGGATAGACGGACTTGTCTTGGCAAAGCCAGCGGGCGCCCAGGCCGCTGCAGTTGATGACCCAGCGGCTTTCGCGGGCCAGCTCGTGGAGCGACAAGACCTCCTCGATCTCGATCTGTCCGCCGTTGGCCTCGAAGACCTCCTTGAGGAAGGGCAGGTAAACGGGGCTTTCGATCAGCGGGACGGCGATGAAATGCCCGCGCTGGTAGGTGGCCGGGAGCTCGTTTTTTTCGGCCAGGCGGATGGCTTTTTTGGGAACCCCGCCGAGCCAGTAGGGCATGTCGTGCTTGACGAGCCGCTCAAGCACCAGGAAGGAGACCATCGAGACGCCGGTGCGGTTGCTGCTGGCCATTTTCTCGAACTCGGCGTAGCCCTCCATCGCCCAGGCGTTTGCCTGCGCCTGCTCACCGCATCGGTAGGGGAACCAGATGGCCCCGGCGCGGCTGGAGTTGGTGTTGCTGACCGACTCCTTGGAGATGATGCGCACATTGAACCCTGCCGACTGCAAGGTCAAGGCCGTCGTAAGGCCTACCACTCCCGCTCCCACAACAATGGCTTCCTTCATCTCTTTGGGTTAATGTCCTTTTCGTTTCGCTTTGGCACAAAGCCCTGTCAGTCAGTGATTTGCTTGAGGAATCTCAAGTCATTCTCGAAGAAGTGGCGCAGGTCGTTGATGCCGTAGCGCAGCATGGCGATGCGCTCCATGCCCATGCCGAAGGCGAATCCGGTGTAGGTCTGGCTGTCTATGCCACTGGCTTCCAATACGTTGGGATGCACCATGCCGCAACCGAGGATTTCGAGCCAGCCGGTGTGCTTGCAGACGTTGCAGCCCTTGCCCGAGCAGATGGAGCAGGTGATGTCCACCTCGGCCGAGGGTTCGGTGAAGGGGAAGTAGGACGGCCTCATGCGTATGGCGGCACCGGGGCCGAAGAACTCCTTGGCGAAGTAGAGCAGCGTCTGCTTGAGGTCGGCGAAGGAGACCCGCTTGTCCACGTAAAGGCCTTCGACCTGGTGGAAGATGCAGTGCGCGCGGGCCGAAATGGCCTCGTTGCGGAAGACGCGCCCGGGCGAGATGGTGCGGATGGGCGGCTTCTGGCCCTCCATGGTGCGCACTTGCACCGAGGAGGTGTGCGTGCGCAGGAGCGTGTCGGGGCGGCCGGCCACGAAGAAGGTGTCCTGCATGTCGCGGGCGGGGTGCTCGGGGGCGAAGTTCAGCGCCGAGAAGTTGTGGTAGTCGTCCTCGACCTCGGGGCCTTCCGAAACGGTGAAGCCCAGCCGGGCGAAGATCTCGATGATTTCGTTCATCACCTTGTTGACCGGGTGGCGCGTGCCGAGGGCGAATCCGCCGGGCGGCAGGCTCAGGTCCATGCCCGTGGGCGCGCTTTCGTGGGCTTCGAGCTTGGCTTTCAGTTCGTTGACCCGGTCTTGGACCTGGTTTTTGAGCTGGTTGAGCTTTTGCCCGAACTCCTTTTTCTGTTCGGCGGCGACGTTCTTGAACTGGTTGAAGAGCTCGGTTACCTCGCCTTTTTTGCCGAGCATGCGCACGCGAAACTGCTCGAGCTCGTCGGCGGTCTGGGCGTTGAAGGATTCGGCCTGGCTTATCAGGTTCTCAATTTTCTCAATCATGGCTAGGGCGTGTTGGTTGGGCCTCTGCGCGAATTTACCCAAGTTTTTCTATGGGCAATGCTTTCGCGGGAACGGCTTTATTTGCGGACGACTTTCATGCCCAGGATGACCACGTCGCGGACGGGGCGGTCGCCGGGCTGAGTGGCCGAATTGGCGATGCTGTCCACCACTTCGAGGCCTTCGATGACCTGGCCGAAGATGGTGTAGGCGCCATCGAGGTGCGGCGCGCCACCGACGCTGGCGTAGGCATCGCGCTGGGCCTCGCTGAAAGTGAAGGTTCCGCCCAAAGCCTCGAACTGGCTCTGGCAGAGCGTCTCCAGTTCTTTGGCGAAGGCATTCAACGCGTTCTGGTCGCCGGCCATTTGCAGTTGGCGGACCTTCTGGCTGGCCTCGGGGTGCTCGCCCATGTAGGCCATGATGGCCTGGTTGAGCCTCGACTGGTTCTGGCCCTGGCTCATCTGGTCCAGCTCGTCGGTGCTGAAGACCTTGCCATGGACGATGTAGAACTGCGAGCCCGACGATTCGCGCCGCGGGTTCACTTGGTCGCCCTGCCGGGCGGCGGCCAGCGCGCCTTTGCGGTGGAAGAGGCCCTCGACAATCTCGGCAGGCACGGTGTAGCCCGGCCCTCCTCCGCCCAAGCGGGCGTCGGCCGCGGCGCCCCGCGAGTCGGGGTCGCCGCCTTGCACCATGAACTCCTTGATCACGCGGTGGAAGAGCAGGCTGTCGTAGAAGCCCTCCTCCACCAGTTTCAGGAAGTTGTCGCGGTGCAAGGGCGTTTCGTTGAACAGCTCCACCTTCAGGGTTCCGTGGGTGGTGCGGATTTCGACCAGCTTGTTCTTCTCGGCGCTGTGGCTGGTCAGGAAACAGGACTGGGCCATCACCATCACTAGAAGTGAAATGGCCAACATTCTGGTTTTCATGGTTCTCAATGTTTGATCATCATTTTGACCGCGGAAACTTGGTCCGGGTCTCAAGCCTCAAGCAGGCCTTGTTCGCGGAAATAAAGCACGGCCGATTCTTGTATCATCCGGGTCTCGGTGGCGAAGTCGGGCTTGGGAACGTCTGGGTTGAGGCGCCAGCGGGTCAATCCGTCTTCGCGCTGGCCATCAGGCAGATAGATGGCAAAGCGCGAGAGCAGCATCTCGGTGGCATAGTTGATCATGTCCATTTTTTCGTCCTTCGGGTAGGCGTCCAGGCCTTGGCCGAACTCCTGCACGCCAACCAGGTAGAGCACCGCCGCGAGGTCGATGTCGGCATCGAACATCTGGCTGAGTTTGTCGAGCACCTGCTCCCATTGGGCCTTCACATCCATGCGCTGGGGTCTTTCGTTTCAAGGCCGCGAATTTAGCAGATTTGCCCGCGTCGCCAAAACCAAGGCCCACCGCGCCAGCGGCGTGACGCAAAAAACCGCGCCCGGAAAAATCCGGGCGCGGCGGTCCTCGTTTGGTTTGAAGAAAAGAGGCTAAATTTTCAATTCAAAACATTGGTTTTCAAGAATTTGAGCGACGCCGCTTCATCCAACGGAAAAAGAGGTAGCCCAAGCCACCGAGCATCAGCAGGGCGGGCCAGGCCGTTACCAGGCCGACGACGAAGTCGAGCAGCCCGTTCCAGCCTGAGCGGAAGCCGTCGCCGATCTTGTCGCCGAAGCCGATGTAGGTGGATTCGCGAAACTGGCTGATGGTCAGGGTGATGGTAGAGAATCCGACCTGGTTCTGCAAGAACTTGAGCCTTCCTTCCTTGGCCTCGATCTCCTCGCGCAGCACGCGGAGCTGCTCTTCCACTTGCAGGATTTCGCCGACGTTGCGGGCCTCTTGCAGGATCTCGACGTAGCGCTGCTCGGCGGCCCGCTTGTTCTTCAGGCGGGTCTGGATGTCAACGAACTCCTCCGTGACGTCCATCACGTCGATGTTCTTGGAATGCACCACTTCGGCCACCTCCAGCAGGTCAACCACCAGCGAGTCGAAGTTCTGGCTCTTGACCCGGATCGTGATCGTGTTGCTGTAATAGCCGCCCGAGTTGTACTCCTGCTCGTTCGAAACGTAGGCTTCCGATGCGGCCGCGAGGGCGTCGATCCGGGCCCTCGAAGTGGCGTAGTCGTCCACCTCGATGCTCAGGGAGGCCGTCTTGATGAGCTTCTGCTCCATGTCGATGGCCTCCTCGGTCTCCGCCTGGGGCGATTCGGGCGCCATTTGCGAGCGGGTGGAGGCCTCCATCGCCATGTTGGCCACATCCGCCTCCTCCTCATACGCGTAGGGGGCCGAAGGCGAGCTTGAGCCCACTTCGTCGTATTTCGCACTGCCACAACTGGTCAGGACCAGGCTGATGGCCAGAAGACTGGCCGCTAAGGCTTTCTTGCTTTTCATGGTCTTGGGGAATTTGCCAGCCTGGCCTTGCGCGCCGTGCTGGTCGGTTTGTATTATTGACGATGGCGGCGGGCGCAGGTTTAAGCCTGGGCACGATTTTTTTTGCGCCCAAACGTATTCCGCCCAAGCAGAAGCCTGTCTTACAATGGCTTAGAAAACTGCTTGCCAGCCAATTTCGCCTTCTGTGAAGCATTAGCCCGGACCTCCCGCTTCGGATCATGGCTTGCTTGTTTCCGGGTGATGGCAAAGGTCTCGGGACGAGCCTCGTCAACTCTTGAACCGAGAAAACGCCCGTTCCACGCTCCTCCGCGTGGGCAGGACTTGAAGCCGTGGGAACCGTCCGCCAGCAGAACCACAAAGCCCAGCCAAGCATTCTCTTCCGACGAAAAGTTCTTGCCAACAATGCTCAACAAATCGCGGCAGGGCCGAAGGACGCACAAAAAAAACAGCCCCTTGCCATTCCAAAACCAATTTTGTAACTTGGCAGTACCAAATCCAACCCAAGGGTGAACCTTCTTCCTCCTCGAGGCCGCGGACTTTCATGGCAACCGCCTGGTGCTCCCCTCGGGCAGAAGCCAGCGGCTTTAGGACGAGCAACAACTGCAAACCGAAAGTCCTACTCGTTTAATGAATTTATTCAAAAAATTTTGCATATTTGTAAAAAATGATTCCGTGGAAATTGAATTTGAAAAAGACTATCTAAGAGAACTTTATGAGGTTGGAAGAACAAGTAATAAAAAGTATCGTTTTCAACCATCGGTAGCAAAAAAATATAAAACCACAATTGATAAGTAAGGATTCAAAATTAGCTTAGTCTAAATGGGGAGAATTTGATGACGAGGTTTGTCCCCACGTTGGCAAGGCAACGGTTGGCGG
>JFJP01037493.1_pt1 | contig 32432 bp, 25 predicted proteins | sample 431651 | NCBI WGS metagenome assembly JFJP01 (sample SAMN02602958, study PRJNA72255) | Microbial mat metagenome, whole genome shotgun sequencing project. | biome: fresh water; feature: sink hole; material: water; isolation source: purple microbial (photo- and chemosynthetic) mats found in... | reverse complement strand
TTGGGAAGCCGAGTGTTGATAATCAGAAACTTGCAATACTGGCAGTAGCAGCCATCATTGCTTCACGGTGAATCAATTCGTATGGTGGTGGTGCTAGTGCTCGCCAAGTACTAACGGACTCGGCAACCGATTGTATGCGGTGATTGGAAATGGCTACTTTATACGTCTATCGCCCCAAGTATTCAATCACCTGTTTAGCTCCGAAAAACGGCTGCTTGGCATATACCACCCATTTGTGGTCGTACAGTTTTTGGAGCAGTTTTTTATCGGGCTGGTGCTCCAGTTCAATATTCACTTAGCTTTTTCAATACATTTCGTTGCTGCTCGGTGGGTGCATGCATATATTCACATTTTTAATTGATTACGATGTGAATATCAGAATAATTATTTACTTTTGGATGCGTAATGGAAAAACCGGCTAATATCGACATAAATGGTCGGGTATTTACCGAAGGTTTAGTTCAACACACGCCTCGCACACAGGCTGGCTGACGTGCATTTAGCAGGTTTTGCGCCCGCATTCACTTTGTCCGTCAGCTGACGGACAGTGAATACTCCCGCAAATGAAACCTCCCGCCTAAGCGGTGACCGCAGGATGCCCATAGCCTTAGTCGTCAGGCGGCAGTGTAAAAAACAAAACGTTATTTCGACAAACTTAATGACTGAAAAAAAACGACTGAATAATGTGTGGAACTTTTTGAATCTTCGGACAACTTTTTTACTCGAAAAACTGAAAGCAGGATACGCTTGACTTGGAAATAGGAGATTGACGAATAACTGTGTTGAATTTAGCAAATTTTCAAAATGTAATTGTGCAAATAAGGGGGAAAACTCTCTTTTAAAATAAATATCAATCTATATTGTTTTATTAATATTAAAAATATCTTATGAAGAGACACATTATTTCATTTGTATTTATTTGCTTTATAACATCTATCTTTTCACAACCGATAGTAAATAATAGAGTACTAATGTCATGGCCTAATGCATCAGGTGAAATCGTTATTGGAGATACAATTGTAGCTATAAGTAATAATGCTTTCTATAACAATATAAACATTACATCAGTAAATATACCTTTATCAGTTAACGCAATAGGCTATGGTTCATTTTATGGGTGCACTAATTTAAAATCAATATTAAATGCCGATTCTATAAAATCTATCGATGCTGCAGCTTTTTATAATTGTATTTCGCTAGATTCAATAAATATAGGTAGAATGAGAATATCTTCGATAAGTAATAATTTATTTTTTAATTGTAAGAGTTTGAAATCAATAACAATTCCAAACACAGTTACTATTATTAATGGTTCTGCCTTTATGGGATGTTCTGGTTTGACTTCAGTTCAAATTGCAAATTCAGTTCAAACGATTTCCGACTATGCATTTAGTAATTGTAGTTCATTGGCTGAAGTGAAAATTGGAGATAAAAGTTCAGAACTCAAAAATAAAAATATTCTTGTTTACGCTTCTGCATTCAATAACTGCCCAATTACAACTGTTGAAATGAATAAGAATATTATAAATGATTATTCAGGTTACTCATTTTTAAGAAATAAAACTACCTTGACGAATGTAATCATAGGTGATTCAGTAACAACACTTACTAATAATCAATTTTATGGATGTAACGGTTTGAATAGTATTAATATTCCACGTTGTATTTCAAAAATAGGATCGTATCCGATGAATGTATTCACAGGTTGTTCGAATCTTACCAATATCGAAGTTGATAATTTAAATCCTTATTTTTTCGCTAAAGACAAGGTGCTCTTTAATAAAATGCAAACCAAATTACTTTGGGCAACAGTTAATATGAGTGGTAATTATGTTGTTCCGGCTTCAGTTGATACAATAGCAGATTATGCATTTTCAGGTATTAAAAACAATTTTTCAATAACAATCCCCGGAAATGTAAAGAGAATAAATCCCTATGCTTTTAAAGATAATAGCGGTTTATCATCAATGTCATTTGGTGACAAAATGAATGAGACGGATGTGCCTATAAATATTGATATTACGGCATTGACAAATTGCAGTAATTTAAAAGTTCTTAACCTTTATAGACCATTTGTACACGTTGATGAATCTTCGGTTTTTAGCAACTTGCCAGCACTCGATTCATTGACACTTGGAAATAAAGTGATGGTGTTACACCGGATGGCTTTTAGTAATAGTAAAAATCTTAGAAGTATTACTATTGGAAATGAGTATTCACTCAAAACTGATACTATTGGAATAAATGTATATGCCTTCAATAATTCCGGTAATATTAGAAATTTGTATATGAATAAAAAAATCACTTTAAAAAACACAAATGGATATTCAACATTTTCAACCCTGACAAATGTAAAAGTAGGTAATACTGTAACTGCTATTGGTACATCTTTATTTGACGGATGTACGAATCTTACTACAGTTATTCTTCCTAACTCAGTAAAAACAATTGAAAATATGGCATTTTCATCTTGCTCGAACTTATCTAAAGTGGCGTTAAGTGATAGTATTATATCAATTGGTTCCAGCTGTTTTAATTATTGTGTGAAGTTAGATTCTATTGTTTTGCCAACCAAACTTAAAGAAGTTTCATATGGCCTGTTTTATAATTGTTCAGCTTTAAAGATGGTTGTATTAGGTAATTCAATTAAAAGTATAAATGAAAGTGCTTTTGAAGGATGCAGTAGTTTAACTGATGTTCAATTCACTTCATCACTTACGACCTTAGGATACAGGGCATTTGCCAATTGTGTAAAGATTGCATCAATTGATTTGCCAAATTCAGTAACAACATTGAGTTCTTTTGCTTTTTCCGGTTGTAAAGGACTAAAAACTGTACATTTTGGAAGTTCACTAAAAAGAATTACTCAAAACACTTTTGAAAATTGTACGGCATTAAACTCATTAATGATACCGAATAATATCAATTATATTGAAGGGAATGCTTTCCTTAATTGTACCGGAATGAAAGAGCTAACGTTAGGTGAATTTGACAACACAAATCCAATTTTATTTAATTTTGATACGTATCCATTTCCAGGTTGCGGTATTGTAACTTTAAATCAGAACAGAAATGTGTTTGATATGCAGATTGGGTCTCCTTTCATCAGATTAACTTCATTGAAGAAAATTAACTTTGGACCACAAGTTACTTATTTAGCAGTCAACTCATTTAACGGTTGTTCTGCATTAGATTCGGTAAATATACCTGAAACTATAAAATCAATAGGTGGAGGTTCATTTTGGAATTGTTCTAGTCTTAAGTCAATTAACTTTCCACAGTCAATTACAACAATTGCTCCACAACTTTTTTGGTCATGTACAAGCCTTGAAAGTTTCAAAGTTCCCGATCAAATAACTTCAATTGGTGGATACGCTTTTGCCGATTGTAAAAACCTCAAAAAATTAGAAATACCAAAAGGAGTTACTTCAATTGACGCAGTTGCATTTTCAGGCTGTTTTGGTCTTAGAGAAATGTATGTACATAATCCAATACCGCCAACAACCGGCGTGAGTTGTTTTTATGGTACGCAGAAAACAATCGTAATACTATATGTTCCAAAGGGAAGTAAAACTACCTATCAACTAGCCAGTCAATGGAATGAATTTACGAATATTGTTGAAATGGATGAAACTGCAATAAACACTATTGAAGACACTAATTTTATCAGTTTTACAAATGGTTCCATAATTATAATTCCGAAAAATAATGAACAAACTCTTGTTTATTTGATAAATTCGAAAGGGCAAATCATTTGGTCAGAAAGAACAAACAGTAAAATTAATTTATCATTAACAGGATTCGCCCATGGTTTATATATCGTAAAGGCAGGAACGTTGACTAAAAAAATTATGCTTTAAAATCAACAGAAACAAACTATAATTAACAACACCTAGGCGGTAACATCATAGGACTTAAACGCAACACCTCGAATGCAAAACACCCCGCCAAGCTGAGCTCTTGACGGGGCGTTGCGATTCGTCAGTGCCCGAACAAGTTTTAAGTCCTTGTTGAACCTACTTGCGGCAGGCAGGCGGAACCTTCGGTACGCTTTTACGAATTAGAAGCTATAAAAAACGCTTGGTCGGTAAGGGAGTTACAACGAGCTATGAATAGTCTGCTTTTTGAACGTACAGGTTTATCGCTTGGAAGATGAAACTGTGGTTGAGTCGCTACCAAGTGGCTTCGGGAGTATTTTGTAAAAGGTTTTGCTTTAGATGATGAGCGCATGAAAGCGGCATAAAACGAAACCAAGCGCGACAAAAAAAGGTGATGTACATGAGCGATTGGATTAAAAAACTCAATGACAGACTAACGATTAACGAAAATGAAATTTTGGAACATGCTGGAAAAATCTCACACGAAATGGCATTGCAAATTGCTGTTTCGGCTTACGAACAGTATAATGCAAAACGAATTAAATTAGCTGATTTAAAAGCATTAGAAACACTTAATGATGAAATGAAAGAGCTTGCATTTAGGGTCAGCGACCCGATGCTATTTGTAGCACCGAAATTCACACAAAGCCCACAAGGGTCGGAGACCCGTAATATGGAAACGATGAATGAGAGTTGGCATTAATATTAATACTTTCGAAATGAATGAAAAATTGCATTTAACGAATTACGATTCGTAGAAATAGCACTTTTAACGAATTTCATTTCGTCATAAAAGTCTCAAAGGATAAAAGTAAACAACAACAAACTCACAATGAACGAAGTAGATAAATACTTGGCTGAATTTCCGGTGGAAGTGCAGGAGATTTTACGAACAGTTCGTGCTACGATATTAAATGCAGCACCTGAATCGGTCGAAAAATTAGAATACGGAATGCCTGGCTATAAACTAAAAGGAAAACCGCTTGTATATTTTGCGGGATATGCAAAACATATAGGGTTTTATGCCACACCTGTTGCGCACGAAGCTTTTACCGAAGAGCTGAAAGGGTACAAACAAGGAAAAGGTTCGGTGCAATTTCCGTTAAATAAACCAATCCCATTCGACCTTATTCGAAAAATTGTTGAATATAAAGTAATTCAACTTTAGCATGTTATTAATCAATTAATTTACAGTAACTTGACAATTTGGAATATCAGATAATCAATTGGTTATAAATTAAAAATTTTATTTATTTCAAATATGTTATTACGTTGCAGTCGGCAAAGTCACTCTCATAAAGGAGAGGGAACCAGCGGTCAGCGACCAACGGGAGATAATTAGGGTGAGGTAGACTGTCCTTAAATTTATTTTTGACCTCACCCCAGCCCTCTCCTCAAGGAGAGTACTATACAAAAACGAACTAATGAATGAATTAGCGAATGTAAAAATTTGAACTTCTTGCAAGCTTTTTTATATCTGCATTTTTGTATGCCGCAAATAATTGGTATTTTTGTATCCATTTTATGATTTCTAACTCCGATAGCTATCGGAAAATTTCAAAATTCTAATTTTACACATGGCTGAACAAACGCTTTTAGAAAAACTCGAAGGATTACAACATAAGTTCGATGAGATATCGACTCTCATTACCGACCCATCAGTGATTACAGATCAGAAACGATTTGTTAAACTCAACAAAGAATATCACGATTTAGAACGAATATTGGTAGCCAAAAGCGAATACGAACTGGCATTGAACCACTTGGCAGAGGCAAAGGAAATGTTAAATACCGAAAATGACCCCGAAATGCGCGAAATGGCAAAAGCGGAAGTGGACGATATTGAACCGAGAATTCCGGATATGGAAGAAAATATCAAGTTGTTATTAATTCCTGCCGACCCCGAAGATAATAAAAATGCCATTGTCGAAATTCGTGGCGGTACTGGTGGCGACGAAGCAGCTATTTTTGCCGGCGACTTGTTTAAAATGTACGTAAAGTATTGCGAAACAAAACGTTGGAAACTTGAAATTACAAACATAAGCGAAGGAACCTCTGGCGGATACAAAGAAATTATTTTCACAGTGTCAGGCGAAAATGTTTATGGAACGCTCAAATACGAATCGGGCGTACACCGCGTGCAACGCGTACCACAAACTGAAACACAAGGACGAGTTCATACATCAGCATCTACTGTGGCGGTGCTACCTGAGGCCGAAGAGTTTGATATTGACATGAAGGAATCGGATGTGCGCGTAGACACTTTTTGTTCGTCGGGAGCTGGCGGTCAGTCGGTTAACACAACCTATTCGGCTATCCGATTAGTGCATATCCCAACCGGAATTACCGTTCAGTGTCAGGACGAAAAATCGCAGCACAAAAACAAAGCAAAGGCAATGATTGAATTGCGCTCACGCATTTATGCCATCGAACATCAAAAATACTTGGACGAAATAGGCTCGAAGCGCAAAACAATGGTATCCACCGGCGACCGTTCGGCTAAAATCCGAACATACAATTATCCGCAGGGACGTATCACCGACCATCGTATTAATTTTACCATTTATAATCTCAATGCATTTATGAATGGTGATATTCAGGGTGTTATCGACCAATTAATTGTAGCCGAAAATACGGAACGAATGAAAGATTCGGAACTTTAAATTAGGGATAAGTAAGAAATAAAAAATATGAAACCAACATTCGACAAACGCATATTTTGGGACGTTAATTTCGAGAAACTCGACATTGATGATAAAGCAGATTTTGTTATTTCGCGCGTTTTCGAACGTGGTGATATTGAGGATATTCGTCAGTGTAGAAGGTATTATGGAGATGAAAGAGTTAAAAAATCACTTTTAAACGTCAAGTTTCTACCAGAACACACCATGATTTTTGCAGCAGCAATTATTGATAAAAATATAACTGAATTTACATGTTACAAAAACAGACAGTTGAACCCAGGACTTTTTCCATATTAAAACAATTAATGGAAATGAGTGAATTAAAGAAGTTTAGCCTTGTAGGTGGAACAGCTTTATCATTAAAATACGGTCATAGGAAATCAATTGACCTTGATTTGTTTTGTACTGAGCCATTTGAAAATGAAGAAGTAGTTAAATCGCTTGAAAATCAGTTTGGTGAAAAATTCACTTACAGAGGAAAATTTTCTAAATGGGGTGTATTTTGCTCTATCGACAATGTAAAAGTTGATATTGTTTATTATCCACATGCTCAAATTGCTGAAAATGTGGAAATGGAAGGAATTCGTTTGTACGATGACAAAGACCTAATAGCTATGAAGGTTCAAGCAGCTTTAGGACGTGGAAAAAAGAAAGATTTTTGGGATATAGCTGAGCTTTTAACTAAATATTCAATTCAGGATTTTATAGATTTTCATAAACAAAAATACCCGAATCAAATGTTGGGTATTTCTGTTCCACAAGCATTAACTTACTATGTAGATGCCGACGAAAGTGAAAACCCTGAAACAATCAAAAAACAAAGCTGGAACGATATAAAAAAGTTTATTAGCAAACAAGTACGCGATTTTCTGATATAAAATTATTTAAATAAATAGACGCGGCATGCTACGTCTCTACAATACAATATGACAAAACAAGAATTATTCGAAAATATTCAACGCAAAAAATCATTTCTTTGCGTTGGACTTGATACCGATGCAACCAAAATTCCGGAGTTTCTTTTCGACGAGTCAGACGACCCAATTTTTGCATTTAACAAAGCCATAATTGATGCTACTGCCGACCTTTGTGTGGCTTACAAACCCAATTTGGCTTTCTACGAAAGCTTAGGCTTGCAAGGCTGGGACGTTTTGGAGCGCACGGTGGAATATATTCGCACAAAATATCCCGACCAATTTATTATTGCCGATGCCAAGCGTGGCGATATTGGAAACACGTCGGCCATGTATGCCAGCACTTTTTTGGGTGTAATGGATGTAGATTCGGTAACCGTAGCGCCTTATATGGGCGAGGATTCGGTTACTCCTTTTCTCACTTACGAAGGAAAATGGGTTACATTGTTGGCATTAACTTCCAATAAAGGTGCTTTCGATTTTCAGTTTATGCGCGATGCCGAAACCGGCGAACGCTTATTCGAAAAAGTATTGAAAACTTCGCTTGGTTGGGGTACAGTAGACAATATGATGTATGTAGTAGGAGCTACCAAAGCCGAAATGCTTACCGATGTACGCGCTATTATTCCAGAACATTTTCTGCTAGTTCCGGGCGTTGGTGCTCAAGGCGGAAGCTTAGAGGAGGTTTGCAAATACGGTTTGAACAGTTCGTGTGGCTTATTAGTAAATTCATCACGTCAAATTATTTACGCATCGAGCGAAACAGATTATGCTCAAGCCGCCCGCAAAGAAGCTGCAAAAGTACAATCTGAAATGGAATTTATTCTAAAACAAAAAGAGTTGATTTAATTTTAGCTATCTTTGTAAAAATTCTATCCAAAATATTACTCAAACGAGTAATTAAAACAAAAAAATATGCGATTCGACGAATTAGCACTTTGCGATGAAGTTCAGCAGGGGCTTGAAGCCATGAACTTTACCGAAGCAACACCCGTTCAAGCTGAAACAATACCTGTGATACTTGCAAAACGTGATGTTATTGCTTGTGCACAAACAGGAACTGGAAAAACAGCTGCTTTTATTTTACCACTCTTACACAACTTGCAATCGGAAACACATGCCGAAAACAAAGTTAACGCCATTATTATGGCACCTACCCGCGAGCTGGCGCAACAAATTGACCAGCAAATGGAAGGTTTTTCATATTTCACAAGCTTCTCGTCGGTAGCTGTTTATGGCGGAAACGATGCCACAGCCTGGGAAACTCAAAGACGTGGACTTCAAAATGGTGCCGATGTGGTTATAGCAACTCCTGGTCGATTATTATCGCACCTAAACTTGTACGAAATTGACTTTTCGGAAGTAAAATATTTTATTTTAGACGAAGCTGATCGTATGTTGGACATGGGATTTTTTGATGATATAATGCAGGTTGTCAATCGGTTGCCAAAAACACGACAAACAATTATGTTTTCGGCGACCATGCCACCCAAAATTCGTCAATTAGCCAAAACAATATTGAACGACCCTGCTGAGGTTAAAATTGCTGTTTCGCGGCCGCCCGAGAGTATTATGCAAACAGCTTATATTTGTCACGAAGCTCAAAAACATGCTATTGTACGCCATTTATTTGTAGAACAAACACCCAACAAGGTCATTATTTTTTCGGGTTCGAAAATCAAAGTGAAGGAATTAACCAAAACTTTCCGACAAATGGGACTTTCGGTAGGCGAAATGCACTCCGACCTTGACCAATCGCAGCGTGAACACATTATGCATGAGTTTCGCAACAACCGCGTTAGCATTTTGGTAGCAACCGATATTGTTTCGCGAGGCATTGATATCGATGATATTTCGCTGGTAATTAACTACGATGTGCCACACGATGCCGAAGATTATGTGCACCGCATAGGTCGTACAGCCCGTGCAAGTGCCGAAGGTATGTCTATCACTTTTGTTTCGACCGAAGAACAATATAAGTTTAAACAAATAGAAACATTTTTAGAAAAAGATATTTTTAAAATTCCATTGCCTGCTGAGTTGGGCGAAGCACCCGAATACAACCCTGAAAAAAATCGTTTTGGGCACAAAAAATTTTCAGCAGGAAAAGGCAATTTCAAACGTCGCAAACCCGACGGAAGAAGGTAAAATTTATAATTTATTTTATGCAACTAAATAAACCCATCATTTACCATATTGGTAACAGATTGTTATTTTGGACAATGCTTAATTTTTCGCTCAACCTATTTGGCTTGTGGTTTAGCAAAATAATATTGAAAGAAAATTTCATTTTCCTCGAAAGCATTCGGAATGAATTTATTATACCTCTTTTAATTCAATCATTGCTATTTGGCTTATGTTTTGGAACTGCTTATTTTTTTCTTAAAAACAAAAATATAAGCTGGTTGGCTTTTGGAGCTTTTCAATTTTTGGCTCTTCATATAGCTTTTTTATCTGGACTAAAATTTGTAGGAGGTGTTCATTTCGAAACAACCATTTCGCACCTAGGATTACGTTATTTAGGCTATCATGGGCAATATTTAATTGATTTTATTTTCACAAATAAACCATTAAATGGCAACTTCGAAAATGGCATTTTTAAACCAGAAAGCACCTTCTTATTTTATATAATGTGGGTATTTTCAATTAGTTTATATTTTGTAGGCATTTCGTGGCTAAGCGAAAAAATATCCGATTTCTTTGGTTTTGAAAAATCAAAATCAGAGAACAAAAACAGAATAGAAGACAAAATAGAGAATTCGACAATTAACGATAATTAAACCATTTTTTCTGAAAAATTAATTCCGTTTATAGCTCATTTATAGCTTTTTCTTTACTTTTGCATCATCAACTAAAATTATTCATTCATAAAAATATTTCGTTATGAGAAAATTCAGTTTTCTATTTATAGCATTGCTAACATTTTCAATGCTTTCGGCTCAAAAGCCCGTCATTACATTTGAAAAAAACAGCCACGACTTTGGCAAAATTAATGAAGAAGACGGCAAAGCTACTATCATATTTAATTTTACGAATAAAGGCAATGCACCCATGGTTGTTAGCCGCGTGCAAGCTTCGTGTGGTTGCACCACTCCTACTTGGACTAAGGAACCTATTGAACCAGGCAAAAAAGGGTCAATTACAGTAACATATAATCCATTAGGTCGCCCAGGTGCTTTTACCAAAACAATTACTGTTTATAGTAACTCGTCTGAAGAAGCTGTAAACCTGACAATTAGAGGTGAAGTAATTCCGAAAGAAAGTGCTCAAAATGGCTCTTCAAGTCAGTACCCTGTGATAATGGGCGATTTGCGATTGAGTGCGAAAGCTATTCAAATGAACAACGTTGACAAAGGAAAATTACAATTACGTAATATTCAAATACAAAATTCAGGCGCAAAAAGTATTCGACCAACCATCGAAAACCTGCCGGCATACATTACAGCAACTGTTACTCCCCAAGTTTTGGAGCCCAACTCCGAAGGTAAAATTAGCTTTACACTCAACTCAAATCAATGCAATCAATGGGGACCACTTTCCGACGAAGTTTATGTAGCGTTAAATGGCGAAAAAAAATTCACACAAGATTATCAATTGCAAGTTTATTCGAATATTATCGAAGATTTTAGCAAACTTACACCCGACCAAAAAAGAAAAGCTCCGATTTTTGAATCGACAGGTAGAACTGTAAACTTTGGTGACGTAAAAAAAGGCTCTAAAAAAAATGCTCAATTTAAAATCAGCAACAAAGGAATTAGCTCTCTTGCCATTCGCAGAATAATAAATAACAACAAAGAAATTGCCATTAACCAACCTAAATTAACAATTGGAGGTGGTAAAACTGGTCATATCAGTTTTGGTCTTAATGCAACAAATTTGCCCGAAGGCGAATATAAAAAATCGATTACCATCCAAACTAACGACCCCGATAATTCTTTTATTATATTGGTGCTCAACTGGAAAATAAAAAAATAATTATTTTTTATTGAAGCTGTCGAGCCGGGTCTGAATTTACCTGGCTTTTTATTTTTTATAAAAAACACTTTCTATTTATACATTTATAGTTGATAAATCAGCGTGCAAAATCCACATCAACATCCCGAAAATAACCCAAGCTACAAAGGTCTTAGCGTAAACGAAGGCGTGGAGTCGCTTCCGGCTGTAAATCCATATCGGCAAACGCGCCGCAAGCGCCAACAGCTAACTTCCGACGAGTTTCTTTCAGGTATTTTAAGTGGCAATATAGCCATTCTGAGTCAAGCAGTTACCTTAGTTGAAAGTTCGCTACCCGAACACCAACAGTTAGCACAAGAGGTAATAGAAAAATGTTTACCTTATACCGGAAAATCCATTCGGTTGGGGATTACTGGCGTTCCGGGCGCTGGCAAAAGCACTTTTATCGAAGCGCTTGGTATGAAATTGATTCGAGACGGACAAAAATTAGCTGTTTTGGCCATCGACCCAAGTAGCGAACGTTCCAAAGGGAGTATTTTAGGGGACAAAACGCGCATGGAAGAACTTTCGGTTGCAAAAAATGCCTTTATTCGTCCTTCGCCATCGGCAGGTTCACTTGGTGGTGTAGCCCGCAAAACGCGCGAAAGTATTGTGCTCTGCGAAGCTGCTGGTTTCGATACAATTTTTGTAGAAACGGTTGGAGTGGGTCAGTCCGAAACGGCTGTTCATTCGATGGTCGATTTCTTTTTGCTTATTCAACTCACTGGAGGTGGCGACGAATTGCAAGGAATAAAACGTGGCATAATGGAAATGGCCGACGGCATAGCTATAAACAAATGCGACGGCAGTAACCGCGAAAAAGCCGATGTGGCAAGGGCACAATTTCAAAATGCATTGCATCTTTTTCCTTCAGCCGAATCGGGTTGGTTGTCCGAAGCTGTAACATGCTCATCTATTGAGGGTAATGGAATAGCCGAAGTATGGCAAATGGTGCAAAATTTTGCTACATTTACAAAAGCAAATGGCTTTTTCGACAAAAAACGAAATTCGCAATCGAAATACTGGATGTACGAATCGATAAACGACCACTTAAAATCTAATTTTTATCAAAATAAAACGATAAAAAAATTATTAATTGAAGCTGAAAATGACGTTCTTTCGAATAAAAAAAGTTCGTTTATTGCTGCGAAAAATTTATTAGACGAATATAATAAAAGGTTATTAGGTTATTAAGTGGTTATTGGGTTATTAAGTAGTTATTAGGTAGTTATTAGGTAGTTATTAGGTGGTTATTGGGTTATTAAGATTAGAAGCTTTAAAATTTAATCATCAGAGACGATACTAATCAACACCCCGCAATTTATCCCGACGCAGACGGGAGGGGCTTGGGGCAGTTAAAAAATTATTAAGTTAAAATATATGCAAATCAACATTATACATAATCAATCGTGCCTCGATGGTTTGCGCGCCATGCCTGATGCGTGTGTCGATTTAATTTTTACTGACCCTCCTTACTATCAATATCGGGCTCAGAATGTGCAAGGGCTTAAAAATCACAAAGATGTGGTTACTGAGTTTGATTTCGATGGTTTTGAATCGGAAGAGGCTTATTTGCAGTTTTTAGAAGCTGTATTGATAGAATGTTATCGCGTGTGTAAGCCGGGTGCGGTAGGTTATTTGTGGTGTGGCGACGATTTTGTTTCGTACCTCAATCGTATGGTCGAACGTGTTGGTTTTCAGTTCCGTAAAGTGATTCATTGGCACAAAACAAATCCTTTTCCGGCTATCTATACCCGCAAAATGTATGCAAATAGCATGGAAATGTTGGTTCATTTTTCCAAAGGTACACCCAAAACATGGAATCACAAACCGGTGAACGAAATGCACAATTTTATTCAATCGCCAATTTGCATGGGTAAAGAACGCACCAAACACAAAACGCAAAAGCCGCTTAAAGTGTGCATACCTTTTATCGAAATCAGCAGCAACGAAGGAGACCTTGTTCTCGACCCATTTATGGGTTCGGGAAGTACTGCCGTTGCAGCTAAAATACTGAATCGTAATTTCATAGGCTTCGAACTGAGTGCCGAATTTTGCGAAATTGCGACTAATAGAATTTCTGAAACTAAAACAAAACAAAAAGAACTTTTTATAGACTAATGGGAATTGAAAAAGGAATTTTCCAACGCACGCAACTGCTTCTTGGAAAAAGCTTTATAGAGCGTGCTGCCGAAAAGCGTGTTATTATTTTTGGAATTGGTGGTGTGGGAAGCTGGTGTGCCGAAAGTTTGATTCGCTCAGGTATCGGACATTTAACTATTGTAGATTCCGACCGCGTATGCATCACCAACATCAACCGCCAGTTGATGGCAACTACCCAAACTGTAGGAAAAGTAAAAACCGATGTGCTAAAAGCTCGTTTGTTAGAAATTAATCCAAAAGCCGAAATCATTGATTTACAAATGATTTACTCACCCGAAAATTCAGAAATGTTCAAACTGGATTCCTACGATTTTATTATTGACGGCATTGATAGTCTTTCGAACAAAATTCATTTGATACAATCGGCTACTAAAACAAACGCAACCTTCTTTTCGTCGATGGGTGCTGCACTCAAAATGGATCCTACACGTATAAAAGTAGCGGAATTTTGGAAAGTGGAAGGCTGTCCGTTGGGTGCAATATTGCGTAAGCGAATAAAAAAAATTGGCGGAACAGGCAAAAAATTTATGTGCGTTTATAGCGATGAATTTTTGCAAAACAAAGGCGAAAACGACTCCTGTGGTACCGATAAATGTATGTGCCCAAAATCAACTCATGGGCCGGGCGACCCTGATTTAGTCGACCACGAATGGTGCAGCTTGAAAGCAAAAATTAATGGTACAACTTCGTACATGCCAGCAATGTTCGGCATGACCATAGCTGGATTGGTTATTCAAGCTATTGAAAAAGAGGATTGCTAAGAACGTTGTAAAGAATATTTTTAGATGTATAATCAGCAAAAATCAAAACATTGCATTCTCTTATTTCCCCAACATCTTCGTTCTTTTTTCCGACTCCTCTTTGATGTTTTTCAGCATTTGCCTTATTCGCCATTCCAAAATGGTTTTATAGGTTTTTTGCGTTATAAAAACATTAAAAAACCATGCAAACTCAATATTGGTAGTAACCTGAAGATAGCCATTTCGGTGTGTAGCTTTGGGTACAAAATAAAACGAACTTCTCAAATTTCGTACAAAAGGATTGGGTGTGGCTAAATCCAAACGCACTTCGCGGCGTCCGCCCTTAAAGCTTCGTTGTGTCAGTTTGGTGTCCATGCTGAGATTTCTGAAAGTAGTAATACCCGTTACATGCACATCTCCAGTTCCTTTTATTATGCCAGTTTGCTTGTTGTAGCTCGTTTCTTTGAAATCGAAAATTATCAATTCATCTTTCTCATTTGCCAATCCCATATCTTTCAACCCCCATTTAAAAAGTCCACGAATGTCATTACACATTTGTTTTACAAATAAGTTAACTACTTCATTTGTAATGCTATCATTGGCAGAAATGCTAAGTTGGCAAAAGGTTACAAATTCGCCTTTGGCATATTTAGTCGATATGGAGTCGTTCGGATTTGCCTTGCTTTGAATGGTTACAATAAATAGGAAATAAAACAGAAATAGGTATTTTATTAGCTTCATAAAGTAATTTTAAAAATGCTTACAAAAATACCAAATATTTATATCATAATAAAATATGAATTCACTTTGAAATAAACAAAATCCGACATATTTACAAATTATCGATAGTAGCTATTCTTTTTCGAAACCAAATATACGTATTTTGTCGTATTGTTTTCCTTTTTAAAATTGAATAATTTTGCACATTCTAAAATTTTGCTCACATTATTCACTTTTAATAATCCACAAAAAAAAGACATCATGAAGTCAGAAATTCAAAAAATGCATTTTAACATGCTTCGAAAAAAAATCGCTTTCGTTATTCTATCACTCATTTTTATTTTGGCTAACGAAACAGTTGCTCAGGTTGCCGTATTAGAAAAATCGTATCCAATTTCGCGCAAAGCAAAAAATGGCTATCTGGGTGGTATTGAAACCGATAAGCTAAAAGAAACCGTTTCGATGGTTTATATTTTGCCTTCGACTACTAAACGGAAAATAAAATACGAAATTTATACTTACGACAAAGAGTTGAATTTGATAAACACCGAAAAAGAGGAAGAACTTATCGAAAAAGCACGAAATCGATGGACTTGGTTCAATTTTAAAGGCGATACATTTGTAACCAACAGTTTATCGGCAGGCTCCGATTTGCTTGGAAAATTAGTTTTTAGAAAAAAACAAACAAAAGGAACATGGATTTGGCTTACAGGTACGTATTATCGGAACATTAAACAACTCGAAAAAGTTAAACCAAAAACTGAAGATGGTTTAAAATACATATATACAAGTGCTTATGAAATAGAACGAGATAGCTCAGTATTAGTAATTGCTGGTAAACCTCAAAAGAAAACACACAACGAAATGCAGAATTTTGAAATTATTAGCTGCGATAATCAAGTCAACTTGACTACTGTCGACAAAGTTGATTTTCAATATCCACAAAAAATTGTGTTCTCGGCTCCACTTCAAGATGAAAACGAGTATATAAGCAACGATGATTCGCCTAGAGATTGGATTGTGATTTTTGCACCAAGTGGATTGTATAAAAAGGATGCTGACCCAATGCCAACAAACTACACCTACATTCGAATTTCGACAACTGGAAAAATAGTCGAAAAATTTAATTTCAATTCTCCATCCAATGGCTGGCGCGTGCTTGGAGCTTACGAAAAAGAAAATTCAGTATATGTTTATGGTTCTGCAATTACCAAAAATCCTACTAAAGAATATACCAACGATGTGTTTAAAAACCTACCAATGGTAGCTACCACTTCCGCTTCGGCTCAAGAAAAAGAAGAAGCAAATAATGCAGGTTCAGGCTTGCTGGGGGGTGTTTCGGCTATTGCATCTATTGGTTCTGTCGATTTGGGAATGACGCAAGATGCTGTTGATTTGCCTTTGGACGAATTGAAATATACCAACGTTCAAGTTGGGAAAATTACAAATGGTAAATTTGATTTTTTAACTGCACCAAATATCGACGATTTTGAAGCCAAACAAGCAAAGCCTATTGGTCAAAAGAAATTTATAAAATTCGATGGTAAAAAATTTGTTATTAATGGAATAGAAGTTGCCTCCTCTGGCGATATTTTTATTAATGGACAGGATTTTAGCACAAGCAAAAAAGGGCGTATATACAAAGGTGTGTATATGTTTCAGTTTGATGCCAATGGCAGTTTAAAACGAAACTATGGTGTTAAATTAGACCAATCGAGCAAATCAGGATTTTTCAACAACGCGCCACTCACTGCCGACATGTATCTAGCTGGTAGCTCTGTAATAGAATCGGCTGATAGTAAATATTTGTTTTGGCTTTTAAAAGATGTCAAAAACATTCGTGAGGAGTCTCACACTTCATCTATTACACTAACTTCAAGTGTAAAAACAACAACTTGGACACCATTATTTCAGTACGAATATGGTAATATAAAAATATCCGATGGCGAATTAAGTGATTTTAAAGGCTTTGGCGAATCGGAGAAAAAAGAGTATTATCTTTTCCCAAATACAGGTTCCTATCAGGTTAACAATTACTTATTTTTCTTTAGCGAAACATTGCGTGGCGATAAAATTCTTTTATCGAGAATTGATCTTTCTAAGTTAAAATAATTTGTTTTTACTTACAGCATACAAAAAAACAGGATTTTGATAATTTCAAAATCCTGTTTTAGTTTAAATATACCTGTCGAAATATTTGCTGTAATTTTTACAACGAAAATTCCTCACGAATAGCCGCTACTTTATCGGTTTTTTCCCATGTAAAAAGTTCAACTTCGCGCGTAAACGTATTACCATTACCATCTTTGAATGTTTTGGGTTTCATTTCTGATTTACGGCCAACATGACCGTAAGATGCTGTTTCCTCGTAAATTGGATTGCGAAGACCCAGATTGTGTTCGATAGCTTTAGGACGCAAATCAAATAGTTTATCAATTTTAGCTGCAATTTCGCCATCGCTAAGTTGCACTTGGGCTGTGCCGTAGGTATTTACATACAAATTCATTGGTTTTGCAACTCCAATTGCGTAAGCTACTTGCACCAACACTTCCGTTGCCAAACCAGCTGCAACCATATTTTTTGCAATATGGCGTGCGGCATAGGCTGCCGAACGGTCGACCTTCGAAGGATCTTTGCCCGAAAATGCACCACCACCATGTGCCCCTTTTCCGCCATAAGTATCAACAATAATTTTACGGCCTGTAAGCCCTGTGTCGCCATGTGGTCCACCAATCACGAACTTGCCAGTTGGGTTTACATGTAACACATAATCGTCGGTAAATAATTCGGCAAATTGTGAATCCAACCCTTTTACCCGTGGAATTAAAAACTCCTTTACGTCCTCACGTATTTTGGCTAACATTTCGTTGTCGGCTACTTCTTCAGTTTTACTTTCTGATGGTTTTACAAAATCATCGTGTTGAGTTGAAACAACAATTGTATGTACTTTTACTGGCTTGTTGTTATCGTCGTACTCGATGGTAACTTGCGATTTTGAATCGGGACGGAGGTAGGTCATAACCTTCCCTTCGCGACGGATAGCTGCTAACTCTTGAACCAAAGCATGAGATAAATCTAACGCTATGGGCATCAGGTTTTTAGTTTCGTTGGTGGCGTAACCAAACATCATTCCTTGGTCGCCAGCGCCTTGATCCATAGGTTCGGCACGTTCCACTCCACGATTTATATCGCCCGACTGTTCGTGTAATGCCGAAAGCACGCCACACGAATTACCATCGAACATATATTCGCCTTTGGTATAGCCAATTCTGTTGATTACACCACGCGCAACCGACTGTACATCAATGTAGGCGTTCGATTTTATTTCGCCCGCAAGCACCACTTGTCCTGTTGTTACTAAAGTTTCGCAGGCTACTTTGGAGTTGGCATCAATTGCCAAAAAATTATCGAGAATAGCGTCTGAAATTTGATCGGCTACTTTGTCGGGATGACCCTCCGACACCGATTCGGATGAAAATAAATATCCCATTTTTAATTTACTATTATACCATTTACTACTTAAAAATGCACACAGAGCAAATTGAAATAATTAACAGCGTTGTTACGAAAATTGTTTTATGAATTTTTGCTAAATAAAAAAGGGAAAAGTACAGAGGACTTATTAAAACGATGCAGAAAATAGAGTTGCAATGAAGTTGCAATTTAGCATTTTTTTCTGTGGTTGCAAGCAGTCCAAATCTCTCCACATTTTTTAATTACGAATGCAAAGATAGTATAGATTAATTTGGTAGTACATTTTTTTTGAAAATTTTAACCCCGAATGGAATATTTTATACCTAATAAATAAATTTTATCCCAATTTGTTGGATGCAATTGACTTCTTTTGTTACTTTGCAGCAATTAACAAATTTAGCAATGATTGAAAAATACTTGAAACAAACAGATTTCAACAATTTTGATGATTTTACAGAAAACTACCAACTTTTAGTGCCCGATAATTTTAATTTTGGTTACGATATCGTGGACGAATGGGCGGCTAAAGAACCGAACAAAAAAGCTTTACTTTGGACAAATGACAAAGGGGAATGTCGCGAATTTACGTTTGCCCAAATGAAATATTATTCTGACCAAACAGCTTCATATTTCAGTAGTCTTGGAATTAAAAAAGGCGATATTGTAATGGCAATTTTAAAACGCCGGTTCGAATTTTGGTTTACAATAATAGCATTACATAAAATTGGCGCTATTATTATTCCCGCTACACATTTACTAACAAAAAAAGATCTTATTTATCGCAATAATGCCGCTGATATCAAGGCTATTATAGCTGTGGGTGAAGATGATATTCTAAGTCATATAAACGATTCGCTGTCCGAATCACCCACTGTGGAAATGTGTATCTCTGTTGGACCAAAAATTCCCGAAGGTTGGCACGATTTCCAAAAAGGAATACAAAATGCACCTACATTTACCAAAATTGAAAATGTAAATAAAAACGACGATCCGCTCATTATTAGTTTTACCTCGGGAACTACGGGTAATCCCAAAATGGTTCTACTCGATTGCATTTATCCATTGGCACATATAGTTACAGCTAAATATTGGCACAATCTACATCCCTATAGCTTGCACCTAACCATTGCCGATACAGGTTGGCTCAAAGCTGTTTGGGGAAAATTATATGGCCAGTGGATAGCTGGAGCTTGTGTTTTTGTTTACGATCACGAAAAATTCACACCATCAGCGATATTGCATGTTATAGATAAATACCGAATTACATCGCTTTGTGCTCCGCCAACGATATTCCGATTTTTAATTCGCGAAGATGTTTCGAACTATGATTTATCGTCGTTGGAATACTGTACCATTGCTGGCGAAGCGCTCAATCCAGCTGTTTATGAGCAATTTTTAAAACTCACTGGCATCAAACTCAAAGAGGGTTACGGACAAAGTGAAACAACACTTGCCATTTTCACTTCGCCTTGGACAACCCCAAAACCAGGCTCGATGGGACTGCCAAATCCGCATTACGACATTGATCTACTCAACCACGAAGGGAAATCAGCAGTTACAGGTGAACATGGACAAATTGTGATTCGCACCGATAAAAAAGTTCCAGTTGGCTTATTCAAAGGCTATTATCGAAATAAAGTACTGACCAACGAAGCTTGGCACAACAATATTTATTATACGGGTGATGTAGCAACTCGCGACGAAGATGGTTATTTTTGGTTTGTTGGACGTGCCGACGATGTTATTAAAAGTTCAGGCTATCGCATTGGGCCATTTGAAGTTGAAAGCGCCCTGATGACTCATCCTGCCGTAGTGGAATGTGCCATAACAGGTGTGCCTGATGAAATTCGCGGACAAATTGTAAAAGCAACTGTTATATTAGCTGCCGAGTATAAATCGTTTCATCACGAAAAACTGAAATTAGAAATTCAAGAGCATGTAAAATCGGTTACAGCTCCATATAAATATCCTCGCATTATCGAATTTGTCGATATTCTTCCCAAGACTATAAGTGGAAAAATTCGTCGAACTGAAATTCGTGAAAACGATTCGTTATAAATGTCTATTGATATAAATCGCAAAAAAAGTAATAAATACGAAATTGCAGTCGAATTTGTAATTATAAATACGACATGCAAAAATTATTAATCACTTTAAAACGCAGATTATAATCCAATCTTCGAAAACGACTATTCATTATCGAAGAATTTATTCGTTTATGAACACTTAAAGACTATTTATCAGTTGTTTTATAGAGAGTTGCAAATTGGAATAGATTTTGATATTAAAATAGTGAAAAAATTCATTAATAGTATTTGAATTATGAAATCGATAGTTATATTCTTATTTTCAATATTAATCATTCAATCGGTTAGTGCTCAAATTTACGTATCAAAAGCAATTAAGTTTGCAAGTAGAACTGATGCATACCCTTACGGTCAACCCGTTGAGTCAAATTTAGATGTTGAAATGGATTTTGAGAATCATAAATTGAAATTGTCAAATATTCCGAATTACAGTTTTGATTTCAAATTGATAAGTGAATCTCCTCGAAACAATGGTAAAATAGTACGATTAAGTTCATTTTGCCCAGAACATAAGCGTTGTTTTATAATTGCTTATGTCGAAAATGACCAAATTATGAATTTAGAAATCAAATTTGTTACAACCTCATATATGTATTATTTAGCTACCACATAATAAGGTTTATTTTGTGAGTATATTTAAAAATAAACGATTTTATGGACAATTTTCTTTAAAGAAAATTGTCCATTTTTTTGTTTTATGCAAGTTGCTTTCGCAAAAAAAAGATAGTACCTTTGTAAAATAAATTAAATCAAATTATTACAGACTAAAACAAAAAAATTATGCACACTTGGTTCGAATGTAAGGTAAAGTATGAGAAAACTGCCGACGATGGCAATATTGTTAAAGTTAGTCAGGGTTATTTAGTTGATGCGTTGTCGTTTACCGAAGCTGAAACACGAATTATTGACGAAATGAAACCATTTATTAGTGGCGAATTTCAAGTGGCAAATATAAAACGCACCAAAATTAGCGAGATGTTTTTCGACGAAAATGGCGATAAATGGTACCGAGCCAGAGTTAATTTTATTACTATCGACGAAGAAAAAGGCGTTGAAAAACGCACTGCGAATACCATGATGGTGCAAGCCGCAGACATGAAAAGTGCATTAGAAGGACTTCTCAAAGGCATGAGTGGAACGATGGCAGATTACGAAATTGCATCAATCACCGAAACACTCATTATGGATGTTTATAAATTTGAAAAATCGGAGTAAGTTTTCAATTACGAATTATGAATTACGAATTACAAGCGTTTTTCAACTAGTCACTATAAGCTTAAAAAATGTCTATTACAAGTAATCTTACATACATTCGAAATCAAATTCCGGCAAATGTTAGCTTGGTTTGTGTTTCCAAATTTCATCCTGATGAAACTTTGATGGAAGCATATCAAATTGGCGAACGTGTGTTTGGCGAAAGCAAAGTGCAGGAAATGACTGGTAAATACGAACGTTTACCTAAAGATATTGAATGGCATTTTATAGGTCATTTGCAATCAAATAAGGTGAAATTCATTGTACCTTATGTGAGTTTAATACATGGCGTTGACTCTGAAAAATTAATAGCTGAAATTAATCGACAAGCTGCCAAAATTGGCCGAAAAGTAAATTGTTTATTACAAGTGCACATTGCCACCGAAGAAACAAAGTTCGGTTTTGATGAGCCTGAATTAATTCAGTTTTTCGAAAATGGAGGTTTAGAGCGTTATTCTAACCTACAAATTTGTGGCTTAATGGGAATGGCAACTTTTACGGATGATAAAAATCAGGTAAAAAGGGAATTTATACATCTTAAATCCATTTTTGATAAATTAAAAGTCACTTTTTTAAGTCAAAACTCCGAATTTAAAGAACTTTCGATGGGCATGTCGGATGATTTCCTTATTGCCATTGCCTGCGGAAGTACCATGGTGCGTATTGGTAGTTCTATTTTTGGAACAAGACAATATTAAAAACATTTTTAAAACGAAAACGCTGCACCAACCATTACATTCATTCCCTGCACTTGGTAGCCGTAAAATTCATCGTAGTTTGCATTCAGTAAGTTATTTACTTTGGCAAACATAGTGAACCAGTTCAGGTAGGTGTACGAAGCTCCCAAATTTACATCCGTTACGGGTTTCATAGTCATACTCATGTCACCTAATTTAGCTTGACGTTCGCCTTTGAAAAATAAACTGCCATTAACATGCATATTGCGCGAGACGCGTACTTCGCCCGTCAAGTCGGCTTCAAATTTTGGTTTTTGCCAAGCTTGGTCTATGTCATACGTTTTCCAACCATTATAAACGCCTTTGAGCTGTACATTTACGCTGTTTCGTATATTGTAATTTGCACGAATTCCAACATTTGTAAGCGAAGCAGTGCTATAAATGACATTAAATTTATTCGTGTAAATAGTACTTTCGGGATTTGAAGAGGCAATATCTGTCGTTTTATAATCTTTATTTATGAAAAAATACTGATTGTCAATGTATTTATAACTAATATATGCATCGAGCAACAGATTATATGCTGGTTTTATTTTTATACCAAAATAAGCATTTACAGGGGTGTACGTGTCCTGAATTCGTAGATCGGAGAATAGAAAACGGTTTTCGGTCATGGACACATCCAGGGTATTTACTTTATAATCGCCTCCTACCCCTATGTAAAATGCCAACGAACTTGGAATAGCTTTCCATTCGGCAAAAATATCGGGCGAAGGATTAAATGGTTTCCCGTAAACAAACGAAAACGATGATTTCACGCCCAATCGAACATTCCAGTTTTCGCGCTCGAAACTATAATATGGGTTCATGCTAAAAACGGAATATGCATCCCAAACATTAATTTCGGAAGCACTGAGATTTGAGCTATAAAACATGTTTTTCAATTCTATATCAATACCCATTCGGTTTTTACCATTTACGTTATTAAAACCCGCTTTGGTGTAAATCATATCTTCGATAAGTCCATTGCGTGAACTAAATTTGTTGTAGTTTGCCACAGCTTCGTAGCGCAAACCCGATTTATTAGGTAACGATTTTGCTCCCAAATAAGTATTTATACGCCATAATCCATCATTATTCGTAGCGTTTATCAAATTATCTAAGGTTACACTTTGTGCATTACGGCTTACACGAACTAAGTTTTGTTCGGTGTAAGTGGCCGTTGGAAAAGTTGTGAGTAAGTTTAAATCAGTTTCCGTTCCTAAAGCATTATAATTTTTACCATAATACTCAAAATACTCATAACCAGCATTTATACCTGCCAACATTTCCATTTTCCCATAATAATTATTGAAAATAAGCGATGCATTAGAAGTTGAGTGAGTTTTGTCGCCAAAAGTCGCTAAATGATTGGCTTTGAGGTCGAGACGCATATCGCCACTATTGATGACAGGCAATGCAAAATCGAGCATATTATTCAGGTAATTTCCTGCTCCTATACGTACAAAGCCCTGATTCGGATTTTTGCGTTTCTCGAGTTCCAGTTCGGCAGCACTCAAAGTTTGAATACTTTGTCCGACTTCAATTGGAAGGTTAATATCGTTGTAACTAGCAGCCGATTTTTGTACATTTGCTTCTGTTACGGTGGGCACTGATGTTATTTTGCCTGCATCCTGAATAAGCGGTTTGTATTCGCGTTCTACGGTTACATTTCGGTCAACATCCTGCGCCGAAACCGAAATTGCAAATAAAGTAAATGCAGTTATTATTTTGGATTTGAGATTCATATATTTATTTTAAAATTAGAAGTTAGAAATTATTTTGCCCCAAACCCCTAAAGGGGCTTAAAGAAAAGATACCATTCGGTACTAATTCACATCCCCTTTAGGGGCTTGGGGCTGTATTATCAATTATTCGTCGTACTCTGACTTTCTCTTGCTGTAATTCCATTCAACCGTTCGGTTATCATTCCCTGTATTTCATCGGCTGTGGTATAATTTTTTTGCAAACTTAACAAATATTGTTTTGCCTGAAAATCATTGTTTTGCTTGATATAAATATCGGATAGTAACACAAAACTTCGCGCTAACCAGAACTGATGCGGTGTATTCTTCTTTGCAAAATCCATAATTTCAGTTTCGGATTCTTTCAAATTGTTTTGTTCGAAATAAATATTTGCCAACAAGTATTTCGATTCAGCACCATTGGAAGTACGTGTGTCGGTTGCCAATAATTTTAAATCGGCAATGGCAGCTGTAGTCTGATTTTGAGCAATATATGCCTTAGCTCTATTGTAGCGTGCTTCGGCTTTTACATCCGCGTCCGATTTGGCATCTGCAATTATTTCACCTGCTATAGTTACGGTTGTAGCATTATCTTTCAGATAATAACTGCATCGTAATATTCCCAATCGGGCAACATTTCGTTTTTCGGTGGTTTGAGCTACCAATTGCAATTGTTTGAAATACTGCAGCGAAGCAGCATAATCCTTCTTATCGTAAGTAATTTCGGCGCAGCGCGTGTACGCCTCCTGAATGTATTGATTACCCGGAATAAGAGCCAAAACTTGATAAGCCGATAAGGCTTTTTCCTTATCGCCCGTTCGGTAATGGCTATCGGCTAAATAATATTGTGCATTAGTACAATAGCGTCCACCAGCACAATAACTTTTCAAATAAGAATTAAAGCCACTAATTGCCTGTGGATATTTGGCATTCATATATTGCTTTTCGGCAGCAATATACGAAATGGAGTCCTCGCGCGAGGCCGAACTGTTCGATATTTTTAATCCAAGTGTTTTGGTATAAGCTAAATACGAAGCCACATCATTTTTCTCAATATACACAGCCTCAAGGCTTTCGAGTGCTGTTTGAGCTTCTTCGGAACTTGGGTAAAGCGTTATTACACGTTTGTAAGCAGTAATGGCTTCGTCGAAATTATTGGCATTGAAATATATCATTCCAATTTCGAGTGAACCTTTACGAGCCGATGCCGAAGCCGGATAATTGCTCGTTAATTGCTTGAAAGAGGCAATGGCTTTAGCATCGTTTTCGAGCATCAGGTACGAACGACCGATTTCGTAAAGCGATTCGTCGGCATATTCCGATTTTGGATAGGTTTTTAATAAACTTTCGAGTCGGCTTATTTTGGCGGTATAGTTTTTTTGCAAACCAGCCACATAAGCACTTTGGAACAAAGCATAATCGCCAGTATTCGGACTAAGCGAAGCGGCTTTCGAATAATATGTTTCGGCCTTGCTAAAGTTACGGGCATTGAAGTAGCAGTCGCCAATGCGGTTAATGGCATCTGTATAAGTTGTGGCATCGGTGTTTTTTTCCATATCCACATATTTCAAAAACCAATTAATAGCATCGCTGTAGTTTTTGCGTGAAAAATATGCGTATCCCATGCTATAATTGGCATTTTTCAGATTTACACTTGAGCGCGAATTGCTGTTTGCAAAAAATGTGTTCAAATCTGCTATACTTTTGTCGGGCTGGCCATTGCGGAAATAGGCTTCGGAACGCCAATATAAACTCTCGGCCGAATACTTGCCGGTTGAAGAGCTTTGTAGCGAAAGTGTGAAATTATCAATGGCTTTTTCGTTATTTTGCTGAGTAAACGCTTCGGTACCAATTTGGTACAAAATATATTGTTTAGCCTCCAAAACTTTAGCATTTGGATTTTTTATTTTTAGAATAGATTGATAAGCCGTTTCGTAATTTTTTGTGGTAAAATACACCGTTGCTAAGTAATTTTGAGCTTTGTCGGTATATTTTGAATTCGGAAATTCACTAAAAAACTGTTCGAATGCTGTGATTGATTCGCCAAAAGCCGATGTTGTTTCGTAAGTGGTAAGTGCGTAGTTAAACATCGCTTCCTCGCGCACCGTAGGGTTAAATTTGGTACGTAAAGCCGCCTCAAAAGCCAATCGAGCGTTCACTTTGTTGCCAATTTTAATGTTCGAATTACCGATATGCAAATACGCATTTTCTGTCATTTCGTCCTTATCGGTGGTTGCTTTCGAGAGGTAAGTTACAGCTCCTTTGTAGTCCTTAGTATTGTAAAGCGAAAGTCCAAGAATGTACAAATCGTTGCGCAAATCCTGTTTCGATAGTTTTTCGTATTGTTTGAGGTACGAAATTGTTTTAGCATAATCTTTTTTGCTATATGCAATTTCGCCCATAATACGGTAAATTTCAGCATTGTTTTGGTTATTCGGATTATTTTTTAGCAATAAATTAGCACGTTCGTTGAGTTTGTCAAAGTCTTTTTGAGCATAATAAATTTGTATAATATAATACGGTACAATATTTTTGTATTTTGGGTTATTTTCCAATTTCAAAAATTCGGGCAATGCCACAGTATAATTTGCGAGCGTATACTCGGTGTAAGCGTAATAGTAGGTGGCTGCCAAATTGTAACGCGTATCCATTGCTTTCAGTTCCTTGAAAATAACGAGAGCCTCTTTGTAGCTTTTAACTTGTAAGTTTGCAAAACCTTTACTGAAAAGGTATTCCACTCTTTCGTATTTGCCCAATCGCTTATCGTTTACCACATTAAAGTACTTCAAAGCATTGGCATATTTTTTTGCCTGAAAATCCATTAGACCAAGCATAAAATTAGCCATATCCGAAAAAGGCGTGTAAGGATGCCGTGTCAAATACAATCGCATTTGTTCGGCAGCATCTTGTTGCTTTAAATAAAAAGCATTCGCAGCCTTGTAATATTCGGCTTCTTGCAGTTGACCTGCATTAACAGTTTCTATTTTTTGTAAAAACAGTTCGAAATTTCGATAAGAAGCAGCATATTTTCGCTGATTAAAAAGTTCTTTTCCTTGGTTAAAAAGCAAATCGGCATTGGTAAAAACCAATGTTTGTTGTGCATTTACAAACAAGATTGTAATGCTGTAAAATAAACCTAAGACTATTAATTTTCTCATTCTAAAATTGATAAGAGATATAATTGATTTTATAAAATTTTTGACACTGAAAAAGCCCCTAACCCCTAAAGGGGAACTAAATTAGTTCAGTCTCGTATTTTAGTTTATATTTTTACTATAAACTATTCACTATAAAAAAAAACTGCCCCAACCCCCTAAAGGGGCTTAAAGAAAGACCATTCGGGACTAATTCACAACCCCTTTAGGGGCTTGGGGCAGTATTATATTTGTTTCAATAAATTTTTTGATTGGTATTTCCAATCTGTAATCTATAAACTGCAAACTATAAACTTCTTCCTATAAACTTCTCAATAGCTTTTTTAATAGAGTTCAAACCAAAATCTGCCGGATTTAATTCGTTTTTAGCAATAAATTGAAAACCCGCAACATCGTCGGCAGCTTTCAGCTGTTCATAATTTTTCAGTTTGCATTCGAAAAACAAATCCAAGGTTGGAATTGTGAGTCCACTATAAAGGTAATTATTTGGGAGTGAAAATACGTATTTAACGCTGGTAATTTCGGCATCGAGTTCTTCTTTCAGTTCACGTATTATTGCTTCTTCGGCGGTTTCGTTATTGTCAACAAACCCACCCGGAAGATCAAATGTGCCTTTTGCAGGCTCTTTAGCTCGTTTGCAAACCAACAATTTACCTTCGTTGTTGGTAATAAAAGCAGCCACAGCAGCCGATGCATTCATATAAAAAGTAAACCCACATGCTTGGCAAAGTTTCGACTTTTCGTTGTTTTCTACAAAATTATCGGAGCCGCAATGTGGGCAATTTTTAAAGAATGATCTGAATTCCATAGGTGTTTTATTTTATGGTTCTACAAAGATACAATTTTTGTTCCAAACTGTTTCAACCCGAATACCAACAACTTATTTCTTCATTTATTTAACGAGCTAATTCTGCTTTTGTTGTATGTGTACCTGTTTGAATTCCTAAATAATACAATTATCAAACATGATTTTCGGCATGGTACGAAGATCGCACAAATGGCCCACTTTCGCACTGACGGAATCCTTTTTCCAAGGCAATTTTTTTGTATTCGGCAAACTTAGCAGGTTGAATATATTCGCTCACTTGAGCATGTTTTCGCGAAGGTTGCATGTATTGACCAATGGTTAAAACCTTGCAATTGTGGCTGATAGCATCGTCCATTAATTGCAGCACCTCTTCTTCTGTTTCGCCCAAGCCAAGCATAATTCCAGTTTTTGCCACAATACCCTGCGAGGCAATATATTCTAACACTTTGAGGCTGGTATCGTATTTTGCTTTGGTGCGAATAAGTGGTGTAATACGACGAACAGTTTCCAAATTATGCGAAATGATATTCGGCTTTTCGTTTATAACAAAATCAATTAATTCCGTTTTACCATCAAAATCGGGAATAAGTACTTCGATTGTAGTTTCGGGATTCAATCTTTTTATTTCCGAAATGGTAGCCGCCCAATGTGCAGCACCACCATCGGGCAAATCGTCGCGGTCGACGGAAGTGATAACAGCGTGACGCAATTTCATCAATTGGATCGATTTTGCAACATTAGTAGGTTCGTTTTTATCCAAAGGCATTGGTCTACCTGTTTTTGTATTGCAAAATTTGCAAGCTCGCGTACAAATATCACCACCAATCATTAGCGTTGCTGTACCTCTACTCCAGCATTCGCTCTGATTTGGACAGCGACCGCTGCTACAAATTGTGTGTAATCCGTGTTCTTTAAGAACGGTACTAACATGTGAATACGACGACTCACTATATATTTTTGTGCGCAACCAGTCTGGTTTTCGTATAAATTCCATTTTGTTTTAAATTGATTTGATTTTTATGCAATGAATTAATCGAACAACTAAAAACGATGCTTAGTTTTCCGATTATCAAAATATTTCGTGCAAAGATACTATTTCCAGATTATTTCTTAAAACATTGAATCTCTTAACTAAATTCACAAACTACTCATTTTCAGCATTTTTGTGCAATACAAAAATATTTCAAACTTATTATTTATAACTTTTTACGGATTATTTGTTTTAAATAATCGCAAATTCTTTCTATTTGTTACAGTACAATTATTTAAACATTATTTTACTTGCAATTTGTATTTTGACAAAAATATTTCATAAAAAAATATTACGGAAAAATTTCTTTAATTAGAAATAAATGCATTACTTTTGCATCGAATTAAAGAAATATTTCTTTAATTGAACTTCAAAATGTAGAAACAAATGGAAGCTAAAAGAGAAATTAAATTCAGTCTTGTTTACAGAGACATGTGGCAAGCATCGGGCAAATATGTTCCCCGCAAAGATCAATTAGAAAAAATTGCACCCGTATTGATTGAAATGGGCTGTTTTGCACGTATCGAAACAAATGGAGGTGCTTCGGAACAAGTAAATTTATTATTTGGTGAAAATCCAAATGAAGCAGTACGCACATTTACAAAGCCATTTAATGACGCTGGAATACAGACACACATGCTCGATAGAGGATTGAATGGACTACGCATGAATCCAGTTCCGGCTGATGTACGGGAATTGATGTACAAAGTAAAAAAAGCACAAGGCGTTGATATTACACGTATTTTTTGCGGTTTAAATGATGTTCGAAACATTATTCCAAGTATTCAATATGCTAAAGCTGCTGGAATGATTGCACAAGCTACTTTGTGTATCACTTTTTCGGAAATACATACCGCTGAGTATTATATAAATATGTCAGAAGAGCTAATTCAAGCTGGCGCCGACGAAATTTGCTTAAAAGATATGGCCGGCATTGGTCGCCCCGAAATGCTAGGAAAAATTGTAAAAGCAATAAAAACAGCTCACCCCGAGATTATTGTGCAATACCATGGTCATTCAGGACCAGGCTTGTCGATGGCTTCGATGCTCGAAGTGGCTAAGGCTGGTGTAGACTATTTAGATGTGGCAATGGAGCCGCTTTCGTGGGGAATGGTTCACCCCGATGTTATTTCGGTACAAGCAATGCTCAAGGATGCTGGTTTTATTGTTCCTGAAATAAATATGACTGCTTACATGGAGGCTCGCCGATTGACACAAAGTTTTATCGACGATTTCTTGGGCTATTTTATGGACGACAGAAACAAATTAATGTCCTCGCTGTTAGTGGGTTGTGGTTTACCTGGTGGAATGATGGGCTCGTTAATGGCTGATTTGAAAGGTGTACATTCGAATATTAATAGCTACCTTAAAGAAAAAGGCAGAAAAGAATTATCCACCGACAATCTACTTGTAATGCTATTCGACGAAGTGAAATTTATATGGCCAAAACTTGGTTATCCACCTTTGGTAACTCCATTTAGCCAATATGTTAAAAATATAGCATTGCTTAATGTCATGTTTGTAATAAAAGATCAACCTCGTTGGACAATGATTGATAAAAACTCATGGGACATGATTTTGGGAAAAGCTGGAAAGTTGCCGGGAAAGCTTGATGACGAAATCATTGCGTTAGCAAAAAAGAATAAATACGAGTTTTACAACGGTAACCCACAGGATAATTATCCGAACGAATTGGATAAATTTATAGCAGAAATGGACGAAAAGGGTTGGAGTCGTGGCAAAGATGATGAAGAACTTTTTGAATTTGCCATGCACGAGAAACAATACCGCGACTTTAAATCGGGCGAAGCAAAAAAACGATTTGATATAGAAATTGAAATACCAAACATCCGATTGCTTAAATACCCAAATGCTGAACCAATTGTAGCACCATCAACAGGGCGTGTAATTTGGGAACTCGACTACAACGAAGGTTCGAAAGAACCCGTTTACGGAAAACTATTTCGAGAATTAGATCCAGTTTGTACAATTCAAACACGATATGGCATGGAGCAAATTGGCAGTTTTTGTACTGGTCGATTAGTTGGAATTGAGAAAAAACAAGGTGAAATTGTGCGCAAAGGTGAAATAATTGCATTTATAGAGCAAAAATAAAGCTCCAAAATTATACCAATTGGCGGCTGTATCAAAAGTAAAAACTCCTTTTGATACAGCCGCTTTTTATCGTACCTTTGCCAATATTTTTTTTCAAAAAAAGCGTTTAATGGAAACTGTTAACTCAATTTTTACGGAATTACTTTCACCTGCCAAAAATTTTGATTGTGGCTTAGCGGCTATCAACCATGGAGCAGATGCAGTGTATATTGGTGCTTCACAATTCAGTGCGCGTGCTGCTGCAGGGAACTCAATCCAAGACATAGAAAAGCTCGCTAACTATGCGCATCGCTATCGTTCTAAAGTTTTTGTTGCGCTTAATACCATACTCACCGACAATCAGTTAGAGGATGCCGAACTATTAATACACCAAATTTACAATGCTGGTGCCGATGCAATAATTGTACAAGATATGGGTATTTTGAAAATGAACCTCCCTCCTATCCCACTACATGCCAGTACCCAAACCGACAACCGAACAGCCGAGAAAGTGAACTTTTTGGAACATGCTGGATTTTCGCGCGTGGTGCTAGCTCGCGAACTTACTTTACAACAAATTGCCGACATAAAATCGCAAACAAATGTAGAACTGGAAGCATTTGTTCACGGTGCTTTATGCGTCAGTTATAGCGGTCAGTGCTACATGAGCCAAGCAATTTGTGGACGAAGCGCCAATAGGGGGCAGTGTGCGCAATACTGCCGGCTGCCTTATCAACTGCACGATGCAGAAGGTACTGTTTTGGTTAAAAACAAGCATTTACTCTCGCTCAAAGATTTAGATTTGTCGGAACATCTCGAAGAAATGATGCTAGCTGGTGTGAGGTCTTTCAAAATTGAAGGAAGGTTGAAAGAGGCTGATTATGTAAAAAATGTAACGGCTTATTATCGAAAAAAATTAGATAGTATTCTGGAAGGAAATAGAAAATATAAAAAAACATCTGTAGGCAAAACGACTT
>JFJP01037372.1_pt1 | contig 32434 bp, 18 predicted proteins | sample 431651 | NCBI WGS metagenome assembly JFJP01 (sample SAMN02602958, study PRJNA72255) | Microbial mat metagenome, whole genome shotgun sequencing project. | biome: fresh water; feature: sink hole; material: water; isolation source: purple microbial (photo- and chemosynthetic) mats found in... | reverse complement strand
TTTCAATTACCGTTGGCTTTAGCCAACGGTATATCAACCTCATTAGAAAGGACTTTAGTCCTGAAGGTTTGGGCTAAAGCCCGATTCCTGAGTGTATTTTAACCCGTTGGCTAAAGCCAACGGTAAGTGAATTCCTTCCTTACAATCATGATAAACCCGGTTTTTTACTTTCAAAAAGATTAATATATTTGTTTGCGTTCAATACCTTACCTGAGTATTTACTATTAATATGAAAATTATATGTTAAAGAATCATCCCAAGGGACTACTTGTAGCCTTCTTCTCAAATATGGGCGAGAGGTTCGGATTTTATACAATGATGGCAATTCTTGTCCTGTTCCTGCAGGCAAAATTCGGGCTTACTGCTGAAAAAGCCGGAGGTATTTACAGCTCGTTTTACTTTAGCATTTATGCTCTGGCCCTGTTCGGAGGAATCCTTGCCGATTCAACAAAAAAATATAAACTTGTAATATTGGCAGGGATATTAATAATGTTTGCCGGCTACATAATAATGGCTGTCCCGGGCATGACTCTTACAATAACTCAAATCGGACTTTTTACAATAGCTCTTGGGAATGGTTTGTTTAAAGGGAACATGCAGGCTGTTGTGGGACAAATGTATGACGATCCGAAGTATTCGAAGCTAAGAGATTCAGCTTTTATGATCTTTTACATGGGAATAAATGTAGGAGCGTTTTTTGCTCCATTCGCCGCTACGGCAATGCGCAACTGGTGGCTTAAAACCAACGGATTTGCTCATGATGGTAGTCTTCCGTCACTCTGCCATCAGTTTGTCAATGGAACACTTACCGATACCACCACACTTAGTGAACTTGCAAATAAAGTAAGTTTGACCGGTCCTGTGACAGATCTGGCGGCCTTTACTTCAAAGTACCTTGAGGTATTCTCAAGAGGATATAACTATGCATTCGGGATAGCTGCAGTAGCAATGGTCATCTCACTTCTCGTATATCTGATTTTTAACAGGCATCTTCCTAATAAAGAAAAAGTTTCAAAAGAATCAGCAAACCATGTTGAGTTCAAGCTTAGCACACTTGTAATTGCTCTGGCTGTAATGGGTTTAACAGCATGGGGATTGAGTTTTGTAGTAAAACTTACAGATGGTTTAGCTTTCGGACTGTTTACAGGTTTTATAACCTGGATTATTCTCAGTTCTAATAAGGATGAGAGAGCGAGAATAACTGCACTTGTACTGGTATTTATTGTAGTTATATTCTTCTGGATGTCGTTTCACCAGAACGGGCTTACACTTACACTTTACGCCCGAGACTATACCGTTAAACAGGTTGAACCTTTTACAAACCTGTTCTTCACTCTGCCTTCTATGCTTGCCGTAATAGGATCAATTGCCGGTTTAGTATTGTTAATCAGGAAAAATATTGCAGCAAATCTAAGAATTGCCGGTGGCGGACTATTTGTTGTTGCGTTCCTCTTTGCTTTTTATTTTCTTACAGGTTCGGATGTTACAGGATTACTTCATGGCTGGTTAAGCCCCTTCGGAGTGCAGAATTCGATCTCCCCTGAAGTATTCCAGTCATTTAACCCACTGTTCATAGTAGCACTCACCTTCCCTGTGATGGGAATCTTTGCATGGCTATCGAAGAAAGAGATTGAACCATCTACACCAAAAAAGATCGGTATTGGAATGGTTATAGCTGCAGTCGGATTTATTGTTGTACTTGTGTCCTCAATCGGACTCGCATCTCCATCTGAACTTGCAGGTGCACCTGTAAATGAATTAGACCGCGTATCTCCTTACTGGCTGATCAGCAGCTACCTTATACTCACAATAGCCGAGCTATTCCTTAGTCCGATGGGTTTATCATTCGTATCCAAGGTAGCTCCTTCCCGATTCCAGGGACTAATGCAGGGAGGCTGGCTGCTTGCAACTGCTGTAGGAAACAAACTGCTGGTTGTCGGAACTATCTTATGGGACAAGGTGCCACTAACAACTCTATGGCTCGTGTTCATCGTATGCTGCCTGATATCAGCAAGCTTCATTTTTTCAATTCTTAAACGTCTTGAAAAAGTAGGCAATAACTAAACAATAGCATTTACTATATTTTTTCCATAAATTGATCATATTTAATTAATGTATACTATAAATTGACCATATTTAGTTAAATAATACTATATTTGTAACTAATAAATGCATCCTTAGCGATGCATTTATAGTTTTAATAATAATGCAAAAATGAAGGTTCTTAAATTCGGAGGCACATCCGTTGGATCACCTGAAAGGATAAAGGGTGTTGTAAAAATAATAGAATCACAGGCTTCTTCCTGTGTGATTGTTGTTTCAGCATTCCAGGGAGTTACTGATGAGCTTAAGCAAATAAGCGATCTCGCCGCATCGCGGAATGATGAGTATAAAATTCACCTGGAAAGGCTTAATAAGAAGCATCACGATTTTGCTGAGCAGCTTGTCAGCAGGACAAAAGTATCAAAGATCAAAGAAAAAATAGCTGAAATATTTGAAGAATTGGGTGAAACCCTTAATGGGATTTATCTCCTTCGCGAATCGAGTAAACACTCTCTCGAGAAGGTACTTGGAACAGGTGAGATCCTTTCTTCACTCATTATCAGCAATCTGATTGAAAAGTGCGTTTATGCCGATGCTCGCGGCCTTATAAAAACAGACAGCAATTTTGGTTTTGCAAATGTGGATTTCAAAGTATCAAACGGGCAAATCCTGAAAAGCATAAATAAAAAGAATAAATTCACCCTTGTGCCAGGTTTTATTGCAAGTGACAGTAATAACGAAATAACAACTCTGGGAAGAGGAGGATCGGATTATACCGCAGCAATTATTGCAGCTGCCATTGATGCAGAAATGCTTGAAATCTGGACAGATGTTGATGGCTTTATGACTGCAGATCCAAAAAAAGTCGATAAGGCTTATGCAATCGAATCACTTACCTATTCCGAAGCGATTGAGCTTTCGCATTTTGGTGCAAAAGTAATCTACACTCCTACCCTGCGTCCAGTTTACAAAAAAAGTATTCCCATACTGGTACTCAATACTTTCAAACCAGAAATGAAGGGTACATTAATCAGCAATAAGGCTTCAGCAGATAACAAAAGTCCGATCAAAGGAATTTCATCTATTGACCATATCGATCTGATTACGCTTCAGGGTGCCGGCATGGTTGGAGTGACAGGCACCTCAATGCGTTTATTCGGAGCCCTGGCCAGGAAAGAGATCAATATTATACTTATAACACAGGCATCTTCAGAATTCTCTATAACCTTCGCAATAAGGCCATCTGATACATCTATTGCTTCTGCAGCTATAAATGACGAGTTCAAAACCGAGATTGATATTAACAATGAACTGAAGGTATTAATTGAAAAGAACCTTTCAATTATTGCAATTGTCGGAGAACGGATGAAAAATACACCTGGAATCTCAGCTACACTTTTCAAGGCGCTGGGGCGTAATGGAATAAATGTAATTGCAACCGCACAGGGTTCTTCTGAGTTAAATATTTCAGTAGTAATTAAAAACGAGTGTCTTAAAAAAGCACTCAACGTCATACACGACGGATTTTTTCTCTCAAAGTACAAGGAACTTCACCTTTTTGTTGCCGGAACCGGGCTTGTGGGAACAAATCTGCTCAAACAGATCAGAAATCAACTTTCTGCTCTTCAGAATGAACGTAATCTGAAAATCAATCTTATAGGAATTGCCAATTCAAGAAAAATGGCCATTGACAAAAAGGGAATTGAGCTGGATAATTACAAAGAAGTTCTTAAAGCATCGGATGAAAAAAGCGACATAAAAGGATTCATCAGCCAGATGACTAAACTGAATCTCAGAAATTCAGTTTTTATAGATTGCACAGCGGAGGAGAAAGTTGCAATGAGTTACCCCTATATTCTTTCGCATTATGTTTCAATTGTTACCGCAAATAAGATTGCCTGTTCGTCTGAATTAAAATATTATCAGAAACTCAGGAGCATAGCGGCAGAAAAGGGTGTTAAGCTTATATATGAAACAACTGTTGGCGCCGGCCTTCCTATTATCAAAACTATTAATGACCTTGTATTAAGCGGGGATAAAATTCTTAAGATAGAAGCAGTTTTATCTGGCACTATGAACTTTATCTTCAATGAATTAGGGCCGGATATTCCTTTAAGTTCTGCCATTAAGAAAGCTCGTGAGAAAGGTTACTCAGAACCTGATCCGAGAGTCGACCTGAGCGGTACAGATGTTGTAAGAAAAATCCTGATCCTTGCCCGCGAAGCCGGATATTCAATTGAAAAAGAAGATGTTGATGTTATAAAATTCCTTCCTGATGATTGTTTTACTGGCGACCTCAACCAGTTCTTTGACAAAGTAAAGGGGCTTGATAATGAGTTTGAAGAAAAACGAAAAATTCTCGTGAAGCAACACAAGAAATGGAGGTTTTTTGCAACTCTCGATAAAGGAAAAGCAAAAGTTGAACTTCTGTCAGTTGGAATAGACCATCCCTCCTTTAACCTTGAGGGAAGCAATAACATTATCATGCTCACCACTAACCGCTACAATGAGTTGCCAATGGTTATCAAGGGTTATGGAGCTGGTGCTGAAGTAACTGCTGCAGGTGTGTTTGCCGATCTGATGCGGATTGTGAATGTATAAAATTACGACGCAAGGCGCAAGGCGCAAGACATCCTCCTTCGCTAAAGCTTCGGAGGACAAATCAAGGCAAAAGGAAAAAGGAAAAAGGAAAAAGGAAAATGACAAACTAAATAGCCACCCATTTGGGGGGTGCGGGGGGTAAAAATTGAAGGCAGGGAATATCAAATATTATTCGACAAACGGGAAGGCACCTGAAGGTTCATTCAGGGAAGCGCTGCTTAAGGGTCTTGCGCCGGATGGAGGATTATACCTTCCAGATTCAATTCCTCAATTTTCAGGAAGTGAACTTGGGGATTTTTCATCGATGAGTTATAATGAAATCGCCTCATCGGTAATCAACAAATTCATCGGGAATGAAATTGATAAAGATGTAATTTCAAGACTATGCTGCGATGCATATAATTTTGATATCCCTCTCGAAAAAGTAACCGGACGCAAATATATTATGAGGCTCGACAGGGGACCCACTGCCTCATTTAAGGATTTTGCGGCCCGCATGATGAGCCGTCTTATGCAACATTTCCTGTCAGAAGGCGATCAACATCTTACAATACTCACTGCTACATCGGGCGATACAGGAAGTGCAGTTGCAAGTGCATTTCATGGTCTTAAAAATATTAAAGTAATAATTCTGTTTCCTGCAAATGAGGTTTCATTGATGCAGAGAAAACAGATGACAACACTGAATGATAATATCAGTGTTGTAGCTGTGAATGGCAAATTTGATGATTGCCAGGACATGGTTAAGCAAGCTTTTCAGGATAAATTACTTTCCCATGTCCCATTATCATCAGCAAATTCAATTAACATCGGAAGGCTTTTGCCACAGTCTGTATACTATATTTATGCATGGTCGAGACTTTGTTCCAATCCGGATGAAAAAGCAATATTCTCTGTTCCTTCAGGTAATTTCGGCAACCTGATGGGAGGACTTATCTCCTCAAGAATGGGCTTGCCTGTTGAAAAATTCATAGTAGCTACAAATTCAAATGATGAAGTACCGGAGTTTTTGAAAACTGGGGTATACAGTGCTGTAAGTCCGTCGAAGAATTGCATCTCAAGTGCAATGAATGTAGGCCACCCCAGCAACCTGGCAAGGATGGTTTCACTTTTTGGAGGATCGATGGACCAGCATGGAACAATAATAGAAAAGCCGGATCTGGAGCAGATGCAAAAAGAACTTTTCGGAGTGAGTGTAACTGATGATGAGACAAGAACAACAATTGAAGAGGTATATAGAAAATACGGGATAATTATTGAACCCCATGGGGCAGTTGCTTGGAAAGGCATTGAGGAGTATATAAAACTTAATTCACAAACAAATTCCGGAAAACAACTTTTCATTTCACTCGAAACAGCTCATCCGGCAAAATTCCCTGAAGAAATGAAATCTCTTTCTGTGCCTGAGTCTGCACTTCCCTATTCTCTCTCCTCAATCGGCAATAAATCTGAATCATTCATATCCATTGAAAATGATTATATTGAACTCAGAAAACTGATTTCAGAAATTACAATCAAGCTATAATAATATGTATATAATCTGTTCCGATCTTGAAGGTGTTTTTGTCCCAGAAATATGGATTAATGTCGCGAAGGAGACCGGTATTGAGGAATTAAAACTTACCACAAGAGATATTAGTGATTATAATGTGCTTATGGCCGGAAGATTAAGAATTCTCAGGGAACACAACCTGACCTTGCATGATATTCAGTCAGTTATAGCAAAACTAAGTCCTTTGCCCGGAGCCATTGAATTCATTGACTGGGTCAGAACCCAAACCCAGCTTATAATTGTATCAGACACATTTACTGAGTTTGCAGATCCGCTAATGAAGCAATTGGGAAGACCCACACTCTTCTGCCATAATCTTACAACCGATAACAAGGGAAATATTATCAGTTATAACCTGCGACAGGAAGATTCAAAAAGGAAAGTCACAGAATCTCTTCAAAGCCTTAACTACAAGGTAATTGCAATAGGCGATTCGTATAATGATATCTCGATGCTGCGAAAAGCCGACAAAGGGATTCTTTTTAACCCTCCACAGAATGTTATCGATGAACATGGTGATTTAATGATTGTTAAATCGTACATTGAATTAAAGGAAGCTATAACCCGGATATCATTGAAAGGATAGATTCTAAGTACCTTCTATGTTCTGTTAATCAAATAACAGCAAATTGATTTTTATCTTCTGCTTTTAAAATTGTATTGTCTGTTAATTTCATATTTTTACCTGATTCATTACTAATCTAATTCAGGAAATAATGAAACTTCCTCCATCATCAAAAAACTGGCTGACAATTATAGGTTCAATAATTGCCGCAATGAATATTCTGCTTATCGCAGTGTTATTTGTCATTTCCACAATCTTCAACAAAGGAAACACAAACCTGGGGTTATTCATTTATATTATTTTACCCGGGTTTATGGTGCTTGGCCTTATTTTGATTCCAATTGGAATGTTCAGGGAGCGTAAAAAGATCCGCAATAAGGTACATGAAGGGGGGAAATTTCCTAAAATTGACCTTAATGATCCCAGGCACAGAAATGCATTTGTGATTTTTACTATTAGTACCATAATTATTCTTATGCTCACAACCATGGGAAGTTTTGAGGCATTCCACATGACAGAATCTGTTGAATTTTGCGGAACCCTTTGCCATGAAGTAATGGAACCTGAACATGTTGCCTATCAAAACTCTCCCCATGCCAATGTATTGTGTGTTGAATGCCATGTTGGAACGGGAGCATCGTGGTATGTAAAATCAAAATTATCCGGACTTCACCAGATATATGCAGTAATGACAAACAGTTTTCCCCGCCCTGTCGGAGTACCTTTGCACGACCTTCGCCCTGCAAGAGAAACCTGCGAAAAATGTCACTGGCCTCAGAAATTTTATGCCAGATCACTCTGGACAAACAAATATTTCCTAGCAGATTCTCTAAACACAGAATGGGATATAATATTACAGATGAAAACTGGTCCTGAGTACAGTGCACTTGGACTAAAGGAAGGTATTCACTGGCACATAAATCCAGATGTTCAGATTGAATATATTTCTGAAAACGATAAAAGGGAAAACATTTCGTACGTAAAATATACCAACAAAATAACTTCAGAAGTAACAATTTACCGTGATGCCAACAATACTGTTACAGACAGTACTATTTCTGCTTCAACAGCCCGAACGATGGATTGTATTGATTGCCACAACAGGCCTTCGCACAATTACAAATCACCTACAGTATATTTTGACAAAGCTATGCTTACCGGAGCTGTTTCAAACACAATACCTTTCTTTAAAAAAGTTACGATGGGTATTCTTTCAGGGAAGTTTCCAACCCCCGATACCGCAATGATGATGATTGAACAGGGCATTACAGATTTTTACAAATCTGATTATGCTGATTTCTATGCAAATAATAAAGACCTGATTAACAACTCTATATCAGCAGTAAAGACTGCATACAGCCAGAATACTTTTCCCTTAATGAAGGTTTCTTATGACCTGTATCCTGAGCACATTGGCCATCTAGAAACAAATGGATGCTTCAGATGTCATAATGATTCTTTTGTTGCAGAAAACGGCCGGAAAATTTCGCGCGACTGTAATTTATGTCATACAATTGTCGGTCAGGGTAATCCAGGCAAGATGGAATATTCAACCATTAAGGATAGTCTCGAATTCCACCATCCTGTTGATATAGGCACTGCATGGAAAGAGGCCAACTGCTCAGATTGCCATCTGTATTTGTATTAAACTTAACTGAAGAATTTCTGGTATGAGAAGATTTATAATGACAACATTTATTTTGACAGTGTGTGCAATAATCCTGAACGCACAAGCCGATAGCTCAACCTATACAAAGGTAGGTGACAATGCTCCTATATTCTCATGTAAGACAATTGACGGGAAAGTGGTTGATATAAGCAAGTTAAAGGACAAAATAGTTATGATCAATTTCTTCGCAACATGGTGCGGACCCTGTATGAAAGAACTACCTGTGCTCCAGAAGAATATCTGGGATAAGTATAAAAACAATAAAGATTTCACACTCATAATACTTGGAAGGGAACATAGTGAGAAGGAAGTTAAGGATTTTGTTACCTCAAAGGGTTTTACAATGCCATTTGCTCCTGATCCAAAAAGGGAAATCTTTAAACTATATGCAAGTCAGAGCATTCCCAGAAATGTAATAGTAGGTAAAGACGGAAAAATTATCTTCCAGAGCATTGGTTACACCGAGGAGGAGTTTGGTAAGATTGAGAAGATTCTTTCAGATAATCTAAAATAGCACTGAACCTACAGCACGATGAGATCCTTCGCTACGCTCACAGGATGACATTGTTTAGTTTAGTCAGGATTTGGGGAGGAAAACAGGGCACAGCCGTCAACCAAAGCTTTGGTGATGTAAGAGAAACTGCATAAATAAGTTTCCCCTCCTTTTGAAGGAGGGGTGGTCGGGACGATTGATTATCAAATATTTACATAAATATTTCCCGACCGGGGTGGTTGATTAACTAAATTTTTACCAGTTTTGGTATGAAAAGCCAAAACATATTTAACAGGGAAAATCTTAAATTCTTCAAATCATCATTTAGTACTTCAGAATACTAATAATTAAGCTTGATTGAAATTCGCATGGAGAATATCACGAACATCAACCACCCCGGCCGGTTCCAGCATTTGTATCATAGTTATAAAGTGGTCCGGCCACCCCTCCTTCAAAAGGAGGGGAAATGTATCAGATACATATTCAGTACCTTACATAACAAGAAGTCCCTTTAATCCCCAACGGTAGCAAGGGATCTCAACGTTCTGAATTGACTAATATTTCAATATTTCTGATGTGTACTGGTCAGCAACTGCAGTCTGGTCTTTTGCCAATCCTGAAATTAATACGACTTCATTCTCCTTAAAAGCCAGAAAAACTGTCCCATTGTAACCATCTGTGAACACATATTTGCCTGAATCATTTTCAGAAATATCCATTCCAACTGATTTAAGAAATGTGTCTACCATTTGCCTGGCATCATCAGCTGATTTTTTTTCAAAAAGATAAATTGAAAAATTATCTGTTCCAATCATATAAACAGCTTTGAATGCCTTACTCAAAAATTTATGCCCAAGAACATTCTCATTAATGTAAGCCTCTGCATTCTGCAGTTTACCGGTTTCCGGAAAACGGGTTAACAGATCCGGCAGTTTTGAGTCGCCTGGGAGCATATTGGATACTCTCTGAGCCAGGGATTCTTCTGCCTGCAGTGTTTTTTCGTTTTTAGAATTGGTCCTTAACTTAACATAGTAGTTACCCCTGAAAAAATTAATTGCACCATTTTCACTATACCCCTGAGCTCCAAGATTTAAAAATCTGAAGGCCGGGGAACGCTCAGAAGAGTATATGCCAAAGGCCATTAAATTATCTGTGTGTCTGTAAATCTCCAGTCTGATAACATTTTTTCCTCTTTTATATTCAGCAACCTGCAAATCAACAAATCCGAATGAAAGAAATTTTTCTGAATCTGCATTTTTAAAACTCCCCAGTGTTTCCGCCGTAAAAACAGGGTAATCAGTATTTTTTTTGTAACCCTGAAGTTCAGGAATAGAAAAGTCCTGAGAAGATGATAAGCCATATAGGATTACAAGCAGAAATGCGCTTAAGAAAGCTTTTTTCATAAATAAGATGTTAAGCAGGATTCAAAATAAACTCAGTTTTTTTAACTGTTATTTTAAATTTCTGATTCTTACTTCAATTGAAGAATTTTTAAGAAGGGCTATAATCTTATTTGTATCTGTATCGCCGAAATGATAAGGGTACAATATTTTTGGTTTAAATGCAAGGGCAGCATCCGCAACCATCTCAGGAGTCATAGTATATGGAAGGTTCATTGGCAGAAATGCAACATCAATATTTTTAAGCCCTTTCATTTCGGGAGTATTTTCTGTATCACCGGCAACATAGAATTTCTTACCTCCTATAGTCAGTATATACCCATTTCCGGATCCCTTCGGATGGAAAGGCTGCCCCGGGGCACGCTCATTTACAATATTATATGCAGGAACAGCCTCAAAAATTACATTATTTATCTCCTGTCGGTCACCCGAAACCATCGACATTGCCCATGGAATTTTTGATAATGAATTTGCATTGCAAAACACAAGGGTACCAGGCTTTTTAAGGCTATCAATAAGATTCAGATCGAGATGATCACCATGCTCATGGGTGACAAGAATAATATCGGCTTTGGGAAGAAAATCATAATTTCCCGAGCTCCTCACAGGATCGATGTAAATCACAAATGCATTGATTTTAAACATAAGTGATCCATGCCCTATAAAATGAAGCTCAACATCACCGGAAGAGGTTTTTACCTTATCATATTCATGAGAATACTGAGAATAGCCGGACGTTGTCATTGCAAATAGTATTAATAATTGAAGTAAATACCTATACTGCTTAAGGAAAAAATAACTCATATTTATGTCTCGATTAAAATGTTTTTACTCTGTTCTTAATCCCATAACAAGAATATCATCTATCTGCGGTGAATGACCCATCCATTCAATAAGGTTTTTATCAAGCAATTCTTTTTGTTTTTGCATAGGATAATCCTGTATATCAAGAATAAGTCTCTTAAAGTTTTTCTTCATAAATTTTCTTCCATAAGGTCCTCCGAACTGATCTATGTAACCATCAGAGAAGAGGTAATACGAAACCCCCTTTTGAAGTGCCCAGTCGTGAAGAACAAAAGCTTCATTCATCCGTGAAGAGATTCCGATCGGCATTTTACTTGAATATATTGTTTCAAGAAGGTACTTACCATTCGACATAGATCCGTCAGCTTTCTCGGTCTGATCATCAACATAATTTCTGATCTCATCATCAGTTAGCTTTCTCACCCTGAAACAGGGATTGTAAGCACCTGAAAATTCTATCTTCTGCTTACCAAAATCGATTACAAGAAGGGCCAAATCCATTCCATCTTTAGCTTCATCATCGTCGCCTACCTGCTTAAGTGATTCAGTAACATGTAGTCGAAGCTCATTAAGGATCTCATCTGCCCTCGGAGCAAATTCCTTATCAATTATTTCGTCAAGAAATGACATTCCAAGCAGGCTCATAAAAGCACCGGGCACACCATGTCCGGTACAGTCGCCAGCCACTATATAAAGCCTTTCAGCTTTTTTAATCATCCAGTAAAAGTCTCCGCTCACAATATCTCTCGGCTTAAAAAGAACAAAATAATTTTTAATATTTTCCGATAGAATAGTTTCCGAAGGAAGAAGAGCCATCTGAATCCGGCTTGCATAATGAATGCTCGATTCAAGTTCCTCTTTTTGTTTTACAACAACGGCAGTACGTTCAGCTACAATTCCTTCGAGTCTGATATTTTCATTCTTCAGCTTTTTTGTATAAGCTTTTATAATAGCAATTATTATAAGAAGAGCAATAACAAAGAAGCCAATGAAAGCAAAAATTGTAAAATACCATGGCTTTAAAATTATGAACTGATAACTGAGCTCATTTCCTTCCTGACCGGTAAGTGTCCTTGTTTTGACTTTAAAAGTGTACCTGCCATAAGGAAGATTTGAGTATTCTTTTTTTGAATACTGCGCTACCATTGTATTTCCGAATGAAATTCCCTCCCATTTTGACCACTCTTTTTCAAATCCTTCAAGTTTGTAACTATACTCTGTAAAAAGCTCTTCAGTATATGACGGGGTAGTCCATTGAAATGAAATATCATTCATATCAAATCCGTATTCCGGAACTGCAGTCTCAGGATTAACAGGTGAAGGAAACCTTCTGCCATAGTTATCAACTGTGTAGAAAGTGCTATTCATAACTACAGAATCGGCCCCGGCAACAATACTTACAAAACTGGTTTTAACCCGGGTTGTATCTGCAACGACAGATGATTTATCTACGACAAAAACAGATTTTGATTTCAGAATATAAACCCGCCCTTCAGAATAAATAATATCCATCAGAGGAATATTAGGCAAAATCCTGAACATACCATCAACTTTTTCAAAATTACCTTTGCTATTCCGAAAGAGGATATCTTCAACATTTTTATCAATTCCACTGTACCAGATATCGCCGTCCGGATCATCAAAAATATTAGTTGAATTTCTGTGAAAGGAGTAGTCACCCGTAAGGCTATTATCCGATACAAACATATCATTAGCCTGGTCATATTTTAAAATCCCTGAGCTTGATGTTACATATAACTGATCCCTGACAACATGTATACTATGTAAATCCACATCTTGAATACCTTTCTCCAATCCGCACTTCACAAAAAGAGAGTCATTTTCCCTGAAATCAACAGAGTATAAGGCACTCGGATCATCCGTAAGTACCCACAGACCGCCGCTCTTTTTTTCAATCAAACCTGAAATGGAGCCGGCTAATTTTTTTGTCTTGTTATAATACTTCCATCGTTGACCGTCTAGTTTCAGTATTATAATATCTCCTGCTTTCTGCCCCAGATATACTACAGAAGGATCGATGACTGATTGCAGAATTTCGCTTGCATCAAATTTGAAAGTCGTTGGCGGAATGTTGCTACAGTTTTTCTCAACTTCCCTGACATTATCACTCTTCATTATCTGTAAAAGACTATTCAAAGATCCTGCCAGCAAAAAATCACCAGATCCGGATTTAATTACTTCCAGAGGAAAAACCTGATCGTTTGTGCCTGGTATTTTGGCAAAAACTGCTTCATTATTTTTGTTCACAGTGCTTTTGTAAACACCTGCATCGTTTCCAAGATATAAATTTCCATTAAACCCGGCAATGCTATTAACCTCTGCTTCAATCCCCTGCTTTTCAGAGAAATAAGTGACGGGTATATTAATGTATGCTTTACTTATAAATCCCTGGGTGCTGATCCAGAGTTCAGATTTTTTCTTATAATCGCAATACAATGCAATTATTGTATTGTCTTCAAGAGCAGAGTTTTCATTCCGAACCTGCTGTAAAAGTACCCCGGACTTATTAAAAATAAGAACACCAAGTTCGACAGTAGTACCAAAGGCAAAAAGGTTATCGGCAAGAAGTGTTCCTGAATAAACCTTTACATCCTTAAGTTTTTCATTTAGCCCCTGTTCAATGAAAGACTTATTTACTGTTCCTGATTTATAGTCAAACAGATACAACCCGTCAGAGAAAGTCCCGACCAGAACGTTACTATCATCAAAAGGAAAAAGTACCGTACAGGGTTTACGAGCAAAAAAGTCTCCCCCGGGGATGGGTGTTACCACTGTATCTTTAAGTTCAAAAAGTCCCAGTACATTATCGGCCAGAATAAGTTTATCATTAATTCTTACAAGCCTGAGAGCATCTCTTATTCCGTATTTTAAAAGATCAATTTTTGTGAGCGAATCTGTAGTAATATCATAAACATAAACTGACTTGGCACTCTGAAAAAGAACCTTTTCTCCCTCAACCAATATCGAGTATACAATTTTGATTTCCGGCAAGGAGTCAATCCGTGAGGCCAGGGAAACATACTCAGGTTTACCATTTAATCCAGGCTGAATATAGCCAAACTCAAATGCCGATCCCACATATATAATTCCTCTCGAATCACTCTCAAGAGAAAAAACCCTTGGGTTCTTGCCTATGTTTATTTGCGACCAGTTAGTACCGTCATATTTAATTACACCGCGATCCTGATTGCCAAAGTAAATATTTCCCGAATTGTCCTTTGTTATGCACCAGTTCTGCCCCGATCCGGGAGTTATCTGTGTATCATAATTCCTGATTACCGGTACACCATATTTATTTACCTGACCTGATAGTTCCAGCGTTAAAATGGTTATAATAAAAAGAATTTCAATTCTTCTCATAGCAGAATTAATTTATTCGTCCCCTAAAACAGGTATAAAAGTACGAATTTTCTCCTTTAATCAAATTTATTTATGGCACAATAGTTACGAAGCAAAGATTTTAATAACTTTACTCAGGAATTTAGGTTATAGTGTTAATTAATTAACATTGATGCATTTAGGGAAAGGTAAACTTGCTATTTACATAGGAGTTTTTCTGCTTGTTTCAGCATCAGCAGGCGGACAGGCAGGAAAAAGTTACAAATACCAGTTCGATGGTAATTTGCAGATTGTTAATGTTCAATCCGAAGGCATTTCACTTATCATAAACTACTCATTACCAGAGATTAATCTCGAAAACGTCACAAATTCAGCCGGAACTTATTATAAGGTAAGTATACCAGGTCATATACCTACGATTGCAGTAGGTAAACCTGAACTTCCTGTTTTCAGCAGACTCATAGCTATACCTGACAATTCCCTGTTTAAAATAAAAATTTCAGAGGTAAGGACAAAAAAATTAAAACCATCCGGCCAAAAAATAGCAGGAATACTTTACCCTGCCCAGGAGGGCCAGACAAAACAGGTCCAGCAGACCAGGACAGAATTTATAATAGATAAAACAGAATATTCGAAACGGGGCCTGATAGAAACAGACACTGTAAGGATAGAAAAATTAGGAAAAATCAGAGATAACAACCTGGCAAACCTTGTTATTTCTCCTGCCCGATATAATCCCCGATCAAATAACATTGAGGTGATAACCTCTATGAAAATAGAAATAATCTTTTCATCACAATTGAGTTCTTCAGCAAAAGCTCAGGTTTCAGGCTCAGCTCTTTTTGAGGAATCACTCCTGAAGGGTGTGCTGAATTACAACAAAGGAGAAGTAGTTCCGGGGTATTCCGATAAACCTGTTAAAATGGTAATTATTACGGATACCGCTTTCCGAAAGCAGCTTCAGCCTTTTCTGGAGTGGAAAATACAGAAAGGGTTCAACCTGAATGTACTATATAAAGGAACAGGGAATGTAGGAAGCAGTTATCTGCAGCTAAAAGATACACTCACAAAAATATACAATGCTTCAAGTGCAGACAATCCTGCACCAGAATATCTTATGATTATTGGTGACACTAAACGGATACCTTATTACGGACAGGGAGGAACAGGCAATGTAACAGACATGTATTATGGCGAATTTACGGGTAATGGAGACTATATTCCTGATATGTATGTAGGAAGGCTTCCCGTTGCAGATACAACTGAGCTTAAAAACGTCATTAAAAAGCTAATCCAGTATGAAAAGTTTCAGTATGCAGACACGAATACATTCTATTCCAGGGCTTTGGTCACTGCAGGAAATGATGCCGGATTTGTAACTTTTATGAATGGTCAGGTTAAATATGCACTGGACAATTACATAAACAATTCCAATAATCTTACTGAGCATCACTTCTATTATCCCCAATCCGGTAATAAAAGCGTTATCGACTCTCTCAAGAAAATAATTAACAGCGGTGTTTCGTTCGTCAATTATACCGGACACGGAGCCTATGATGGATGGTTATACTTATTATCGGGATCACCAAGATATTATATTAACGGTACGGCTGTTGATCAGTTTACAAATAAAAATATGTATCCTCTTGTAATAAGTAATGCCTGCCAGACAGGGCTATTCAGTTCGGCTTCTTCTCTGGGTAACAAATTTGTGCTGGCAGATAGTAAAGGGGCTATCGGATTTATCGGCTGCTCAAACGATTCCTACTGGGATGAAGATTTCTACTGGTCAGTTGGAACAGGCAACATATCGTTAAACCCGACATACGAAACTTCCGGGCTTGGTGCATATGACAGGCTTTTTCACACTCACTCAGAATCACCTTCTGACTGGTATTATACACTCGGACAGATAAACTTTGCAGGAAACCTCTCAGTAAGTGCTAGTACCACCGGGAGAAAAAAATACTACTGGGAGACTTATAATGTTATCGGCGATCCTAGCCTTATTCCTATTATTGGCAAGCCAGATTCGTTCAATGTTACAATACCAGACACTTTGCCGAACGGAATGAAGACGCTTTATCTGAATATCGATCCATTTGCATACGTTTCTGTATCTCACTTTGATACCTTATGGGATGCCTCATTTGCCACCTCTTCAGGTTCAGTTTCTCTTGAAATGCCGGGATTATCGAACGATTCATGCCTTATTGTTATTACAGGCCAGAACAAATATCCAATTATAAAAACTGTCTATTTCTCAACAATAAATAAAGAATATATTAATCTTACATCTGCTGCAATCAGCGATATTAAGGGTAATAATAATTCACTGGCTGATTTTGACGAAACGATCTCCCTTAAACTCAAAGTAAATAATCTGGGATCGGAAGCTGCAAGCAATCTTTATGCAAAAATATCTTCCTCATCTGCCTACCTTACTCTTATCTCTGATTCTGTTTATATTGGGACGCTGAATGCCAATTCAGAAATTTTAATTTCGGATACACTAAGTATTAAAATAGCTGCCAATGTTCCTGACATGATGGTGGCACCTGTCAAAATAATTCTTGGAGACAGCAAGTCAGTTAATAATTATATCATAGACATCATTATTCATTCACCAGATCTTAATATCGCCGGCCTGGTAATAGATGACATTACAGTCGGCAATGCTAATTATATAGCAGATCCGGGTGAAACATTCAATCTTGTATTTAAGGTAAACAATGCCGGATCGAGTGATATATCGGGACTTCTTTTAACCACCAGCCCGACAGGAGGGATTACAATTCTTCAGTCAAATGTTAAATCAGGAGTCATCAGGTTTGGGGAGACGACCGAGATCCCCGTAGCAGTTAAGCTCGATAAAACTGTGCCTTCTGGCACTGTAATTAAAATTTACTCAACACTCGACTGCCCGCCGTTTCTCCTTGAGCAAGAGTTCACTATCCGTGTCGGCAGGATAAGAGAAAGCTTTGAAGCTGCATCGTTCGATGTTTTTCCATGGATTAACAGAAGCTTAATTCCATGGACAATTATAGAAGGAAATTCATTTGAAGGAACAATCTCTGCAAAATCGGGAGCAATAACTCATAATGGTTCTTCTTCTATTTCAATTAAAACTGTGTATTCTGCTGAGGATTCACTCAGGTTTTACTATAAAGTTTCATCAGAAGCTAACTATGACTATTTATCATTCCTCCTTAATGGAAAAGAAGTATTCAAAAAATCCGGCGACATTCCATGGACACTGGTTGTAATTCCGTTACCAGCCGGCACAAATAAAATGGAGTGGAAGTACATTAAAGATCAATCAGTTACAGGTGGGGCCGATTGTGCCTGGATCGACATGATTGATTTTGCTGTTAACGGAACTGTGACTTATCTTCAGAAAGACCTAATGGTTACCGAAATTACCGGACCTGTTCAGAAAGACGACTTAGGACTGGAGGAGGTAAAAGTAAAGGTTCTGAATACCGGAAGAGATATTGTTGACGGGTTTAATCTGGCCTATAGCATTAATGATAGCGAGCCTGTTACCCAGTTTTTTGAAAATAAAGTTATTCCTGACGGAGATACAATATCTGTTTCATTCACTGTAAAAGCGGATCTTAAAAAATATGGGATATATCAGATTAATGTATACGGATACGACAACAACGATGATTACCTGAATAATGATACTTTGAGTATTAAGGTTGAAAACACAACAATAACTGAAACATTGACCGCATTTCCAAATCCGTTCAGGGATCAGATTACAGTTGTAATAAATTCAAGAATGCCTGACAAAGTACGCATTACCTTAATCAGCGTGGCAGGGGTACAAATGCAAACCACTGAAAAAGAAATAATTAAAGGCATGAACTCAATAGAACTGAATTTCCCTCAGCTTACTCCATCTCTCTATTATCTCAATATAAAAGGTGCAACAATAGACATGACAACTCCTGTTTTGAAAGTTACCAGATAATAAATAAATTGCACCTCTTAAAATAGTCCACCAGATATATGTCCGAAATTGTACCTACACGCAACGCGGCTATTGAGCTGTTCTTAAAATACAATAAAACAGAGAGCCTTCTCAGACATGCACTTTCAGTTGAAGGTGTGATGAGATATATGGCAAGAAAGGCAGGAGAAGATGAGGATAAATGGGGCATCATAGGTCTTATACATGATCTTGATTATGAGATGTATCCTGACCAGCATTGTACCATGACAGAAAAGATCCTGAAGGAAAACAACTGGCCTGCAGAGTATATTCGTGCAGTTTTAAGTCATGGATGGGGCCTTGCATCAGACACAGAGCCATTAACAAGGCTTGAGAAAACAATATACGCTATTGATGAACTTACAGGGCTGGTGGCAACCAGCGCACTTGTAAGACCGTCAAAAAGTGTTCTTGATATGGAAACCCGTTCGGTGAAAAAGAAATGGACTGATAAAAAGTTTGCAGCAGGAGTTGACAGATCAGTTATAGAAAAAGGTGCAGCAATGCTGGGAGTAAGCCTTGATGATCTTATAAATGACTGTATTATGGGAATGAGGGATGTGGCAAATGAGATTGGTCTTAAAGGGTCAGTTTAGATCTATTTGCTTAGAATCAATCTAAATTACATCGCACTAAATCGCTGTATCTGATATTTTTATGTATTTTTGATTTTTGAACCGCAACATATACATTCTTAAAGAATTGTAAGCAATTAAGAGAATCCATGGAAACTGAATTTTTTATTCCATCTCTGCTCAAAAAATACAGACGTCTGTTTGGATGCCTGATGTTTTACAATTAGACTTTTTTTTCCACTATTACCTTTTCAGGTAATTATTAATCAATAACTTCCATTAAGATTATATCAATTGTACCTGTAGTATTATTCAGGTACAAGATTTAAAAAATACCACCATGTTTGAAAAAGTAATTGCTCATAATACTAAGCCTGAGAGGCCAGCTACCGCTGAAGGCAATTTCTATGAACCTAAAAGAGAAAAAATCGGACCGGGAATGAACGAGAGGGTACAGAAACTCCGTAAACTAAGTTTCGAAACCGAACCTTCCCTCTCCATTGAACGCGCACTTCATGAAACGGCTTTCTACAAAGAAAACTTCGGCAAATATTCAATTCCTGTTCTCAGGTCAATGAATTTTCTCGATCATTGTCAGAAAAAAACTATCTATCTGGGTGAAGGTGAATTAATTGTGGGCGAGCGTGGCCCAAAGCCAAAATGCGTACCTACATTTCCTGAACTAACCTGCCATAGCGTCGAAGACTTTCATGTGCTTAACACACGCGAAATGCAGCGCTATACAATAAGACAGGAAGATATTGATATTTATGAAAAGGAAGTTATTCCTTACTGGCAGGGCAAAACCCAGAGGGAAAGAATCTTCAGCCATGTACCTGAGGAGTGGAGGGCTGCTTATGAGGCCGGATTATTTACCGAATTTATGGAGCAGCGGGCACCGGGACATACAACACTAGATGGTAAGATCTACCGGCAGGGAATGCTTGATTTCAAAAAGGAAATTTCAGCAAACCTATCGGCGCTCGATTATCTGAACGATCCGGAAGCTACCGATAAGGCAGAACAATGGAAGGCCATGATTATTTCATGTGATGCGGTTATTTTATTTGCAGAACGGCATGCTGATCTGGCCGAAAAAATGGCAAAAGAAGAAATTGATCCCAAGAGAGCCTCCGAACTTAGAAAGATTGCAAAAGTATGCCGCCGGGTTCCGGCACATGCTCCTCAAAACCTGTGGGAAGCTATTCAGATGTATTGGTTTGTTCATCTTGGAACCGTTACCGAACTGAATGGATGGGATGCTATGAACCCGGGCCATTTCGACCAGCACCTTGCCCCTTTCTACAACAGGGAAATTGCTGAAGGAACTCTTACCCGTGTCGAAGCCAAGGAACTTATTTCCTGCTTCTGGATAAAAGTGAACAACCATCCGGCACCGCCTAAAGTTGGGATCACAGCACGCGAAAGCGGCACTTACAATGATTTTACAAATATTAATATAGGTGGTGTAAAGGCTGATGGCACAGACGGAACCAGCGAAGTTTCCTATATAATGCTTGAGGTAGTTGAGGAGTTACACATCCTTCAGCCAGGGAACTCTGTGCATATAAGTGCAAAAACACCCGATAAATTCCTGCATGCAGCTGCACATGTTATCAGGCAGGGACATGGTTACCCGTCGGTCTTTAACCCTGATATTTATATACTTGAAATGCTCCGCCAGGGAAAATCGCTTCAGGATGCCAGGGAAGGCGGTTGCAGCGGCTGTATAGAAGTAGGAGCCTTTGGCAAAGAAGCATACTTATTAACCGGTTACCTGAATGTTCCGAAGATTTTAGAAGTAACTCTGAATAATGGAATAAACCCTGTTACCGGTAAGAAAGCAGGGATCCAAACAGGTGATCCATTGAATTTTGCTTCGTATGATGAAATCTATGAGGCTTTCCTGAAGCAACTCCAGTTTGTTGTGGATCAGAAAATGAGGGTTAGCAATTACATCGACAGGATGTTTGCCAAATATGCCCCTGCTCCCTTCCTTTCTGTGGTAATTGATGATTGTATCGCAAAGGGAAAAGACTATTACGATGGTGGTCCGCGCTACAATACCAGTTATATCCAGTGCTGCGGTCTCGGAACAGTTACTGACAGCTTGGCTGCTTTGAAAAAACATGTATTTGAGGATAAAACCTTCAGCATGGACAGGATGTTAAAAGCTGTCCTGAAAAATTTTGAAGGTGAAGAACTATTGCGCCAGACTATAATTAACCGCACGCCTTTTTTTGGAAATGATGACGATTATGCTGATACAATTGCTGTTAAGGTTTATGACGATCTGGTTGATACAATAGACGGCAAACCTAACATTAAGCCAGGAGGGAAATACCATTTGAATATGCTATCAACAACCTGCCATGTTTATTTCGGCAAGGTTATGGGAGCAACGCCAAATGGACGATTGGCAGGAAAATCGATATCCGACGGCACATCACCATCGCACGGTGCAGATACTCATGGTCCGTCGGCGGTTATAAAATCTTTAACCAAGTTCGACCACGTAAAGTCCGGAGGTACATTGCTTAATCAGCGCTTCTTGCCCAGCATGTTACGTAAGGAGGAAGATATCCGCAAACTCGGATACCTTATAAGAAGTTACTTTACCCTGGGCGGTCACCACATACAGTTTAATATAGTTGATACCGCAACATTGTATGCAGCGCAGGCATCTCCTGAAGATTATAAGGATCTCCTTGTACGTATGGCCGGCTACAGCGACTATTTCAACGATATGAATGCCGATCTGCAACAGGAGGTGATTGAGAGGACTGAAAATGATTCGTTTTAGATGGCCAACAGCCTTATCTTCGATATTAAACGGTACGCCATAAACGATGGTCCGGGAATCCGGGTTGTTGTCTTTTTCAAAGGATGCAACCTGCATTGCGCATGGTGCCATAATCCTGAAAGTATTTCGGCTGATATAGAGAAAATGTATTCACCGGCTAAATGCATCAGGTGCGGAAGTTGTGTCGATGCCTGTCCCGAGGATGCAATTACATTAACAACCGACGGCATTATTACTGATCCTGATCTATGCAAATCGTGCGGGAAATGCGCTGAAGTCTGTCCGACCAGGGCCATTGAGATGTCAGGAAAAGAAATGACGGTTTCTGAAATAATGGATAATATAGAGAAAGAGCGGGTTTTCTTTGACCAATCGGGAGGCGGAGTTACTTTCTCAGGCGGTGAGCCGCTTATTCACACAGAAATGCTGATTGAATTACTGGAAGAATGTGGCAAAAGAGGTATTCACAGAGCGGTTGATACTGCAGGAAATGTAAATACCGGTACAATTCTTAAAGTTGCAAAACATACCGATCTTTTCCTCTACGATTTAAAATTGATGGATCCGGTCCTGCATAGGAAATGGACAAATTCAGGCAACGAAAGAATACTATACAACCTGAAAGCAATTGCCGGGGCTGGCTCCAATATTATAATCCGTATCCCGCTAATCGGGGGAGTTAATGATACAGATGAAAATATTGAACACACTGCAAGATATATATCAGAATTGGCAGGAGACAAAAAAGAAGTTCATCTCCTTCCATATCATAACATTGCAATGAATAAATATATGAAACTTGGCAAAGCGGAAGATTTTGCGTCGCTTCATGAACCTGATAAAAAAACATTGGCAAATGCAATTGCCATATTTAAAAAATCCGGGATAAAGGCGAGTGTTGGAGGGTAACTGTCAGAAATAAAAAAGGCCGATTCGAAGAATCAGCCTTTTTTATTTTTCAGTGAATTATTACAATTCTTTGACTTTAATATTTCTGAACCATACATCGTTGCCATGGTCCTGAAGACCTATATAGCCTTCCTTAGCTGTATTAACGAACATTGGCCAATCTTTGAATTTGGAATTAGCCACCATTTTTTTCCAGTCATCGGTCCAAAGATGGAATTCAACAACATTTGCCCCATTCTGATTGAAAACAACTGTTCCCTGGTAGACTGTAATAACAACTTTGTTCCACTGCCCCACAGGTTTTGAATTCTGAGGTTTTGCAGGTATAAGATCGTAAAGCGACCCTGCCTTACGATTACCGTCTACACCTAATTTGGCATCAGGATGTTTATCATTATCAAGAATCTGCATTTCAGGAGATGACTTATAAATTGGTTCTCCCGGAACCTCCTGACCGAGTATAAAAATTCCGCTGTTTCCACCTTCAGAAATCTTCCATTCAATAGAAAATTCAAAATTGGAAAGCTTCTTATCATAAATTATATCGCCACCGGAACCACCTGCTTCGCCGGCACCGGAACCGATACAATGAAGTGTACCATCGACAACTTCCCATCCCTTTTCAGGGAAGGTTGTTTTGTTGTAACCTCTCCATCCTGTTGTGGTCTTACCGTCAAAAATGGCTGTTCCACCGTCATCTTTTGCAGTTTTTGATTTACCTGACGATCCGCAGGATGCTGCCATAACAGCAATTACAACACATGTTAAAATAATTTTAATTGATTTCATAACTGATATTTAATTTTGATATAAAGAAAAAACCACAGGCATTTCTGCCTGTGGTGGTAATAGATTTAAACCGGCATATCAGGCAAGCTGTAGCCTTTACGGTAGGTATGTTTAACCATCTCTGCTGCAAACTCTTTAGCAGGTACTGGCTGTGTCCATTTTTTGTCAAATCGTGGATCACCATCAACAATTGTAAAGTTATCTGATATAACTGTTCTTACTTTATCTGAATCGCTGATATTTGTGAATTCCATTTTCTCGCCATTCCAGTCAAGTTCCCTGTTAAGACCCTGAAGTCTGACGGCAAGAACACCCATAACAACCATTTCGTTGAATGGTCCGGCTTCTGCGAAGTCAGATTTTGTAGCAAGTCTGCTTTCAGGAGCCTCTTTACAAGCGCGTACCCAATCCATTTCGTGTCCGCCCTGCATAGCCTTATCAATTCTTCTTTCAGTTTTCGGAACCTCTGGTTTACGACCTGACAATAACCATGGGTTAACGCCATAACAACCGCAAACAAGTGTATCTTTTGAACCATAGAATATAACGCCGCCGCCACTATCATTCATATTTTTTCCTGCCGGCCAGCCTGCTGGTCTTTCCGGTTCCAAACCACCATCGTACCAGGTTATTGTTACCTCAGGATATTTGATTTTCGAACCTTTAGGTGCAACTCTTTCAGGGTAAGTAAGTTTTACTTTCTGAGCTGTGGGAGCACAATCGGTTAGAAGAAGTGTTGAACTTCCCTGAGCTTTTGTAGGATACTGTAATTTCAGAGCCTTAAATACAGGATGCATAATATGGCAAGCCATGTCGCCAAGGGCACCTGTTCCGAAATCCCACCAGCCTCTCCAGTTCCATGGAGTGTAAAGACTGTTATATGGACGCATCTTTGTAGGTCCAATGAAAAGATCCCAGTTCAGAGTATCAGGAACCCACTCACCTTTAGGAACATTAAGTCCCTGAGGCCATATTGGACGATCGGTAAAAGCTTCAACTCTTCTTACTTCTCCGATTTCGCCATTCTGGATCCACTCAATAGTCTGGTTAACACCCTCGCCTGATGAACCCTGGTTTCCCATCTGTGTTGCAACTTTGTATTTTGCAGCAAGTTTGGTTAAAAGCCTTGATTCATAAACGGTGTGTGTTAAAGGTTTCTGTACATAAACGTGTTTTCCCATCTGGATTGCATTGGCAGCAACAACGGCATGTGTATGGTCGGCTGTAGCAACTATAACAGCATCAATTGATTTGCCCATTTCATCGTACATTTTACGGAAATCCCAATATGCCTTTGCATCAGGGTTTTCAGCAAAAACCTTTTTTGAATAGCCCCAGTCAACATCGCATAATGCAACGATGTTTTCTGTAGGTTTAACGTTTTTCAGGTTTGAATTACCCATACCGCCGATACCGACTACAGCTATATTCAGCTTGTCACTTGGAGCTTTGTGGCCAAGGCCGCTAACAACTGAGCTGGGAAGTATAGTCAGACCTGCAGCAACAGCACCGGTTGTACCGATAAAGTTCCGGCGCGAAATGTTGTTTGAATTTTCTTTCATTGTCAGGTGGATTAAAATTAAATTATGATCGATAAAATTATGAAATTAAAAATTAAAATGATACAGATTAAACCATATTATTAAATATTTAGGAACTCTACAGTTCCCTTATCCAGATATTTCTGTATGCGACAGGATTGCCATGATCCTGCAGGGCAAGGCTTTTAGGACCATGCTTTCTGACAGTATATTCCGGAATTCCAATGTACTCGGTAGGTCCTCTTAAACTAACATTATTCTGAACAAGAACCCCATTTTGAAGTACTGTAACCCTCGGAGGTGTAAGGAAAACAGTTGAATCGGCTCCGAATGTAGGTGCAGTATATATAATATCATAGGTCTGCCATTCGCCCGGCTTTCTGCAAACATTTACAAGAGGCGGATACTGCTTATACATACTCCCAGCCTGTCCGTTACGATAAGTACGGTTATTATAATTATCAAGAACCTGAACTTCGTAGAATTCCTGTAAGAAAACACCGCTGTTACCCCTGCCCTGGCTTTCGCCCTGAACATCAGCAGGAGTTTTCCATTCAATATGCAGCTGAAAATTAGTAAACAGACGCTTGGATTTAATATAACCTGCACCTCTTACACTTACAAGTTCACCATCTTTAACAATCCATTTAGAAGGATTTCCCTGCATATCAGACCATTCCAAACTTACATCGGAACCATTGAAAAGTACAATAGCATCAGAAGGTGCATCGGCAACAGTTGCCCCTGGCTGAATAATTTTTATTTCCGGCTCCCAGATCTCTGTCATACCGGGTTTCATTTTTTCAGGTTCGGGATATTTGGGTGCCGGTGGTGGCGGCGGTGGAGGTGCCATTTGTTGCACCTGTCCTGAACTGTAAGCATAGCTAAACAGCATAAGGCTGATGATCAGTAACTTTTTCATTTTTAATATTTAAAATTTGAGAATAATAATTTATTGGCACATTAGTTTTGTATTGGTTGTGCCATACGCAAATATAATTGACCCTTTCTGAAAAACCTAATTGTCTTATATGTATATATATGATTACACAAAACTATATGGTCTGAAATTTTAAGACAAAAACAGCAGTTATATCATTAATTATCAAGAATTTCAGCTTAATCAGCTATTGTAAAAACTCTTTCCGACAGAAATTATAGACTCATTTTCAATTGTTAAAAATATTTAAATCCAATTGACCTGATTTTTTTCATTTTAAGTTTTTATCTCGCCCGCGGCGGGTCTTGATATGAATGTGATGGCTTCAAAATAATATTACGGTGCTCTGCACCTATTAGTTAATAATCAGATGCATTTCTACAAATATTATGCAGCTCTGCTGCAATCCATCATTCCTGCAGTGTCAATACATATGACTCATTTAGTATAATGTATGAATGATTCAATTATTCAGGTGCAGAGCACCGGAATATTTGTAGCATGATTTTGATGGAAGAAGACAGAGGTGCAGAGCACCGGAATAGGCTGGGTACTTCGCTCCACTAATAATGATAACAATTATAACCTTATGTTATAGGGTTTTTTAAACCAGTTTCAGAATCTGACTTTTAATATTGCAACGAAGTGGTAAAATGTGAATATCCCCCGGTGCAACAGGTGGTATAGGCCTACCCCAAAAATTAAAGACCTGAAAGGGCGTAAAATTTTTTGACAGAGAGAAAAAGTCTTTATAAACAGGTCTTTTCCATGAGATATGTCACGCTCCTTCAGAGCTTAAATTGATTGTGGTTTTTTTTGAATTATCTCAATTTGGTGGAGGCAAATTTTGCGGAGGACCGTTAGAAGTTGTGAGATCCTTCGCTCCGCTCAGGATGACAATGGTCGGGATGATCGGGGTTTTGGGAGGGAAATCACCATACGGTAAACCTGTATTATATTAGTATTTATATGATTACAATACCGCGGCCCTTTTACAGAACTCACATCAGGTATTCTTCAAATCAATTATTTGAAAATAATTATATACATCATACACTCAAATTTTAATTTTTTTCTATCCCCTATCCAAAAATAGTTACTTAAATTAAACAGTTCATAACAGTTAAGCATATACACATTACAATATAATATTCCTGATTCAACAGGTAATAAAAAACCCGATGTTAAAAAAAAGTTAATTTTAATTCGAATTTAATTCCATTTTAATTTTTTTTTAAGAAAAATCATTCTAAATTTGAAATGATTTGAATGCTGGTGAAAATTCGTTTTCAAATAATAAAAAACTTTAGTAATAATAAATAGTGTCAATCGGGATTTTCTTAACCAAAATCAAAAATAATTAATTTAATCTACTCTAATCAATCTAACCAAAAGAATTCAACTATGAGAAATTTAAGAAATTCTTTATTTCTATGGAGGAGAAGTTTGCTAACTCTTCTCCTCTTTTGCTTTGCAGTCGGCCTGGCCAGTGCCCAGGAAAAGACTATTAAAGGTAAAGTAACTTCCGCTGCGGAGGGTGCTCTCCCCGGAGTAAACATTGTGGTCAAAGGGACCGTTGTGGGAGCTATGACCGACGTCGGTGGAACTTACACTATTACAGTTCAGGGCAACGATGCAATTCTGGTATTCACTTCTATTGGCTACACCCCACAGGAGATAACTGTTGGAACGCAATCTACAGTCGATGTAGTTCTTGCTCCTGCAGTAAGTGCCCTTGGTGAAGTTGTTGTTGTAGGGTACGGTACCCAGAAAAAAAGGGAAGTTACCAGTTCTATCGCCAGTGTAAAATCTGAAGATTTCGTAAAAGGTGCTGTAAGCAGACCTGAGCAACTCATTCAGGGTAAAGTAGCTGGTCTTGCTATAACCAAAGCAGGTAGTGATGTTAACGAAGGTTACAACATTCGTTTGAGAGGCTTAAGCACAATCGGTGCAAATACAGGCCCGCTTGTAGTTATTGACGGTGTTATCGGAGGATCACTTTCAAACATCGATCCAAACGACATCGAATCAATAAACGTATTGAAAGATGGTTCTGCAGCAGCAATCTACGGAACAAGAGGATCAAGCGGTGTTATCCTTGTAACAACCAAGCAGGGTAAAAAAGGAACTTCTTCAGTTGAGTATAATGTTTATGTTACTGCTGAATCAATTGCAAAACATACTGATGTTATGAATGCAACTGAATGGAGAGCACTTTCTGCTGAAACAGGGTCAGGAACGGATTTTGGTTACGATACTGACTGGTTTAAGGAAATGACTCAGACCGGTTTATCACAAACACACAACATTTCCTTGTCAGGCGGCTCAGACAAGACTACCTACAGGGCTTCTTTAAACTATCGTAATGCTGATGGTGTAGCGCGCACTACTGGTTATGAGCAGCTTAACGGAAGAATCAACGTTACACAGAAAGCTATGAACGACAAGTTAACCCTGGATCTGAACCTTGGTGCAACTAACAGGACTTCAGCCTATGGTTTCAACGACGCGTTCAAATTTGCAACAATTATGAACCCGACTGCTCCTGTTATGATGCCGGGTGATCCTGCTTATGCAAAATGGGATTATTATTTTAACCAGACATTATTTGACTATTATAACCCTGTTCAGATTCTGGAGGCAAATAAAAATGATGGAAAAGATGCTCTGCTTAACCTTTCTTTAAAAGGAACCTATGAATTGGCAAAAGGCCTTTATATCGATGCATTCTATTCTATACAGAATACTGTAAACACAAGAAGTGCATACTATGACAAGAATAGTTTCTGGGTAGGTGCAAATACAAATGGTATGACAGACAAGAGCGAGGCTAATTCAAACAGCAGACTTTTTGAATCAACCATCAAGTATAATGGCGAGATAAGTTCAGCACTCAGCCTTAGTGCTCTCGGCGGATATTCATATCAGGATTTCACAAATGAAGGATTTAATGTGCATGCAGGTAATTATCTTACAGATGCTTTCACATATAACAACATTGGTGCAGCTCTTGACACTAAGAATGGTCTGGCCACATCCGGAAGTTATAAAAACACAAATAAACTTATTGCATTTTTCGGACGTGTAAACCTTAATATAAACAGCACCTGGTTCGTGACTGCAAGTGCAAGATACGAAGGTTCTTCAAGATTCGGAGAAGATAATAAATGGGGTTTATTTCCTGCAGTAGGTGGTGGTGTTGACTTAGCACCAATCATCAATGTAAGCATTATCGACAACTTCAAAGTACGTGCCAACTACGGTATGACAGGTAACCAGCCATCAAGCTCTTATCTTTCATTACTGCGCCTTGGCCCACAGGGAAACTTTTACTACAATGGTAAATTCGGTCCTGCCTATGCTCCTGTAAGTAATGCAAATACTGACCTGAAATGGGAGAAAAAAGGTGAAATTGACTTAGGTTTTGACTTTTCAATGTGGAAATCAAAATTATCAGGATCATTTGACTTCTATACAAGAACAACTACTGACCTTCTATTCTCATATGAAGTTCCGGTTCCGCCAAACCTCTACTCACAGGCTATGCTTAACCTGGGTGAGATTAAAAGCAGCGGTCTTGAGCTTTCTCTCAACTGGACTGTTCTTCAGAAATCAGATTTAACCTATAGTATGAGTTTCACACCATCTTATAACCTTGAGAATACACTTGTTTCTCTTTCAGGAACTTATAATGGCGCTGATCTTACATACGGAGTACGCGATCTTCAGAACATGGGATCACCAGGACAGAACCAGGCACCTCTTATCAGAGCTGAAGAAGGCAAGCCAATAGGCCAGATCCTTGCAGCAAGATATACAGGAATTGACTCTAATGGTTCATGGACATTTGAAGACTTTAACAATGACGGAACCATTGATTCAAAAGACCGTCAGGTTGTTGGAAACGGTTTACCAAAGTTCTTATTCGGATGGGGACATAACGTCACATACAAGAATTTTGATTTCAGCGTATTCTTCCGCGGTGTATTCGGACACGATCTTATCAATTCATTCCGTGCATTCTACGAAGTGCCTCTTGTAATCACTTCATATAACCTTCCAAAGTCAGCTACTGACATGAGAAATGCTAACGGAACTCTTCTTAACAATTCATCAGGTCTTTATTCAAGCCACCATGTTGAAAGTGCTGATTTCGTTTCTCTCGATAACATGAGTCTCGGATATAACTTCCAGATGGCTAAAGGCGGAGCATTCAGCAAAATCAGGGTATATGCCGCAGGTAACAACCTGTTCTACCTTACAAATTATATGGGCGTAGATCCTAACCCAAGATACGGCGACAGTGAGGATAACAATAATCCGCTTGCTCCGGGTATCGACAGAAGAGGTTTGTGGTCAAGGACAAGATCAGTTACACTTGGTGCAAACTTTGTTTTTTGAGCTTTTATCTTCCTATTGGTAGCGGCCACTTTCAGTCAGTCGTGTACCAACCTCGATGAAGAACTTTACAGTGAAGTAACTCCCGAAAACTTCTTCAAGACAGAAGAGGAGTTTATTTCTGCACTGGGAGCCGCTTATACTCAGTTTGGAAACTGGGCGGCAGGCGATCCTCAAACACTACAGGTTATGACAACTGATGAGCTAACAGCTCCTACAAGAGGTGCTGACTGGGATGATGGTGGTAACTGGAGAAGGGCACACCTTCATGCATGGACAAAAGAAGATGGTGTTATGAGCGGTGCATGGAACTTCGGTTTCAACGGTGTTAACACAGCCAACAGACTTATCTTTCAGTTTCAGGATCTTGTAAACAAAGGACAGGTTCAACAGGCTGCTGCTGATGCTTACATTGCAGAATTACAGACAGTAAGAGGTTTCTTCTACTGGCAGCTGGTTGATGAGTTTGGTAATGTTCCTCTTGTAACGGATTTTGCCACTGCTGAAGCAACTCCGGCAACTAAATCAAGATTAGAAGTTTATAATTGGATTGTAGGTGACCTTGAAGTTGCTGTTCCAAAACTATCAAAAGCTGTTGACGGAACAACATATGCCCGTATGAACTACTATGCCGGACAGGCTCTACTTGCAAAACTTTATTTAAATGCAAAAGTTTATTCAGGTACAGCACAGTATGGCAAAGTTGTTACAGCTTGCGACGAGATTATAAATTCAGGTAAATACTCGCTTGAAAGTAATTTCTTCAAGAACTTTAATATTGACAATGCTTCATCAAAGGAATTTATCTTTGCAATCCCTTACGACAAAGTATTCTTCCAGGGATTCAACCTTGTTATGCAGACTCTAAGTTATCTGAACCAGCAGACTTATAACCTTACCGCACAACCCTGGAACGGTTTCTGCTCATTAGAGGAATTTTATAATTCTTTCGAAAATACTGATATCAGAAAAGGCGAACCTGGAACACTTGCAGGTCCTTCTTTGAAACGTGGTACATTCCTTGCAGGTCATCAGTACAGCAGCAATGGCAAGATTCTGGAGGATGACGGTGTTGAATCACCTAACCCAATCCGTGTTCCTCCATTCCTTGGCGACCCTGATGGTAAAATTTATAACTTCGGAAGCATAGGAACAGGTCAACCAATGATCAACGAGTTAGGCCCACAGGCTCTTCGTCAGGCTGGTGCAAGAGTTGGAAAATGGGAATTCGAAATGGGTGGCACACCAAACATGAGCAACGACTATGGCGTGTTCCGTTATGCCGATGTTCTTCTTATGAAAGCTGAAGCACTCTGGCGCATAAGTAATAGTGCTACAGATCCTGCTGCTCTTGCGCTTGTTAACCAGATCAGAACCCGCGCAGGTGTCGCACCGCTTGCATCTCTCGATGGTCCACTTAGCTTTGACCTTGCTGGCGGTTCAGTTGCCGGTGGTGAATTATTCAACGAAATGGGTCGTGAACTTGCTTTCGAAAAAGGCAGAAGACAGTCTATGATTCGCTGGGGAGTTTACACACAGGTTAACAAATGGGCACTTCCATATAACCTAATCTTACACAGAACCCAGGGTACTAGTAATTATATTTAAGTAATATATTTTTCGAGAGCAGGCAATTATTATATTTGCCTGCTCTCTTTATTTTTGCATAAACTATTTGCTTAAGTCCTTTGTGTACCTTTGAGAGTACTTAGTGTCACTTAATGGTAAAAGATTAATTCATTTAACCACAAAGGGTCACAAAGGGTTTCACAAAGGACACAAAGTGAAGAGGATTTTGATATAAGCAATTAAAGTTTGCATTACTATTAAGAATTTTTTCAAAAAATGGGGTTCCTTAGATTTAAATATATAATTAATGCCATATTTATCTTTGCAGTCGCAATGCTGTGGTCCTGTAAACCTGGTCAGAAAGAGTCAGATGGCAAACATCTATTTACATTACTCGAGGGAAGAAACACAAACATAAACTTT
>JFJP01034733.1_pt1 | contig 32448 bp, 27 predicted proteins | sample 431651 | NCBI WGS metagenome assembly JFJP01 (sample SAMN02602958, study PRJNA72255) | Microbial mat metagenome, whole genome shotgun sequencing project. | biome: fresh water; feature: sink hole; material: water; isolation source: purple microbial (photo- and chemosynthetic) mats found in... | reverse complement strand
ACCTCGAGGGGTACAACCGAATGGCCTGACGACAGCAGGAAGTCGAGTTCGGCATTGTGGGCCTTGCCTTCACGCAACCAGTAATGGAGCTTGAAACGCTGAGCCGGAGGCTGGAGAGTAGCAAGATGCTGGGCCGTGAACTGCTCGGCCAGCACTCCTTCGTTGAGGAAGCTACCGGCCATGAAATCATCCAGGCTCAGCAGGGCATTTCCATTGGCCGTGCCGACGAGTCCGACGTCCAGAAAAAACACCTTCCATACCGTAGGATCCTCACCAGCACCGAGCGGAAGCCCCTGCCCCGTAGCATGAAGAACCGGGAATGCAATACCCGCCCGCTGGAGCAGATCAAGGCAATGGCGGATATCCTGAGACTTCCAGTCCGGATGGAACTGCCTGTACTGTACTTTCCTGCCTATGACGCGCGGTATCACATCGAATACCCGTCTGAGCTTTTCCAGCTCGGCACCACGGGCATACCGGGAGAAATCATCGCGGTAGGTTTCCAGTATCGACTGGTGAACCGCGACTGCGCTCCTGAAATCATGGGTATCGATGAAGGACTGGAGCGCCTCTGGAAGCCCTCCCACAAGCAGGAATTCGCGCAACCTGAGCAACATCCGCTGGTGCAGCAAGGCTGGAAAACTGTCTCCCGGTTTCCATGCGTCCAGGAACCCGATAGCCTCATGCTCTCCCGCGCCTGACAGGTATTCATCAAAGGTCAGCGGACCCAGCCAGTAGTACTCGACACGCCCGACTGGCATTGAAAATTCCGCCTGCGAGAGGGTAAACTCGAGCAGCGAGCCAGCGGCGATGACCGCCAGGCCAGGCATTTCTTCATGGAAATAGCGAAGACACGCCAGCGCTTGCGGGCATTCCTGAATTTCATCAAGGAACAATACACCGCTTCCTTTTCCTACATTTGCTGTATTGAGCGTCAGGGAAAGTTCCTGCAGTATCAACGGTAGGTCGAAGGTTCCAAAAACCCTGTCGAGCAGCCGGAATTTCTCCAGGTTTACTTCCCACAGCGGCAAGCCAGAGCCGGAAGCAAATTCCCTGACCAAGGTTGATTTTCCTACCTGCCGCGCCCCCCTGAGCACCAGAGGCTTGCGGTTTTTTTTGGAGTACCATTGTTCAAGTTCAGTCAATGCTCGTCTGCTTATCATAATGACCCCATAAAGATACTCAATTGGCATCAATATGGGGTCATTTTAATACTTTTTTAGAAATCCAGCAAGTTCGCAACAAAAAACCATGTTTTCAACGATACAGCCGGGCCATCGGATTACACGTCCTCAGAACTCCACCCGCGTCGATGCCGACACGGAGAAGGCCTGGTCACCCGCAAAGCGGGTAAATTCCTTGTCTGCGCCGCCCCCGGCATAGGTAACAGAAAGCGTGAACGGCACTGCCCGCGGGAACGAGAAGGCTTCTGACAGAGTCAGCCGGTACGACACGTCCGACAGGTTGACGATGCCTGAAAAGCTGGTCGTTAGCGAGGGCGAGAACAGTTCCGCAGCAGAAAGCGCCGCATAGGCGTAAAATTCACCCTGGTTGAGCGCCCGGGTTTCATCGGAGGTCAAGGTTGCACTGGTCACCGCTGTTGCAAGCTCCGTGACTGAATACCCGGACAGATCCTGTCCACCGGAATTGTAGAAGCCTTCGCCGGACAGGGTCCAGAGCTTGAGCTCTCCGAGTGACCGGGAAAAACCGAGTGAAGCCTGAGCAGAATAGACATAGTCATCGTACTCTGGCTTGAGGGCAAACTCTCCGTAGACCGTGGTACCGAGGAGCCGTCCCGAGGCGTCCAGGCCGAAGCGGGCCTGGGCATTCTTGCCACCATAGCCAGTAAGGCCGAACTCAAAGGCACCGGCGGTGAAATCGAAACGGCCGCCAAGGTTTACGGCCTCGAGTGGATCACCGGCGACCCAGCCTGTACGGCTGGAACCACTCTCGCTGATCAGATTGGCAAAGTCGGCAAAGAGGAAGGCGTTGGAGCGTTTCAGTGGCAGGTGAAGGCGCAAGCCTGGCTTGCCGACCCGGGCATCCAGCGAAGCAAACGCGTCAGCCTTTTCCAGATTGATGAAATCCACCGGACTCCATATCCTCGACGGCCCCCAGGCTATCAGCTGGTTGCCCAGCCTGACAAACAGGACCTTGGCCAGGTCAAAGCTGTAGTGCAGCTCGGGTCGGATGCAGCGGTTGCGTCGGAAGCGGTATTGGAACCCGAGTACGACTGGAACAGCGAATGCCTGGCATTGTAGGCGATGTACAGCGCGCCGTAATCCGGCACGCTGACCTTGGCGAACAGCTTGCCGGAGACGGTGGACAGCATGCCCAGTTCATCCAGGGCGGACGTAAAGCTGGAACCTGCGCTGGCTACGACGGTCCCACCGACCAGGTATTCCGTCCTGACCGTATCCGGGGCTGCACCAAGAGCTGCACCGGTATCGAAGGCGGCACCCAGGCCGGCGCCGGGCTCGTCCGAGAACAGGTCCGCCTCGAAGGCAGACAGGTCGTCCCCACCCGTCTCCTGGGCGTATGCGCGGAGCGGGACAAACAACACCGTCGTCGCGGCAAGCGCCAGCGCAGCCGCAATCATCGACTTGGAAAAGCGTTTCATGGCGTTGCGCTCCTTAGCGCGACTGTTCCTCAAGGAAGGCCTTGGAGAACGTATAGTCGGGTATCCGGGCCGTGGAAATGTTCTCGTTGGTCAGCAGGGTCTGCTGGCCCTTCTCCAGGGCATCGGTGCCGAGCAGCTTGGTAAAGATGAACTTGCCAGGCGCGATCTGCTTGTAGTCCAGGTAGTAGCTCGTGCGGAGCAGCGTGCCCGACGCGCTGAAATTCTCCACCTTTACCGGCAGGCCGTCAGTCTTGCGCACGTACCACTTCTGCACGGGGAACGACACATCCAGCTGTTTGGCGTCCAGCTTTATGACGTCGGTTTCCCACTTGGCTACCATGGCGGTGCCGTCCAGGTTGGCCCAGTACTGGGCGGTGACATCGCTCTTGCCAAAAAGGTCGGTGCGAACGTCCGTGGAGCCCACGTCGTCCTTGCGGTTGCGGTAGACAAATTCGCGGGTAGACGGCAGGTAGAGGAACAGGTCGTCCTTGCTGCGGTAATAACCTTTGCCCTTCTCGCTCTCCGGATACTTGAACACGAGGGTAAAGGTGTCGGCCTTGTCGCGGCGGTAGATCTGGATCTGTATGACGCGATCAGACTCGCCAGCCTTCTTCTGCACCAGCGTGAACGTGTTGGTCACGTCGAGGTCGGTTATGTTGAGTTTTTCTTCAAAGGCCTTGACTATGGCGAGGGCCCTGGGGTCATTGGAGCTGACGGTCCTGGACTGGGCTACAGCGCCCGGTACGGCGGCCAGTGTCAGAAGGGCCGCCGTCATGATTCGACGTATGATGGTCATGGTTGATCCTTTCATCAGTGGTAACAGTTTCAATAGACTCTGGAGAAGGCGTCCACGGGCGGTATGGCGCCGCCGCGCTTGGCCGGGAAGTACGAGAAGAAAGCCGCGAACAGGGATATGGTCAGCGTGACGCCGGCCATGGCGGTCAGGGCGGGTATCAGTACCAGGCGGCCGCCCTCGAGGAACAGGCCAAGGTTGCCGCCGGCCGGGAACACGGGGCCGAAGCGTATGATGGTGGCTACCACCGCTGCCAGCACGGCACCCGCCGCCGAGAAGATGACCGCGAGCGCGACGCTTTCCGTGACAAACAGGCCGGTGACCATGCTGGACTCGACGCCCAAAGCCCGCATCGTGCCTATTTCACGCAGGCGCTCGTTGATGCTCATCTTGAGGTTTATGAATATCGACACCGCGATGACGAACAGCATGATGGCCGCTATGAAGGCACCTACGGCGTTGACGGCCGCAAGGACGGTGCGCACGATTCCGAGCACCTCGTCGAGTGTGGCCAGCTTGAGCATCACCCGGTCGCGGCCTTCCTTGTCTTCCTCGTACTTGGTGCTTGCCGCTGATACGGCGGATACAGCCTCTGAATCGGTCTTGGGAACCGACACTTCAAATCCGCCGAGCAGCAGTTCTTCCATCAAGAGATCGCGGCGCTCGTCCAGCCCCTTGGTGGAGGGCAGGTATACATAGACGGAGGTCGAGGCGTCACCCGCCGCCAGGTCCAGGTTGCGCAGGAACTCGTAGTGTGCCAGCACGTAGCCACGGGAGAAGAAGTTGTCAGTGGAATAGATGCCGCGCACGACGAGGATGCCCGTATTGAAGGCACCGAACCGGGTCCGCGTGGACAGCACGATCTCGTCGCCGTTGGTCAGGCCGAAGTACTCGGCGGCATCTGCTGGAATTGCCACGCCGTTGGGATCGGCGGCAAAATCTTCCCAGGAGCCAGAAGAGAAGGCTGACTGATCCTTGAAGCCGGTGTCGCGGTCTGACTGTATGCCGGTAAAGGGCAAGCGCTTTGAAAGGCCGTTGTAGTAGACCATCGACTGCACCGCGTACCGGGTAAGCGTCCGTGCGTCGCTACCGAAGGTCCTGTCCACCGCCGCCACGATCTCGCCGGTCTTGAGGAGTCCGTTGTAGATCTTGCCATCTTTGGCAAACTGGCCCGTTATCGTTATGTGGCCCGCCGTTGACTTGACGAGGCTGGTGGCGATGTTGGTCGTAGCTCCTTTTGAAAAGGCAAGGAGCAGCACGAGTATGAACGCGACAACCGCGTAGTTGATGCCCAGGGTAAAGCTGCGCTTTTTCTGGCGGAATACGTTTTTAAAGGCCAAGCCTATGAATGCACCCATAATTTCCTTCCTACTTGTCGTTCATCGCCTTGAGCGGGGTTATGGCAGTCGCGACACTGACCGGATAGATCGTCGCCAGTATTGACACCACCACCACCGTCAGCAGGGCGGCCAGGAACGGCAGAAGCTCCACCGTCATCCTGAGTGAACCGCCGCCTATCAGGAACTGCGAGATCGTCTCGGGCAGGGGCAACCCGGTACCGCTGACGAATACCAGCAGGATGCCGGAGACCACCATGGCGGCCAGCGCGGCGGATATGTTGAGTATCAGGGTCTCGGTGAGGAATACGCCGCGCACAAACGACTTGTCTGCGCCCAGAGCCCGCATCGTGCCAATCTCGCCGGTGCGCTCCACCACGTTGATGATGAGCGTGTTCATGAAGATCAGCGTAACGACCAGGAATATCAGGCCGGTGGCCAGGAAGATGAACGCCTGGAGCGCCAGTGAAATCTGCGCATAGAAGCCCGAAGCCTTGTCCCAGGTGGCTATCTTTATGCCAAGCTCCGGTTCAGCCTCCAGCGCGGCAATCACCGCGCCGGCCCTGTCGTGGTCCTTGAGCCGCACCGCCACCATGGTGAACCCTGAGAGGGTCTCCGCGGTGAGGCTTGCCAGGTCGAGCCTGCCGAACGCGTCGTCGCCGCCCAGCTCGAACAGGCTGGACTCGTCGACATTGGCCGCTGCGAGTGCGTCGTTGAACTGGTCAGGCAGGCCCGTTACACCGGTAAAGTTGTACAGGCTGGAGTAGGTGGCTGAATCCATGTAGTTGATGTAGTCGAACACGCTACGGTAGCGCAGTGGCTCGAAGATGCCGCTGAGTGATGAGCGCACGGTGTTTACACCACCCTCGGTGATGCCCAGCAGGGTGACACTCTCACCGGTTTCAAGCGTTACGCCGTAGTTTTTCTGGTACTGCTCGTTCTGGTAACGGCTTACGATGATGCCGGAGCCTGCCGTGCCCCCGCTACCCTTCTCGGGAAGGGAGAAGAACGTGCCGGAGGTCATCTTTACATTGGAGAATACGCTCCGGTATGGAGCCGGCTCCACGGCATAGAAAATGAACGGCAGATCGAGCTTCTTGCCGGCACGCTCAACCTGGATGAGTCCGTAGTTCTGCGAATACATCGCATACGACTCCACCTCGTCGTTTCCATCGAGCAGGGCAGCGATCTTTGCTGCGTCCTGCACGTTCGGCAGCGGCGTGGTAAACGCGAACGGTGATGGCAACGTCTTGGATTTATCCGAGTAGATGATGAAATCGCCGGTAAAGTTGCTTATGATCGACTCGCGGGATTCGCGGGCAACCGACGAGGCGAACATGCCACCGAATACTATGAGGAAGGTTCCGAACCCCACGAGCACGGCTATGAGAGCCATGCGTCCCTTGCGCCGGAGAAGCGTCCTCCATGCTATGGTCAGCGTCAGCACGGCCTCAGCCCTCCCCGGCGACGTCGCCGCCGGCTACGATTCGGCCGTCAAGGATGCGCACAACGCGCCTGGCCTCTTTCATTATGTGGGCATCATGGGTGGAGAACACGAACGTTGTCTTCTCGGTTTCATTGATCTGGCGCATCAGTTCGATGATGCGCTTGCCCGTCTCTGAATCCAGGTTGGCGGTCGGCTCGTCAGCCAGCACGATCAGGGGCCTCGTGACGAGCGCGCGGGCGATGGCGACGCGCTGCCGCTGCCCACCGGACAATTCCATGCTCTTGTTCTTCATACGGTCCTGAAGGCCTACTTCCTCGACGGCCTTGAGCACCCGCTCGTGGCGCTCCTTCTTGGTCAGCGAGCGCTGCAGGAGGAGCGGAAACTCAATGTTCTCGTATACGTTAAGCACCGGTATCAGGTTGAACGACTGGAAAATGAAGCTGATCTTGGTTCGGCGGTAACGGGTCAGTTCCTTGTCTGTCATCTTCTCCGTCTCGGTGCCGTCTATCCTGACCGAGCCCTCAGAAGGCAGGTCGATGCAGCCGAACATGTTGAGCATGGTGCTCTTGCCCGAGCCGGAAGGGCCTGCAATGGCGAGGAACTCTCCCTGGCCAATAGCCAGGGATACACCCCGCAGGGCATCCACACGCGTCTGCCCGAGCATGTAATACTTCTTGACATCCTTCAATTCGACTACATTCATACGGTTTCTCCTTCTCTGTACTCTATTCCCTTGAGCATTATCACAATCAGTTCCCCTGCCATTTCTATCTTCGACTTCCTGACATAAGCCACAGGCGCGGCATGCAGGCTCTCCAGCATGCCGAACAACGCGCTTGCCACCATGCCTGAATCAGTCCCGGCTTCTATCTCGCCTGCTACCCGGGCCTCCTCGAAGGCCACGGTGATCGGCAGCAGCATCTTCACGTAAATCAGTTCCATCAACCTGCGCGCAACCGCCTCCGGAAGCGCCGGCATATCGGTCTCTGCCATTCGTATCAGGTCCATCGGCGGGTTTGAAAGCAGCCACGCGGCAGCACCGAGCATACGGCCACGCAGGTGGGTTCCACCTTCTGCCATGGCCCTCGCAAGCCCGTCTCCATGGTGGAGGACGCTTTTTTCGGTCACGGCCTCGAACAGGGATTCCTTGCCGCCAGGAAAGTGGTAGTACAGCGAGGCATGGGATACACCTAGCTCTGCGGATATGTCCCGTAGGGTCGTCGCTGCATAGCCCTTGCGCATGAACAGCTTTTCAGCCGCTTCCAGGAGAAGTTCCCTTGATTCACTGTTTTTCTGGACCTTCAGTTACTGCTCCTTGAACTTACCAACTTGTAGGTAATATAGCGCAAGACGCATGGAATGAAAAGGGGCATTGTAATAATTATCACTGAATTGATAAGACATGAGGGATATAGCGGAATCCAGTGCTGGCAGGTAGCAGGGGCTGAAAGGATGGGAAAGCAGAAGTCGAGCGGGACGGAGAAGCAGGCTTCTCCGCCCCGATTGTCAGAGCGCTCCGCCGGCAAGGAATGGCAGCGCGATGAAGTTGCCCAGCGCGCCGCCGAAGCTGGAGAGGAAGAAGACCAGCAGGATATGCGTTACCTTGTTTGTATAGAAACCGCGCACGGTGGAGACATCCGTGGAGAGGGTCTGAAAATCAGAGACCCGGGGCTTGCGGAGCCAGGCTTCAACAATGCCGGAGAAAAAGCCCACGGCAACGAGGGGGTTGAGCGTGGCTATGGGTGCTGCCGCAAACGATACAAGGATGGTCAGCGGGTGTGCCAGGCAGAGCAGCGAGCCAACCGCCGCGAGTGTGCCGTTGAGCGCTACCCAGCGGAGCAGCATCTGCAGGCTGGCTTCTGCGCCCGATGTAAAGAATCCCACGGCGATGAAACCCACGATCAGGGCTGGCACAAGCCAGCCGGCGGAACGTGCCAGCAGGCCGGGGGGCGGCACCTTGTCGATGTCAGACACATCGGTGGTCGCGCTGTCTGCGGCAAGGCGCCCAAGCCAGTTTTCAACTCCGGAGCCATGCCCCGCGCCGATCACCGCGACGAGCCTGTCACCCGGCGTTGCCCATATTTTTGAGGCAAGGTAGCGGTCCCGCTCGTCTATCAGCACTTCCTTGACGCTCGGCAGGTACGCGGCCAGCTCGCCCATCATCTCGTCCAGCTCGGAGCGCACTTTCAGGCGCTCTATTTCGGCAGTATCCGGTTTCTCGTTGGAGAAGGCGGCGGCGATGAGCTGGGCTACGAGCTTTGACTTGTTCCAGAAGTTTGATTTGCCCCAGGCGCGTCTGAGTGTCGTCTTTACGTCACGGTCGCAAAAGCTGTACGGGATGCCCGCTGCCTCTGCCGCGTGGATGGCGGCCACCATCTCGGCTCCCGGCTTTACGCCCGAATCCGCCCCCATCCTGCGCTGGAACGAGGAAAGCGCCAGGTTGGCGAGCAGCAGGAAGGCCTGGCCCTCCTTGATCACCTTGACGATGTCGGTCTTCTCCCAGGCGTCGGGTGAATTCATTGCCCGCCAGCGTCCCTCGTCAAGCTCCACGCACACCGCGGCAGGAGACTCGCTTGCGATGACCGCGGCAACCTCGTCGACACTTTCCATTGAAACGTGGGCCGTACCCACGAGGACTATCCTGCGTCCCGCCAGTTCGAGGACCTTGACCGTATCAGACATCGTTGCTCCGTTCTTTGGTGTTTTACGTGGATGTTCTATTTCTTGACTGAAAGACGGGCCAGGTCGGCCTCGGCCATACGACGCTCCAGCGTCCCCATCCGATCGGCGTCATACGACATCCGGATATATTTGGATCCCAGATCGGGTTTGCCCCTGGCAACCCAATACGCGCCAAGGTAGTACAGCATGGCAGCCTTGATGTCCAGGTTTTTTTCTGCGTTGATGCGCACTTCTAGTTCCGAGGTCATCTCGCCCTGGTCAAAGAGGAGCCTGAGCGCCAGCCATTGCGTGTTGGATTTCTCCTTGTCCACCCTGGCGAGTTTCTTGCCCGCATATTCCCTGGCAGCCTTGGCATCACCGTCCCGCATGAGCGCCAAGGCGGCAGCAATGTAATACTCGGCGTGGGTCTTTGTATAGTTGGAAGCCTTGTCAAAGGCAGTGTAGGCCTCGCGCCAGTAACCCAGCCGGTAAGCCAGAACGCCCATGGATTCAAAGGAGTACCAGTAATCCGGATACAGCGTCGAGGCCGTGCGGTAATCGTTCAGTGCGGCAAGGTCATTGCCGGAATTTTCATGGATCGAGGCCCGGTACACATAGGCCAGAAAATAATCCGGGTCGAGTGCGATGGAACGGTCAAAATCCGTCCTGGCGTTTTCCAGGCGCCCGGTATCGAGATAGAGGCGGCCACGTTCGACATAGTTCCAGGCCGACTCGGGAGCGAGCCTTATGGCGGTATCCATGTCGGTTTCGCACTCGGCGTAGCGGCCAAGCTGGTAAAGCACACGGCTGCGGTCGAGGTACGCTATGGCATCACCGGGAGCGGCGGCTACCGCCTTGTCGAGGGCAACCAGTGCGCCTTTCATGTCGTCGCGCTTGTACAGCAACCGGGCCGACCCGAGCAGGGCCTCGACATTGGCCGGAGCAAGTGCCAGTGCGGCCTTGTACGAGGCTTCCGCCTTCGTGTAGTTCTTGCTCTCGTAGTGGATGTCACCGAGTGCGGCCTGCGCATCGGCGTTTTTCGGATCCTTGACGACCAGCGCTTCAATGGCGGAACGGTGGGCCTTGGCATCGCCGGCAAAGCGTTCCAGTTCTGCCAGGGCAAACAGGGCCTCAATATTATCAGGCCATGCTCCAAGCTCTGCCTTGAGCGCAGTACGGGCATCGTCGATCCGGCCCATGGACAGCAGCACGGCCGAGCGGAGGACCGGGTAGGAGCGATTGTCAGGTTTGGTGGCGGCGAGTCCGGCAAGCCTGGCCTCGGCCGAGCCGAAATCACCGGCCTCTATGGCGCGGTAGATCGCGTCGAGTTCCATCCGTTCCTTTTCCGCTTCGGTAAGGGGGGGCGGAACCGGCTCCTGGATTGCGGGGCCGGGCAGCACGGGGACGGAATCCGGTACGCCGGCGCAGGAAGCTAAGAGCACGCTCAGTGCGACTATAACGGTGGCGTACGTTGCCACCCTACGGTATCTCATGCTGTTGTCTCCGGTCGACTGGTCGGTTTGTCTGCGATGGTAGCCGTTTTAGCATTGTTTAGCAAGCCAAACGAGGCCGGACCGATGCCGGCGGAAGCGTTGCAGTTGCGTAATCTGTAATGAAACGTATATAGTCGCATCAATATGAGAATAAGCGCATTCGGCAGAGCGGCGGCTATTGCCGTTTTGTATGCCGCCATCTTCGTGGTCCTCGTCGTCATACAATTCCCGTCAAAGGGTCCGGTCATAGCTGTTGCCGGGGGGCTTTCGTTCAAGGGCCTGCCCTCGAACAATGGCGAAGGCCTGCGTTCTGCGGAATTGAGTGCCAACGGACTCAGGCTGATTTTTTCTGAACGCTATCCACTTTTACTGATCAGCCCGGCCGGAAAAGAGCGCAGGATCCTGCCTGTTTCGCATAAAGCCACGGAAAAGGGCTTCTCCATACTGTTCGATGATGGTACCCGCATCGTAGCAAGCACGGATCTGGAGGCCGACGGGCGCGCTTCCTGGCAGGTGCTGCCCAAGGATACTACGGCAACCGCAAAGGCTATCGTGCGCTATGAGCTTGCTTACGGCGCAACCATGCTGGCACCCGGTGAAAACGGAACATTGCGCCTCTCGTTCAGCGGCGCAACCTACAGCATTTCCGGGATCAAGACCGGTACCGAACCCAGGACACTGACAATTGAAGCCGCCAAAGGTTCATTCAGACCCTTTGTTTCGGCCCGCGAGGATGAGCGCAAGCCTGCATCTCCCACCCAGTTCATCGCCCAGGCCCCCATGGATCCAGCGGTCTGGAACAAGGAACTGTCCGACTGGCGCGACAAGGCCTGGTCTGCCCTCTCGGGACCGGCATTCAATGCCACCGCGGCTACATGGTCGACCACACCTGGTGCTGCCGGCGAGTTCAATGAAGCATACTTCACGGCTTACATGGCAGAAGCCCTCAGGAGGGACAACAAGGACGCCGCGGCTGCCCTCGTGCCGATCGTGAGAGGCAAGTTCACCGCGCTTCTGAGCTGGAAAAGCACGCCGTTTGCCGGAAAAACCGCTACCACCATGGCAGCCTTCGAAGAAGCCACCCTGGCCCAGGTCAAGACAATCGAGCGCCAGGTTCAGACCCGTTCTCCAGCACTGTTTTATACCACGGGCATCGTACCCTTGCTCTTTGACCGGGCACCGTACTCCCTGGCACAGGAAGCAATGGCATTGGCGCGGACCCTGGACTTCTCCAAAGCCGATGTGACACAGTCCATCGCGTTGATAGAGGCCTACCTCGACGCACGGCGTTACCTGAGCGAAGAAGAGAATCCGTTTGCCAGGGCCATCGAACTGGTCGACAAGACAATCGCTCCTGCAGTTCGCAAAGCGGAGGGTGGATTCTTCCTGCCAACAGGAGCGGACGGTGTATGCAACGCGCTTGCAGGACTCAGCGCGGGGAAAGCACTCATACAACTTGCTGCCGCGGTGGACAAACCCATCTATACCGGTATCGGTCAGAGCCTTGTCCTGGGATTCCTCAGACTCGCGGCAGTCGATGGCTCCCTGCCCAGAAGCGTAACGATCCTGGAGGGCACGATGACCCCTTCAGCAGAACGGCTCTCCGCGGCCGAGGCATACCCCGTTGCCGTGGACTCGCCCTTCTATCCGCACGCCGTGAGCTTCTACAAGGAGCTTGGCCCGGGTGCCTGGGCCTGGACCTGCGCTCCCGTCATGCGGGTGCGGTCCAGTCCCGAGAACACCATCTACACCGCTGAATTCCCGGTCGGATATTCTCACTACCTGACGCTCTACGGCGTCAAGCCATATGTTAAAATCCAGCTGTACGGCCTGGACTACAACATGGATTCCGGCTTCGAGAGCTACAACGCATCGGGCTATTTCTACAAGAAGACAGCAGGGGCGATGTACCTTAAAATGCGCCACAAGGCGCAGGGAGAAGAAGTACGTCTATTCTACTAGGTGGCAGGGAAGTAGCTGGCTGCTTTGAATCGGCCGGCGAGCTCATCTACCTGGTCGGAGGCGATCACCCCGACGCTCTGTCCATGGTGACCAGGGCAATTTCCGGCCGGATAGCACGCTGTGTGCTTACATGGTCCGGCAGTCCTCTCACCGCGCTCGAGGATGCATGTGGAACCACAGGCGCTGCAATCAGGCCCGCGGCCCTGGCAAGAGCCCTCCAGCAGCCTTGTAGCGAGGGTTTTATCGTGGCCATCCGGCAGGAAGACCGTGAACGGTTCGAGGAAACGACGGGTAACGTGTATTCCCGCTGGATTGGCGAGACCACGACCCCGTCAGGGTTCAGACTTGCCGAGCCAGACTGACTCTTACTGGTGGCTTTAAAAAGCATCACGTCGTATACTCCTAACCATTCAGGGGACGTGATACCAGAGTGGAAAACAGCGAAATCATCAAGGTACGGGACGAATATGAAAAACAGATATTCGATCTCAAGCAGCTTTTCGAAATTTCAAAAAGCCTCAACTCGACGCTGGATTATGGTATCCTCATAGAATCAATACTGTATACGATCATGGGCCAGATGAAGGTGCTCAAGGCCGCCCTCTACACCAAAAAAGGCCTGGACTCCACGACCTTCAACCTCCACCGCAACTTCAAGGGATTTGAACTCGAACACGACCATGACTACAGCATCCCCGAGGACTCGCCGGCCATGCGGCTGTTTGCCCGCGAGACACGCTGCTGGACGCTGGCTGAAATCAGGGCACGTTTCGGCAATCTGGGTGGCCTGGAAGTCCTGGAATCAATGGAACCGTGCCTGCTCGTACCGCTCAAGGCCAAGGGTGTCGTCAACGGCTTGATATTGCTGGGCGAGCAGATAATCGACGAAGAATTCTCAAGCTATGAGAAGGACTACCTCCTCAATATCGCCATCCTGGCATCCATTGCCATCAGCAACGCGTTCCTGTTCGAGATGACGACTACCGACATGATGACCAAGCTCCGGATGAAGCACTACTTCTACACCGTACTCCTGGACCGGATGGAAGAAAGCGCTTTTACCGAAAAGCCCTTGTCGGTCATCATGTGCGACATAGACCACTTCAAGATTTTCAACGACACCTACGGCCATAGCTGCGGCGACGAAGTGCTGAAAAGCGTGGCAAAACTGATACAGACCCAGACACGCTCCGTAGATGTGGCCGCCCGCTATGGCGGAGAGGAATTCTGCATGCTTCTGCCTGACACCAACGCCGCGGCCGCGGAAATAATCGCGGAACGCATCCGCAAGGGCATAGAGGGCATGGCAATCGAGTATGAAGGTCAGCGGATGTCGGTTACCCTTTCACTCGGAGTGGCTCAGTACGACCCGGAGCGGGACCTGACCGGCAAATCTGTCATAGACAGGGCAGACAAGGCCATGTACCTGTCCAAACAGAGTGGCAGGAACAAAGTGATGGTGGCACGCTGATGGCCAGCGTGCGGCTGTCCTATGCGGACCGACCTGCCGTGGATTTCGATACAACTCCGGCGTTGTCCATACTTGTATCAGCGCAGCGGGCAGGTGCTTCGCTCCGGCACGACTGTGGCGGAAAGGCCCAATGCGGCACCTGCAGGGTCCGCGTCATTTCTGGAACAACCAGCCCCATGGCAGATCGGGAACGCACCAGGCTGCAGGCAGTCCAGGCCGGGACCGGAGAACGCCTCGCCTGCCAGACCAGGGCCGGCTCGGATCTGATCCTCGAGGCGGTCCTTCCACTGGGCCGGGCCGTACGGGGCAGCAGCCCGCAAGGAGGCAATGCGTGATAGACAGACGGGACAGCAACTGGTGGAAGCAGGCCGTCTTCTACCAGGTATACCCACGCAGCTTCAAGGACTCCAACGCGGATGGCATAGGCGATCTGAAAGGCATACAGGAAAAGCTGGATTATTTCCAGGAACTGGGTGTAGACGCACTGTGGATAAGCCCGTTTTTCAAGAGTCCCATGAAGGATTTTGGCTATGACATATCCGACTACAAGGATGTAGATCCAATCTTCGGAAGCCTTGAAGATTTCCAGTCCCTGCTGACTGCGGCCCATGAGCGCGGACTGCGCATCGTTGTTGACCTTGTAGTCAACCATTCATCTGACGAGCATCCCTGGTTCAAGGCAGCCCGCTCGTCCAGGACCGATCCCCGGCATGACTGGTACCTCTGGAAACCCAGGACCGGCCGGCGACCGCCCAACAACTGGATAAGCCTCTTTGAGCAACGGTCGGCCTGGTATCCCAACGAGGCCACCGGCGAGTGGTACCTGGCAACCTTCACGCGCAACCAGCCCGAGTTCAACTGGCGGAATCCGGAACTCAGGGAGGCTATCTACGACGCCACCCGCTTCTGGCTTGACCTTGGGGCCGACGGCTTCCGCATGGATGTGGCAACCGCGTATTTCAAGGACGCCGAGTTCCGGTCCAACCCGTTCAGCTTCAACCTGGTACCCAATCTGCTGCAGCACCACATCTACGACCGCAACAGGCCCGAGATTTTTGGAGTATTCAAGGATTTCAGGGCCATCGCGGATTCCTATGGTGACAGGATGCTCATAGGCGAGACGCACGGTCTGGACCCTGTACTCGCCGCATCGTGCCACGGAAACAACTGCGACGGGCTCCACATGGCCTTCAATTTTGATTTCCTTTACAGGAAATGGAGCGCACGTCTGTTCAGGGAATCTGCAGAGCGCTGGTACGAGCTCCTGCCATCAAGTGCCTGGCCAAATTTCACATTGTCCAACCACGACCAGCCCCGACACTATTACCGGTACCGTTCCGGTCGCCATGCTGACGCGCGCGCCAGGGTCGCGGCCACGATGCTCCTCTGCCTGCGCGGCACGCCATTCCTGTATTACGGTGAGGAAATCGGCATGAACTGCGAGCCACTACCCAAAGCCAGCCTCCGCGACCCGCTCGGGGTGGCTACCTGGCCATTGCGTATCGGCCGCGACCCGGAACGCACCCCGATGCAGTGGGACGACAGCCTCAATGCCGGATTCAGCCCTGCAAGCCCCTGGCTGCCGGTCAATGCCGACTACCGGCACAAGAACGTCGCCACCCAGAAAACGGATCCGGATTCGCTGTGGAACTGGTATGCGGACCTACTGCGACTCAGGAAGTCCCAACCAGCCCTGATCACCGGAACGCTGACCTGGCTGGACGTCCCCCCGGAGGTGATGGCCTGGAAGCGGACGGAACGCCGCCAGTCAGAAGGCAAGCAGGATCTTCTGGTGTACCTCAACTTCTCCGGCAAGCTCAAAACAATAAGCGTCCCGGTTGGTACCGTGCTGCAGGGAACCCGGGTAGCCGCAGGTGAGCGCATCAACGCTGGCGAACGCACACTCGGCCCGTACGAGGTCCTGGTCGTCTCACAAGGCTGATTGATTCTTTGAGCAGTTGGTGTTGCCGGCTATCGAGTCTCTCCATATACTGGAATCAACGGCCTCGGGTCGTAGTACATAGTCACAAGGAGCTGCAATGGCCGATCTCAGCGTAACGTTCCTCGGTTTACACCTCAAGAATCCAATTATCGTAGCCTCGTCGGGGCTTACTGCCACCAAAGAAGGCGTACGCAAGGCCGTAGAGGCCGGAGCAGGCGCTGTCGTGCTCAAATCATTATTTGAAGAGCAGCTCAGGGCAGAAATCGCCGGCGTAGCGGGTTCAGCAGAAGTCCATCCCGAAGCCGAGGCATTCCTCGCGGGCATGGGCATGAACGAGGGCTCTGACGAGTACCTCGACCTCATCAGGGCATCCAGGGCCGCGTCAGACGTGCCTATCATCGCCAGCGTCAACTGCTCCGGAGACTCGGCCTGGGCTGAATTCGCAGCAAGACTGGAATCCGCCGGCGCCGATGCCATAGAACTGAACCTGGGCGTAGTTCCCACCGACCCCTCGGTCTCCGCATCCGCCATCGAGGATAAACTCGTGTCGCTCGTAGGTTCCGTTGCCAGATCAGTAAAGATTCCCGTGTGTTCCAAGCTTGGTTCATCGTACACCAACACAGGCAACCTGGCTGCACGGCTCTCCAAGGCGGGCTCCCGCGGTCTTACCCTCTTCAACCGCTTCTACCGCATGGATGTGGACCTCGACGCAATGAGTCTGTCGGCCGGCCCGATGCGCTCCAGCCCTGAAGCGTACCACGAGAGCCTGCGCTGGATTTCTGTGCTTGAAGGCCGCGTCGGGGCTGAACTCTGTGCTTCGGGTGGCGTCTACGATGGGCTCACCGCACTGCGCCTCATCACGGTTGGCGCGAACGCAGTCCAGATGTGCTCGGCTGTGTACGCCAAGGGCTACAGCACCATTACCTCGACGGTTGCGGAGCTGCATTCCTGGCTGGACAACCATGGTATCGCCAGGGTAGCCGATCTGCGCGGCAGGCTCGCACGGAGGAATTCCGACAAACCGGAACTCTACGGCAGATTGCATTATGTAAAGGCATTGACCGGACAGGCCTGAAGCCGGATCAACCGGCTAGGTCCGAGGCGGAGAGAGGAGATCAAAACGATCTTTGATCCTGGAAAGGCGCTCGGCGATGAACCACGCGACGAGCGCCCCGCCCACCACATCTATGGAATAGTGGCCGCGGGAGAGCAACAACGCCACACCTTGCAGGATTGCAGCCGCCCCGACGATACGCCTGGCGCGTGGCGCCTTGCTTCCGTCGATGAGGAAATATGCGATCGAGGCAAGCATCTGATGCCCCGAAGGAAACATGCCGTGCTGCAGAAGGCCGGTGAACTCGAGAATGCCATACGAATCGGCATTGCCGGTCGGCCTGCCGAGCGGGGTGAGTATCATAAGCGGCGAGCGTGCAAAGTACAGCGCTGCTATGGCAAATATGTAGAATGGCAGCCTCCTGCGATCGACGCGGAGCGCATACCAGAGGTACAGTCCCATCGAAACGACAATGAGTGGATCAGTTATATAGGCCAGCCACGGTATTTCGGGTGTCAGGGTAAATACGATATCGGGAACTATGGGGCGGTCGGGATACAGCGTCTGGATCAGGGCATTGGCAGGAATCCAGAGCATTATCGCGGCCGTGAGTGCAGCCACTGAAAGGAGGGTGCGGCGGGACGTCAGGGCACGAGCCAATCCGATATCCATAGAACGATCATAATTTTGTAATCGCGTCAGGTCAAGGAAAAGTGGCCGACAACCAGCTGTTTCCGGACCTCACGGGAAAGGGGTTGCTATGAAACGCGCTGTCAGCGTCAGTCTCGGTTCTTCGGGCAGGAACAAAGCGGTAACACTGAGTCTTCTGGGCCAGGAAGTCTCACTTGAACGCATCGGCACCGATGGAGATGAAAACAAGGCCTGCGCACTCTATGAATCCCTTGACGGCAAAGTCGACGCCTTCGGTGTCGGCGGCGTAGAGCTTGCAATCACGCTGCCCTGGAAGGAGTACCCGCTCCGTTCCGGGCGCAACCTCGTCAAAGGCATACGGCATACACCCTATACCGATGGACACCACCTCAAGAAGGTACTTGAATCCCGCGTGATGCGCTTCGTAGATGCTGAACTTGGTAACAGCATCCCGAACAAGAGAGCCTTCCTCGTAGAGGCCATTTCCCGCTGGGGCATGACCCTGTCCTTTCTCGAGGAAGGCTATGAGTGCGTCTTCGGCGACCTCATGTTCGGTTTGGGCATACCCATTCCACTCCACTCGCTCGCGGGGCTCGAACGCGCAGCAAAGTTGCTCTTGCCCATCGTCAGCCACCTTCCCATTTCGATGCTCTATTCCACGGGCGAGGACCAGACCAGGAACGAGCCCAGGTACGAGTCTTTCTACAAGGAAGCATCGGTCATAGCCGGCGACTGGCTGTACATACGCAAGCACATGCCGGAAGACATGGAAGGCAAGATCATCGTGACCAACACCACCACCGAAGAGGACGTTGCGTTCATGAAGAACCGTGGCATACGCTGGCTCGTGACGACGACTCCGGTGATGGACGGGCGCAGCTTCGGGACCAACGCCTTTGAAGCTGCCCTGATCGCCGCATCCGGCCTTGGCAGGGTGCTCGAGGACGCCGAACTCGAGGCTATCATCGACAAGATCGGCTTTGAACCAAGCCTGAGGGAGCTTTCATGATGGATGCCATACTGCTTGCCGGTGGAAGCGCAAATCCTGCAGATCCTCTGTACTCACTTTCAGCGGGAAAACCCAAGGCCCTCGTCCCCATCGCGGGCAGGCCCATGGCGCAATGGGTGATAGACGCGCTCGCAGGCTCGAAGTCGATAGACAGGCTGATCGTGGTCGGCTCCGGGCCGGATTGCGGGCTGGACTTTCCCAAAGCCACGATATTCCTGCAGGATTCCGGCTCGCTGCTCGGCAATGCCCACGCAGGACTCGTAGCCTCCACATCCGGAGGCTCATCATCGGAACTGGCCATGCTGGTAGCCGCGGATATTCCAGCGATGACGCCTGACATGGTGGACTGGATAGCGGACCAGACCAGCAACAACCTTGCCGACCTGTATTACTGCGCAATAGACCGTGCCGTGATGGAGAGGCAATACGGAGGGAGCGGCCGGACCTACATCAGGTTCCGGGACAGGGTGGTGTGTGGCGGAGACGCAGTGGTAGTCAGAGCGGAGGCTTTGACGAGTGACGGAGCGGTCTGGAAGAGGCTGACTGAAGGGCGCAAGAGTTACCTCAAAATGGCTGCAGCAATAGGGCTCGACATGGTGCTGCTCATGCTGTTCCAGAGGCTGAGCGTAGCCGATACGGCCCGCAAGGCGAGCGCCAGGCTGGGCATCCGCGGCATGGTACTCGATTGCCCGTATGCTGAAGTAGGTATGGATATAGACAAACCCTTCCAGTTCGGCATCGTCGAGCGTGACTTGCTCGACCGCGCGGGCCGGTCTGCCAAGGCGTCCTAAACCGTTTTGAAGGTCAGTATCACCCGGTCCACGACGAGACCGGGGCGGTACCGTACCGTTGTCGCAATGTTGCGGCACATGGTCAGGCCAAGGCCGCGCCAGCGGCGTTCTTTCTGGTCAAAGCGAGGGCGCAGGGGCTCGCCCTGATCGACCAAGGATGAAAAGTCGGCGAATTCCACATGGCTTTCAACGAAAAATGCCAGCGTCAGCCCGGAAGCCCGTTTCCGCACGAGGACGGTCACGCCTGCCTTGCCGATCTCGCTGTGCGTCAGCAGGTTGTCCATGATTTCGTTGCCTGTGACTATCAAGGCCAGTCTCTCAGTCTCGCTCAGATACGCGATAGAACGGATGAAGCCATCGAGGACATCAAAGGCATCCGGCCCCGGTTGCACCCCGATGGTCGATCTGGCCCTGAGCCCGGCATAGATTTTCAAGGATGGTTCCGATTCTTTTTTAGGATACGGCGCATCGAGCTGGGTCCGCGGCCGTTCAGGCCGGCAACTCCTTGAGCGAAGGAACCGAAGGAAACTGGTCGGCAAACCCGGTGGATTCTATTGCGAGCCTGGCCACTTCCGAGGGAGCGACAATGACGAAGCGCTTCTTGGCGGCGATGGCATCCTCGACTGCGGCGAGCAGCACACCGATGCCGGCGCTCGTCATGGAATTGACGCCTGAAAGATCGACGGCCATATCGACCCGGCCCGCATGCCGCATCGTTTTTTCCTGCAGTTCGTTGTAGGTATAACTGTTGATTGGACCCTTTACCGCAAGCACCGTCCAGGATCCCCTGGTCGTTGCTTCAACGCTGATTCCGGTCATCGTTTTTTCTCCTTGGGCGGGCCATCGTAATCGATGGTCACCACCGTGATATCGTCGTCTATGCGTCCGCCGGCAAATGCACTGGCCGAACGCACGACAGCAGCTACCGTCTCGGCCGCGCTCGAGTTTCTGTTTTCTCCAAGAATGCGCACAAGGCGCTCCTTGCCGTAGCGTTCACCGCGAACACTCTCCGCATCGATGATGCCGTCCGTGCTGATGAGGACCCGTGATCCCGGCGGCAGCACGAGCTTTCTGGTCTTGAGATACGGCTCGATGTTCTTGACGAAGCCAAGCATCTTGCCCTCCCCCTGGGTTTCAACTACTGAATCAAGGCCAGGTGACCTGAACAACATCGCGGGAATACCGCAGTTGACAAAGTAGATGGCACCCTTGTCCAGGGCCAGAAATCCAAACATGCCGGAGAAAAAGGTACCACGGGGCAAGCGTTCCTTTATGAACGTGTTGGTCCTGGCAACCAGCTTGATGAAGTCCTGCTCTTCTTTGAGAAGCATCCGTATCATCGACTTGAGGATGACCATGGACATGCTGGCGTTGAGGCCTTTTCCTGAAATATCGCCTACAACAAAAAACCAGCGGTGCTCTGAAATCCTGACGGAATCGAACAGATCTCCGCCGAGACCCCGGGGCGACTCGCACTTGAAGGAAACATTGACCCCCGCATGCTCTATGGGGTCTATCTTTTCCTGGATGGACCGAACAATCTGGTCGGCCAGGCCAATTTCCTTCTCTACGGTTTCAAGGAGCGACTCGCGCGCCACGTGGCGGGCATAGTAGGCAACGACGAACAGCTTGCCGTGTACGGCGTCGAAGCCTTCATAGTCGAGCGCGTCGTAGTCGGCACCGGATCGCTTTGGTCCGAACGCGAATACACCGACCACCCGACGGCCTTCTTTGGCCAGCACGAGAGCCTCGGCTCCGAGCACATCGAAGAGGGCTGACAGCACGGGTTTCATGCTGGCAAACGATGCGTCTGCGATGATGTCGGTTTTCAGTATCACGCGGCGGTCCAGGGCTGCGAGGGCCTCGATGGCAGGCGATCCGGGTGCGGCGACCATTTCATCGTCGTCGTCCGGATAGATGCGGCGGAGGCCGCCCGAGTCGTCTTCCGACAGTACGGCAAACCATGAACTGCCGAAGGCCTCGCCCATGATGGCAGAGAGCTCTCCCAGCACAGTATCGCGGCCACCGGAGAGATCAAGGTGGGCAATCGCCGCCTCGAGTTGCTCGCGGGAGGCCTCATCGCGTTCCCCGCCCAGCCTGCCACGCGAGAATGACTCAGCCCAGCGACCAAACACCACGAAAGCCAGTAGTGCTACGATAACGGAGGTAACAGAAGACGTAGCCCTGAACAGGAATCCTACACCGGTGGCCAGTCCAAGCGGAACGCCAAACCCGATGACAATGACCGTCCAGGCGCCCAGGGCTTTTGCGGCGGTGCGGGCCTGGAAAACCCGTGTGGAAGAAAGCGCATAGGCGGTGGCCAGCACGGAGGGCAGAATGTTGGTAGCGGAAAGTGCATACAAGCGGGAAAGTTTCAGGGCTGGCCCCAGCACGGAAAGGGTGAACCCCCAGGCAAGGCTTGCGGCCACGCCAAGCGCCATGATGACCAGGTGCTGTCGATATACGCGGCTCTTCAATCTGGCAGCCCGTACGACCATGATAACGACGGCTACCGCGCCAACCGAGGCTCCGAGTGTGGTCGTCAGCGTGTAGAAGTTGCCCTCAAAGCGTATGAACTCGATACCCAGCCGTTTGACATCGGCTACGTACAGGTCGGTAAAAACCATGAAGCCGGTCAGGGCGACGGAGACCGTCACGATGGCTACATCAGCTGCCACCAGGGTGCTGGCGTAGGGATACGACAGGGCCAGCCTCAGGAACGCGAGGTACGAGATGATGGCAAACAGGTCTGCAGCCCGCAGCAGGTACAGCGCCACTGGCCGGTAATACTCCGCAAGCAGGTATCCGGCAGAAAGGAACAGGGCAAAGGCCACGCTCGCAGCCACGGCGGCGCGGAAGGCCTGCATGCTGCTGCCGTGTCCCTTTACACCAACGGCGACCAGGGCTACAAGCAGTGCCGCAAGGAGGGTAAAAAGCGTCAGTCCCATAGCCGTCCCACCTTGGCAGCGAGTATTGTGATGTCGTCACGGAGCTTTTTGTCGGCAACGTAGGTCTCGCCGAGCGTGGCAAGCCGCTCGACGAACTCGTCGATGCCCGAGTCCACGGCGCTACCCATCAGTTTGCCGAATTCAGGTGACTGGTCGAGTGCCACGCCGTCCGCGCTGACGATCTCTGTCAGGCCGTCCGTGGACAGCACGATGACATCATCCGTGCGGAGCGCAATTTCTTCGACCTCCACCGATGTTATCGAGACGAGACCGACTATGCCGCAATTGGACGCCAGCCGCTTTACAACGGGCCCCTTGACGGTCCTGACAACCACGAACTGTTCCGGCATGGCCGCGTTGACATAGCGCAGTCGTTTTGACCGTACGTCGACGAGGCCGAGAAACATCACGACGTACTTGTCATCGAATCCCATGCCCCGTATCGCACTGTCGCAGGTACGTACGAGAGCTGCGAGGTCGGTCTTGTCGTTGGCCATGCGTATGGTATTGATGACAATACCCATAACGAGCGCGGCAGCCAGCCCTTTGCCTGAAACATCGCCCATGACGAGCAGGGTGCGGTCATCATCGATGCGCAAAGCATCATAGAAATCGCCCGAGACGTTGACGAGGGGACGCCAGTACGCCGCCAGCGTCACCTTGGGCTGTTCTGGCAGCATTTCTGGAAGGAAGGTCCGCTGGGTTTCCGCAATCTGACGCCATTCCTTGGTCAGGGCAGCTATCTCGAACAGCTTGGCGACGGTCAGCACACGGTCGAAGAAAATAAGCAGTTCGCCGTACATCACGCGGTACGCATCGTAGTCGACATAGGGACTGATGCGTGTAAAGACAAAGAAGTAATAGCCTTTGCACAGCACGAAAAAGCCCCGCGCGCCGGCGTTGCTGACGGTCAGGTTCAGGTGCTCATCCATGAATACGAGGCCTTCCGACAACTCACGATAATTGTGCTTGAGCGCAGGAACGAGGGCAGGATCCGAGGTCAGCGCCGAGGGACTCGCATAGACGACCTCCCAGGTATTGCTCTTTATGAGCACGACTGACGCGTCCAGGGATTTTTCCAGGCTCTCCCGTATGGCAGCTACGAATTCAGGCATCGTAAAACAGGTCCTGATGCGGTCCACAAAATCGAACAGGAGCCGCGAAACGCCAGTGCCCAGGATGGACCGGTACAGCCGGGCATCATAGAGTACAAACAGGTTCCTGCGCATTATGAACACGATGAGATATGCCACGACCGCGGCTATGCTGGTGCCCACGAGTCCGGAACCTGCGCTGGCAATGTAGATGATGAACGCATACGCCAGCGCGGCAAACGCCCACGAAACGGCTGAGGCTGTTCCCCTGGCTCGACGGTACTCCAATGAATAAGCTCCTGCAGTCAGTTTGAGGCAGTTTATCGTCTCATGGCCCCGGACGGCTGTCAATCAAAGCGCCAACACTATACATCAGGTTCGTGTGTGCAGTTGTCATTCTTTCCATTGCACGAAAAAAACAATCGGCTGTTCCAGAACCATCACGTCTATTGCCGGGAACGCCAGGCTGACCGTCTTCCTTGTCGCATCCACCCGCACGTTGCCACTCGATTCCAGAATGGTGCCCGGCAACGAGGCTGTCAGCTTGAAAGCAGCACCGTCGAGCGCGGCAACGGCAGCCTTGCCGAGCAAGCCCGACAGCATGGTGCGGTATTCCTGAGAGCTTACCGGATTGTCGTAGAGTGCCGGCGGCTGGAGAGCCTCGAGCAACTGCCCGTCCAGGCCCGGAAACAACCTGGCAAGGGCAAGGGCATTGGAGCGATCCACGCGCAGCCGGATGGAAGCCCAGCCTGGTCCCCGGTTGAATGAAAGCACGGAAGCCAGGTCCTTGTCGCCAGCCAGCAGCTTTTCAATATCAGCTATGCTGAAGGCTCCGCGCCAGGATCGCCCGTCCGGGGAAACCGACTCACGTACTGCAATACCCCGGGCCGCTACCGAGGCGGCAATGGCAGCCGCGTCGAACATGGCCGGGCGGGAGTCAGCAGCGGCAAACTGACGCAGTTTTGCTTCAACCGGCTGGGGAACCTCGACCGACAGGGCCAGTGCAGCCGAACGGTCAGCACGGAATGCCATATCTACCCCGACACCACAGGATGAGGCCACAAAGGCCAGCAATGCCGAGATGCTTGTGACAGTGATTCTATGCTGATGCATGCATGCTCCTTGACGGCAACTCAGTATACAAGCCATCACCTTGCAACACAACGACATGCTTCAGGGTTACACGCAACCTTCAGGCCGCTGGATTGTCTATTCACCCAAGCGTATACTACGCTTGATACAAGAATAAGGAGGCTACCAAAATGACAGAACGAACTCCGTGGAAAACACTCGACGAGTACAGAGGCAAAGTTTTCAGTGGCCAGTGGCCTACGCTGCCAGAACTGTTCAGGATAACGGCTTCCCGCTTCCCTGAACGGGCTTGCTTTACCATCTACGAACCCGACCGCGTTTCGCTTACGTATGCCCAGTCGCTTGCCAAAATCGAGAAGCTGGCCGCTTTCCTCGCCTCCGAAGGCATTATAAAGGGTGACAAGATTGCGGTGACCGGCAAAAACTCCCCCGAATGGGCCATAACCTACCTCGCCACGCTTTTTGCCGGTGCCATCGTCGTTCCCATAGATTATGCGATCCACAATGAAGAAATATTGACCATAATCAAAGCCTCCGACTCGGTAGCCGCCTTCGTAGACGAAGAAAAGTTCGACGCCATCGACCCAGGCAAGCTCGGGCTCAAGGCGCGCTGGTCTCTTTCAAAGAAGAAACCTGGCTACATCTACGACCTCGCGCCCAAGGGTTCGGCAGCAACCATACAGCCGGCCACCGAAACCGATCTGGCAGCCATCCTCTTCACGAGCGGCACGACCGGCATGCCCAAAGGCGTCATGCTGACGCACTCGAATTTCGTGTCGGATTGCTTCCTGGCGCAGGGTAACCTGGACATCTATCCTACCGACGTATTCTACGCACTGCTTCCGATACACCACTCGTACACCATGCTCGCCGTATTCCTTGAAGCCATATCTGTTGGCGCTGAAATCGTGTTCGGGCAACGTATGGTGACCAAGGCCATCCTCAAGGATCTCAAGGAAGCCAGGGTAACGATGCTGCTCGGCGTCCCCTTGCTCTTCAACAAGGTACTTGCCGGCATCATGAAAGGCCTCAAGGACAAGGGTGCCTTCGTCTACGGCCTCATCCGCTTCCTGATGTTCATCTCTGGCTTCATCAAGAAAACGTTCAAGGTAAACCCCGGCAAGAAGATGTTCGGTGCCGTACTCGACAAGGCCAGCCTCCGGACCATCCGGAACTGCATCTCAGGCGGTGGCCCGCTCGCTCCCAGCATCTTCAGGATGTACAACCAGCTCGGCATCGACTTCGTACAGGGCTACGGCCTCACCGAGACCAGCCCCATCATCACGCTCAATCCCACCGAGGCGTACAAGGAAACCAGCGTCGGCAAGGTGCTGCCCGGCATGGAGATGAAGATTATAGATCCGGACGATGAAGGTCGCGGCCAGATAGTCGTCAAGGGGCCGATGGTCATGCAGGGTTACTACAAGAACGAAAAAGCCACGAAAGAATCATTCCAGGACGGCTGGCTCCTCACCGGTGACGTGGGGTATCTGGACAGCGACAACTACCTGTACCTGACCGGCCGGGCCAAGAACCTGATAGTCACCGAGGGTGGCAAGAACGTCTACCCCGAAGAAATAGAGAACCGGTTCCAGCTCTACAGCGAGATAGACCAGGTACTGATCAAGGGCCATGAGCTGGACAAGAAGCAGAAGATAGAAGGCATCGAGGCCTACATTTTCCCCACCAGGGACTGGTTTGACCAGGATGCTGCCAAGACGGGCAAGACCTGGGACCAGGCGGCCATAGAAGATCACATGCAAAAGGTCGTCGACCAGGTGAACAAGACGATGCTGCCCTACTCCCGCATTGACAATACCTGAGAAGGATTGGGATAAAAAAAGACTAAGAAATTCGCAACGAGACACAGAGAAGATGAGAAGAGTGGAAAAGGGTTAGAAAAAGAAAGACCTAGACTAAGAATTTGGCACAGAGACACAGAGAAGATGAGGAAGAGGAGGAAATTGGGAAAGGATAAGGGATGTGACAGGAAATAAGTCTTGAACTTCATTCCTTCTCTTTTTCTTCATCTTTTTCCTTTGTAAAACTTTTTCTATCTCATCTTCTCTGTGTCTCGTTGCCCAAATTTCCCATCTTCTCCTGACTAAAATCTTCTCTTTCCTCGTCTGCTCTGTGGCTCTGTGCAAATTTCTTAGTCTATCTTGTGTAGGGGGAAGGGTTATTTTTGGCCGTAGACTAGTTGGGGTTGGGTCTTGCCGCGGAAGAGGACTTCTCCCATGGGCTGGAAACGGGACTGGGGTTCGAGGGCAAGTTGCTTGTAGACTGGCGCGCTGATCAGCAGATCCTGCTTGAACTCGCGGCAGAGTGAATCCAGGCGGGCGGCGATGTTCACGGCCTCGCCGACTATGCCGATGCGCTGGATGCCGCTGGCCGCGGACAACTCGCCTACAGCCACCTTGCCGGCATGCACGCCTATGCCGATGTGCTTGACCAACGGCAGGCGGTGCGAGGCCAGGTCTTCCTGCAGGTGCGAGAACTCGTACAGGAAGTCAAAGGCGCAAGCCACCGCTTCATCGGCCGCGTCCTTCTCTCCCATCAGCCCGAAAACGACTATGGCCGTATCGCCTACATACTGCTCAACCAGGCCCTTGTGCCGCCTGACGACGATGTCCCAGAGCGCATAGTAGCGGTTGAGGAGGCCTATCGTCGCCCGTGCGCCTTCCTTCTCGGCTATTGGAGTAAAATTCCACAGATCGGCATAGAGGATGACAACGTCGCGGTTCTCACCACCGGCCACCTGGTCGCGCATGGAGAGCGCAGCTGTCGGGGGCTCGATGACGGCGTAGATCTGGTCCAGCCTGGCCTTGAGCGAGACCTGCTTTATCTTGTCAGCCACCATGAAGGTTCCGAACATGGCCGCGCCGAACATGAAAAACACATGCTGGAGTGTCTTGGCAAAGGTGAGGAAGGCGGGTATGAAGTTTTCGAGCGCCAGGCTCGCTATCAGCCCCTCGTAGCCAAGTTCACCCGCTTCATAGGCCTTGGAGCTGCCCAGCCGGAGATCGAGATAAAAATAGAAGAAAATGAACGTAAAGACGGTACCCATGGAGAGGAAGACTTCGGCGATGCGTTTGGGCCATTTGCGCATGAACATAATGGCCAGGGCCTGGATACCACCGAGGTACAGCGCGGTAGCCCAGAGGAAGAAGCTTGCCATGTCTATGGTCTTGACCGGTCCGGAGAGCGCTTGCATGAGTGTATAACCCAACGGCGTCATCAACGAAAAAAGAAACCGTGCCAGAGGTCTATGGCCGTAGCGCGCGAGCAGGGTTGTCTGGACAAGCAGGAACACGATCAATGATACCAGCGCGGCGGAATCCGGTCTGATGATCGGTGGCGTGCTGAAGAGTATCAGGATGTAGAAGAGGACAAACTGGCTGGAATAGAGGAAGAACTCTTCCAGGTAGCGTTTGGGAAGGAATTTCATAAGCTTGAATCATCATACTACACAGACGGGCTCCCTGTCACGCCGGTTCCCCGTCCCGGAACCGTATGAGGAAACCAGTACCGTTGCCTGGTTGGCCCGAGATTTCAAGCTCGCCACCGAGCTGATCGACGAGCAGCCTTACGAGGGTCAGTCCGAGGGAAGAACCACCTTCGGCTGCCTTGTTCGTTGAAAACCCGACGCCGTCATCGGCGGCCCTGAGTTCCAGGTTGCCATCACCCCGTTCGGAGAGCGACACGCGGACCTCGCCGTGCCTGCCATCGGGGTATGCATACTTGAACGCATTGGTGATCAGCTCGTTGATTATGAGGCCGCAGGGAATGGCCGCATTGACGCTCAGGACTATATTCCTGACATCGAGGGACAACTGGATGCGCCCCTCCGCATCATACGCCACCAGGAGCTGGTTAAAAAGCTCGCCCAGATACTGGCTCATGTCCACCTGTGTATAATCCTGCGATTTGTAGAGCTCTTCGTGGGCCAGGGCCATGGCCGAGATGCGGTCCCTGCTGTTCTGGAAGGCCACAAGCGCCTGCTCGGGCGTCTCGATCACTGCCGACTGCAGATTGAGCAGGCTGGAAACGACATTGAGGTTGTTCTTGACCCGGTGGTGCACCTCGCGCAGCAGCACTTCCTTCTCGGCAAGGCTGCGCCTGAGGCGCTCTTCGGTAACCTTGCGTTCGGTAATGTCCAGGTGCGTGCCAACGAGGCGCAGGGCCCGGCTATCCTTGCCGCGGGCGATGCACTTGCCGCGGGCGTAGATCCAGCGCCAGTCACCGTTTTTGGCTTTCATGCGGTATTCGGCGTCTATGAAATCCTTGCTACCCTCTATGCAGGCCTGGTCGGCAGCGAGTGCCCGCTCGAGGTCATCGGGATGCACGAGCTGGCGCCAGGTCTGGCCCGCGGCGGCGAATTCATCCGGTTCATAACCGAGGATATGGTAATACGCGGGATTGTAGTACGCGCGGTCAGTGGCAACATCCAGATCCCAGAGGCCATCGCTGGTGGCTTCCATGCTCAGTTTGAAGCGCTCCTCACTCTTGCGCAAGGCGTCGAGTATGCTGTTGGCCGATACCTGGTCGGAGAGGATCTTGCCTGCGAGTATCGTTGCCAGCGGATACAGGATGATTACCGGCAAGCCGATGCGCTGGAGCGTAGCCATACCGCCCGAATCGGGGATAGTAAACGCTCCAAGGAGCATCGCCACGTGGACGACCAGGCCGAACAGGTACAGCTGCAATCCCGTCGGAGGCTGTTCGATGGGCTTGAACCGGTACCGGGTCGCAAGGCCGATGGCGCTCGAACTGACGACGGTAAGCACGCCCATCACCATGCCGGGACCTCCCAGCAACACACGGTAGGCGATGACAGGAAAGGCTGCGACAGCCACGGCGGCCGGGCCAAAAAACAGCGCGCACAGGCTTATCATGACAGAACGGCCATCGAAGATGAGCCCCGGTCCCAGAACCATTGGTCGCAGCATCCCGAACACGGTGGTCAGACCGAACAGCACACCCTGCATGAGCACCCCGGATCTGGAGGTCCTGGGCAGGCGTTTCTCAATGAATCCTGAAAGTATGCTCAGGGCGACGAGGAGTGTCAGGTTCAGAAGAAGGTCCAGGAAAATCCCGGCACTGGAAACTAACATTTCTCCATAATATGCAGTGTATTGCCATAGCGCAATGGCTAATGTGTGCAGGCATGTCCCTGGCAGTATATTTGAGCATGCATGCAGGTTCCGTGGAGGTTTGCAGATGCGTCAGTCCGGCCCGTGGGAAAAGCCAGCAAGGGGGATACTGCTGGCGGTAATAGTACTGGCAACTTCGTGCCTGGTCAGGAACGCGAACGGCAACATAGGCAACATCGAAGGTATCGATGGTAATGCGGCCCACGCGACCCTGGAGGAACTGTCCGGCGAGCGCTACGCCGGTCGCATCACAGGCAGCGCTGGCAACGCCCTGGCCAGGGGGTACCTCTACGCACGGCTGGAACAAGCCGGATTTGCCGTCAGCACGATTGAATTCAGCGACAGGGTTGCCCTGAATGACGGTAGCGCTGTTCTTGAAATATCGACGAGTGGATCCGCCGGGTCCGTGACCGCATGTGCGTACCGGGTGGACTTTCGCGAGGTGCCGCGCGGGGCATACGACGGGGGCCGCGCTGACGGGCCGGCGTTCGTGCTGCCGGCCCGGGATGCGGAGTTTCCCCGCGGCTCGGTGCTGGTAGTGGCGGCGGCTTTGTACCGGCAGGAGGCGGTGGACGGGTGGGCAGCCGCGGGGGCGGCCGGATTGCTCGTCGAGTTGTCTGAAGGCGATACAAGCCAGCGGCCGCTCTGGGCAGGCCAGCCACCAGGAACGCTGGCTGTCGTCAGGCACGGCATGCCGGTGCTCGCGCTGTCCCGCGAGGCATACGCCCGCATCGCGGCAGCAGTTTCCGCGGGACCCGTCACCGTCAGGATGGCCAGCCCGCTCCGCTTCACCGACGTTACCGGCACCAATTTGCTGGCTGCGTGGAACGGTGATGGTGGCGCGTTCACACCCAGGCTGGTTGTAATGGCGCACTACGACCATGTGGGCACCGATCCGGACGGCTCCCGCTTTCCCGGCGCCCTGGACAATGCCTCGGGTGTCGGACTGGCGCTGTCTCTGGCCGAGGCCTTTGCCAGGGATCGAGTGAGGGCTGATGTCGCCGTGCTTTTTACCGACAGCGAGGAGTCGGGTCTTGCTGGCTCGCATGCCTTTGCGGCCGCACCGCCTTTTCCGCTGACTGGCATCAGCGTGGTGAACATCGACATGGTTGGTTCCCGTGCGGACACCACCTATTCGGTCTACTCGAGCGGCGGACAGGCGAGTGTGCTACTTGGCCTCGACGTGGAAAAGGCGCTCAGGGCAGCTGGAATCAAGGTGAAATCCGAGTACCCGGTGCCCAGCCTGGATCACGATCCACTGGCCCGCGCAGGCGCGGCAGCGGTCTCAGTATGCGAGTACGATACAACCAGATACCACCGTAAAACCGATACCGCCGGCTTCATCGATCCCGCAGAACTGGATGCCGTTGGCGACGCGCTGTACTCATTCATGCGGGCACACCTTGGATTCTGAACGCAAAGGTACCACGGCTTTGATGGAGACGGACTCAGCCTTGCCGGCGGGCGGAGCGGCGGAGCACGAAAGCGGCCGTCAGGCCGGCCACAGGCAGCACGATGGCACCGGAGAACGCCGGTACGACGAACAGCCACTTGAGTGCGGTGCCGGCACTGGCCGCTATGGCAGCTGCCTGCAGGACCGGCCCGGCGGGATCGGCTGCAAGTAGCACAGAAACAGCCGTGTTCTCCAGTACATCGAACAAGGAGCCGCCTAGCGGGACAAGCAGGAACAGGTAGCGCGGCTGGCGCAACGTTCCGGCGAGCAGCCTTAGCCCGTAAGCCCATGCTGCAACGCAGAAGAATCCATACGCCATCGGGAAGGCCAGATCCCAGGTCCAGTGCGCCTGGATGCTGCCCGCCCGCCCGGCCGGGCTGAACAGCGCCGCCTTTTTCACCGCCTGAGCCGGCGTGTAGAACAATTCCGTGTCAAATTCACCGCCTTCGGGGGTACTGGCATCCAGGAGCGCCACCATGGGAGGGAACCCGAAGGCGCCGAAGGCCACAAGCAGGACGGCCGCAAGGCCCACGACCGCTTTTCGTGAGAGTACTGTTCCGAGTCTGTTCATGGCGAACAGTATAAACCGGAAAGAGCGTCGATTCAAACAATCCAGTAGTCGACCTTTAGTTTTAATTATTGAAACGACAATTAAAACTTCACGCCTTCTCGATATGCCAACCGGGTTGTATAGTTAAGTCGGCGGCGGGGAGCTCTGTCCCCCGCGAAAACAAGGGAGAAAAAATGTGCGGAATCGTTTCTCTCGTCTACAAGGACGAGACTCAGAATATGGGTCGCGAGGCGGCTGACCTGCTCAAACGGCTGGAATACCGAGGCTACGACTCCACCGGAGCCTCGTTCATAGACAAGGACCGGAACATCGTGCTGGTCAAGAAAGTTGGCGCGCCCAGCAAGGTAACCGTCGAGTTGAAGATTCCTTCCTACAAGGGCCAGCGCTTCATCGGGCAGGTACGCTGGGCCACCTACGGAGCGGTCAGCGACGCCAACAGCCAGCCGCACCACGTACGCTGCAAGGTGGAAATGGTAGGCGCGCACAACGGCAATATTTCCAACACCGACTCCCTGAAGACCAGCCTGACCGCCCGCGGCCACAGGGTCGTCTCGGACAACGACGGCGAGATCATCGTGCACCTGATAGAGGACCATTACGCGGACAATAAAGCCGCACCCAGGCAGGCGCTGGGTGAAATGCGGCGGGCTTACGAGGCGTCCGGCCTGGCAGCCCCCGTGGCCGACGAGGTGTTGTTGATAATAGACGCGATACGCAAGGCCGAAGAAGAAGCGGACGGTTCCTATGCCGCCGCCATAGCCGATCCCCAGGTTCCGGGCGTGTTCGCCATCAAGTCGGGCTCGTCGCTGTACGCCGGCATGGGCAACGACTCCGACGGCAGCTTCGTCGTGGTTTCCAGCGACCTGACCTCCGTCATCGCCAAGACGCCCATGCTGATCCCGCTGG
>JFJP01037315.1_pt1 | contig 32455 bp, 31 predicted proteins | sample 431651 | NCBI WGS metagenome assembly JFJP01 (sample SAMN02602958, study PRJNA72255) | Microbial mat metagenome, whole genome shotgun sequencing project. | biome: fresh water; feature: sink hole; material: water; isolation source: purple microbial (photo- and chemosynthetic) mats found in... | reverse complement strand
CATACGGCGCTGACCGGTGCGGACTGGGCCATTGCCGAAACCGGCACCCTTGTGCTTGATTCCGGTTCCGAAGACTTAAGGATCGCCACCATGCTCAGTGAAATTCATATCGCCTGGATCCCCGCGTCCCGGATTATTCCCGATGCCACAACCCTTTCCGCCTGGCTGGTCGATAAAATGAAATCCCCTCCGGGTTATATGTCTTTTATCACCGGCGCCAGCCGGACCGCCGATATCGAACGGGTACTGGCCATAGGTGTTCATGGCCCCCAGGAACTTCATATTCTGATCATGGAGGAACACCCGTCATGACCCAGACTGCCCAAAATATGAAGACTTACAAAAACCAAGTCAAAGCCGCCCTTGGAAACCGGTTTCTGAGAAAGGCCCTGGACAATTTTGCGTCTGCCTACAAGGTATCCCGCGCCAAAGCATTTGAGGGGATTGATCTGGATTCCTTGAAAGATCAGATTGCTCAGGGCAAGGACCAGGCCCTGACTCAGATAGAGAGCCTCTTTTTTCAGTTCAAGGCCGGGGCAGAGGCTGCCGGCGCCATTGTTCATCTGGCCGCAACCGCTCAGGAAGCCAACGAGATTATCGCTAAAATCGGAAAGGACAATGAAGTCAAAACCATTGTCAAATCCAAATCCATGACTGCTGAAGAAACCCATTTAAATGATCATCTGGAAGCAAATGGTTTCAAAATAACGGAAACCGATCTCGGGGAATGGATCATTCAACTGCGGCACGAAGGCCCATCCCACATGGTTATGCCGGCCATTCACCTCTCCCGGCAACAGGTGGGAACCCTTTTTGGAGATGTCACAAAAACGCCTGTTGATCTGGAAGACATCGATCTTATGGTCAAGGTGGCCCGGAAAGAGCTTCGTCCGGCCTTTCTATCCGCAGACATGGGCATCAGCGGCGCCAATATGGCCATTGCCGAAACCGGCACCCTGGGCATCATCAGCAACGAAGGAAACGCCAGGCTGACCACCACACTTCCCCGGGTTCATGTGGCTCTGGTGGGTCTTGAAAAGCTGGTTCCGGATCTGTCTGCGGCGCTCCGCATCATCAAGGTTCTGCCCAAGAATGCAACAGGCCAGGCCCTGACCTCCTATGTCACCTGGATTACCGGGGCCGTAGAGTGCGCGGCGTCCGGCACGGGAAAAAAGATTCTTCACATTGTGTTTCTGGATAACGGCCGGCTGAAGCTGGCGAAAGACCCTGTCTTTTCAGAGGCCCTGCGCTGTATCCGCTGCGGGGCCTGCTCAAATGTCTGCCCGGTTTACGGAAAAGTCGGCGGTCATACCCTGGGACATGTCTATATCGGGGCCATCGGCCTGATCCTGACCTATTTTTATCATGGAAAGGACAATGCCAGGGCCATTGTCCGGAACTGCCTGAATTGTCAGGCCTGCAAGTCCGTATGCCCGGTCAATATCGATCTGCCCTTTCTCATCAAGAAAGTGTACGGCAATATTCTGAAAGATGAGGGCGCAAAGCCTGCCAAAAACACTGTCCTGTCTGCGGTCATGAAAAACCGCAAATTGTTTCATACGCTGCTCAAGATGGCATCCTTCCTTCAAAAACCCCTGGTGAAAAAAGACGCGGGTATTCTGCGGCATCTGCCGTTTATTTTTGGGAAGGCCCATGATTTTCGAACCCTTCCGGCGCTTGCAGAAAAGCCGTTCCGGGACCAATGGCCAAAAATAAGGATGCAGATCCAAAATCCCAAGTACCGAGTGGCTCTTTTCGGGGGCTGCGTCGTGGATTTTGTGTCTCCGGAACAGGCCATTTCTCTGGTTCGGCTTCTTGCCGGCAACAAGGTTCAGATGGAGTATCCCATGGATCAGAGTTGTTGCGGCCTTCCTGCCATGATGATGGCCGAAGAGGAAACCGCAATGGAAGTGGCCGTTCAAAACCTGGAGGCCCTGGAACCGGCGCGCTATGATTATATCCTTGTGCTGTGCGCCTCCTGCGGGTCGCACATGAAGGAAGGGTATTCCCGGCTTCTGGCCAGAAAGCCTGAACTGGCCAGAAAATTGAGCATCCTTCATGACAAATTGATGGATTTCAGCTCTTTTATGGTCAATGTGTTAAAGGTGATGCCGGAGAATTTTCTTCAGAATCATACTCGGGTTGCCTACCACTCCCCCTGCCATCTGTGCCGGGGTCTGGGTGTGACCCGGGAACCGCGTGAACTTCTGCAGACGGCAGGTCTGGATTATGCGCCCTGCAAGGACGAAGATGTCTGCTGTGGGTTCGGAGGGTCTTATTCCCTGGAATTTCCCGAGATCTCATCCGAGATTCTGCGACAGAAACTGGATCATGTTGAAGACACAGGGGCCGATGTTCTGGTAACCGATTGTCCGGGATGCGTGCTGCAGCTTCGCGGGGGAATGAATAAAAGAAAAAACCGAATTCAAGTCAGACATATAGTGGAAATTGTGGCTGACAACCTGAAGAACTCCTGATATTTCTATATTTTTACTAAACTTTGGTTATTCAAACCACTATAAAGTTCATATCGCTATAGCTCTTTTTTCTGTTTATATCTATAACCATTCAATATTCCATGCTTTTTTATAACAAATCCTCTCTGGCACACAAAATGCTAACTCTATCTGCAAGTTGAAACAATAGATTGAATCAAAAACATAACAGCAAAACACAAGGAGAAACAAAATGGGAATTTTTACACGGTTTAAAGATATTGTCGCATCAAACATCAGCTCCATGCTGGACAATGCAGAAGATCCGGAAAAACTGATCAAGCTCATGATCAGGGAAATGGAAGACACCTTGATTGAAATCAAATCATCCTGTGCCAATGCCATTGCGGGCCAGAAAAAAGTTCAAAGGTTCCTGGATGACATCGAAGAAAAGGAGGCATTCTGGAACCAAAAGGCAGAGCTCGCCGTTCAAAAGGGCAAAGATAACCTGGCGCGGCAGGCACTTCAGGAAAAAAGACGGTATACACAAAAAGCTGAAGCAACCCAGACTGAAGTCACTGAACTCGCCGTTATGATTGAACAATACCGGGATGATATTCAGGAACTCGAGAACAAACTTAAATCCGCCCGGGAAAAACAGAGAATGCTGGTTCAACGACATCTTCGGGCCACACACAAAAAAAGAGCCCGACAGGAAATCCGACGGGCCGACAGCTCCGAAGTCATGCAGAAATTTGAAGAGCTTGAACAGCAGATCGAAAGGATGGAAGCCGAAGCCGACCTTGTGGACTATGGCAGATCTTCAACACTTGAAAACGAGTTTGATGCCCTTGAGGCAGATGATGAAATCGAAGCCGAACTCAATCAATTAAAATCTTCCCAACCGTTGAAGAATAATGATAAAGTTGATGCATAAACTTTCAGGCACTAAACCAACCGGAGCATTAAAATTATGATGGGCGCACTAATCGCAGGCATATCAATCGGCGGGGCAATTCTTTTTATCGCCACCATCGGATTGGTTATCATCGGAATCATCAGAGCTTCCAAGTCCGGGGGACTGTCCGGGAAAAACAAACAGGCCCAGACCGAAGAAACCCGGATGATCCAGGACATCTATCATGGGCTGACTAAAATGGAAGAACGGGTTGAAGCGCTTGAAACCATACTGATTGAGCGCAAAAGAAAGGATTTCAACAAATGAGACGATATCACGGAAATAAACACAATTTCCAGTTTGAAAGATGCAGACAGCATTACAACGGACTCAAGGATCGATTTGAAACCCTTGCCTCCAGTCGCGGCATCTACCGGTCTCGGAGGGGTCTCTTCATGGGAGTCTGCCGGGGCATAGCCGAATATTTTGATTTCAGTGTTTTCTGGCTGAGAATCATCACCCTTTTATTATTCCTTTTTACCGGGTTCTGGCCTGTGGGTGTCATGTATCTTCTGGCAGGTCTTTTCCTGAAAATGGAACCGGTCTCCCCGATACGAGACGAAAATGATGCAGAATTTTATGATACCTATTCTCATTCAAGGCAATCGGCCATCCAGAGAATCAAAAAGAAATTTGAAAACCTTGACCGCCGCATCCAGAGGATGGAAGATACGGTTACTTCACGGGAATTTGACTGGAAATAACCATTCTTTTTTTTACCGAAACCGGCGGTACTGTCATTATGGGTACAGCCGGTTTTATTTTTTCATTGCACTGTACGGAAAAGACGAATCCCATCCATGAAAAGAAAAACAGCCAGCACACAAAGAAGGGCCCCTAAAAACTTCATGGTAAAAATATAACCTTGACCTGTCAAAATAGTTTTGGATTTTCCCGCCAGGATCGCTAAAACAACCTTAGAACCGACCATCAGCAGGTAAAAACCCAACAAAAATGTGACTGGTGCCAACATATGTTGATCCCTGGCCTTGGTCATTGTCGGTGCGCCGACACTTAGCCAGAAAAGATACGGATGCGGACTCAATACGTTCACAAGAATTCCCTTTGTCAAAGACCTTGGCGCAGCCTTGGGGATATCAAGCGCCAGGCCTTGTGATTTGATGCCCTGGATTCCCATTACCAGCACCAGCACCCCGCCGACCAGGGAAATAATCCCCAGTATGCCATTTAAACCCGACAGACGGGACAGGATCAATACCGTTAACCCGATAATGGGCAGATCCGTTATCACCGGAGCCACGGCAACCTTTATCCCGGCCCGGATATTATATGAAATGGTCTCTGACACCACAAGTGTCAATAGCGGCCCGGGTGTCAGGCCTGCAGAAAATCCTAAAAGGGCGCCAACGATAAAATACTGAAACATCTGTTTGGCTCCTTACGTTAATTTTTTATAAGCGGCAAATTCTTCATCAGAGTAGTGAAAATAATGATTGTGTACCGTATCGGCAAATTCTTCGAATTCCATATAGTCGTTTACCGTCAAAGAAGCAGAGTACAGATTGACAATAAGATCATGGGCAATATAGTCTTCACTGATTTCAATAAGCCCTTCATCCCGGGTCCAGGTCACTTTGCTGTCTTCCCCCCTGGAAACAATACCGGACAACGTATGGGTCCCGTCAATAATGATGGACATATACCTTTCTTTTTTCTCGGCAATATACCGTTTGATGCGCCGATGGGGCACCAGAGTTTCATAAGGAGGCTTTTCTCCAAAATAAATTCCTCTTAAGACGACACCCCGCTTCAATGCATTCTCCAGTTCCATGGTTAACTCTTTCATTTCCTCTTCCCAGACAGACATGGCAATTCTTTTTTCAGCACCTTTTATCAAAAGATTCAAAAAACTGATAATATTCTGCCGTCCTTTGATGACAACCAGCCTGTCGTCCTGCTTTTTTTCCCTGTAAAGGTTGCCGGCATATTCAGAAATGTTGGAGAAAACATCTTCATAGTGGGCCTTAAGCTTTTTTATAAAAATATCCGGCTCCACGGGATAATACAGTTTGTTTTTTTCTTCGGTCTGTTCAAACACCATCTGTTTATCGATGAGGTTTTTCAGAACTTCATAAATCCGGGATCTGGGTATCCCGGAGTTTTTACTCAGGGTATATCCATTTAGTGGGAACTCTTCCAGGAGCTTTAAATAGGCCTTGCATTCATATTCGGAAAACCCGAGTTTTTTCATGTTATTCATGATCAATACATTGTGATCCATAACAGCACCTTTTATCCTGCAAAAAATAAAATCAAACAGGTTACGGCTACCGATCCCAGAACCGGGATGATAATTCCCCCGCGCCACAAACCAAAGATCATGGTAAACGCCATACCCGAAGCTGCTGCCATGGGCATGTCAGGCGTTGCGCTGAATACGCCGGGAATGATCAAAGCGCCGATGGCGGCCGCAGGTATGCATTTTAAAAAAGCATCCAGCCTTTTCGGAATCTGTTTGTTGGTCATCAAAAGGAAGGGCATCAGCCGTGGGCCATAGGTCACGGCTGCCATCCCCAGGATAAGAGGGATCAGACTACTATTCATATACTTCCTCCTTAACTTCCCCGGTGATGAAAAATGACCCTGCCAGGGCAATGGCAAGGATACAGACAATAATATTCCAGCCATTGGGAAGAACATCCAGTTTAATCAGAAGGGTATTTAAAACCCCTGAAGCAATGGTCAGAATCAAGACTTTGACGGATTGTTTGATTTCCGGCAGGAGAATAGCCAGAAGAAGGGCATAGAGTGCGACCCCCATACTTTTGGTCAGAATTTCCGGCAAAAATCCTCCCAGGACATACCCTGCCACTGTTCCACTGACCCAGGCGCTATATGCCGACCATTGCAGGATGAAGACAAATTTTGAAGATAGCTCTCCTTTTTTAAAGGAAAGGACTGAAAACACCTCGTCAGTTACACCAAAGGCCATCAGAAATATTTTTTTCTTTGCCATCTTTGCAATTCTCGTAGACAGATAGGCACTCATGAGAAAATGTCTGAAATTCACCAGCAATGTGGTTAATATGATACCCCCCGGTCCCATGCCCGTCATCAGCATGTTCAGGGCAATAAACTGGCTGGCTCCGGCAAAGACAACCGCTGAAAACATAAAACACTCCAGAAGGGTGATGCCGCACCCTTTTGATAATATTCCAAATGCAATGGCGGCAGGGACATACCCGATAAAAATCGGAATCCCTGCTTTAATTGCATCCTGCGCTTCTCTTGTCATTTATTTCGTCCTCCCCTTCAAGCAAATCCCAATTCTAAAATACTGCCCTTTTGATATAGTGGCCACTTGAGTAACTACTATAATATTTCATAAAGATCAAGCGAGCTTTTCAATTCCTTCAGCGTCTTCTTGGACTTGACACTATGCATGTTGATCATGGTGTCCTGACATCACTATGTTCAAGAAGCTCCTGGATATCCCGGAAATACTTCAGCAACGAAATTTGAGATAAAACGAATCGCTGGAAATCAGCTTTCTGAAAAAATGATTATTCGCCGTACATATCAGTTATTAGCTTGCGTAATTGAGCGGCTTTGATATCGGATAACTTATCAAGCTTATTTTTCAACCTTTGCTTGCTAATGGTGCGAATTTGGTCAACAGCAATTTCAGCATTTTTGTTCGCGCATTTTATCTGTATTCGAGTTCTCCATAGTGGATGCAATTTAGAGGTTAATGGACAGACAACGACTGTATCTAAATAATTATTCATTTCATCTTGGCTGATTATGATGACGGGGCGCTCTTTTTTTATTTCGCTCCCTATGGAGGGATTGAGATCAGCAAAATATATTTCGTATCTTTTAATATTCAAAGCCCCCATCCTCCAAGCCATCAAGAAGCGTTGTATTAAAATCGTCCCAATTTTCCTTTTCATTAGCCATGATTTTATAGGTATCTTCCCAAGAAAGCTTGCTTTCTTCTTTATTACGAAGAAGCAGTCCTTTGTCTGTTTCTTCTATTAAAAGGGAATTTTTTAGGCCATATTTTTGAAGAAGCACCTTGGGTATGCGAACTCCTTTGGAATTTCCAATGGGAACCAGCTTAACATCCCTTGTTCGTATTTGATTGTCCATGGATTTTGCTCCTTAAAATTTTATTGTTTTCAATTTGTAATTATTGTAATTACATTCAGGGGCGATGTCAAGCTGGAAATCTTGGTGTTACAACAAGCTCTCTATCACTGAATACCACTGCCACCTAAGCTAAAATGGGTTACCGGGGAAATTCCGGATTAATCCAGGAGGCGCTTTTCGCCACTATACCAATAGCATTGAACACTTGACCGGAAAATACCTTACCCTTAAAGTGTATTTTTTTGCAATCAGCTTCTTTCAGCAGAATTTTTCTGCATGATGGCAGGCGACCATTCTTTCCCCTACTGACCTGAACTCCGGGGCAGCTTCCTTGCAGATGTCGGTCATATGAACACACCGTTTATGGAATGTACATCCCGGCGGCGGGTTTAGCGGAGAAGGGATTTCTCCGGTCAGAATGATTCTTTTGGTGCGGTCTTTTCTATCCACATGGGGTGTTGCGGCAAGCAGCGCTCTTGTATAGGGGTGGATCGGATTTCCGAAAATAATCTCTTTTTCCCCTTGTTCTACAGGCCTTCCTAGATACATGACCATGACATGGTCTGAGATCAGCCGGACCACACTCAGGTCGTGGGAAATAAACAGATAGGCAAGATTCATCTCATCCTGAAGATCCATGAGAAGATTCAAGACCTGGGCCTGAACGGAAACATCCAGGGCCGACACCGGCTCATCCGCCACCACCAGGCTGGGGTTGAGCATCAAAGCCCTTGCCACGGCAATGCGCTGTCTCTGCCCCCCTGAAAACATATGGGGATACCGTGAATACTGTTCCCTTCGAAGGCCTACCTTATCCATCATGGCCAGCGCTTTTTCTCGTCTTTCATCTGCATTGAGCTTTGTATTGATCAACACCGGTTCTTCCAGAATCGCTCCCACTTTTTTCCTGGGATTCAAAGATCCGTAAGGGTCCTGAAAAACGATCTGAACTCTTTCTCGTAAGGCCTTCATGGCTTCAGGATCACTGGTAACAGCATTGATCCCATCAACTTCAAAGTCTCCGAATGTCGGTCTTTCAATCATGGTAATCAGCCGTGCAAGGGTGGATTTCCCACAACCTGATTCCCCTACTACTGAAAATGTTTCCCCCGGTTTTATGGAAAAAGATGCGCCATCCAGCGCCTTCAGTGTCAAAGATCTTTTAACAAATACCCCATCCTTGATGATATAATATTTTTTCAGATCTCGGGCCTTAATAATTGTCTTGTCATTCATACTGAGGGACTCCGTTTATCAATGGGAAATGACATCTGTAGGCACTATCGCCTTCTTTTGTTAATGCCGGGGGTACGGTTGAGCATTTTACCTTTGCAAATCGGCATCGGGGGTGGAAAAGGCATCCTGCCGATTTATCATATTTACCCGGCACAACACCCGGAATCGTCGGCAATCTTTTTGAATTGACGTTACGTTCCGGCAAAGACCCCAGCAAAGCGTCCGTATAAGGATGTCTCGGAGCTGTAAAAAGATTATGGGCTGTATTTTTTTCCACCACCTGTCCTGCATACATGACCACCACGTCCTCCACGGTTTCTGCGATAACAGCCATATCATGGGTAATCAGGATCATGGCCATATTTTTTTCTTTCTGAAGGCTGATCAGAAGATCCAGAATCTGGGCCTGGATAGTGACATCCAAAGCTGTTGTGGGTTCATCCGCAATCAGAAGTTTGGGGCTGCAGGCAATGGCCATGGCAATCATGACCCGCTGGCATATTCCACCTGACAATTGATGGGGAAAGCTTTTCATTCGGTCCTCGGCAGCGGGAATTCCCACCTGTTTTAACAATTCAATGGCGCGCTCATGCAGATGTTTTCTGGACCCGCCCTCATGAATTTTCAAGGTTTCCGTTAACTGGAATTCCACTGTAAAGCAGGGATTAAGGCTTGACATGGGTTCCTGAAAAATCATGGCAATTTCTTTACCCGTGATCTGACGTTTTTTCTTTTTTGACATTTTCAAAAGGTCGTGATTATTGAATATGATCGTATCCGCCTCAATGATGCCGGGGAATGGGATCAATCCCATCAGGGCAAGCTGGGTAACACTCTTACCTGAACCGGACTCCCCGACGACCCCCAGGACTTTTCCCTTATCCAGGGTCAGGTCCACATCCAGTACGGCTTTAAATCCGTCAAAATCCACAGAAAGATTTTTAATTTCTAATATTTGATTCATATTTTTTCTCAACTGGTATGAATTTACCGTTTCATTTTCGGATCAAGCGCATCCCGAAGGCCATCACCTGCAAGGTTGAAGGCAAGTACCGTGATAAGAATGGCAAGCCCGGGAAAGGTGACCACCCACCAGGCGCTTTGAACAAACTGCAAGGCATTGGCCAGCATTGCACCCCATTCGGGTGTGGGCGGCTGAGCACCCATACCTAAAAACCCAAGGGCTGCCGCATCCAGAATTGCCGTTGAAAATCCCAGAGTCGCCTGAACAATCAGGGGAGCCATGCAATTGGGAAGAAGCACGGCAAACATCATTCTAAAAGGACCTGATCCGCAGACCCGGGAAGCCGTCACATAATCTTTACTCTTTTCCGACAGAACAGAGGCTCGGGTCAACCGGACATAATGCGGCAACACAACAACTGCAATGGATAGAATGGCATTCTGAAGACTTGGCCCCAATATGGCCACAATGGCCAGAGCCAATAAAAGGCTGGGCAAAGCAAGAATAATATCCATGAGCCGCATGACAAGAATCTCATATATCCCGCCGAAATATCCGGAGGTTACGCCGAAAATGATACCGGCAGCAAGAGAAAGGGTTACAACAATAACACCTACAAAAAGGCTCAGCCGTGCTCCATGAATCAATCGTGACAGAATATCCCTGCCCACATCATCCGTACCCAGAAGAAATTTGCTGCTGCCGCTGGCCATCCAGGAGGGCGGCTGCAAAATTGCATCCCGGTATTGGTCAAAGGGGCTGTGAGGGGAAATATAATCTGCAAAAATCGCAAGAAAAATTGCAATGATGATAATGTAGAACCCGACAACTGCGCCTTTGTTCTCGCTGAAATATTTCCAGAACTCTTTCAGCGGGTGCGGAGGTACCGGAATCTCCTGGGTGAAGGCTGTAATTTGGCTCATGTTGAATTCCTGTTCTAGCTGTTGTATCGAATCCGCGGGTTTATAATGCCGTAGAGAACATCCACACCAAGATTCACAAAAATAATTAATGTGGCAATAATCAGAATCCCACCCTGAATGGCCGGATAATCCCGTCTGCCGATGGATTCAAGGATCCATTTCCCCACTCCGGGCCAGGCAAATATGGTTTCCGTCAGGATGGCCCCGGCCAGAAGAGTACCGGTTTGAAGACCGATAACGGTAATAACCGGGATCATTGCATTTCTCAATGCATGCACCAGAATCACCCGCCGACCGGATAAACCCTTGGCTTTTGCAGTTCTGACATAATCTTCCTTTAAGACTTCAAGCATGGAAGACCTCGTCATACGGGCAATAACGGCAAGGGGAATGGTCCCAAGAACGATGGCTGGCAGGATTAAATGACTTAAAGCGGATCTAAAGGCACCGGGTTCATCCGATCTGAGGCTGTCAATGATCATGAACCCTGTATCCATATCGATCCACATAATTGCCGACAGCCTCCCTGCCACAGGCGTCCAGCCAAGAAAAACGGAAAAGAAAATGATCATCAATAATCCCCACCAGAATATCGGCATGGAATACCCGGTCAAAGAAGCGGCCATGATGGTATGATCAAAGGCTGTCCCCCTTTTGACCCCTGCGATAATCCCGGCCGGGAGTCCAAACAGGACTGCAAAAATCATGGCACAGAAGGAAAGTTCAAGTGTGGCCGGGAAAAGGGTAAAAAACTCTTCAACAATAGGCTTTTTGGTGACATAAGATTTGCCCAGATCCCCTTTGAAAACGTTGCCGATATATCTGAAATACTGAACATAGAGAGGTTTATCAAGACCCATTTCAGCCTTGATCTCAGCATGCCGTGCCGGGTCGATCCCCCGCTCTCCGGCGCGAAGCTCAACAGGGTCTCCGGGAATCAGATGAATTAGGGAAAATGTCAGGAGGGTTACACCGATAAAGGCCGGAAAAACATGAAAAAACCGTTTAAAAAAAAATTGAACCATAATGGCACCGCGTGTTTAACATTAAATTGGCGGTACAACACCTATGAGGGCATTGTACCGCCAATATGAATACATTAACCAGACCCTTATTCTTTCAGGTCTACACCATAAAAAACGTGTCCGCCAAAGGGATCAATTTTAAAATCAACTACTTTTTTGCTCATGGGTTTAAACACAACCGAATGTGCAATGGTTACCCAGGGAGCTTGCTCTTTGAAAACAACCTGAGCCTGTTCGTACAATTTGGTTCTTTCCTTCTGATCAGATACCAGAACAGCTTTTTTGATAAGATCATCAAAGGGTTTATAACACCATTGAGAGCGGTTGGCATTTCCGACAGCATCGCAACCTAAAAGAACAGCAAGAAAATTGTCCGGGTCACCATTATCGCCAGTCCAGCCCAGAAGAAGGGTCTGGTGTTCAGCAGCCATGGAGCGTTTCAGATATTCACCCCATTCATAGGAAATAATCTTTGCATTCACACCAATTTTTTTCCAGTCTTCCTGGATCATTTCAGCCATTCTTTTTGCATTGGGGTTATAGGGTCTCTGCACCGGCATGGCCCAGATATCTGTTTCAAAACCATTGGCAAATCCGGCTTCGCTAAGAAGCTTTTTGGCTGCATCAACGCTGTATTCATAATCTTTTACAGCGTCATTGTAAGACCAGATGGTGGGAGGGATGGGGTTTTTTGCAACTTTGCCGGAACCCTGAAATACAGCTTCCAGAATTGCTTTCTTGTTAATGGCCATGCTCAAGGCCTGACGAACTTTTACATTGCTAAACGGTTCTTTTTTCGTATTAAATGCAAGATAGCCTACATTCAACCCTTCCATTTCCATCAGGTTGATATTGGCATCGGTTTTCATTGCAGCAAGGTCTGCCGGGTTTGGATAAGGCATGAGGTGGGCTTCACCGGCTTTCAGTTTCTGATAACGGACAGATGCATCAGGCGTGATGGAAAAAACTAGTTTGTCGATTTTGGCGCGTCCGGCCCAGTATTGATCGAAGGCCTGGTAACGGATGGTAGAGTCTTTCTGATAGGAAACAAATACAAAAGGACCTGTTCCGATGGGTTTCTGGTCAAATTCATCAGGTGTCTTGGCGACGAGCATTTTGTTTGCATATTCAGCAGAATGAATGGAAGCAAAATCCATTGCCATGTTGGCGATAAATGGAGAATTCGGCTTGGTCAGTGTAAATACGACCGTATAATCATCTTTTTTCTCAATGGATTTAATCAAAGTCGGCATGCTCATTCCGGCATAATATTCATATGAACCCCCGGAAACTTTGTTATAAGGGTGGTTTTTGTCATGCTGGCGCCAGAAAGAAAAAATAACATCGTCGGCATTAAACTCCCGGGTGGGTTTAAAATACGGGGTTGTATGGAATTTAACGCCTTTTCTTAAATGGAAGGTATAAACCATTCCGTCCGGGGATATTTCCCAGGATGTTGCAAGGCCCGGAACAATTTTTGTTGTACCACGTTCGAACATGGCCAGTTTGTCGAAGAGCTGCCTGGATGACGCATCAAATGTTGTCCCGGATGTGTAAAGTGCAGGGGTAAACCCTTCCGGACTGCCTTCCGAGCAGAAAACAAGGGTTTTGGTTTTAGCCTGAGCAGATACCGCAAGCATACAGAAAAGGACTGCAATGCCTGCAACAGATACTAATTTATGCCATTTCATCTTTTTTCTCCCCTTTAAATTAATTAATAATACAAAAAACCATGAAACATTTTGTAACTCCATTTTAATTACGAGGTATAATTTGCTGAATTTACAAATCAACAAAATATTTTATTTTTATTAATACTTGGCAGACAAGTCAAGAAAAAATCGGTACAGATGGTTTTTTTCTAATAGATATTGTGTGCCGTCCTTTGTATAATTTCTTCCTGGAGAGCCACCGTAAGATCAACAAAATAATCAGAATATCCTGCCACCCTTACAATCAGATCCCGGTGATGTTGAGGATTTTTTTGAGCATCCCTCAAGGTTTTTTCATCCACGACATTGAACTGGATATGGTGTCCATCCATTTTAAAATAGGAGCGGATTAAATGGACAATCCCCTGAACCCCTTTTTCATCTTTCATCAACTCGGGCAAAAATTTCTGATTTAAAAGAGTCCCGCCGGTTCTTAGGTGATCGATTTTGGCCGCAGATTTCAAAACAGCCGTCGGGCCACATGTATCAGCTCCCTGAACCGGTGATATGCCCTCTGAAAAAGGAATGCCTGCTTTTCTTCCGTCTGGTAAAGCCCCGGTAATTTCACCGAAATAGACATGACAGGTGGTGGGAAGAAGATCTATCCGGTATACGCCTCCCTTTGCATTGGGTCTCCCGGTTACAGCGCCATGGAAAGCCCTGAATACCTGCTTTAATATATCATCTGCATAATCGTTATCGTTTCCGTATTTTGGAGCCTTTTTCAACTGGTGATGAAGGATGTCATCACCTGAAAAATCTTTTTCAAGAGCAGTCAGAACCTCTTCCATGGAAATTTGTTTTTCATCATAGATATAAAATTTCAATGACGAAAAACAATCGGTCAGGGTTCCGATACCGACCCCCTGGATATAGGAAGTATTATATCTGGCTCCGCCCTGATTATAGTCTTTTGCATTTTCTATGCAGTCTTCCGTCACAAGGGAAAGCAAAGGAACCGGCATATGGGCTGCGTTAATCTGGTCAATGATATTACTGCCTCTGACTTTGATATCGACAAAATATTCCAGTTGCTGTTGATAGGCATCAAAGAGCTCTTCAAAGGTTTTAAAATTTTTCGGATTTCCGGTTTTAAGACCGATCTGTTTTTTTGTCCTCGGGTCCCAGCCATTGTGAAGGGTAACCTCAAAAATTTTGGGAAGATTAAAATAACCTGTTAAAATGTAAGATTCTTTCCCGAATACACCGGCTTCAACACAGCCGGAAGCACCTGCCAGTCTTGCATCCTCAACGCTTTTACCCTGAAGGGCCATCTCCTGAAGAATGGCATCGGTATTAAAGACGGAAGGCTGACCAAATCCGGTCGCAATAATCTTCAACGCCCGTTTGATGAACCTGTCCGAATTTTTCCGGGATACCTGGATCATGGAGCTCGGCTGCAGTAACCTCATTTCCTCGATAACATCCAGGACCAGATAGGTCAGGTCATTGACCCCATCCTTGTTGTCAGGGGTGACGCCGCCCAGGTTGATCAGGCAGAAATCCACATAGGTATTGCTTTCTTTTGCAGTTACGCCCACTTTTGGCGGTGCCGGGTGATTATGAAATTTAATCCAGAAACAGGAAAGCAGCTCCTTTGCCTGTTCACGGGTCAGGTTTCCGTTTTCAATGTCTCTTTTGTAGAATGGGTAAAGGTTCTGATCAAATCGGCCAGGATTATAGGCATCCCAGGGGTTGAGTTCCGTAATGATCCCGACATGTAAAAACCAGTAATACTGCAATGCTTCATGGAATGTCTCAGGTTTATGAGCAGGCACCCTTTTACAGACAGCGGCCATGGTTTGAAGCTCGACTTTTCGGCTGGCATCCTTTTCGGTTGCTGCCAGACGATCAAGTTCATCAACATAGCGGTTTGCAAAGGAGATCAGGGCATCTGCTGCAATATTTAAGGATTTTAACACTTCCTGTTTTTCAAGGGCCTTGTGATCCGTAAAAAAATCGATCTTGCCCAGGCATTGACAGATATCTGATTTCAGATCCAAAAACCCTTTTCTATATATCAGATCTCCACCGGCTGTATGCCCCGGTGACCGTTGCTCCTGGAATTCGGTAAAAATTCCGGCATGAAAGGAATCAATCCAGGGTTCTGTCATGACTGCAAATATCTTTTCCCTGATGGTCTTGCCTTTCCAGAAAGGAATAATTTTTTCTTTATATATCCTTCTGGTTTCTTCAGACACCTTATAGGCCACCTTGGGTCTTGAGTTCAGTATTTCAAGATCTTCCAGGGAATGAAGGCATATTTCCGGATATGTGGGAACGGCTTTGGGTTCCGGCCCTCTTTCACCCACAATCAGTTCATTGTCTTCGATGTATATCTTTTTATTTTCAAGGACATATTTCAAGCACAAGGCTCGCTGAACCGGAATGGATTCATTCATAGAGATGTAAGTCTTATAAAAGTCCGTCACAAGCCCGGCCCTTTCATGGGAGAGGCTTACTTCTTTTTCCCGGGTTTTTGCCCTGAGCGTCTTTATTCTTGAGTTCATTTTTTTATCCTTCTTTTTTCATCCACCGATGGTTACGTTGAATCCATTGAATTCAAATTGTTCTTTAACTTTGGCCACTCTTTTTGGTGAGGGTGCTGCTATATCCTTCATATGGTTTTTCATTTTCAATAACTCATATTTACCTTCCCCTGCCTTATGAAACGGAAGGATATGGATATCCCGATAATCCGTATTTTCCTTTAAAAAAGAAATCACATCGGCAATGTTTTCTTCTGTATCCGTCATCTCCGGGATTAGCGGAAACCGGATACTGACGTTTGTTTTACGGTTCGATAACAGTTTTAAATTATTCAGTACAGGAGAAACACTTTTCCCAGTCAAAGTTTTATACGCCGCTTCATCTATCAGTTTAATATCATACAAGATGAGGTCTGTTATCTGCGAAATGCTGAAAAGGATTTCAGGATCTGCATACCCGGACGTATCCAGACAGGTATGAATCTCTTTTTCTTGACACTGATCCAGAAGCCTGAATAATAATTTCGGTTGAGACAAGGGTTCTCCTCCTGAAAAGGTTACCCCGCCGCCGGAATCATCATAAAAAATCATATCCTTTTCAATCTCTTCCATTAATTTCGCAACAAGCTTGTCCATCTCTTCCGAGCTTATTTTTCCAGGCATTCTCTGACTTTCCGGGTTATGGCACCAGCGGCAGGATAAGGGACACCCCTGAAAAAAAACCGTGGTTCTAATGCCTGGTCCATCATGAATGGAATATCTTTGAATTTTAAAAATTGCCGGATTATCCATCATTCAAGATTCTTCTCCATCAGGGCATTGAACTTTTCCACATGCTCCTCGGCAATCCTTCGAGCAGCAGCAGGATCTTTTTGTTCCACAGCGGCTGCGATGTCGCATAAATCCTTGAAATTGTCATTGAGCAAAGTCTCGCTCCACGGTAAATACTGGTGAAAATAAATCTGGATATTGTCATGAACGGCTGTCAGATTTGCCTCCAGAAGCGGGTTTTTTGCTATCATGGCCAAGGTCCGGTGAAATTCGGCATCCATTTCATGAAACTCCTTCCACCCGGACGGTTTTGTTTCAATATGCGCGGCGGCACTCTCTAAAATTGCCTTCAACTTTTTAATATCATTTTTATCTGCATTTTTGGCAGCCTGCTCCGAGATATGGCCTTCCATCATTTTTCTGAATTCGGCCAGATGATGAAGGGACACTTTCTGCTGACGGATAAGAATAGCCACGCTGTCGGTCATGGGTTTTGTATTGGCCCCCTGAATCCGGGCACCACCATTCACTCCTGTCCGGATAGAAACAAGCCCCTTATGTTCCAGCACTCTGAGGGCTTCACGGATGGTTCCCCTGCTGGTATCAAACATTTCTTTCAGTTTCATTTCCGACGGAAGCTTCTCACCCTCTTTAATGCTCCCTTCACATATAGCGGCCTGAATCTCATCCACCACATGCTGATAAGATTTCAGGGGTTTCATTTTTTTAAACTGAACATTCATCGTTTGTCTCCGGAATAGAAATATTGCCAGAACAAATAGTTAAACTGTAGGACAGTTTAACTATTCATCAATCAAGTGTCAATTTGTTTTATTTTATGGTCATATCAAAAAATCAGTGCAATAACTCAAGATAAGATCAACTCTACCAGACTCAGCTCATGTTCTGAAAAAACACGAATACCGCTTTCGCTTAACAGGGCTGAAGTGACCCCTGAACCCGGTACGAGGATTGCGGAAAAACTACCGTCACAAATCTGATGAATGCCGCAGGAAGGGCTCTTTTCCATTCAATAACCCTATATGATTATTCAGAATTTGTAAAAAATAATCATTGACAGCCATAAAATTTAATGCAATGAATTAGTATTCATTAAAATAAACATTTAATAGGGTGATACGGTTTTTTACCAATGATCAATCGAATTTTTAATAAGCTTTTATTATCATTATTTAAAAATGCTATTAAAGATGTCTGTTCAACTCTTTTAGAAATTCATAATAGTCACCATGTGAGAGTGAGCATCAATTCATTCACTGATAACTTAGAAAAAAGAATAATACATATTTTTGCAACACAAACAGCAGGAGGATAATTTAAAAATGACCCAACTTATTTCCGATCGAAGAGATATCGAATTTGTAATTCACGAACAGCTTGAAGCCGAAACCTTATCCGGGCTTCATGAAAATTTTGCAGATTTTAATAGAAAAACCATTGACCTTGTGATCGGTGAAGCAAAGAATTTTGCCATCAAGGAACTCCTGCCAGCCAATAAAGAAGGCGATCAGCAAGGCTGCAAACTTGAAAACGGCAAGGTCACCACCCCAGAATCCTTTAAAAGACTCTATAAAATATTCAACGAGGGCGAGTGGCTAGCCGTGACCGAAGATCCGGAATGGGGCGGGCAGGGAATGCCGAGAACAGTTGCGTCTGCCGGCGCTGAGTATTTTAACGGTGCCAATTTCCCCTTCATGATGTATCCGGGTCTGACCCATGGCGCCGGCCATCTGGTAGAAAAATTCGGTACGCCTGAACAGAAAAGAATCTACCTGAAAAATATGTATACCGGAAAATGGACCGGCACCATGCTCCTGACGGAACCGGGCGCTGGCTCTGATGTTGGCGCACTGACAACCAAGGCCGTTAGAAACGGGGATGGTACATTCTCCATTATCGGTGAAAAAATATTTATTTCCGGCGGCGATCATGATCTTGCAGAAAACATCATCCACCCGGTTCTTGCAAGGATTGAAGGTGCTCCTGAAGGCACAAAGGGCATTTCCCTGTTTCTTGTTCCGAAATTCCGGGTCAACCCGGATGGAACTCCAGGGCAGTTCAATGATGTTATCTGCACCGGCATTGAACACAAACTCGGCATCCACGGAAACAGCACCTGCTCTCTTTCCCTTGGCTCAAAAGGTAACTGCATCGGCACCCTTCTGGGTGAAGAAAACAAGGGCATGCAGGGCATGTTCCTGATGATGAATGAGGCCAGACGTCTTGTCGGATTCCAGGGATTTGCTTGCGCTACAGCCGCTTATATGTATGCCCTTGATTATGCCAGAAACCGGATCCAGGGTAAAAATATCCTTGAATTCATGAACCCGGAAGCCAAGTCCGTTGCCATCATCAATCACCCGGATGTCAGACGCCAGTTGATGATGATGAAGGTCTTTGTCGAGGGCATGAGATCGCTTCTATATTTCGTCCAGTATTCTGCCGACATGGCCAATCATGCGCCCACAAAAGAAGAAAAAGACAAATACCAGGGTTTTGTTGAAGTCCTGACGCCCATTGCCAAAGGTTACGTCACGGACCGATCCTTTGAGGTCTGTAGCCAGGGCATGCAGGTTTACGGTGGATATGGCTTCATTGAAGAATATCCCATGGCTCAACTTTTAAGGGATTGCCGGATCACCCTGATTTATGAAGGCACCAACGGTATTCAGGCCATGGATCTTCTTGGACGAAAATTGGGGCTCAAAAAGGGTAAACCCATCATGGACCTGTTTGGCGAGATGCAGAAATGGGTTGTGGCAGGCAAGGCAATTCCCAGGCTTGAAAAACAAGCCGTCAAAATTGAAGAAGCACTGAACAAACTTGCAGAGGTCGCCATTCACATGGGAACAACGGCCATGTCGGCAAAGGTATTGAACGCTTTTGCCAACGCCCATCCGTTCCAGGATGCCACAGGGGATGTCACCATGGCGTGGATGCTGCTCTGGAGAGCCGTCCTTGCTGTAAACAAACTTGAAACCGCTAAAAAGAAAGACATCTCTTTTTATGAAGGCATCATCAAATCCCTTCAATTTTTTGTAGAAACTCAGCTTCCTATCACTCTCGGCAGATTCAGCGCGCTCATGAATACCAGCAGTGTTGCCGTGGATATAGAGGATGCGATGTTCCCAAGCTAAATCGCCGCTGTATCAGATTGTCATATTAAGACGGGTTGTGCGATGGTTCGCCTTCCCGTCTTTTTTTACATCATTTTAATCCGCATTTCACAGTTGATACAATCAAACTCAAGCAGAAACCGTCCGGCCTTGTTTTCAATAAAAAAAGGGCCCTTCCATATTTCCGGATGTCTTGTAACTTCTCTTCGGCACTGCCCCAATGCTTTCAGGATGCAATGGCGAAGCATCATAACAACCGTTCCGGAACCCGGTTGACCAAGCTCGAAGGCAGAATCAATGGTTTCTACCCCGCGCTTTTGATAAAATTCAACCGCTTTTTGATTGGAAACATTGGCTGTAAAATCAAGATGTTTTTCAGGAAAAGGGGTTATGGAAAGTCGTGGTTTTGCGGGTTCCCGGCAATAGTTTTCCTGCCGTTTTTGCGTAAGGGCCTCTAAAAGCTCTCTTCTGATCCGGTTTAATTCCTTTGTGACCATGAAATATGGCTTTGAAAGAACGCTGAGACTCTTGAGATAAAATTGGGAATCACCTAGTCGGCCCAATTGCTTTTTTAAGGTTGTGAGAGCAGCGGTCTCATCTTTTGCTTCGATTTTTTCCACACCCAGAACAACCTCAGCCATGTTTCCATCTTCATCCGTCCCTTGAAGGGCAAAGCCCTGCCCGGTTTCGAAAAAAGCCAGATCAAGGGCTATTTTCCTTTCTGAAGAAGGCCCATCCAGCTTTTTTTGAAAAAAATGATCATGGTTTCGATACATCACAGCACCGGGGAAAAGGCCACTCTTTTTAAGATCCGGAAATCCGGCTGGATAGATTTTTTCCAGATCCGCTCTATTCACCTGGAATCCTTCGAGTTTCCCGGACTGATTGATAAAACAGAGCCCGTCACCGTTATGAAGATCATGGGCTTTTTTCAATGTAAAATATTTGAGATCCATATGATCGACAATGCCGATTTTCTCTCCAACGGATTTTGGCGTATTGAGGGATTGGATATCCTCTTTGCGGCCAAAGAGCAGATAATCGGTTTCTCCCCGGTTAAACGTCTTTTTAGGATCAGGCACAAAAAAGAGCCCGGTTTTTCCCGATGATGCGGCCTGATATTCGGATGACCCAGTAATGACGTCATCCAGCCTTTTCCGATAATGGGCGGTGATGTTTTTTACATAAGAAATATCCTTCAACCGCCCCTCGATTTTAAACGAGGTAACACCGGCTGAAACCAGATCATGAAGGTAATCAGACCGGTTCATGTCCTTCAGAGATAACAGGTAACGATCTTTTGCCAGCACTTGACCAGCACCATTCACCAGAGTCCATGAAAGGCGGCAGGGCTGTCCGCATTGCCCCCGGTTGGCACTTCTTTTGCCAATGGCGGCACTGAGATAGCAGCGACCGCTGTAGCATACGCAAAGAGCCCCATGCACAAAGGCTTCCAGATCAACGGCAGTGTTCTGCCGGATGTCTTCGATGGCCTTGAGTGACAGTTCCCTTGCCAGGATCACCCTTTCAAAGCCTGCCGACTCAAGAAACCGGACACGGGAGACGGTCTGGTTGTCGAGCTGAGTGCTGGCAAACAAAGGGATAGGAGGCAGATCCAATTCCAGAACCCCCAGATCCTGAATAATCAGGGCATCGGCCCCGGCATTCCACAACTGCCGTATTAGTTTCTGTACTTCCTCCAACTCGTGATCGAAAAGAATGATATTCAGGGCAATATAAACTTTTGCATTATAAAAATGGGCATAGGCAGTCAATTTTTCAATTTCATTGATGCCATTTCCGGCAGCAGCTCTTGCACTGAATCCGGCAGCTCCGATATACACTGCATCAGCACCATGGTTGACGGCAGCAATCCCGAATTCACTGTTTTTTGCCGGTGACAGCAATTCTAATTTCCTGATACTCACAATCCCTCTTCTTTAATGGATGAATAATTTTCTTCCTTGTTTTCATCTTTGGTCAATGATGGTATAATTCAGCAATTTTATCAAGGGATGATCAGGAAAGAACCCTTATTTTGGAAGGAAACCATCAGATGATAGATTTTAAACCCCGTGCGTTGCCGCTTCTAATCGGCAGCCTTCCCATGACAGACCACACAGCAGCGCTCAATCTTGTCTTTGAACATACACCGGACATCCCGCTCTGGATTCAACTGCCACTTTACAAAGAAGAAGGCATGATCAGCCAGTTTCTTTCCGGTCTCCCGGGATTTGTTGCCGGAACTGAAAAAAATCTTCTAGATACTTCCAAGCCAGGGTTTGATAACGAGATGGTGTCCTTTTTTGAAGATTATCTCACCCTGTCTGAATCAGGAGAAGATTTAGGGAATTCACGGTTTGCCCTTTCCGGAACAAGGGGGAAAGGCTTTTTTGAATTTTTACGGCAGGTGGATGAAAAAGGAGGGCCTTTTATAGCCCTCAAAGGCCAGGTGACAGGCCCCATTACCTTTGGAACCGCTGTAAAGGATGAAAAAGACAAAGACATTTTTTATCACGACCAGTTACGGGATGCCGCCATTAAAAAACTGGCCATGAATGCAAAATGGCAGGCCAAAGAATTTTCAAAGAGAGGAGCCATCCCCATTATTTTCCTGGATGAACCGGCCCTGGCTGGATTTGGAACCTCGGCCTATATTACCATCAGCAAAGCAGATGTCACTCTCGGCATTGAGGAAATTTCCCGGGAAATCCACTCGGAAGGCGGCCTTACAGGAGTTCATGTCTGTGCCAATACAGAATGGGACATGCTTCTTGGATCAGACATTGATATCATAAGCTTTGATACCTTTTCCTATTTTGACAAATTCATTCTTTATCCGGAAATGATCAAATCATTTTTAAATCAGGGCAAAATTCTTGCCTGGGGGATAATCCCTACGGCAAAACCGGAACTCGTTGCCAAACAGAACGCCCCTGGCCTGATCCGGCTGCTGCACCAGCAGATGGATGAATTATCCAGAAAAGCGGGGATTGACAAGAAAACCATCATCTCCCAGTCCTTTATTACACCGAGTTGCGGTACCGGTTCCCTTGATCTTGACTCTGCAAAAAAGGTGTTGAAGCTGACCAAAGAGGTAGCCGAGGCTTTTAGAAAGCCATAAGCAACCTAACAGTTTTCTTGCTCTATTGATTTTCTTTAAGGGCTTCTGCTGAAAAATCTTTTGAACGGACCTCAAGATCTTCAAAATACAGTGGATAGCGCTTCATGGAGTCGGCAAGGATAATGTCCCATGGAAGATCAGAAAAGGTACCGTGATCTTTCACATATTCCATGTGCAGATTTCCTGATTTGTCGTAAGGATGCAATATGGAATCATTTATTCCATCAAACTCCAGGGGCTTTACATTAAAATTGGTGCAGAGCTCCAGGTTAAATGCCGGGGTAGCCTTGACCCATTTCCCATTCAGAAAAATTTCCGTGTATCCATGGTACACAAAAACATCTGTTTCCATGAGTTTTTTAAGCCGCTCAGTATTCAAATGGTTCTGAACATCGGCAAACCCGAGTCTTGCCGGAATTCCCCGGCTCCTGAGGCAGGCTGCCAGAACCACAGCCTTGGCCACACAATAACCGTACCGCCGCATTAAAATCGTACTGGCCTTCATGGATTCTTTCTTAGGCTCAATGCTGTAAGGGTTATACCGGATAGTGTCCCGGACCGCGTAATAAATCTCTATTGCCTTTTCCATATCCGTTTTCCCGGATTGGCTGTGCTGGTCTGCAAATGCAATAATTTCCGGGTGATCACTGTCAATATAATATGTCGGATGAAGATAATTTTCCATAATTCAAATCTGCCTTTATTCGAGTTTTTAGCAACCTTCATTCTTACCCTAATCTTAATAAAAAAAGAACATTTTTTTAATACCTGGGCCTTTCTCTTTTGTCTCTCGAAACAAGATTGTCCCACCATCTGAGACAGATCAGCGACCTCATCCCGATTGATTTGTCTTCTTTTGACTGATATTGACCGTTATGGCTGATCCGGCATAATTTATGCTTTTATTTAATATCGTGATAATCATCTAAAACTAAGCAGGTGGCCATGAATAAGTCATATGGAAGAGAAACAAAAAAGAAGGTGGGAGAAATTCTTATGGAAACCGATAAGGATACTGCCTTTGAAAAATTAGCCCAGATCCCTGATGAGCAGCTTGTGGGACACCTGTTTTCCTATTTCTACAATAAAAACGAACTCACCAAATTCCGGAGTGTCTCAGCCATGGGCCTTCTTGGGGCAAGAACGGCAAAGCGGAACATGGAAAAAGCAAGAATCATCCTCAGACGCATCATGTGGAACCTGAATGACGAATCCGGCGGCATCGGCTGGGGCTCTCCAGAAGCCATGGGAGAAATTCTGTCCCAGAGTCCAGAACTTGCACTGGAGTTTAAATCCATTCTTTTTTCATATCTTGATCCGGATGGAAATCACATTGAACATGAAATGCTTCAGCGGGGTGTACTTTGGGGAATCGGGACCTATCTTGAAACCTCCCCCCATGATCTGAGCGAAAAAACAAAGGCCATGCTTTACTGTTACCTGCATTCAGAAGACTCTGTGAAACGAGCCTATTCCGTCAGGGCCTTATCCAATGCTAAAAGTTTTCAGTACGGTCTTGTGCCTGAACATATCAGGACAGATGATCGCCAGGTGGATCTCTTTGACGGATGGAATTTTACTGCCATTCGTGTCTCAGACCTTGTCAGAGACCGTGAAAACAAAAAAAAAATGCATGATGGAACTTGTGGCATGGATATTGAACACATCTACAGAAAACATGCGTGAAGTATGTTTTTTATATAAGACCTTTAACAACCCATATCAGCCGGATGTGTGTGAAAGAAAAAATGCCATGCTGAAAAAAAAATGTGACACTAATATAGCCCGGACCATTGAGCTTGCAAAGAAAATGATCAAGCTTGCTCAGTCAGGCTATGAAGAGAGAGAAGATCCGAATTGCGGTGTTCTTTATGGCATCCTCCTGGATTCCGGCTACCGGCTTTTAGATCTTGCACAGAAAGAAAAGGAGGCGCACATGCAAAAAGGCTGGTGGGATAATTCAATCAGAGAGGAGAAAAATTAATGAAGACTTATGTTTGTTCAGTATGCGGCTATTCTTATAATGGTGAAGCAGCTCCGGAAAAATGCCCCCAATGTGGTGCCGGCGCATCTAAATTTTCCGTTCAGGAAGGCAAAATGATTTGGGCTGACGGTCATACCATTGGTGTTGCAAAAGGGGTTGATGCCGAAATTCTTGAGGGCCTGAAAAACAATTTCATGGGAGAATGTACCGAAGTCGGTATGTATCTTGCCATGAGCCGCCAGGCAGACCGTGAGGGATTTCCCGAAGTTGCCGAAGCCTATAAACGCATTGCTTTTGAAGAAGCCGAACATGCAGCCAAATTTGCCGAGCTTTTAGGTGAGGTAGTGGAAGCCGACACAAAGGCAAACCTTGCTGTCCGGGTGCTGGCTGAATATGGTGCCTGCACTGGTAAAAAAGCCATTGCGACAAGGGCAAAGGAACTCGGGTATGATGCCATCCATGATACGGTTCATGAAATGTGCAAAGATGAGGCCCGCCACGGAAAAGCCTTTGAAGGACTTTTAAACAGGTATTTCAAATAATATGATGGAAGTTGATTAGATGACCCCCCCTGTCATTGATATGTCATGTTGCGTCCTCTGCGAAATTTGTGTTGACCTTGCTCCCCATGCATTTAAAATCAATGACGCGGGTTATGTGGATGTTCTTTCCCTGGATGATTATTCAGATGAAGATATCTATGAAGCCGTAAAAAACTGTCCGAGACACTGCATCACATTTGAATAAGCTTTCGGCCCGGAGCAACAGAACGCTTCGGGCCGATTCCTTTCCTGCTAACCCAACCATCCTCTGCATCATAAAAAAACACAAATTTTAAGCCCGCCTGCTAAAAAAACCATTGCGCCTGATACACAAATGTGTCATTTACCTCTTCATTAACCATCAGCAACCGATATTTTTATATATGGAAACTACTAAAATGAAGGATTTGACACACACCCTGCTGGATCACGAAAACCTCAATCTTGTTCTTGATAGCCTGAAACTCGGCATCATTGCCCATACACCGGATAGGATTATTACCGTCTTCAATAAAGAGGCCGAAAGAATCACGGGATATTTTAAAAAAGAGGTGCTCGGTAAAGACTGCCATATTGTTTTTGAATCCCCTTTCTGCGGCGGTAAATGCTCTTTTTGTGACGGCCCCCCAGAGTGTTTTTCCGGCACAAAGGAATATCCCCTGAATATCCTGGCAAAGGACGGCTCAACCCATCAGCTTGAGATGACGGTTTCTGCCATCATCAGCCAAGACAATGGGTTTAAAGGCGTTCTTGCATCCTTCAGGGATGTCACGGAAACCTTCAACCTCTCCTTGAAAGCAGAGAATATTTCAAGTTTTGCCGGCATCATCGGTAAAGACAAAACCATGCAGGATATTTTCCGGCAGATCAGGGATGTGGCCCTTTATAATTATCCGGTTCACATTTCAGGGGATACCGGCACGGGCAAAGAACGGGTAGCCTATGCCATTCACGATATCAGCGCCTATGGAAATGGTGCTTTTGTCCCGGTAAACTGCGGGGCTATTCCTGAAGGAATTGTGGAAAGCGAATTGTTCGGCCATGTCAAGGGCGCCTTTTCAGGGGCTATCAAAGACCGGAAAGGGCGGTTTGAGCTGGCCCACAAGGGAACCCTGTTGCTGGATGAAGTGGCTGACCTGCCGCTGAAAACCCAGGTCAAACTCTTGAGATTTCTTCAGGAAGGCACCTTTGAAAAAGTCGGCGGTGAAAAAAAGGTGTCCGTGGATGTCCGGATCATCAGTGCAGCCAACAAAAACCTGAGAGATGAAGTCAAGGCTGGGCGGTTCAGGGAAGACCTGTTTTATAGGCTCAATGTGATTCCCATCCATCTGCCGCCCTTAAGACAACGCAAAAGCGATATACCTCTTCTGGCCGCCCATTTTCTGAAGGAGGCGGAACAGGAAAGCAGCAATCCTGTTCCTGAGCTTTCCGGAGAAAGCCTGGACCTCCTTCTGGATTACCATTGGCCCGGAAATGTCAGGGAATTGAAAAATGTCATCCAGTTTTCAGTGGTGCGATCCCGTGGAAACAAAATCCTGCCGTCAGATCTTCCCCTGGAGATCACCCAGGGAAGAAATCTAATGCTCCGATCTCCGGCAACGGATCCGGCTGGGTCTATGGAAAGATATCCGGTTCAGCCGGAGACGATGCCTCTCAAAGGAAAACTGGATTTGGAATCGGTCAAGATTGCCCTTAAAAAGACCGGAGGCAACAAATCCAAGGCTGCAAGGGTTTTAGGCGTTGGGAGAGCAACACTTTACAGGTTCCTGACCCAGTATGAAGAATTAAAACATTATGCGGATCAGGTGTGACAAACCTTAATACTGCTCTTCCCTGTCAGGGATTTTGAATTCTGTTTCTTAAAAATTCAAAATCTTCAACTTTTTTTCTGCTTCATCAAACCCGAACCGGATGGTCTCATCCGGCTTGAAGTCACCCTTCAGAATCGCAAGAGACAAGGGATTTTCAAGTTCCTTCTGGATGACCCGTTTCAGGGGACGAGCCCCGAATACAGGGTCATACCCTTTTTCAGCCAGATGCTGCATGGCCCTGTCATCCAGGCTGATGGAAAGATTTCGGGATTTCAGGCGCTTGTTGAGTTTTTCAATCTGTATAGCGGCAATCTCCCGGATATTCTCCAGAGTCAAAGCATGGAAGGTAATAATTTCATCAATCCGATTTAAAAACTCAGGCCGGAATGCTTCTTTTAGCGCATGGTCAATCCCCTGCCGTATACCTTCATCCTCAAGCCCGTGGATTCCGGCTTCCTGAAGAAGTCTGGACCCCACATTGGAAGTCATGATGATAATGGTATTTTTAAAATCCACGGTCCGACCATGCCCGTCTGTCATTCTGCCGTCATCCAGAACCTGGAGCAGCACATTAAACACATCCGGGTGAGCCTTTTCAATCTCGTCAAACAGGATGACCGAGTAGGGACGTCTTCTCACCGCCTCGGTCAGATATCCCCCCTCGTCATACCCCACATATCCCGGAGGAGCGCCGATGAGCCTTGAAACGGAATGTTTTTCCATATATTCGGACATGTCCACCCGGATCATGGCCTGGCTACTGTCAAACATGAATTCTGCCAGTGATTTGGCAAGCTCGGTTTTCCCCACACCCGTCGGGCCCATAAAGATAAAGGTACCGATGGGCCGATCTTCGGGCTGAAGCCCTGATCTGGCCCGCCGGACCGCATTGGATACGGCATCAATGGCTTTTTCCTGACCGATGACCCGCTTTTTGATATGGCTTTCCATCTGAACCAGCTTTTCCTGTTCCCCTTTCAGCATTCTGGATACCGGGATGCCGGTCCAGGATGAGACCACTTCAGCCACGTCAGAGGCTTCCACATCTTCTTTGAGCATTCTTTTATCCTTCTGAAGGCCGTCAAGCGCCTGTTTTCTGCCTGACAGATCCTTTTGAAGCTGCTCAATGGTGCCATACCGGATCTTGGCCACAGTTTCCAGATCCCCGTTTCGTTCCGCCACATGGGCCTGAGTCTGAAAGCGATCAATCTCTTCACGGATGGCACTGATCTCCTGAATGATCTTTTTTTCAGTGTCCCAGTGGAGTTTCAAAGGGCTAACGTCTTCCTGCATGGCCGCAATATCCTTTTCAAGTTTTTCAAGCCGTTCAATGGAAGCCTTATCCTTTTCCTTAATCAGGGCCTGGCGTTCAATCTGAGCCTGGGTAATTTTCCGTTGAATCTCATCTATTTCTCTTGGCATAGAATCAATCTCGATCCTTAAACGGGACGCACATTCATCAATCAGGTCTACCGCTTTATCCGGCAGAAAGCGGTCGGCAATATACCGGTTGGACAGGGTGGCCGCAGCCACAATAGCGGAATCCTTTATCCGGATGCCATGATGGACCTCATATTTTTCTTTCAAGCCTCTTAAAATGGAGATGGTATCCTCGACGCTGGGCTCCTTTGCCATGACCGGCTGAAACCGCCGCTCAAGGGCTGCGTCCTTTTCAATGTATTTCCGATATTCATTCAGGGTTGTGGCACCGACACATCGCAGCGTCCCCCTGGCAAGAGCCGGTTTCAGCATATTGGAGGCATCTACAGACCCTTCGGCTGCTCCCGCTCCCACCACCGTATGCAGCTCATCAATAAAGAGAACGATCTCCCCTTCGGCCGCCTCCACTTCTTTTAAGACGGCTTTCAAGCGTTCTTCAAATTCACCCCGGAACTTGGCCCCGGCTACCAGGGCACCCATATCAAGAGCAATAACCCGCCGGTTTTTCAGCGAATCCGACACATCCCCCTCAATAATTCTCTGGGCCAGACCTTCTACAATGGCGGTTTTACCCACGCCGGGCTCACCAATCAGGACCGGATTATTTTTCCGACGTCTGGACAGAACCTGTACGATCCGTCGGATTTCTTCATCCCTTCCAATGACCGGGTCCAGCTTCCCGTCACGGGCAAGCTGGGTCAGATCCCGGCCGAATTTTTCAAGGGCCTGATATTTTTCTTCAGGATTCTGATCTGTCACGCTCTGATTTCCCCGGATATCTTTCAGCACCGTCAATATGGCCTCCCGTGAAATCCCGTTTTTTTTCAGGATATTAAACGCCTCCCCTTTCTGACCGGCAAGGGCCAGAAGGATATGTTCCAGGCTCACATACTGGTCCTTCATCTTTTCAGCTTCTGAAAAAGCCTGATCCAATATCTTTTTGCCTTCCTGGGAAAGATAGACGGTGGTGGGTCCGGACACGGTTGCAAGTTTTTCAACGGCGGTCTGGATATCTTTTTTCAGGATCTCAACTTGAACCCCGATTTTCTTTAAAATGGATAAACAAATCCCCTGGTCATCCTCAACCATGGCCTTTAAAAAATGGATGGGCTCAATGCCCTGGTGATTGTGTCTTTCCGCCATATCATGGGCAGATTGAACAAGTTCCTGTGATTTAACCGTGAGTTTATCAAGTTTCATATTGCACCTTTCATTATCTTTTTTAATTTTATAACCAAAGTAATGGCATTCGATCCTTCGTCAAGCTTTTTCCTTCACTTTTTATTTGAATCCTTCTGTCCGGTATCCTGTTTTGTCATTGACAGCTCCTACTCTGTGGTATATTTTATTGGTTATTAAGCATATAACACCAAATTATTCCTTAAAAAAGAGTGCGCATGGAAAGCAATAGATTCAAAGATGTCAGGGCCAGGCTCAATAAAACGCAAAAGGAAATGGCGCAGCTTCTGGGGGTTTCCATCAAGGCCATTCACAGCTATGAACAAGGCTGGCGAAAAATTCCGCATCATGTTGAGCGGCAGCTTCTTTTCCTTTTTTCCAGGGCACTGATGAACACAGGAAAAATCACGGAAAAATGCTGGGATATTCTGAAATGCCCGGAAAAAAAACAGAAAAAATGCCCGGCCTTTGAATTTAATTCCGGAGAACTCTGCTGGTTCATCAATGGGACCAAGTGCAGTGGGGAAGCTCAGAACTCCTGGGAAGACAAAATGGACGAATGCACCGCCTGCAGAGTATTTAAAAGTTTTTTTGAACCCTGAAAAAGGATGTTTTTATCATGGATGATTTTATCATTAACAGTTTATGTCGGACCGGCAGAGAAAATGCCTCAGAATATCGAAAAGAGCTGCCCAACGTAATCAACACCATTCTTACCGCCATGGACGACAAGCGATGCTTTGCCCATATCGGAGATGCTCCCATTCATTTTTCTACCTCTGTCAAGGAAATGATTGATAAATTCAGGGAGGTCCTTTTCCCGGGCTATTTTTCAAATGAAAAAATAGACGGGGCCAACCTTGTGTATCACCTGGGTCAGGGCATATCAAAACTTTACGATATCCTGTCCGAACAGATCATCCATGTGCTTCGGCATGATTGCCTGCGCTATGGCCAGGCCTGCACAGAATGTGAAAACAGCGGCCATGATGTTGCCTTGAATGTGATTCGGAAAATCCCGGATTTGCGCGTCACCCTGGCCGAAGACATCAAAGGTGCCTATGACGGGGACCCGGCTGCCAAAAGCCATGATGAAATCATTTTCTCCTATCCCGGACTCTATGCCATCACAGTTTACAGGATCGCCCATATCCTTCACAACATGGGGGTTCCGCAATTGCCAAGAATTATGACTGAGCATGCCCACAGCATGACCGGTATTGATATTCATCCAGGTGCAAGGATCGGAGAACGGTTTGTTATTGATCATGGAACAGGCCTTGTGATCGGCGAAACCAGTGTCATTGGAAACAATGTGAGAGTGTATCAGAATGTGACCATCGGTGCACTGTCGCTGCCGCCCAATGCCGGGAAAAAACTGAGGGGTGCCAAACGCCACCCCACCATCGAAGATGACGTCATTATCTATTCCGGAGCCACGCTCCTTGGCGGGGACACCGTCATCGGCGCCCGGTCCGTTGTTGGGGGCAATGTCTGGCTGACAAGCTCCATCCCGCCGGACACCAAAGTATTTATCGATTCCCCGCGCCTTATCTACAAATACCAGGAGACAGAGGAGAAAACCCATGAATACCAGGTCTGATATCACCAAAACAATCGGTAATACCCCCCTCGTTTATATCAAAACCGCAAGCCAAAAAACCGGGGCAAACCTGTATGGAAAGCTTGAGTTTTTTAATCCCCTCTCCAGCGTCAAAGACAGGATCGGTCTTGCCATGATAGAGGATGCCTTTCAGACTGGAAAAATCAATGCCAATTCCGTCATTGTAGAACCCACCAGCGGCAACACCGGCATTGCCCTTGCCTTTGTGGCCAGAACAAAAGAATTAAAACTGATTTTAACCATGCCCGAAACCCTAAGCATTGAACGCCGGCAGATTTTAAAACATCTGGGCGCTACATTGGTGCTGACCGAAGGCGCCAAAGGCATGAAAGGTGCCATTGAAGAAGCAAAAAAAATCGTAGAAACCACCCCCAACACCTTTATGCCGGACCAGTTTTCCAACCCGGCCAACCCTGAAATCCATCGCAGAACCACAGCCCTTGAAATCTGGAATGATACAGAAGGCAAAATCGATATCTTTGTGGCCGGTGTCGGCACCGGCGGCACCATCACCGGTGTGTCAGAAGTCCTGAAACAAAAAAAACCAGGCCTTACATCCATTGCCGTAGAACCCGCCGCATCGCCCGTCATCTCAGGCGGAAGCCCGGCTCCCCATAAAATCCAGGGCATCGGCGCAGGCTTTATCCCCAAAAACCTGAATGTGAACATCCTCGATGAAATCATCCCGGTTCAAAACGAAGAAGCTTTCCAGGGAGCCAAAGACCTTGCCCTTGAAGAAGGCATTCTCTGCGGTATTTCATCGGGGGCAGCTTTCCATGCTGCTAAACTCGTTGCCTCTCGTCCAGAAAACAAAGGCAAAACCATTGTCTTTATTATCTGCGACACCGGGGAAAGATACCTGAGCACGGATTTGTTTAAGACGCCTTAAAGGGGCAAGGGTTAATCGGCCGTCCTCAGAAAGCGGAGGCCGATACCGGCAAAACCCAGTTGCAGGGTGCCCTTCATTTGATGGAACCGCCATTCCATT